>Ga0209415_10011627_pt1 | contig 14794 bp, 17 predicted proteins | sample PeaSoiSIISIP2007_FD_187696 | JGI IMG/M metagenome (GOLD analysis project Ga0209415, IMG submission 187696) | Peat soil microbial communities from Weissenstadt, Germany - SII-SIP-2007 (SPAdes) (version 2) | ecosystem: Environmental > Terrestrial > Soil > Wetlands > Peat | place: Germany...
GCGGGCGTCCGGATCACGCCGGTGGAGCGGGGGAGGGGCAAGGAGGTCTTCGGCTTCACCACCAGCTCGCTCTCTCCCGAGAAGCCCAAGCATCAGGTGATCCGCGAGCTGGCCGGCACGATGCGGGAGGTTCGCGCCAGGAATGGCCGGATCTGTTTCGTGGGCGGGCCGGCGATCATCCACACCGGGGCCGGGCCTCACCTCGCCCGCCTGATCAGCGCCGGTTACGTCCAGGTGCTCTTCTCCGGCAACGGCCTGGCCGCCCACGACATCGAGTCCCAGTTCTTCGGAACCTCGCTGGGCATCGGCTTGGAGAAGGGGCTGCCCATCGAGTCCGGGCACGAGCTGCACATGAGGACGGTCAACCGCGTCCGCGCCGCCGGTGGCATCCGGGCGGCGGTGGAGTCCGGATTGCTGCGGCGCGGTGTGATGTACGAATGCGTCCGCAACGGCGTCGACTACGTGCTCGCCGGATCCATCCGTGACGACGGTCCGCTGCCCGACGTGGTGACCGACATGCTGGAGGCCCGCCGCCGGATGAGGAGCGCGCTGGCCGGGGTGGACCTGTGCATCATGTGCGCCTCCATGCTCCACGCCATCGCCACCGGCAACCTGCTCCCGGCGGCGACCCGGACGGTGTGCGTTGACATCAACCCGGCGGTGGTCGCCAAGCTGTTGGACCGCGGCTCGTCGCAGACGCTGGGGTTGGTGACCGACGTGGAGTCCTTCCTGCGCGAGCTGAGGGAGGCGCTGGCCGCGGAGCCCGGATGAGCGTGCTGCTGGTCTCCACCGGGCCGGAGCCCGAGCACGCGGCGGCCGGTCACCCGGAGCGGCCTGACCGGGTGACCGCGATCCTGGAGCACCTCGCGCTGCAAGAGGACCTGGCCGCCATGCCCCTGGTCGACCCCGCCCCGGCGGACGAGGCGGCGATCGAGCTGGTCCACACGGCCGCCCACGTGGCCGCGGTGAAGGCCATGGCGGGGCGCGGCGGCGGGTGGTTCGACGGTGACACCTACTGTCTTCCCGGGTCCCGGGCGGCGGCGGTCCGGTCGGTGGGCGCGGCCCTGACGGCGGTCGACGCCGTCTGCGACGGCCGCTCCGCCCACGCCTTCTCGCTCAGCCGGCCACCCGGGCACCATGCCAGCGCCGCGACGGCGATGGGCTTCTGCATCTTCAACAACGTCGCCATCGCGGCCCGCCACGCCCAGCGCCGGGGCCGGGAGAGGATCGCCATCGTCGACATCGACGTCCATCACGGCAACGGCACCGAGGCGATCTTCTGGGACGACCCGTCGGTCCTCTACACCTCGCTCCACCAGTGGCCCCTCTATCCCGGCACCGGGGCGGCCACCGACCGCGGCGGGGCCGGGGCTCCCGGCCTCACCCTCAACGTCCCGCTCGCCTCGGGAACCACCGGCCACGCCTGGCTGCGGTCCTTCGACGGGGCGGTGCTGCCCGCGCTGGCCGCGTTCCGCCCCGAGATGGTGCTGGTGAGCGCCGGCTACGACGCCCACACCGCCGACCCGCTGGCCACCCTCGACCTGACCGCGGCCACCTATGGCGCGGTGGCGAACCGGCTGCGCGATCTCTGCGCCGACGTGGCCGCCGGCTCGGTGTGGGTTCTGGAGGGCGGATACGACCTCGCCGCCCTGGGGGAGTCGGTGGCCGCCACCCTGCGCGGGCTGCGCTCCGGGGACGAGAGCTGACGGCCCGGCATCCGGCCCGGCGATAACCGGACGTGGGACGCCTCGTTAACCTTTATAGGATGCGTTCCCTCCCGTCCCGGGTCCTCGCCGCCCTCGCCGCCACCACCGCCATCACTCTGGGCGGGTGCAGCCTCGCCGCGTCGACTGCCTCGCCGAGCGCCACCGGGGTTGCCACCCAGCCGCCGGGGACCGGGGTGAGCGGGACCCTCACCCCGACGCCCGGAGCCTCGGGGTCGTCGGCGCCTCAGACCAGCGGGGAGCGGACCGTCCTGGTCCAGGACGGCCTCCGCATCCACAGCTCGCCATCGCTCTCGGCCTCGGTGGGGGGCACGGCCGCCTGGGGTGTCACCCTCACGGTCCTCGGCTACGACCCGACCGGCGGGCCCTGGCCCGACTCCTCCACCCCCGGTGGCTGGTACCACGTGGAGGGGGCGACCGTCACCGGGTGGATCGTCGCCGACCCCACCTACACGGCGCCGGGGGTTTTCAGCTCCATCTCCTTCCAGGACAAGCAGATCGACGGGGCCCTGTTCCCGATTGATTGGACCTATGCCGACGACCCCGGAGAGGTGGTGTTCGAACCCCAGACCGGGTCCGACGTCCCTACCCTGGTGGTGCGGTCGGCGGCGACCCTCAGCGCGCTCGGGACCCCGGGGCTGACCGGGTACAACGAGGTCTCGAGCAACGCCGAGACGGTGGTCTGCGGGTACACCGGGACGCTGGTTCTGTACACCGCGGTCACGGGTGCCACCCCCGCGCCGACCATGGATCCCGGGGGCGCGACCGTCACCCGGCTCGCCGACTTCGCCCAGTTCCGAGCGACCCTCTCGGCCAGCTTCGCTCTCGACGTGGAGATGAACTACTCGACCGCGGACGACTACACGGTCTTCGAGAACTTCCTCGACAGCCTCCGCTTCCCGTTCCCCGACTGCGAGGCCGGGACCGGCTCTCAGAGCCCCAGCCCGGGCCCGGGCTGAGCCGGTGACGATGCGCACGGCCGTCCTCGACGTCGACATGAGCCGCACCCACATCGCCGACATCAGCGACGACGCGGCACGATTCGTGCAGGGATCGAGAGACGGTTTGCTCAGCGTCTTCGCCCCCCACGCCACCGCCGGCCTGGCCGTCATCGAGACGGGCAGCGGTTCGGAGCAGGACCTGGTGGCGGCCCTGGAGCGGCTCCTGCCCCGCGACGCCCGCTACCAGCACCAGCACGGGAGCGCCGGGCACGGCGCCGACCACCTGCTGCCGGCGCTGGTGGCGCCCTCGCTGACCGTCCCCGTCGCCGCCGGCCGGATGCTGCTCGGTACCTGGCAGCGGATCGTCCTGGTGAGCCTCAGCCGGGACAACCTCCGCCGCCGCGTGCGCCTCTCCTTCCTGGAGGGCTGAGCGCCCCGTTCCGGGGCCGGGGACGCGTCCTCTCGTGGCGGAGCCCCCGGGGACCCGCTGGCGCGCCGGTCCCTCAGTCCAGGTTGACGAAGTGCTGGGCGGTCAGCCACCCGGCGCTCAGGCTCATGAGAAGGCCGGCCGCGACCACCAGGGCGACGTAGGCGATCCCGATGAGGAGCCGGGTGCGGGCGGGGAGCGGCGGCGCCTCGCGGCCCATCCTGGCGGCCTGGAACCTGCCCCACACCGAGTAGCTGCCGAGCACCAGGATGAGGATGAGCATCGGGTTGACCAGGGTGGCGCCGAGCCACTCGCTGACCAGGATGGCGGCGACCATGACCAGCCCGGCCAGATTGAACCATTTGCTGACGGCGCTGGCGACGCGGCCCCCGTCGAGGGGGAGCATCGGGATCAGGTTGAAGAGGGTGATGAAGAAGCCGAAGTAGCTGAGCGAGTACGCGAAGGCCACGCCCGGGGCGGTCGCGGGCTGGGCCACCGCCCAGAGGTAGACGGCCAGGGTGGCGCCGAAGCCGGCGACGGGCCCGGCGATGGCGATGATCGCCTCACGGCGGCGGTCGCTGGTGAGGCCGCGGCCCGCCGCGGTGAAGGCGCCGAGGAACGGGACGAAGACGGGCGCCGACATCGGCACCCCCATCGCCCGCGAGGTCAGGAAGTGGCCCATCTCGTGGACGAAGATGATCAGGACGAGCCCGACCGCGAAGGCCCAGCCGAAGATCAGCGCGTAGGCGGCGACCGCGACCACCATGGTGAGGGCGGTGAGGCCGAACTTGCCGAAGTAGCCGAGCTTGGCGATCGCGGCCAGCGCCGTGAGCAGACCGCCCACGAACCCGCCGCGCCGCCGGCGCGCGCTTCCCTGGGCGGGAGGAGCGCCGTACCCGGGGGCGGGCTGCTGCCAGCCCCCCCAGCCGGGCGGCACGTAGGCGGGCCCGGGAGCCGGGTGCGCGGTGGCGGGTGGCGGGTAGGCGGTGCCGGGCGGCGGGTAGGCGGTGGCGGGCGGCGGGTAGACCGTGCCCGGCGGCGGGTAGACCGTGCCGGGCGGCGGGTAGATCGTCCCGGGGTGCGCCGGAGGCCGCCCGTCTGATGGCGGGGGATAGGCGGTCCACGGCCACGGCGCGTACGGGGCGGCGGGGTGGGGCGGGGGCTGCCCGCCGTCCGGCACCGCGGGCGGTTCGTGCCCTTCGGGCGCTGCAGGCATCGCGGCGATCATCTCACGGCCCACGAACCGGGCCCCGCCGGGAGCGCGTCCAGCGGAGGAGAGGCGCGGCCCTGTATCGTCCGGGCTCGCATGAACGACACCACCCTTCACGGCTCCCGGATCGCCGTCGTCGGCGCCGGCGTGATCGCCGAGGCGATGCTCTCCGGCCTGCTCAGCCGCGGCCTGGTGGAGGCCTCGGCGGTGACCTGCAGCCACCCCCGGGAGGAGCGGCGCCGGGAGCTCCAGGAGCGCCACGGGGTGGCCGCGGTCGCCGCCAACGCCGAGGCGGCCGACGGGGCCGACGTCATCCTCCTGGCCGTCAAGCCCCAGATGCTCAAGGCCGTGATGCCCGAGTTGAAGCCGGTGATGCGGCCGGGACAGCTGGTGATCAGCGTCATCGCCGGAGCCGGCACCCACGCCCTGGCCCAGGGTCTCGACCATCCGGCCCTGGTGCGCTGCATGCCCAACACCCCGGCTCAGATCGGGCAGGGGGTGACCGTGTGGTTCGCCACCCCGGAGGTCGACGCCACCGGCCGGGCCCGGACCCGGACCATGCTCTCGGCGCTGGGACGGGAGTTCGAGGTCCACGACGAGCGCCAGGTCGCCATGGCCACCGCCGTCAGCGGCACCGGCCCCACCTACATCTTCCTGTTCATCGAGGCGCTTACCGACGCCGCCGTCCACCTCGGCTTTCCCCGCCACGTGGCCCGGGAGCTGGTGCTCGACACCATGCAGGGCTCGGCCGCCTTCGCCCTGGCGAGCGGTCGCCATGTGGCCGAGCTGCGCGACATGGTCACCTCCCCCGGCGGCACCTCCGCCGCGGCCATGTACGAGCTGGAGCGGGGCCGGCTCCGGACGGTGGTCAGCGACGCGGTCTGGGCCGCCTTCGAACGCACTCTCGGCATCGAGGCCGCCCTGGAGGGCCGGCCCCCGGATCCCTCGGCCCGTCCCCGCTGAGGGGCGACCGGAGGCAGGGGCGCGGCCGGCGCCGGGGTCACCGCCCTCGGTGCGGACCGGTTCGACGGGCGACGCCGGACGGTTCGAGCGCGGCGCGGCGCGACCAGCGGCCGACCCCCGCGCAGAAGCGCCGGCGGCGGATGGCCCGTTCGACGAAGCGTTGGTCACGCGGATCGGTGGCGGTGGGGGTGGAGCGGGCCGAGCAGCTCCACGAGCTGCGCGAGATGCGCTGCGACTTCGCCCGGCGGTTCCACCTGGCAGAGCCGCTCGACGCCGACGGCGTGGCCGAGATGCTCGCCCGCGAGGCGGGCACCGGTCCTCAGGACCTCTCGCGCCGGACCTGGAGGGTTGCCGAGCGCCGGACTCCGAGCGGCGAGACCGCCACGCTGCCGCGGATCGCCTGAGGTCGGGACGGGCCTCCGTCAGCCCGGCTCTGGGCTGCGGGGATCGCCGGGTGGGCGCGTCAGTCCGCTGGCAGCGACGCCAGTATCGCCCGGGCCAGCGCCCGCGCCGACGCCGCGGTCAGCTCCACGGCGACCCGCGCCGACGGTCCGCGCTCCCGGTTGAGGAAGTCGACATTGAGGGTGTGCTCGGCGGCGGCGTGCTGAGGGTGGTCGAAATACACGGTGGCCTCGGTCACCGGGAACCAGGTGGCGACCCCCTTGCCGCTTCCCTGCACGGCCACGGTCTCGGTCTGGTAGGTGCACATGGGTGGGCCCTCCGAGCGTGCGGTCAGGAGCTGAGGTGGCGGCCGTACCACTCCCAGACCTGGGCCCACCCGTCCAGGGCGGCCTCGACCCGGTAGCTGGGACGGTCCACGGCGAAGAAGCCGTGGCCGGCGCCCTCGTAGGAGTGGAACTCATGGGTCTTGCCGAGCCGGGTCAGCTCGCCGTCCAGCTCGGCGACGTGCTCCGGGGACGGGAAGCGGTCCTCGGCACCGAACAGGCCGAGCAGCGGGCAGGAGAGGTTGGGGGCGAGGCCGATCAGCGGAACGAAGCTCACCGGAGCCTGGGATGGCGGCGACCCGGTGACCCCCGCCCCGTAGCAGTCGACGGCGGCGTCGAAGGGGAGCCGGCAGGCGGCCAGGAAGGACTGGCGGCCTCCTGAGCAGTAGCCGATGACGCCGAGCTTGCCGTTGGAGGAGGGCAGGGAGCGGAGATGGCGGGCGGCGGCGTCGACGTCGCCGACCAGCTGGTCGTCGGGCACCCCCCCGGCCGCGCGGGTGGCCGCGGCGGCATCCTCGGGGCTGGCGCCCTTCCCCGCCCGGAAGTGGAGATTGGGGCAGATCGCGAGGTAGCCGGCGGCGGCAAACCTCCTGGTCACCTCCTTGCTCCAGCGGTCCCAGCCGGGCATGTGGTGGATGACCACCACGCCGCCCGAGGGTCCCTCACCGAGCGGCTGGGCGAGGTAGGCATCGATCTCGTCGCCCCCGTGCCCGGCGATCTGGATGGTCTCCGCTGTCAGCGCGTCCGCGACGTGTGGCATGGCTCTCCTCCCGAGGGGTCCCCGCTTGCGACCACCAATGTCGCACAGACGGGGCTGCCGCCGCGACGGGTCAGAAGAGGGCGGAGGCCAGCTCCCCGCGGAGCGCTTCAACGCCGGGATCGATGTGCCGCTGCGCCTCGATCGCACCGATGACGACCCGGCGCAGTTGCGACCGCTGCGGTCCGTCGCCGCCGCGGATGGCGGCGATCATCTCCCGCAACCCGGCCGTCCCCTGACCGTCACGGACCAGGTCGGCGAGCCCAGGGTCGCCATTGCGGCAGATCTCGATGCGGGCGCGCAGTCCGTCGCAGACCTGATCGTCGCGGGCGGGGGCGAGCACCTCGTCCGCCTCGTCGAGACGCCCCGCCGCGAACAGGAGGGCGCCGAGCGCCCGGCGCGGAGCCGCGCCGTCGGGCTCGGCCAGCAGGGCGGCACGCAGGCCAGCCTCGTCGGACGGCAGTGGGGGAGGAGCGACCGCCGGAGCCAGCATGGACAGGAAGCGCTCCACCTGGGGCCGCGGCTGGAGCCCGACGAACTGCGACACCACGTCGCCATCCCGGAACCCCATGACTGCGGGGATGCCCTGGATCCCGAAGCGGGCCGCGGTCATCGGGTTGGCGTCGACGTCGAGCTTGGCGAGGGTGATCCTGCCGTGGCGGGTCACCGCGTCCTCCAGGATCGGGCCGAGGGTCCGGCAGGGCGCGCACCACCCGGCCCAGAAGTCGACCACCACCGGGCGGCGGCGGGACTCCTCGATGACCGCGGTGTCGAAGCTGGCGTCGGTCACGTCGACGATGGGGGGAGATGCGGGCATGGCCTTGATTCTGCCTGAGGTGAGGCCACCGGCAGCTGCGCCGCCCTCCCGGCGCTGGGTCGGGCCCCCCTCCATCTCTGGCGTCGGGATGCGTAACCTTGGCACCGACATTCCAGCAGGAGCGCACCATGACCGCCCGACGGTGGGACCGCCTCGCCCGTGGCCCGATCCTCGCGCTGGGCTCGGCGCTGCAGGGGGGCACCCTGGTCATCCGTGACCAGGACGGTGCCCACGTGCTGGGTCATGGCGGCGAGGGGGCTCACATGACCATCCATGACCAGCGGGTCTGGGGGATGGTCGCCGCCGGGGGCGGCAATGGGCTGGGCGCCGCGTACATGCAGGGGTACTGGGACACCCCGGACCTCACCGGGCTGCTGCGCCTGCTGGCCCGCAACGTCGACCGCATCAACCGCCTGAACGCGCCGCTCGACGGGGCCCGCCAGATCGCTGGGCGCCTCCGCTCACACCGCCCCACCCGGGCGGCCGACCGGCGCAACATCCACGCCCACTACGACCTCGGCAACAGCTTCTTCGAGCTCTTCCTCGACCCGACCATGGCCTATTCGTGCGCCATCTTCGAGCCCGGGGACGACGACCTGGAGGCCGCCTCGCGGCGCAAGTTCGACCGCGTCTGCGACCGGCTCCGGCTGACGGCCGACGACCACCTGCTCGAGATCGGCACCGGCTGGGGCGGCCTCGCCATCCACGCCGCCCGGCGTCACGGCTGCCGCGTGACCACGACCACGATCTCGCGCGAGCAGCGCGACTACTCGGGGGCACGCGTGGCCGCGGCAGGGCTCTCCGACCGGGTCACGGTGCTCGACCAGAACTACCGCGACCTGCGCGGGACGTACTCGAAGCTCGTCTCGGTGGAGATGATCGAGGCCGTCGACTGGCGGCTGTACGATGAGTTCTTCCGCTCCTGCGAGAGGCTGCTCGCCCCGGATGGGCTGGCGGTGCTGCAGGCGATCGTGATCGAGGACCGCGCCTGGTCGTCGGCCCGCTGGCGGGAGGACTTCATCAGGCGGTACATCTTCCCCGGGGGCTTCCTCCCCTCGGTGAGGTCGCTGCTCGACGCCGCCAACCGGGCCAGCGGGCTGCGACTGGTGGAGCTCGAGGACATCGGTGCCAACTACCCGATCACGCTCCGCCACTGGCGCGAGGCGCTCGATGTCAACCACGACCGCGCCCGGGCGCTCGGCTTCGACGAGCAGTTCCTGCGGATGTGGCGCTTCTACTTCGCGTACTGCGAGGCGGGCTTCCTGGAGCGGCGCATCAGCGACGTGCACCTGACCTTCGCCGGCCGTGCCTGGCGCCGGATGCCGCCCCACCGGGAGGTCGCAACCGAAGCCAGCGAGGAGCCGGTCGTCGCGAGTGCGGCAGGAGCGCCTGCCTGATCCCGGCATTGGGCGCGCATACGCTTTGCCGCCGCCGGCGGCACGTCAGCTGATCTTGGTGACCCGGAACTCGATCTGGGCGGAGCTGCAGCTCCCGTCGGAGCACGTCTCGACGTTGACGATCGCCGAGAAGTACTGGCCGTTGAAGGGGGTGTAGCTGACGGTGCAGGAGGATCCGCCGGCGGCGTTGCATTCCGAGGCGGCGGCGTCGATCGACTGCTCGAGCTCGCTGTTGAGACCGGCGAGGTCATCGTCTGACAGCTGGTACTCCTGGCCGCCTACGCAGCCGACGTAGGAGGCGCACACCGATATCTCATAGGTGCCGGAGGGAAGGTTGGTGGGGAACCCGGACGGGAGGGCCTCCTGGGGGGCGGTGGTGGGAGCCGGCCCGACCGTCACCGTGGCCGTGTCGCACGCGGAGTTGCCCCCCAGGTCGATGGCGCAGACGCCGAAGGAGTAGGTGCCCGCCGCGGCCGGCGTCCCGCTCAGGGTGCCGTCGAGCCCGAGGGTCATCCCCAGCGGGGGGGCGCCGTTGGCGAAGGAGTCGAGCTGGAAGTAGTAGGGAGGCGTGCCGCCGCTGACGGTGGCCACCGTGGCGGAGCAGGCGGTGGTGGCCGCGGGGCAGTCGGCATCCAGGCCGGTGACGGTGGGGGAGGGCTGCACGATGGTGATGCTCAGCTCGATCTCCACCGAGGCGGAGGGATCGGACGAATCAAAGACCACCACCGTGAAGGGTGGGGTGATGGTCGTCAGGCTGGAGCCCAGCGAGGGGGCGACGCCGGTGAGCTCACAGCCGCTGCTGAGGGCAAAGCCGGCCGGGAGCACGGACCCGGCCTTGAGCATGCAGTGATAGGGCGGGGTGCCCCCGGTGGCTCCGATCCGCGCGGAGCCCGCCTGTCCCTCGACCCACGCCGGGAGAGCGGGAGAGCTCACGTAGAAGCCCGCGCCGTTCAGCTCCAGCGGTGACGGCTGGAGAGAGACCTGGGGGGCCGGGAGGTGGGTGAGATTCCGCGGGGAGGAGGCGAAGCTGTCGATCCCGTCCTGGAGTCCGGTGGTCCCGGCATCGGCGGGGAGTGTGGCCGACGCCGACAGCGACACGGGCGTGTCGGCATCCATCCCGTCCAGGTTCCCGTCGGTGATGTCCTCGGTCAGGGCGTCGGTGAGGTCGAAGTCGCTGACCTTGAGGCTTGAGGCCTCCTGGTCGAGCCCGCCCAGGACCAGGCCGTAGTCGCGGCAGTCACGATCGGTGGTCTCCACGTCCTGGGGGTCGGAGGCGATGGTGGGGGCGATGGTCTCCGTCGCGGGGAGGCCGTACTGGCGGGCGATGCTGTCGGAGGACATGGTGAGCGCGGTGCTGAGGGGCTGCCCGGCGCCGGCCAGAGCGAGGGTGCGCGCGGCGACCATGGTGGTCAGCGGCGTGACGGAGGCGCGCTCCTGGCGGGCGGGGACCACGGCGCGCAGGGAGTCGTGGGGCCCGGCGGTCACGGTGGCACCGGTGATCTCGTCGACGTAGGTGCCCCCTGAGGTGGTCACCACGAGGGTGTCGGTGGGGGCGGAACGGACCGTGATGGTGTAGAAGCCGTTGGCACCGGTGGTGCTCGTGCCCAGGAGGACGCCCTCGTGCCCATTTCCGCTCTGGACGTGCACCTCGATGGTGGCGCCGGCCAGGGGGTCGGCGAGGATGGCGTACCCGTAGACCGTGGTCGTGAAGCCGAAGAGGAAGGCGACCGCGCCGAGGACCCCGAAGAGGCCGGCGAGGACGATCAGCTTGACCCAGGCCCGCCAGCGCCGCGCGGCGACGACCCCGAGGCAGAAGAGTGCGGCAAGGCCGCAGCCGATCAGGACGAGAGGGTACTGCGAGAGGTCGAAGGGGTTGGACATCTCATCGGGCGCGCCGCACGCGGCAAGCGTGAGTGCCGCCGGTGCCTGGTGGCGCCGGCAACCTGTCCGCGCGGTCCCGTCTCCGGGCTCGTGGGAAGGGAGCTTCCCATGTCAGGAAGTCTGGTCCTGGTCGTGATGGTCGCCGGGCGCTTCTGAGGTTCGTCACTCCACCGTGACCTCGCTGAGCCGGCGGCGCGCTTCGAAGGGTGCGCCGGGGTGGGGGAGGGAAGGCGAGGCGAGGCCGGTGGCCGCCGCCGGCACCAGGCTAATCGTGTGACATCACAATGCCCACAGTTGGTCATCAAGATGTACGCTGCGGAGCATGCGGACGACGGTGGTCCTCGAAGACGATGTGGCCGCCGCGATCGACCAGCTGCGTCGCAGCGATTCGGTCGGTCTCAGCGATGCCGTCAATCAGCTGATACGCGCCGGTCTTCGCCAGGCCCCACGGGCGAGGAGGTTCCGGCAGCGCTCGGCTCCCCTGGGTCTCCGGATCGACGTCTCCAACGTGGCGGAGGCCCTGGAGACCCTGGATGGGGCCGGCGGCTGCTGATGCTGCTCGACGCCAGCGTGCTCCTCTACGCCGCCGACTCCGCGAGCCCGTTCCACGAGCGGGTGACGGCGTGGTTGGAGGGGGCGCTGAACGGACCCCGCCGGGTGGGGTTCCCGTGGCCCAGCGTGACGGCCTTCCTGCGCATCGTGACCCACCCGAGGGCCCTGGACCGGCCGCTCACGGCTGAGCAGGCGTGGGCCTACGTCGAGGACTGGCTGACCTGCGACAACGCCTGGACACCCCTGCCGACGGCCAACCACGCGGCGGTGCTGGGTGGCCTGATCACCGGCTACGACCTCCGCGGCAACCTCGTGGCCGACGGGCACCTGGCGGCCCTGGCCATCGAGCACGGGCTCCAGGTGTGCTCGGCGGACAGCGACTTCGCCCGTTTCAGCCAGGTCACCTGGGTCAACGTGCTCGCTGCTTGACCAAGGCCGGTCGGTAGGGGTTACCCAAGGCCAGCGTCGATCACCGCGGCGGGTCGACGGGCGCGTATCCGAGCGAGCTGAGCACCGCGTCCACGACCGCGGTGGCGCTGTCGGTGGGGAACGGCCGGTGGGCGATGAAGCGCCGGTAGAAGGCGGGGCCGGCGAGCATGTCGACAGCCAGCTCGAGGTCGGCGACCGCGGCGATCTCACCCCGCCGCTGCGCCGTGGTGAGGACGTCGAGGAGCGGCCGGCGGCGGCGCTCGGTGAGCTGGACGTGCAGCTGAGAGAGTGCGGGAGCGCGCTCGGCGGCGTCGATGACCGCCGCCAGGAGCCGGGGGAAGGGTTGACTGCCCAGCAAGGCCTCCAGGGCCGCGATCAGCTCGATCAGGTCGGTGCGCACCCGTCCGGTCGCCGGCGGGGGGAACGGCCGGAAGCTCAGATCCATCGCATCGACCAGCAGAGCGGTGGGGGACGCCCAGCGCCGGTAGATTGTTGCCTTGCTGGCCCTCGCCTGGCGGGCCACGGCCTCCATGGTGAAGCCGGCCAGTCCGCTCTCCGCCAGCACCTCGAGCGCGGCGCGCATCACACGTTCACGGGCGCGTTCCCCGCGTGGGATCCGACCGTGCGCGGCGGGGTCCGGCGCGATCCCCCCGACTGGCGCCATCGACTCACCGTCCTGGGTTGACTCGGTACCCATCGAAACGGTATCGTACCATTACGATCGAAACGGAGTCGGACTGATAGGGCCCGCGATGTCGTGGGCTCAGCGGGGGAGGCAGGAGGGAGCTGGAATGTCACGCATTGCGGGGGTCTCGCCCGGCGCGGCCGGGCCGTACGTGCGGGTCGCCTACTTCTTCACCCGGCGCAGCCTCGCGCGTCTCGCGGGGCGCAATCCCGCGGGAATGCTGGCGCCGCTGGAGGTGTACGCGCACGTGCCCGGGCTTCTGCGCGCCTACGGCGGGCTGGAACAGGCCACAGGCAAGCTCCACCGGGTCGACGAGCGTCTCCGGAATCTGGCGGAGCTGAAGGCCGCGACCGTGGTCGAGTGCGAGTACTGCATCGACCTCGGCTCCCAGGTCGCCCGCCGGTCGGGACTGAGCGATGCTCAGCTGCTGGACCTTCCCGTGCACCGGGAGAGCCAGCTCTTCACCGACCTCGAGAAGCTCGTGCTCGATTACGCGGTTGCCATGAGCCAGACCCCGGTCAGAGTGTCCGACGAGCTCTTCGCCGAGCTGGCCAAGCACTTCGACGACGCCCAGTTGGTCGAGCTGACCCATGTGATCGCGCTGGAGAACCTGAGGGGGCGTTTCAACCTGGCCTTCGGCATCGGCGCCGCCGGCTTCAGCGAGGGCCTGGTGTGCGCTGTCCCCGCCACGGCGTTCGATCGGTCGACCGGGGGAGGACGGGGCGCGGACCCTCCGCCGCCCTGAGCATTTACTCCTGATAATGTATCTTATCAGGAACAAAAGCAATCCCAGGGGGTCGGGCCGGCCCCTCGAGGCCACCGGAGGCCTCTCCCGCCGCCCCTCCCGGACCCCGTGATGCCAGTGACCGCGTGACATGATCGGCGGCATGGCGGAGATCGCCGGCCGTCGGCTGGGGGTGCTGCGGCGCCGCACCACAGCGACGCTCGGCGTGCTGCTGGTCCAGTTCCTGGTGGGCATGGCGTGCAACCTCTACGTGACCATCCCGACCCATCACCCGGGCTCCGGCAGCGGCCCCTACCTGAGCGGCGCCCTGGCCAGCGTCCTCTGGAGCTTCACAAGCGGGCTGCCGCTGCTGATCGTCCACATCGCCGTCGGCATCGTCCTGCTGCTCAACGGCATCGAGCTGATCGTGCACGCGGTGCGCAGCCGGCGCGGGCCGGCCCCCGTCTGGCTGGCGGCCGGCGGGCTCACCGCCATCCTCTTCGCGGGGTTCAACGGCGCGAGCCTCCTCAAGTACAACCTGAACATCAGTTCGATGCTGATGGCGGTCGGCTTCGCGGTGGCGGTCGCCTGCTACGTGGCCATGCTCGTCGTCACGGACTGAGGTGCGGTCAGGCCGCCGAGGTCCGGAGCCTGGGCGGCCGGCGTCAGTCGCCTCGAGTGGCCAGGTAGTCCAGCAGCACCTCGCCGTACCCCAGGGTGAAGTCGTGAACGATGACCTCGGAGTAGACCACACGCCGGACGGGGATCTTGGCCAGGAAGGGGTCATAGGGGGAGTCGCCGAACTCGAGGGTCCCCTCCCCCACCCGCAGCTCCCTGATCACGTCCGGGTCGATCACCGTGGAGTTGAGCTTGAGCACGTCGGGTGGGCCGTCCGCCTGGACGGACGGGATGACCTTCAGGAAGCAGATCGGAGTCTTGGGGCGCTCCGGGATGGGATCCACCGTCTGCTGGATGGCCAGGGTCACCCGGATGATCCGGTGGCCGTAGCGGGTCACCTCGCCGAGCATCCTCCCCTCCTGCTCGTCGACCAGGATCTGGTCCGCATCCTTCTTGGGCCAGCCGTACACCTCCCGACCGCCCACGATCGGGTTGGCCCTGTCGAGGTACAGGACGACCGCGAAGGCTCCCACCGGCCTGCCGTCGAGCCGGGCCGGCACCAGCAGGCCCGCCTCGTTGTAGGGCAGGTCGTAGTCGGCGAGCACGTAGTGGCCGATGTAGAGCACCGACGGCTGATCGAGATCCGGCGTCAGGGGCGGCGGCAGCAGCCCCTCCAGGACCGCGGCATCGGTCGTGAAGAGGATGTTCACGGCCTTGCAGTCCCGGTAGCGATAGGGCGGCCGCTCGGTGACGGGCGAGATGACGGGCATGCTGAATGCGCTCGCCAGGGCGGGCGTGGTGGGCCCCACCCCCGACGGTCGTGGTGTCACAGCCTGTGCCATGGTTCCCTCCAGTGGTGGCGATGGCCGCCGCTACTTGCCCTGCACGAAGGCCGGATCCGCGTAAGCCGGATCGGGGTAGTGATAGAAGCCTTCCCCGCTCTT
>Ga0209415_10011628_pt1 | contig 14793 bp, 17 predicted proteins | sample PeaSoiSIISIP2007_FD_187696 | JGI IMG/M metagenome (GOLD analysis project Ga0209415, IMG submission 187696) | Peat soil microbial communities from Weissenstadt, Germany - SII-SIP-2007 (SPAdes) (version 2) | ecosystem: Environmental > Terrestrial > Soil > Wetlands > Peat | place: Germany...
TGCGTTTTGCCGCTCCCCGCAGGTCCTTCAAGCAGCAGCGGTTTCTGCAACTTCGCGGCCAGGAAGACAACCTGGGTCATCACGGGGTCAATGAAGTAGCCCGTTGCCGCGATCTTGCTGGCAAGTTCCTCAAGCGAATTGAACATCCTCAGTCCTCTCCTACGGTCAACTGAATGACCACCCCGTCTGAGGCCGGCGGCCTCGAACGAAAAGAGGATGTGTCCATATCGAAATTCGGTCAAATCCGATGTTGTCTAAGAATATATTTCTCGATTTCTGATTTTTTGCTGCCAATTTGACCGAGGTGGCAAAGAAGGACATGATGCCTGAGTTCGAGACCAATGAAGACCGTGCGGTCCGGTAATGGAGGGACGAATGGCATATCCGGAGACATCATTGAATTTTGGGCAACAAGCACCATCGAGAATGTCTGAGGCGGCGAATCCGGCAACCGGTCTCTTTGAAGATCTGCTTGGACTCCACGAAGCTGCGTGTTTGCTCGGGATGCACTGGAAGACGCTCGAAGGAATGGCCCGATCCCGAAAGATTCCGGCCTTTAAGGTCGGAAAGCGGTGGAGGTTCCGCGTCAGTTCGCTGAATATCTGGCTGGAGAATGGATTAAACTCAAATTCAACCAACCGCGTTGCTCTGACTGGACAGGAGTGATTTCCTTGAAGTTCAGACGGCAACGATTTCAGCGAGGCACCCTGCGCAAGATTGCGCGGGCCGACAATCAATGGGCCTGGGAGTACCGTTATCAGGACCCCATAACCGGCAAACGAAAATCAATGTTTCTAGGCACAGACAGGTTTCCCACGCAGGTCGCGGTCGAGCGGCATCTGGAGGCCTTTGTGCTCAAACTCAATTCGGAAAATCCAACCCAGGCCATTCTGGAGCCAAGCTTCAACGCCGTACTGGATCGTTTTGTCGAGGAGGAGAAACTGCTTGAAATTATGCAACTTCGCCCCGGCGATCGAAGCAGCCTCGACGGGGAACTGAGCTACTCGACTGCCAGCTCGTATCTGAGCGTTATCAAGCAGCTTCGTGAGAAGTGGGGTGGCACCCGTATCACGCGGATCAAGCCTCTTCAGGTCCAGGAATGGCTAAAGAAAATGGACGCCGCGCCGAAGACCAAAGGTCACGTCAAGGCTCTCATGCATCGGTTATTTGAGAAAGCCATGTTGTGGGAGATGGTCGAGTGGCAGCGGAATCCAATGCAACTGGTTGAGATCAAAGGGATCAGTAAACGCCAAAAGAAGCCAATCGTCCTCACCGTCGAGCAGTTTTACCAAATCCTCGAACTGCTGCCGCAGCCCTACCGAACGATGGTGGTGGTGGCGCAGTGCACCGGCCTCCGGGCCGAAGAGGTGCTGGCGCTTGAATGGCAGGACATCGACTTCGAGAACTTGAGCATGAGAGTTGTCCGGGCAGTCGTCCACGGCCGGGTGAAGATCGTAAAGACGGAATACTCGGAGGACGATCTTCCTCTCGATCCCGACTTCGCGGCGATCCTCCTGGACTGGAAGTACAAGTCCGAAGAGGATGCTCGGACGGCTCTGGCGGCGAAAAGAACCCCATTTATGGGGTCAGAGCTGGTCTTCACCAGCCCGGTCACCTGGCGTCATTACCACACGGCCCCAGCTCAGCAGGACTATATTCGTCCGGCTGGATGCTGTCTGGTGGAATGTCCCTCGTGCGGGGCTGGTATCGGCGTTTGGTGCTGGCAAGATAGCCTGACTCCGAACGGCAAGCGGCTCCCGATACACGAGGAGCGGTGGGCGGCAGCCGGCAAGTATAACGGGGTTGGATGGCACACATTCCGCCACACTTACCGGTCGTGGCTAGATGACAGCGGAGCGCCCATGGGAGTGCAACAGAAGCTGATGCGGCACGCCCAGATCTCAACAACGATGAATGTGTACGGAAACGCTTTGATGACGGCCAAGCGTGAGGCCAACAGCAAGGTGGTCAGGATGGCACTGAGGAGCGCATAGCCCTGCAAAGTGCCCTGCAACACACCAGAAACCCCTCGCCATTTTGAGAGGTGCTGTTATTTGGGGTTAATTGGGGTTGGCCTATCGGCTAAATGGTTGCGGGGGCTGGATTTGAACCAGCGACCTTTGGGTTATGAGTGACCTCGCAATCGCGTATGTTGTTGACTCTAAGGCACGAATGGCTACTCAAAAGTACGCAAAAGTACGGGCTGGACAGGCTATTGGGAGTCTGTTGGGAGTCTGTGTTTTTTGACGATTTCTAGCTCGATTCAGGCTCCATTTGCACCAAAATTGGTGCAATATTCCGTTTTCTGCGAGTTGATCGCGGCTCGTCAGGCAGCTCGCGAACTCGCGCAACAGTTGGGCGGAGTTCCCAACTTGAAGCAGCTCTTTTTAAGCCGAGATCGGCAATTTTTGACCAAGGCATCTTCGCTGGGCACTGACAACCGATTTTGAGCCACATTTTAGCCCTCTCGTGGGAGTCGGTTGGGAGTCTATTGGGAGTGGGTTTTAACCATTGGGAAAGGACGAAAAGGTTGATTATACTTTGACACTACCACTCTCTAAATCATTATTATTCTATGCTTTAATGACTTACTGTTTGTGGCTTCCGATAGTCTTATACAGGGTATAGCCACCAGATTTTAGGATTTCAGGTTTAACAAAAGTGTCAGAAGTTGATGTATACTTCTGACAGTACAGGTGACGTATGGAACGCCTCACAAAAACCATTCTCGAAAGAACGAACGCGCTGCCCGAGGGTATGCCAATCTCTGCCAAGATGCTGCTGCATCTCGGCAACAGAGCGGCCCTCGACCAGGCGCTCTCCCGGCTTGCGCGTCGTGGCAAACTGCTGAGAGCCGGGCGGGGAGTGTACGTGTCTCCCGTCGCAAGCCGCTTTGGGAGCCGTGCGCCTGCCGTGGAGAAGGTAGTTGAGGAACTGTCCCGTCAGCGCGGCGAGACGGTCGTCCCTTCGGGAGCCACCTCTGCCAATGCTCTTGGATTGACGACGCAGGTTCCAACCCGAACCGTCTATTCAACCTCCGGGAAGAGCCGGAAGTTCACTTTGGGCAAGCAGATCGTCCACCTACAGCACGTACCGGCATGGCAACTCACCCTTGCCAAAGAGCCCGCTGGCGAGATCGTTCGCGCTCTCGCATGGGCAGGCCCGGAGAAGGTCATCCAAGCGTTGAAGGAGATCGGGACCAGAGTCCCGCGCTCTGAATTTCAGCGCATATCCCAGCAAAGTTCACGGTTGCCACTCTGGTTGGCAACCGCACTGAGCGGGATAGGAACCTATGCCTGAGAGCTTCTTCCATCTGAGCGCCAAAGAGCAGGAAGAGGCTCTCCTGGTAGCGGCATCGACCTCTGGCAGACCTGCCCATCTCTTGGAGAAAGACATCTGGGTTGTCTGGGCGCTCTCGACGTTGTTCACGTCTCCGCTTGGCTCCCATCTGGCGTTCAAGGGCGGCACCGCTCTCTCAAAAGCATACAAAGCTATTCGCAGATTTTCAGAGGATGTGGATCTCACTTACGACATCCGCGCCATCGCGCCACAACTTGTCAGGAATGCTCCAAACGGACTGGACGCGATTCCTCCGAGCAGGAGCCAGGAGAAGAAGTGGTCTGATGAAATCCGCAAGGAACTTCTCCCAGCATGGCTTCGCGACAGCGCCCACCCAATCGTGCAAGCAGGACTGGCAGGACTTCCAGCGGCCACAAGCCGCGTCACGGATGGGTGCATATTCATTGATTACAAACCCGTCGTCGCCGCGTCCAGCTATGCGCTTCCCAGGGTCATGCTCGAATTCGGCGCACGTTCGACCGGCGAGCCGACCAACGTGCGTCTGGTCCGCTGCGATATTGAGGAGTACATCCCAGGGGTTTCATTCCCAGTTGCGAACCCTCGGGTCATGGACATTTCGCGCATCTTTTGGGAGAAGGCAACCGCTGCCCATGTCTATTGTGCCCAGGGTGGAGCCGGACTGAGTGACCGCTTTTCCCGGCACTTTCATGACCTCGTTCGCCTTGAAGAAGCCGGGCACCTCGCGAACGCGCTTGCCGCCCGCAACATCGCAGAAGCGGTGGCGATTCACAAGAATTCGTTCTTCGCTGAGAAAGACGCGGCTGGAAATCGGATCGATTACCTTGCCGACCTACGCAGTGGCCTCAACCTCGTACCCGAAGGCAATGCGCTTGATGCACTGCGCGGTGACTATCAGCGGATGCTCGAAGACGGCCTTCTTCTTGAAGATGCCGAATCTTTCGATCTCCTCATGGTCAAGTGCAAGAAGATTCAAGAGCAAGTGAAGAGATTATCTGCAATCGAAAGCAAACCATAGTGGATTGCCAAGCATTTCCGCGACGAAACCGCGCGAAATACTAGAGGCAAAGTGGCGGAGACCGGAGAGGCATCTTCAATTAGGAGGAAGTATGTCGGAAGAAAATATCAGGAATCTCCCCATCAGTGAGATTCATTCCGAAGAAGGTGCCCAAGACCTTGTTCGTTCTGAAAGAATGAAGCCGTATCTCGCCCTCTTGAAGGCACAGATAGCTGGGCAGGATACCGAACCGCATCTGGCTGCACTGGCCGCGCTCCCTTTGGAAGACCGATATGTCTGGCGAGTAATCTCCGCTTTGAAGTGGGCTTTTTGTGATCTTGAAACGGAGAGCGCGATTGCCGATTTCCGCACTCTGTCTGAGGAGGACCGCGTGAGGGTTGCAGAACCGCTGACATTGAGAGCGACTCAATTTTGCTTGTTCGTAAGCGCACTGCTTGGGGAAGATGCAACGGAACGAATCATGCAACACGCGCTGCGGTGCACAAAGGAATCGTCGGCTCAGGATTCGGGCGAGTAGCGGGGCGCGTTGCTTTACCCTGGTTATCCTGCTTTCTTGAAGAGACAGCCCTCCCTATACCAAGCCATACAATAATGTTCCGACCGATCCCGGATGGTTCGCAGTCCTGTATGCGTGGGGCGCATAAGAGCGCACCGGAAACTCATTGGACTCGGATGCACAAACTGCTCTAATTTTGCGCTTATCCCGACTGCATCGCAGTCGTTGGAGGAGCCAATGTCCAGCAGAATCCGAATCGCGATTTCCAAGATGACGGCCCAGGCATCTCACAGGTGGATGCGCCTGTCCACCCTGATTCCAGCCGTATGCCTTTTCCTCCCTATCGCCGCTCTTGCTCAGAGCGGTTCGCCCTTCGATACGGGCTTCACCTCCATTCAAACTCTCTTCACCGGCACCATCGCAAAGGTCGCAAGTCTGGTTGCGATTGTGATTGGCGGCTATGGTTTCGCGCACGGCGAACCGGGAGCCAAAAAGGCTCTCGCTGGAGTCGCTGCCGGAACGGGTATTGCCGTCCTTGCGGCTAATGTATTGACCTGGCTTTGGGGTGTGTAAGAAATCTCTTCTCCCCCTGCAACCTTTCACCATTCACAACGCGGACCGAGGGGCTTATGCCAGAACAAACCAATCAGAATGCTCGCACAAATCGAGTCTTCAAGAGTCTGCATAAGCCTCTTACCTACTTGGGCGTCGAGCGCACTCTGTTTTACTTCGTCTGTGTGGGCGCTGTGAGCGCCTTCAATCTCTTCAACAGTATTCTGGGCGGCATCGCCGTTTTCATTGGCGGCTTTGCATTCGGTCACTGGGTGACAAACAGCGACCCGGCATTCCTTCGCATCCTGGCGAAGTCCGAACGATACAAGCTGCGCTATGACGCGGCCAAGCAGCAAGTTCCACGTGTGGAGGTGCGCTGATGTTCCGACTCGATAAAATCATCAAGCCCTGGAAAGAGAGTGCATCTCTCAACGACCATATCAACATCTACGGCTTCTGGAATGAGACCAGCTTTCTCACCAAAAGCGGCGACGTGGGCATGGTTCTGAGTATTCCAGGCGTGGACTATGAAAGTCTTGACCACGCGGAACAGGAGTACGCGGTAAAGCGGCTGGAAGCCGCGCTCAAAGCCTTCGGCCCCGGCTTTCACGTCTACCAGTACCTCTTCAAATCCAACCGCCCCGATATTCCATTTGCAAGCTATGAAGACCCGGTCGTAGAAGCCGCCATTGAACAGCGGCGGCAGTTCTTTGAGGGAAAGCGCGATCATCTCTATCAGGTCGAAATCTTCTATGCGATCGTTCTTGAAGGGCCGCGGTCGAAGAGTGGTATCGGCGCGGCATTCGCACAGCTCTTCCGCGATCCGGCCGGAGCGATTGGCGAACTCCGGACGCAGTTCACCAATAACAGTATGAAGGTGTTGCTGCGTTCCCAGGTCGAGAACGAGCTGGCGAAACTGGACCAGAAGGTACAGACATTCGCCCGCCAGCTAGCCGACTTCTTGCAAATCGAAGTTTTGAACCAGCAAGGTCAGTTCCGATTCTTTCGTCGATTGCTCAACTATGACGAGGGGCGCATCGCAGGAAAACCACAATCCACACAGTTTCTCGACTATCAGGTTGTAAATTCCAACATTGAAGCCGAGCGCAATCATCTCCGCGTAGGCGACCACTTTGTCCGCGTATTGACAATGAAAGAGGCTATCACTGAGACCCGGCCTCTCGTTCTGGATCAACTGCTGAAGATCCCCGCAAACTTTTACGTTGTGACCGAGTGGACGCCGCTTGCTACCGACAAGGCGCGCAAGGAAGTGAACAAGCGCCGCCGCCACTTCAATATGTCGAAGACCGGCTTTGTTTCTCAGGTGAGCACTGACACCACGAAGACCAATCCCCGCGACGTACTGGTCGATGAGTCGAAGCAGGCCGACATCGAGAACCTTGGTGATTGCCTCCGCGTGCTTGGCGACGGGCAATCTCTGGGAGACTTCTCTCTCACCATTGTTGTGTATGCGGCCACCGGGAGTGAGACTGACCAGGTGATCGGCGAGTTTACCAGCGTCTTCACCAATGCGGACGGTAATCTTTTCATCGAGACCTACAACCAGCTCAATGCGTACTTTGCCACAGTTCCCGGCAACTACGCACAGAACCTTCGCAAGCTGTACCTGCTCAATACCAACTATGCGGACCTGTCGTTTCTCTTCACCATTCTTGCCGGTGAAAAGCACAACGCCCATCTGGGCGCGGAGTACCTGGCCGTCTTTGAAACGGAGAATGCGACGCCATACTTCTTGAATCTGCATAATGGCGAAGTCGCCCACACGCTCATACTTGGAATGACCGGGAGCGGCAAAACTTTTCTTTGCGCGTTCCTGCTTCAGAACGCGCAGAAATACAAGCCACTCACGTACATCTTCGACATTGGCGGAAGCTATCAGTCGCTCACGTCGATCTTTGGCGGATCGTATCTGAATGTCGGCCAGGAGTCGCGGGACTTCACGATCAATCCATTCTCGCTGGAGCCGACAAAGGAAAACCTGCAATTCCTGTTTTCATTCTTCCGTGTGTTGATCGAGGGCGACGGCCAACGTTACCGAATGGACTTCAAAGAGGAGCGCAAACTGTGGGACGGCATTGAGCGAATGTACGTTCTCGACCCGGAGCAGCGCACTCTTTCCAACTTCGCCGATATTGTGGGCGAACTCAAAGAACGCCTGCACCGCTGGACGCACGGCGGCCAATACGGTTTCCTCTTTGACAACGCCAAGGACAGTCTCTCCTTTGCAGATTTTCAGACCTTCAACTTCCACGGATGGAGCGATGCGCCCGATGTGCTGGAGCCGCTTCTCTTTTATGTGCTCCACCGTGCATCAAATGAGATTGCGAACCCGGCAAAGTTGGCGAGTTTCAAGACCTTTCTGTTGGATGAGGCGTGGCTTTTCATCAAGAACGAGACTATCCGCAACTATGTGGTCCAGGCGCAGAAGACGTGGCGCAAACACAACGCCGCCATGATTCTCGCAACCCAATCCATCAAGGAGCTTCAGGAGTCCGGGATGCTGGCGATTGTGGCAGAGAGTTGCCCAACCAAGATATTCCTCGCAAATCCAGAGATGAACCGCGAGGTCTATGCCGAAGCCTTTCACCTCAACGATACCGAACTGGACATTATCAGTGGCCTTGTTCCACCAGGCCAGATGCTCATTCGCAAAGCGCAGACCTCGAAGAAGGTTCAGTTGAACGTGGATTCAGTTTCCTATTGGATGGCGACCAACAACGCCCGCGACAACCTCAAGAAGCGCGACTACTTCGGGCGCTTCGGTATCGCGGACGGGCTGCGTCATCTTGCCGAGGATCATCCGTTCCGGCCGCGCACGCTGGCCGTTTCTCATTCCACCACCAACCGATAAGGAGGCATCGCATGAACCGTCTAAACGTCGTCGCCGGGGTTGCCCTGGCACTCACTTCCATCGTTGCCGTCGCGCAGGAGTCGGCCCGCACCGTGCAGTACCACTCACAGGACATCGTGCCGATCCGCGCCAAGGTCAAATACACGACCCTGATCGTGGTGCCACCGACCGAGAAGATCATGGAAGCCGCCACAGGCGACAAGGACTTCTGGATTGTGGATGTAGTTGGAAACTTCTGCTTTGTGCATCCGGCCAAGCAAGGCATCAGTTCCAACCTCAATCTCATTACGGACAAGGGGAACATCTACAGCTTTACCTTGCAGGACATCTCCACGTCCTCCGCCGAACCAGATCTGAAGGTGATTATCGAACCCGCCGACCCCTCCTCGATTGTCGCGGCCAGCGGCCCCCCGCAGTTCGTTCCCGCTTTCCAACTGGAGCAATCGAAGCAGCAACTCGCCGCGCTCCAGTCGCACGTCACCCAGGCGGTGGATGAATACAAGAGTGCGTACCCAACGCAGCTCAAGTTCGATTACGCCTACAAGGCGAACGAAGCGCCCTTCGACATTCAGTCGATTTATCACGACGACAAGTTCACCTACATCAAGACGAACGCGCCGGAAAAGTTCAGCGTGTACGAAATGAAGGATGGCAAACCCAACCTCATCACTTATGATCTCCGGGAAGGGACCTACATTATCCCGAAAGTGATGGACAGCGGTTATGTCGAGCTTGGCAAAAAGCGGATGGACTTCACACGGAAGGGATGACTGTCATGACCGAGAACATATTTGCTCCCCCCACAGAAGCGCAGGGCGTGCCACAGTTTGAGCCCGAGTTGCGGCACACCACAAACGAGCCGAAAGGCGTTCTGCAAAAGAACCTCAAAACCTTTGTGTATTTGGGCGCGGCATTGCTCGTGATTGTCGCGGCGATCTTCAGTTCGACCGGCAAGAAGACGTCGGCGCAGCAGGCCGCGGCAAAGGGGCAGCCTCCCCAACCAACCTTGCAAGACAACACAGACAACAATGTGCAGGACTTGAAGAATCAACTCCAGGCCCAACGCCAGAAGGAGCAGCAGCAAGCGGCGCTTGCTGCCGCCACGGGAGTCGATCCCGCGCTTGCGTCTGCAACGCCCGCGCAACGGACAGCGGCAGCGGCCTATGGACCGACAGGTGTTGCCGCACCTTGCGTGGCAGGTCTGCCCTGCCCGCAGCCGCAGATCGGCTACGGGCAACAAGGCACCGGGCAACAACAACTCAGTCCAGAACAGCAGCAGGCCCAGCAGATTGCCGCGAAGGAACGAGCGCGAGCCGACGACGCTCGTTTCGCTTCCAACCTTGCGTACTCTCGCTCCTTTGACCAGCAGCAAGGACCAGGCCAGATGATGCCTGTAAGCCAACAACAGGCGAACAGCAGTCTCGTCTCCCCACGAGCCGCAGGTGAACAGCAGGCCGCGCCGGATGGTTACAAACGGCCAATGGAGGCAAATGTCGATTCGGCTGTGGGGCAGCCATACCTCGTTTACGAGGGGTCTGTCCTCGACACAGTTCTCATGAATCGTTTGGACGGAGACGCAGCAGGAGCGGTGAAAGTTCTTGTCTCGAATCCGTTGTATTCGCACGACCACCAGCACGTTATCATCCCCGAGGGAACGGTCGTCTTAGGGGAAGCAAAAAAGATTGGTACAGCAGGCATGGGCCAACAGAGACGCATGGCCGTAATTTTTCACCGTTTGATTATGCCGGACGGTTACTCCGTCGATCTCGACCAGTTCCACGGGCTCGATCAGATCGGAGAGGAGGGACTGAAGGACAAGGTCAACAACCACTACTTTGAAATCTTCGGCGCTTCGATCGCTTTGGGCATTGTTGCCGGGGCAAGCGAGATCACCCAGGGCGGCGGTGCCATCACTACCAGCGGCTCCCAAGCGTTCACTACAGGAACCGCGGCCAGCGTTTCGCAATCAGCGAACACCATTCTTGACCGTTTCATGCAAATTCCGCCTACGATCACAATTCGTGAAGGGCACCGAGTGAAAGTGTATTTCACGCAAGATATGCTTCTTCCGGCTTACACCAACCACACCATCCCACAGACGTTCTGAGGAGGCTTTCAATGCGATTCATCGCAGTTCTTCTTTTGGTCACGCTTTCCCTTGCAGGCTGCCAGAGCAAGGCAAAAAAGGTGCAGCAGTTGCAGGAGCAATATAACGCTGAATACCCCGCCTATTCCAAGGATTGTTTGGACGAAGATACTGCGGGTTCCTCAAGAATGCTGACCGGGGAGAAGCTGACCAAAGAAGAGATGGCAACTCTCGAAGCCAGGAAGAAAGATCGAGATGCACGGTGCAAGCCTCAGGCCGACCGTCTCGCTGAGATTCAGCGCGAAATTCTGGCGGCGCAGCAGTAATACCAATCGCCGTTTGACAATCACAACCATCCGTAGAAAACGAGAGGAGAACCCTGTGAAAAAAATGATCTTCACCGCACTCGCCTTTGGACTTGCCACGCTATCGGAACCAGTAGCGCACGCACAGTTCGGTTCCGGCGTCGTCTACGATCCTACGCAATCGGTCCACGCCATCACGCAGATCGAACATGAAGAACAATCCATTTCCAACCAGTTCCAGCAGATCGAGCAGGGACAACAGATCTTCAGTAACACGGTCAAGATTGCCACAACGGCCTTGCAAGCCTACAACGTTGCTCACCAGCAGTACGAGCTTGTTCACCAGATGATTCTCGCGCCGACAATGCTCTATCAGAGGTTTCTCTCCCCCCGAAGCGACTTGATGCTGATGCAACAGATCTCTAACACCTACGGCAATTCGATGGGATGGCTCAATGCGTCGAATACGGGGAACGGAGCGTCAGCGGCCTACCAACAGGTTAGCGTTCCACACACAGCCAACATGGTCCCCGGCTACAACACGGCGAGCTTCGCAGGACAGCAGCAGATCGCCGCGCAGGGGGCCACCATTGACATCGGCGATTCCGTGATGAGTACCAACCTGCAAGCTCTGGGAACGATCCGTGCAAATCAGGTTGCAAGGCAGACAGATATTGCCAATCTGGAAGCCGCAACGCAAAGCCAGGATGCCTCACAGCAGACCATCATGGCCACCCTCCAGCGCATCAATCTGGCTTTGCTTTTGGAACTGCGTAATCAGCAGGACGCAAACCAGATCAACGCCAACCTCGCCCTGCAACAGATGGTTGCCCAGAAGCAGCAACAGGACACCATGAAGTCGGCCTTTCGTGACTCATCAGGATACGAAAGCTACTACAACGCCAACGTCACAACAACCAACAGCGGCGCGGCAAACCTTCTCACACAAGCCTACTGAATAGGCGCGCCGGGAAAGACATGAGGAACTGAAGATGGGTCTCTTTGATTTCATCTCTCAAGGGTGCCAGTCGCTTGCTGCTACGGCGGCACCCTCTATCACAGCGATGGGCGTTCATATTGTTCTTTCGCTGGCAACGATAATCCTGGTCTGGTTCGGCGTTCAGGAGGCACTTGCCTCCGCACAGGGCGGGGCCGGCTTCAGCATGGGCAGGTTTCTCAATCTCTTCATGCTCTTGACCTTTGCCTATGCAATGGTGAACTACTACGACAGTTCCATCCCCGGACTTGGCTTCTCCATCAAGGGGTTCATTGATGGCGGAACTGCCAATCTAGTGACCGTCATCGGGGCGGATGGTGCCACAACCATGCTGAGCCAGATCCATACAGCATCCTCTAAGACCGGTCCGTCGATGCTGACCAGCATGATGTCCCCTTACTACTCCCTTGTGTACTTCGTTGTGCAATTCCTTTTGGGCGTCTTGGCCGCAGTGGTTTCAGCCATTGTGGCGTATGGCGCAATTGCGTCCACCATCGTCGGATTGCTGGGGCCGATCTTCATTCCGTTCCTTGTCTTCGACAAGCTCGACTGGCTGTTCTGGGGATGGCTCAAAGCTTACCTCGGATTCAGCTTCTACAAGGTCGTTGCCGCAGCGACCATGAACGTCTTGTGCCACGTGCTGACAAACTACTACGTCCAGCTTGGCCAGAGCGTGTCGGACCCCTCGACGATTGTCCACGCATTGCCCCTGCTCATCCTTCTTGTATTGGTAAACGTCTATATCCTCTTCAAGATTCCAGCGATGACGCAGAGCTTATTCGGCGGTCACACCGGCGGGCATGATGGGGGCTTGGGTGTCGCTATGATGGCGATTCGGGCCGCGATGTAAACAGCATCAAGAGAAACGAGGTCAAAGATGAATCCGCAAACGAAATCTACCCCGGAAATCACCCGCGCCGCGGAGCGTTATCTGGAGCAGTATGGCGATCCGCTGGTCATGAACACCTATCTGAAGGTGACGATTCTCGTGCTCGGAGTCGTCTCGCTTGCGCTGGCCGTACTCGTATTCAGAAGTCAGAAAGCTCTCGCCGATATGCACCCGATGATTGTGAGAATCAACGATGTGGGCCGGGCCGACGCGATCGACTACCGCAACTTCCAATATCGTCCCCAGGAGGCGGAGAACAAGTATTATCTGACGCGCTGGGCCGAGCTTTACTTCAGCCGCAATCGTTTCACCATCGAGCGCGACCAGACAAGCTCTCTCTACTTTTTGAATGGCGACGTTCAGCACGCCGTCATTGAGCAGGAGCGCAAGAACAATATCATTCAGACATACGTCAAAGACAGCACGCTTCCGTATGTCGATGTAGAGGTAAAGAACATCGTCCTTGACGATCTACGGCAGTCTCCCTATTCGGCTCGGATTGAGTTTGAAAAGGTGTACACCAATCCCTCGGATCACACGGAGATCAAGCGGGAGCGATGGACAGCCAGTGTCACCTATGTTTTCCGGGAGAACGTGAAGAACAATGAGCTTGCCGTGAACCCTCTCGGGTTGGCCATCGTACGCTTCCGGGTTGACCAGGCATTCAGCTAGAGATTCATCAATCTTTCCAGAGGCTTTTCCATGTCCACCCAGGCTGCCAATCCGGTTGCTCTACCCGAACTGTCCCTGTGCATGGTTGCCCCACGGGTTTGCACACTCAAGAGGTTTCCGCTATGAGCTTCGAGTTGATTCTTCCATTTCTTCGCCCGATAGAGCCGCTGCTCTTGGACGACAGCATCAGCGAAATCATGGGCAATCCCGATTCATCCTGGTGGTATGAGCGGGATGGCATCATGCGACGGGATGAAGGTATTACCTTCGACGCCGGCAAGCTGCGCACCGGCCTCGAAGTGGTTGCCAATCGGCTCGGTAAAAAGCTGGACGAGGACAATCCCGTCCTCAATGCGCAACTCCCGGACGGCAGCCGCCTTGCGGCGGTCATTCCACCAGTGGCGCGTCCCGCCCCGGCGTTGGTTATCCGCAAGTTTTCCAGTCGCAAGTATACGGTCGATGACCTCATCTCTCGCGGCACACTCACGCGGCCACTCGCTGAGTTCCTTGCCGAACAGATTCGCAGCGGAAAGACGCTGCTAATCAGCGGCGGAACAGGGACCGGTAAAACAACTTTGCTCAACATCCTGGGCCAAGCGATCCCGGAGCATGAGCGCATCGTCATCATTGAAGACACATCGGAACTTCGTATCCAGAAGCCGAATATTCTCGCCGTCGAATGCCAGACCGACACCTACAAGGCATCAGTCTCCTTCGACGATCTGTTGAAGTCTGCTTTGCGGTGGCGTCCTGACCGCATCATTCTCGGCGAAGTACGCGGCACAGAGGCCCGCACTTTGCTTGATTCCTTCAACACGGGCCACTCAGGATCATTGGCCACGATCCATGCCAACTCGGCAGTCAAAGCCCTCCGCCGCTTCGCCAATCTCGTCATGCGAAGCCATCAGCAAGCGACGTATGAAGACGTGGAAGCGGAGATCGGTGAAGCCGTCAACTTCGTTGTCCATGTCGAGCGTCAGCCGGGACGCCGCGCCATCCGCGAAGTTCTGCGTTTGGATGGCTATGACCGGCAGACTCAGGAGTTTCGTTTCGAGATCGTATATGGAGGCGCGGATACGGCTTCCAAGTTTGTTCAGAGAATGTAAATCACTCACCCAAGGAGAACCAATATGCCACTGCTTGAGATCACACAAAGCCGCCAGATCAGCGCTTCCATCCGGCTTGAAGAAGCCACGGCAACGCAGGTCGATCAATATGCTGCCTTCGCCAACGCATCCGCAGATGATGTCGTGGACAAGGCACTCAACTATGTTTTCTCGAAGGACCGCGACTTTCAGGACTTCTTGAAGACTCCGCAATCCAACAAGGTTACTTCGACACTTCGTATCCGCAAGGGCACAGTCATTGAAGCACCGGAGCGGCCTGCGAAGAAGCCCAATGCCGCGACGAAGCCAACGGATTCTGTGCTGGTATTGAAGGCATGATCCTCCGATCAATTCCGGAATGGAGCGAGCAAGGTGCTGCGCACCGGGTGATTATTGACACTCCATCCGTATGTCCAGAAAAGTGAACTGTCGGCGTAGCCGACAGTTCACGAAAGGCAGGTGTATTCAGCGGGAAGCAATAA
>Ga0209415_10011629_pt1 | contig 14792 bp, 8 predicted proteins | sample PeaSoiSIISIP2007_FD_187696 | JGI IMG/M metagenome (GOLD analysis project Ga0209415, IMG submission 187696) | Peat soil microbial communities from Weissenstadt, Germany - SII-SIP-2007 (SPAdes) (version 2) | ecosystem: Environmental > Terrestrial > Soil > Wetlands > Peat | place: Germany...
AAACCGAAATCTCTTGAATCTCATGCACAAACCGATATGCCCCCATCTGCCTCACCTTAGCTTGACAGGCATTGACGCAGCCGTCCCCGCCCCTCTCACGCTTCATGCACCGGGCAAAGCCTCCCGATCTCATTCCCGCCCTTGCACCTTGCCCCCGCTTCCCACTAATCTCTCCCCGTCCGGAAACTTGTGCCCATGAATCCGTTGGAAGCCTATCTGACCGAGTTGCGTGAAATCCACGACAGCGGCGCCGCCACCAAAGAAACCTCCGGCTACTCCACCCTCGCCAAACTCCTTGATGCTGTCGGCCGTTCCCTCAAACCCAAGGTTCGCTGCTTAATCCAACTCAAAAACAGCGGCGCTGGCCTGCCCGATGGCGGCCTCTTCACCTCTGACCAGCTCAAGCACACTGTCGACCAAGCCCCGCTCCTCGGGCTCGCTCCGGCCCGCGGTGTTATCGAAGTGAAAGCCACCGCCGAGGATCTCCAGCCCATGGTGCCAACCGAGCAGATCAAGCGTTACCTCTCGTTTTACGGCCACCTCCTGCTCACCAATTACCGCGACTTCCTCCTGCTCGAACGCGCTCCCGGCAATGTGCCTCACGGTCTCGAGTCCTTCCACCTTGCCGACAGCGAAGCCGCTTTCTGGACCGCCGCCGCCCACCCGCGCAAAACGACCGACACCCTCGGCGCGCGCTGTTGGGAATACCTCAAGCGCGTCCTCCTCCATCCCGCCCCGCTCAACAACGCCCGCGACGTCGCCTTGTTCCTCGCCTCCTATGCTCGAGACGCCCGGGCCCGGGTCGAGCACGCAGGCGATCTCCCCGCCCTCACCGCCGTCCGCGCCGCCCTCGAAGAAGCCCTCGGCATGAAGTTCGAGGCCGAGAAAGGAGAGCACTTCTTCCGCTCGACCCTGGTGCAGACCCTCTTTTACGGAGTTTTCTCCGCCTGGGTCCTCTGGCACAAGGAAAGGCCCCTCCGCAGAGATGCCTTCGACTGGAAAGCCGCCGCGTGGACCCTGCATGTGCCCATGATCAAGGCACTCTTCGAGCAGGTCGCTACTCCCACCAAACTCGGCCCGCTGGCCCTCGTCGAAGTCCTGGACTGGACCGCCGCGGCCCTCAACCGCGTGGATCGCCCCGTCTTCTTCGAGAGATTCCTCGAGTCCCACGCTGTCCAGTATTTCTACGAACCCTTCCTCGAAGCCTTCGACCCCGATCTCCGCAAACAGCTCGGCGTCTGGTACACCCCGCCCGAAATCGTCCAATACCAGGTCGCCCGCGTGGACACCGTCCTGCGCACCGAGCTGGACATTGCCGACGGCCTAGCCGACCCCCGCGTCTTCGTCCTCGACCCCTGCTGCGGCACCGGCGCCTACCTGGTCGAAGTCCTGCGCAAGATTGTCCACACGCTTAAGGAAGAGAAGGGCGAAGGAGCACTCGCCGAACTCGCCGCCAAGGAAGCCGTCCAAAAACGCGTCTTTGGATTCGAAATCATGCCCGCTCCTTTCGTCATCGCGCATCTGCAAATGGGCCTGCTGTTCCAAAACCTCGGCGCTCCGCTTGACGAACAGAAGAACGAGCGTGCTGGCATCTTCCTGACCAACTCCTTGACCGGCTGGGATTTCAAAGGCCAGAACGACCAGTTGGCAAATTGGCCGGAGCTGGAGGCAGAAAGGGCCGGCGCGGGCCGCGTAAAACAGGATCAGCCCATCCTCGTGATCCTCGGCAATCCACCCTACAACGCCTTTGCCGGAGTCAGCCCCAAAGAAGAGCAGGGCCTCGTCGAGGTGTATAAAGGGGCCTACGAGGTCGAACGAGTCCGCGGCGGCAGGCGAACGCTAAAGCAGGGCTCGGCCATCAAAAAGATCCGCAGGTATCGGCTTGGCGATTCTATTTCCATGGGCGGGTGGGGCATCAGAAAATTCAATCTGGACGAGCTCTACGTCCGCTTTTTTAGATTGGCGGAGCGGCGTATTGCAGAGAAGACTGGCAAGGGCATTGTCTGCTATATCTCAAACTTTTCCTATCTGGGTGACCCCTCGTTCGTTATAATGCGCGAGCGTTTCCTGGCCGAGTTCGACACCCTCTTCTTCGACTGCCTCAACGGCGACAGCCGCGAAACCGGCAAGCGCACACCCGAGGGGAAGCCGGACCCGTCTGTCTTCTCCACCGAGTATAATCGCGAGGGCATCAGAGTCGGCACGGCGATTGGCTTGTCAGTTCGGCGGCCGAAACGCAGCCAGAAGCCCCAGGTCTTTTTCCGCCAGTTTTGGGGCGCGAACAAGCGTGGCGAGATTCTCGAAAGTCTCGGCGCGCAGAATTTGCTGGACCACTACGAAAAAGTTGAGCCGTCGAGAGAAAACCATTTTTCGTTCCTCCCCACCGCCGTGTCGCGCGAGTACCTGAAATGGCCGAAGGTGCTTGCGGTGGCCGCGGTCCACCCGTTCAACGGTCCGATCGAGCGCCGGGGCAACTCGCTGATCGTGTTCGAGGAGGCCAGGCAGGAGCTAGGCAAGCTCGCCGCCTATCTGGACCCAAAGGTCACCGATGAGGAGATCAAAGCCGCGGCCCCGGCGTTCATGAAGTCGTCGGGAGAATTTGACGCAAAAAAGGCGCGAGCGGCCCTCAAGGGCTTCGCCTCTTTCAGACCAGAGAAGATCGTCCGCTATCCATTCAAGCCTTTCGATTTGCGGCTGGCATATCTTGATGCCGACATTCAGCCCCTTTTCTCACGTCCGAGCCCCGAACTCCTGCAACAACGCTTCAAGGGCAACTCGTTCTTCATCACGCGCGACACCGCCGACAAAGATCTCGAAGGGGCGCCGTTCTACTTCTCGCCGCTCGTCTGTGACTACGACTGTCTTTCAGGCCATGCACGGCACTTCCCCATCCGGCTGCGAGCCGGCCTGAAAGCCAGTAGAAAAGACGATGGCAATGGCGAGTTTGACAGCATCCTGCACGAATCAGCTCCCGGCTGCGATGCGGGAGGAACCGAGGCCACGGCGAACCTTTCAACCGCCGCCCGCGCCTATCTCGCGGCGCTCGGCATCCGCAATCCTGACGCGGACGCCGAGGCGGCATCGCTGCTGTGGATGCACGCGCTCGCCATCGGTTTTTCTCCCCTCTACCTCACCCAGAACGCCGACGGCATCCGCGAGGATTGGCCGCGCATTCCCCTGCCGAACTCGAGGGCTGCCCTGCTCGCCTCCGCCGCATTGGGCCGCCAGGTTGCCGCTTTACTGAACACGGAGGAGTCTGTTGGAGGCGTGACCACCGGCAAGCCCCGCTCCGAGCTGAGAACGATTGCCGTCCTGTCCTCCACAGAGAGCCTCTGCCTCACCGCCGGCTGGGGCCATGCCGGCCAAGGCGGCGTCACCATGCCCGGCAAAGGCAAACTTCTTACGCGCCCCTATCGCCCGGAGGAACAGCCCCAAAAACCACTGCTCGACCCGCTCGGCCACTCCACTCACGACATTTTCCTCAACGACACCACCTGCTGGCGGAACGTCCCCGAAAAGGTCTGGGACTTCACCATCGGCGGCTACCAGGTCATGAAAAAATGGCTCAGCTACCGCGAGCACGGTTTACTGGGGCGTCCGCTCACCCCGGACGAAGCCCGCGAAGTCACCCATGCGGCCCGCCGCCTCGCCGCCCTGCTTCTCCTCGCGCCGGCCCTCGATGCGAACTACGCTGCCGCCAAAGCCTGTGCCACACCGCTCCCGGGACTCAGTGCGCGAGACTGGCGCGGCGGGGGCGCTCGGCTTCGGCGACGCGGGTGAGGTCTTCGTAGAGCTGGCGGGCGAGGGCCACACGTTCCAGGAGGGCGTCGCCTTGCCAGGCGAGTTGTTTGCGGGCGCGGTCGGTCCCCAACTGGCCTTGGGCGTCCAAGCGGCGGGCTTCGGCGACCATTTGTTCGATTTCCGCGAGGCTGGCCAGCCGTTTGGCAAGCAGCTCCGCCAGGCCGTCGAACTTCCAAAACCGCAGACCTTCCCGCACGACATAGACCGGCGTGGTGTGCGCGCTCGTGCCGTCGCCGGCGTAGGCCCGGGCCGCCAGCCAGCAGCCCGCCCCGGCATCTACGGTGAAATCGAGCCGGGCTTCCGCCCGCGGCGGGTCGGCCGACTCGGCGGTGCGGATGACCACGCCGTGGCGGACCACTTCGAGGCGGAGCGGGGCCATGCGTTTGGGGTCGCCCCAGGCCCGGGCGCGGACCTGAAGCAAGCGGTCCGATTTGAGGCGGAGCTCATCGCCGGGCAGCGCGTCGTCCACTTGAAATTCGAGCATGGGCCCGCTGGTCGTGAAGGTGCGACCGGTGCGGAAGGCGGCGAACCAGGCATCCGCCGAGAAGGCCTTCTCGCCCAGAAAGGCGTAGGCGCGGACTTCGCCGATGGTCCCGCCCCAGGGCACGTCCGAGCCGGCCGAGGCGGTGAGTTTGCAGCCGAGGTTGAGGAAATCGTAATAAAGGTCGGTGCCCAGGGTGTTGAACTGGAGGATTTCGGCGAAATCAGCCTTGGCGCGCGGCACGTTCAGGCTCATGTCGCGGTGGACGTGGAAGTTGCCGGAATTGACGTGGGCGTAGCCGGTCAGGCCGCCTTGGCCGTGGACGGCGTCGAACATCTGGTCGTAGAGGTAGTAATGGTCGGTGTCGCGGACCATGCTGGTAGTGTCCATCGCCAGGACGTGGCCAAGCTGGTCATGCGTGCGGGGGCATTCCTGGCCGGGCGTCAGGACGTAATCGCCATCGGCGACGCGGTAGTTGGGGCCGAAGCCGCGTTGCTCGAAATAGGTCCGGTAGATGTCGCCCATCTTGACGATGTTGGCGAGGTGAATGTCTTCGGCCTCGACCCATGCCAGAAGGCGTTGCGCGTCGTCGTGGGAGAGAATGCGGCAATGGACATGGTCGTCGCCCGACCACCACCCACGCCGCCGCATGTCCACCCAGCGGCGGGGGCGGATGACGGCCTGGGTGGTTTGGCCGGAACGGATCGTCACCTCCTGGAAGACCGCTTCGTGCTCGACGCCGCGGCGGGCGCCGAGCTGCCAGGTCCCCGGGGCCAAAGCCATGTCCACCGGCCCGGGCACGCACCAGAACGGCTCGTGAAGCGGGCCGGGGAGATTGGCGGCGCGGGCGCCGCTGGTGTTGCCCTGCTTGTCGAACTGGGGGGCGAACTCGAGGCCGTTGCCGGGTTGGCGGCTCGAACCGTCGGTCCGCGACAGCAACTGGACCATGGCGGGCGCGGGCTTGCCGGTGTCGTCGGAGAGCACGGTGAGCTTGAGCCGGCCGGGTGCCGGGGTGGTAACATCCAAGGGCACACGCACGGAAGATTGGCCCGGCCGCCGGAACTCGAGCGTCAGCGTCGTCCGCCCGATGGGAACATGCTCGAGGCCCGCGAGGGCAAAGGTCGTGCCGCCGGGCGCGGCCTCCAGCGCGACGAGGCTCGACTCACCGGGGGGTTGCGACAGATCCGCGAGGCTCGTCGTGTAGCTCACCCCCTCGCCCCCGGCCCGCACTTCGATGAGCAAGGCCGCGCTATCGCCCGGCAGGGCGATCGGCCCTCCGGCCGCCAGCACGGGACGCCCGCCCGCCAGGTCAACGCGCAGGAGACGCGGGCAAGACTTCACACGCTTGAGCAACCGCCCGGCGGCAACCGCGAGGCGCTCCCCGGCGGCGCGCTGCGCGGTTTCATCGGCCGCCTTCCGTGACTGCTGCTGGGCCTCGCGCAACTCACGGTTGAGGGCCTCTAATTCCGGGCGTTGCTCTGCTCCCAAGAGGTACCAATGGTTGTGCGAGAGCCGCCCGGCGAAGTCAACGATGCCCGAGGGCAACGAGGGCGTGGCCTCGGCCGGCCACCCGGTGGGCGCGCCTGCCGCCAGCGCCAGAGCTGCAGCCAGGCCAGGGGCGAAGAGGGGACGCGTGGGGGAAATCCGAAACCCGAAGGCCCGAAGGCCCGAGCGAGTCATTGTTTTCATAGCGGTAAGGGGACGCGTGGAGCGTGAGAGCGTCGCAGCGTGGCAAAGCGCCACCCGACGGTGGAGACCGCTCCTAATCTTAATCGTAATCTTAATCTTAATCTTAATCTTGATCGTAATCGTAATGCCGCTCTCGGGCCGGGGGAGATTAAGATTAAGATTAGGATTAGGATTAGCAGTGGGTGCGGGCATGGCCACGCTCCACGCTCTACGCTCCACGCTCCACGCCCTTCGCGCCGCACGCGCGGCGCCTTGAGGCACCGAGCGTGGAAGAGACGCGCCTGGCCCGGCAGTGCGGGCGCGAAACCGGGGTCGCCGGGGGGCCCCGGCTCGATGGCGCAGCCGTCACGGCCTTCGACCTGCAAGGTTGCGATCGCCGGCGCCTGGGGCCAGAGGCCGTCCTCGACGACGATTTCGTCGCCGGCGCGCAAGGCGGCCGGCGAGGCGAAAAACCAGAGGCGGAGCCGGTGGTGGGCCGGGCCGGTCTGGCGGTTGCCGCGCAGGTCGAGTTCCGGGTCGTAAAGCGGCACCAGCTCGAGCTCGCGGCCGGCCACGCGCAGCGTCACCTGTTGCGCCAGAGCCGGCGCCAATTTCTTGAGGTAGGATTCCGATTCCGGCCGCGTGATGCTCCCGTCGCCATCGGCGTCCATGGCGCGACGTTCTCGTGCCGACCATTCCTCGAAGAACGTGAGGTCCAGGGTAAGATCGATGTAGCGCGCCCCGACGGTCAACTGGAGGCGGTGCTGAACGCAGGCCGCCAAGGGCTCATGCGCCGTCGACTCGCGCAGTCCGCCGAGCGCCAAGCCCGCGATCAGGGGCCAGGCCGGATTACCCATTCGCCACCGGGGGCGCGCAGTTTGGACGTTGTCGTTCACGCGATGCTTTGGCCTTCTACTCCTCGCGGGCGGGCAAGGCAAGGAGCAAAACGAGGCGGTGGGCAAGACACGCCCTTCCCGGGGTGAAATCCCTTGACGCTCTGGCGTCACCACGCATACTGCGCCTTATACGATTATGGCTAAGATCAAGAATTCCAAAGATTTAGTTCTCCTGCTGCTCTACGCACCTGGTCCCAAGGGCACTCCCTGCGAGCCGATCCAGGGCCAGACGCGATTGATGAAGATGGTCTTTCTTTTTGAGCGAGAGATTGCGCGGCGGTTCAACCTGGGCGGGGTTATTGACCCTGCGGCTTTCCCTAAATTCGAGGCGTTCGACTACGGCCCCTACGCGGGCCAAGTGTATGCGGACCTTGAATTCCTCGTGAATTACAGATTTGTTGAGGTCAATGCCGGAACTGGTTCGCCGCCGTCGGAGGAGGAGCGCCAGGAGTTCGATTATTGGACCGCGACAAGCGACGTTGACGCCGGCATTGATCCACGCACGGTTGGGCGCGAATTCTGTCTCAGCGAGCGTGGACGCAGATTCGTCGAGAAGCAGGGGCTTTGGGTTGGTTTGTCGCCAGAGCAACAAGCCGCTTTGCGCGAGTTCAAGACCCGCTGCGTCACTGCATCGTTGCGCTCGCTGCTGAGATACGTCTATTCGAAATACGAAGACATGACAAAAAAATCTCTTATCAGGCATGAAATCCTCGATTAGCGGGCCTCCGCCCCGGACGATGCGGCGAACGGAACAAGGGTATGTCCGGGCGGCGCTGGTCGCGCTACGCCGGTTGGGCATCCCGTGCGCGTGGGAAGCCGCCCTGCTCGGCCGCAGCGTGGATCTTGCGCTCCTGCAAACCAACGCCCTGTGGACAGTTGAGTTCAAGAAGCGCGACTGGCGCCGGGCGCTGGGACAGGCGCGCGATCACCTCTTAGGAGCCGATTACGCCTACGTTTGTCTCGCGGAATGCCAGCCGAGCCCGGCTTTCCTCCACGCCGCGCGTGACGCGGGGATCGGGGTCCTCCGCCTGCACACTCGGAAGGGTTGGCCCTTTGAGGTGGTGGCAAAGGCCCGACGCTCACGCGAGACGCTGGCGTTCGCGCGCGACCGCGTTATCAAGCAACTCAGAACCACCTAACCGCTATGCCTACTGGAATCAAGGATCTTCATTTGGTCCGTTTCGGCACCGCGGCAGATTCATGTTATTTCCTGGACAAGTTTGCCGACACGTACGACCAGATCGTCATAAATGCCAACATGGTCGCACACATGCCGGCCGCCGTGGCCACCTTTCTCGCCGTACGCGCCCGAAAGCCGTTCCTGATCGATCCGCAGACGGTGGCTTTCCAGCACGACCTGGACCACTTGCTTTCCACCTCAAAAAAATCAGCCGGCGAGATCAAGAAATCATGGCTGCGGCTCATCCACAGCTACGGTGGCCCGGTCAAGGAGGCGATACTCTCCAGATCCCGCCGCATCCTTCCTGATGATTTCAAAAGCACTAAGGAGTGCCGCGACTTTTGCTCCAGGGTCGTGGCCTTCCAGAGCCGAGAGTTAGCCAATGAATTTCAGAGCGGGGAGGACGCGGACTACGTCAAATTCCTTGCAGAGGAGGAAGGCGCTGGCACCCTCGTTTCCCCTAGCCTCATCGTTGCCCCTTATTTCTTCCTCAATGCTCAATTCTTCGACGAGTGGCTTGATGTCAACCTGCGGTGTCTCGAATTCGGGCGCCAGGCGATCGAGAAGGGCAAGCCGCTGGCAGCCCAACTAGTCATTTCACAGGAGGTGCTGCTGGCTGACAAGATGCGGTCGAAGCTTATCCAGAACTACCACGGATCGGGCGCGAAACCTGACGTGTTCCTGCTCTGGATTGACTCGCTCAACGAACAGGAGCTATCGGTTGATGAATTGAAGGCCTACGTTTCCTTGGTCCAGGGACTGGCGGAAGGTGGCCATGCGGTGGTAAACCTGTACGGCGGCTATTTCTCCGTCGCGGCGGCTCGGTTCGGCGAATTGAAGGACAAGCTGGTGGGGATCTGTCACGGGCTTGAATACGGAGAATCAAAGCCCGTGGTGCCTATCAGCGGTGGGGTGCCGGTCGCCAAATATTACCTGCCGAACGTCCACGCCCGGCTACCGGCGCGTGTCTCTACGCGCGCAATCCGAGAGCTTGGAGGCTTTACGAGCGCCGAAACCTTCCACCAGCGCATCTGCAGTTGTCGGGTGTGCAAAAGCGTTATCCGGGGGAATCCCGAACAGGAGTTCAGTCACTTCACTGACACTAAGGTTTCGGCGTTCTGGCGCTCGGGCCGAAGGGTCGCAATGGAATTCCCCACCGCCGCGACGTCGGACAACTGCGCGCGGCACTACATGTGGCGCAAGCACCTGGAATACACCGAACCAACGACGATCGAGAAAGTATGCCAAGGCCTGAAGGATAATTTTGAAAAGCTGAAAGATCCTATAGGAATGGAATTTGTAGGCCATTGCGCAATCTGGCCCAAAGTCCTCCCGGGGCGGGCCTGAGCCGCTCCTCTCGCCATGGCAAAAACCGTCTTTGTCTTGGGCGCTGGGTTCTCGAAGGCCGCAGGCTTCCCCCTGCAGAGTGAGATTCTCTCATTAGTAACCGACAGCCTATTCGTGGGCGGAGCGAACATTCTGTCTGACCCCGACTTTCCGACAGCGGAGTTCCGGGAACAGCGCCGCAAGCTAGTGAAGTTTCTGAATCAATCCTTCCGAACGCAAGATCAACGCCTCGAGGACATTTTCACACTGCTTGACCAGGCAATTACCAATCGAGCAACCTTCGGCGGGTATTCCCTCACCGAGCTAATCCAACTCCGGGACACCTGGATTCGTGCGATTCTCTTTTGCCTCCACAAGTGTTCCGAGCGACATCTCGCGAAACCGGCCAGCGACTACGTCCGGTTTGCCGCGTGGCTCATCAGGAGACGGCTCGAAGCAGGTATTGGCGGTGATGGTGTGAGCGCCGTTTGCTTGAACTGGGACAGCCTGTTGGAAGATTCCGTCTTCCAAGTGCTCCGGCACGTACGCGGGCTTAAGCGCATCGACGTCGATTACACCGTCTATACTACCCCGCTGGATCCCAACCCCGCCATTTGTCCGCACACACCCTCGCCGAAGCAGAAAGCCGCCGGAATCTTCAATATCAAGTTGCTCAAGCTTCATGGATCTGCCACCTGGCTCCGCTGTCCGAATTCCGGTCTGGTCTATACAGGACTTGGCATGAAGACCCCTGCGTCAGACCTTTACGTGACGCCGAGACGATCGCCATTCATGGAAGCCCATCGAGCTAAGGCTTCCGGCTCGGCCCCTTTCCTGGAGCCGTATATTATCACGCCCACATTCTCCAAAGTGTTCGACCTGCCCCATATCCAAACAACTTGGCACAATGCCTTCATCGAGCTCCGCGAAGCCTCGGAGGTCATTTTTGTGGGTTACTCGCTGCCAGACGCCGATTACCACCTCCGGGTCCTGCTCATCCGGGCTATTCGACTAGGCACTGGCATTCGGGTAGTCCTGTCGCCCTCTGATGATCCAGATGCCTACAGCTCAGCGCTTGAACGCAGCACCCTCCCACAGGGGCGATATCAGCGATTGTTTGGCGATCGGGTGACGTATGGATACCGCGGAGTAGAATCCCTAATCAACGACCTCGCTCCCGAGGATGTGGGGTCCAATTACCGCTGGATTCGCGAGCGATTGAAAACCTTAGCCCATAAAGACCGGCGCGCCGCGGCCTCCGGCAGCAAAGGCGTCATCGACCGAAGGCCCCGCAGGAGAAAGTGATGTTTCCAACCGGGCGGGCGCCCGAATTGAGAACGGCAACGGTTCGCTAATCGTCAGTCCGGGGCTGCAGCTACAGGGCATGATGAGCAAAGGACCAATTCATGGAAGGGGCGGGGACGGCTTCGTCCCCGGTTCCTCTTCCCGCGGGGCGCCAAGAACCGGGGACGAAGCCGTCCCCGCCCCTTTTCACTTGCGCTTGTCGGGGTAGGGCGGGGGTTGGGGAATGCGCACGGGATTCCTGGCGAGCGCCGACTTGATTTCGTCAATCGCGCGGTTCAATTGGTCATCAATGCCGGCGTATTCATGCGCGGGATCGTTATCGACGACAATGTCCGGCTCGACGCCTTTGCCTTCCATGATCCATTCTCGAGCCTCGAGGTCGAACCGCGAGAACTCGGGGCGGTTGAGATAGCCTCCATCGAGCAGCGGGAGCGAGCCGCGGATGCCTACGACCCCGCCCCAACTCCGCAATCCAATGATCGGACCGAGCTTGTACTTCTTGAAGCGGTAAGCCACGATGTCGCCGTCACTGGCGCTGAACTGATCGAGCAGCAAAACCTTGGGGCCCAGCGCCATGCCGCTGGGATCCACGCCTACCGCCCCGTTGCGAGCGATCGTCCAGAAGGCCGGTTCGCGGCGCAGGCGCTCGATGATCTGAGACGACACGCTGCCGCCGCCGTTGCCCCGCACGTCCACGATGAGCGCCTCTTTGTAGAGTTGGGGATAGAAGAACTTCGTGAAGTCATTCAGTCCTTCGGCTTGCATGTCTCGGATGTGAACGTAGCCAACCTTGCCGTCAGTCGCTTTGTTCACCCGGTCGATGTTCCCTTGAATCCATTTCAGGTAGTACAGGCCCTGTTCATCGGCGGTCGGGACCACCACTTCGTCGTGCGCGCCTTCGGTCCTTGGGGCGCCGCTGACCCGCAAGGTCACCTGTTTGCCGGCTTTGCCAACGAGGGACGCATAAATGTCGGTCATCTGGTCGGTCGGTTTCCCATCGACGGCGACAATGAAATCGCCGGTTTTCACGTTGACCCCCATCTCCGTGAGCGGCGAACGGAGGCTCGGGTCCCAGTTTTGGCCCGGAAGAATCTCGGCCACCTGGTAGAAGCCCGAGGGAGCGTGGCGGACCAGCACGGCGCCGAGCAGACCCAGCGGGATGCGCTCCGGCTTGGGAAAGTCTCCGCCTCCGACGTAGCAATGGCCCAGGTTCAACTCGCCGATCATTTCGCCGATGATGTACGTCAGGTCGGCCCGGTGTTGCACGTGGGCCACCAGCGGTTCGTAAAGCCGGCGGATGCCCTGCCAATCAACCCCGTGCAGGTTCGGGTCATAAACGAAGTCGCGCATTTGGCGCCAGCATTCGTGATAGATCTGCTCCCACTCAGCTCGCCGGTCCAAGCGGACCTTGAGGTCGCTCAGCTCGAGCGGGTCCTTCGCTTCGATTTTGTTGGTGGGAAGATCAATGATAAAGTAGGACCCGCCCTTGGAGAGCAGCATCTTTTTCTGGTTCGCGGAGACCTGATAGCGCCCAAAATCGCCCAACTCGGTCTCCTTCTCCTTATCGAAGTCATAGAAAAATAGCTTCTCTTTCCGGACATAGTAGAGCTTATCCCCGACGGAAGTGAGTTGGCTGTAACCGGAGGGCGGGACGGGCAGAACGGCCACGCGCTGCGGCAACCCATCCGCGTCCACCTTGACCGTCACCTTCTTCGCTTCCTCTTTCTGGTCCGTTTTCGAGCCGGCCTTCCCGTCCTCCTTCTTTTCTCCCTCGTCATCGCGGGTGACCTTGACCTCGTCGCTCTTGGGCGCAAAGGGCGATTTGACCGCTTTGGTCAACGTCACCAGGTAGATCTTCTGCATGTCGGTGTAGATGTGATTCCATTCGGTCTGGCCGTAGGTCGGATGGAAGGTCCGCTCGGAGAGAAAGAAAAGAAACTTGCCGTCCGAGCTGAATTCCGGCGCGCTCACCCGGAACCAGCCGTCCGTGGCTTGGAGCTTCTCTCTCGTGGCCAGGGAGAAGAGCTGAATGTTCGGGAAGCGGAGTTGCTCCGGCCTGGCATAGGCAATCCATTGGCTGTCCGGCGCCCAGGTGTAATCGCGGATTTCCCACACCGGCGACTGGTCCACCAGGGTCGCCGCTTTCGGGGTCACCTCGACAAACTGCAGCCGGTTCTTCTTGTCGGACCAGAGGAGCCGTTTCGAGTCGGGCGACCACACCGGCGCATACTTGTAGGTATCCCCGTTGGCCGTCAACGCGACGGGGGTCCCGCTGCCGTCTTGAGGGCGGATGTAAATCTCATCCTCACCGCTCGCGTCCGCCACGTAGGCGATCCATTTGCCGTCGGGTGACCAGACGGCTTCGCGCTCATGCACGCCGGGGGTCTGGGTCAGATTGCGGGTGGGGCCATGCTTGGCCGGGACCGTGAAAATGTCTCCCCGCGCGCCAAACACGGCGCGAGAACCATCCGGCGCGAGGTCGGCGCTGCTCGGCGACTTGCTCACGTCGATCAGATGGCCGCGGCCAACCGCGAAGTCTTCATGGACTTCGATCGGGACCTGGACGGTCCGTTCGCCTTCCAAGTCCGTGCGGTAAATCCAGCCGCCCTTTTCAAAGACGACGGCGGTGTCGCCCAGAGACGGGAACTTGATGTCAAAGTCGCTAAAGCGAGTAATCTGCCGGGTGCTCTCGGTCTTGGTGTCGTAAGCGAACAAGTTCATCCGCCGGCTCTCGTCACGGTCCGAGAGAAAATAGATGGTGTTCCCGTGCCACATGGGAAAGACGTCCTGGGCGGGGTCGTCCGTGACCTTCCGGGTCGTCTTGTTCTCGAAATCGTAAATCCAAATGTCATCGGCCTGGCCGCCGCGATAGCGTTTCCAGGTGCGGAACTCGCGAAAGACGCGGTTGTAGGCGAGTTGCTTGCGGTCCGGAGAAAACGAGCACCATCCGCCTCGCGGCAAGGGCAGTTCCTCCGGCAATCCCCCGTCAATGGAAGCGAGAAAGAGGTGGCCCTTGAATGGGTTCCAATCGAAGCGCCGGGAACGGAACACAATCGTTTTGGCATCGCGCCACGTCATCACGATGTTGTTGGGCCCCATCCGGTCGGAGACATCGTCGCGCTCGATCGTGGCAGTATAGGTCAAGCGCTTGGGCACGCCGCCCTCCGCCGGCATCAAGTACACCTCGGTGTTCCCGTCGTACTGCCCCGTGAACGCAATCCATTTGCCGTCGGGCGAGAAACGCGGGAACATCTCGTAACCGACGTCGCTCGTCAATCGCCGGGCCAGGCCGCCTTTGGCCGAGACCGTGTACAAGTCGCCGGCGTATCCGAACACCAACTGCTCCCCATGAATCGCCGGAAAGCGGAGCAATCGGGCTTCCTGCGCGCGAAGGGGGTTGGAAGCGGCCGCGAGCCACGCGACGATGGTCAGGAGAATCGCCGTCAGCCTTGGGATAAGCAGGAGTTTTGTCGCCCTGGATGCGGCCCGCGCGTGTGCCGGCGTGATAGCCCGGCGGAGACCGAGGCCGCCCTCAGGCGCGGGGCTGTGATTCTCGAGCTTCATACTTCAGTCGGTCCCGTAACGCATACCGGCGTACTGGTAACGTGGAATGACCCAATTGATGTCCCGGTCGGTTGGCTGATGGCGGGACCAATAGAAGGGGTTTTGGCGGCCCTCAGCCGCGGCGGAACTCGCGGCGATGGTGGTCGGCTCGAGCCATTTGCGCAGCTCGGCATGACCGTCGGCAAAGCCGAGGGTGCTGGAGTTGCCGTGATTGACGGCGAAGGTATCGACCCAGTCGCAACTGGCGGGCGTCGTGCCTGGATCGAAGGCCCAGGTGCCCTCGTTGTAGGTGCGCGAATCAGCCTCTTCCACGAACACCAGCGCGGTTGCCGAGTTGGGGACCTGGGTCAGCTTGAGCAGATTCTGAGAGGCAGGCAACCACTGCTGGCCGTTCATCCCGTCCGGCTTGGAATAGCTGTCGAAGGCCCAAGTACCCCCGATTTTTTCTTTGTAGCGCAGATCTCCCGGACAATGATAGGTCCAGAGCGCGGAAATATAGTTCCAGAGAGGTCCCTCGCTAAAACCCTTAAGCTCGGCGTCCATGGCTTGCACCAGGCTCATGCCGGCGCTA
>Ga0209415_10011630_pt1 | contig 14792 bp, 12 predicted proteins | sample PeaSoiSIISIP2007_FD_187696 | JGI IMG/M metagenome (GOLD analysis project Ga0209415, IMG submission 187696) | Peat soil microbial communities from Weissenstadt, Germany - SII-SIP-2007 (SPAdes) (version 2) | ecosystem: Environmental > Terrestrial > Soil > Wetlands > Peat | place: Germany...
GATGGTGGCGAAGCCGCGCCAGATGGCGCGATGCTCGATGGTGGCGGCGAGGTGGCGGCCGTATTCGGCGAGGATGCACGCGATGGCGAGGATTTCCGCGATGCGCTCGGGCACGGGCTTGCCGGGCCGATCCGGTCGGGGATCGGGCGGGGAGGCGAGACCAGCGGCGGCGGCTGCGGTAGTCACGTTTTGCATACTAACACAGGCAGTGGCCGGAGGCAAGCGTTTTCGGGCGGCATGGCAGAGGGGGGTGGGGCTGTGCGCGGGGGAGCCGGTTCTGGCCCCGAGCGGACGTTCCCACGAGAGTCGGCGAGGTCCGGAATTGGCCGAGAGGAGACCGGCGGCTTTCGGACGGAGAGCCCGACAACCTGCCATCCATTCAGGTTAGCGTCTGTCGGCCGACGGGCATTTCCGAGCGGGCCGGATCGCGGCCACCGGGCGTGGATGAGTGACCACCCTGATCGTCGGCATGCCAGGAGTAGTCAGTGCGGTCGCGGTTGGTGACTGACCTTTACGCGTTGTTAATCGGATGCTGTCACAACGCACCTCGTCTGCGATCATTGGAGGTCACATGAACATTGCCCATATTTGCGCGGCAGTGACACTGTGCGCTGTGGCGACGGTAGCGCAAGCGTCCGACATCAAAGTGCTGGGCAACGAATCCATGCCGTTCTGCGGCGCGGTAGACGGAAAGCCTGCCGGTATGGCTGTCGAAATCCTCAACGCAGCAACGCGCGAAGGCGGCCCGAGCTTCAGCTTCGATTTTTCGATGCCATGGCCTCGTGCCCAGGCCCAAACCCACGAGCAGACAAATCTTGCCATCATTCCGTTTACGCGGACGGCCGAGAGGGAAGCGAACTACAAATGGATCGCCGAACTTTTCCCCTACCATGTCCATTTGGTCACGATCGGTCGAGCGGCTCCACTCCACTCGATCATCGAGGCGAAGGACCTGGACGTCGGCGTGTTGAATGGCAGCAGCGCGGTGCCGCTTATTACGAAGCTCGGCTTTACGAAGCTCCAGACCGTCGCGAATGACGATATCAATGTGCACAAGATCAGCGCTGGCCATCTGGGCGCATGGGTGGTCTCGGAATACGTTGACAAATATCTCTACGCAAAAATCGGACAAGACCCTGCCCAGTTGCAATACGGCCCGGATTTGGGCGACGAGTATCATATCTACATCGCCGCCGATGTTGCCTTTTCCGACGCGGACGCAAAATCGATCAAGGATGCGGTAGACCGCGTCCGGGTGTCGGGCGAGATGCTCCGGATCCTTCAGAAATATCGCTGATATACCGGGAGGCTGATCGCGACAGTGAACCGGTTCGGCTCTTGGGCACCAACAGAATCCTTCGCGCGGCGCATCCGACCGCTCGCTGAAGGCTGACGGTCACGAGAGTCGCGAATTGTCCAGGTGGACGGCCAACTCAACGGAGACACTATCGTGAAACGCGCGGGTACCTTGGGTCTCGTAGGGATTATCCGCCGGAGTTTGATGCTTCGTGTTCTGCTGCCGATCGCATTTCTGCTCGTGGCAACGGTTGCTTCATCGGTAACTGGCATCGCGTTCAAAGAAAGCAATACGGCTCGTGTGTCCTTACGCGCGAAGGCGGAGCTGATCGCCGACATCGCCGGCCGTGGTTTAGCGGACGCGATCTGGAATATGGACACTCAACTTGCCAAAGGGTCTCTCGGGGCGCTCGCTGCCGATCCTGATTATGTTGGTAGCGATCTGACCGACGATCATGGCAAGCTCGTCGCGAGTGATGGCGCCAAAACCAACTCGTCCGGTTCGCTTATCGTCGAGAGGGTGCCAGTCATCCGCGTCGATGGAGACCAGAAGAAGTCTATAGGCACGCTGGAGTTGCGCATGTCGTCGGCCCACGCCGACGCGGCAATTTCCCAGGCGAGCCATGAACTGGCTTCGTTTGGGGGTGGTGCCCTGATCGTCATATGCGGATGTCTCTGGTTAATACTCAAAAGGGCGACTCGGCCGATTGTGGCGCTTACCGACGCAATGGCAAAACTTTCGTCCGGCGAGCTCGAAACGCGCATTCCGGCACTCGACCGAATTGATGAGATCGGCCGCATGGCCCGCGCCGTTGGCGTATTCAAACAAAACGCCACTGAACGTCTTCGCCTGGAAGACGAAAACAGACAACACGAAGAACAGGCGAAGCAAGAGAAACAGGCTGCCCTGAACGCGATGGCGAACAGGATCGAATCCGAGACGACAACGGTACTCCATGAGGTCGGAGCGCGGACCGCCACGATGACTGCGACGGCCGAGGAGATGAGTGCCTCTGCATCCCGCACCGGCACATCGGCCCGAAATGCGACTTCCGCTTCCGCACAGGCTTTGGCCAACGCCCAGACGGTGGCCAGTGCCGCCGAAGAGCTTAGTGCCTCGGTCCGCGAAATAGGCGGGCAAGTGGCGCAATCCAGCACGATAGTCAGCCGCGCCGTTGCCGCCGGCGCGGAGACGCGGGCGAGCATCGACGCGCTGAATGGGCAGGTAGGCCGCATCGGTGCGGTTGCCGATATGATCGGCGAGATCGCTGCCAAGACCAATCTGCTGGCGCTGAATGCCACCATCGAGGCGGCCCGTGCCGGCGATGCCGGCAAGGGTTTCGCCGTGGTCGCCTCCGAGGTTAAGGCACTGGCCACGCAGACCGCCCGTTCCACACAGGAAATCGCGGAGCACATCAGCCAGGTACGCAGTGCCACTGGCGTGTCCGTCGCCGCGGTGGTGCGGATCGAGCAGACCATTGGCGAGATCAATGCGATTGCTGGCTCCATCGCTGCGGCGGTCGAGGAACAAGCGGCAGCCACAGCGGAGATCGCCCGCAATGTGGCGGAGACGGCATCTGCGGCCAACGAGATGACCACGCGTGTCGCGGAGGTCACGACCGAAGCCGAGCAAACCGGGACGCGTGCAGCGGAAGTGCGTGACAATGCCGTCGCGCTAAACACGGCGGTAGCAGACCTGCGTCACTCAGTGATTCGCGTGGTACGCGCCTCCACCACTGACGTGGATCGTCGCAAGGCGTAACGGCATCAGGTTGACCTGGCCGGCCGCCTGAACGTGCCAGGTCAAGCCGTGTGCACTGTGCCGGTTGTCGACACCTCGGAAGGCGGCGCCCAGATCCGTGGCAGCCCATCGCTACCTGGCGGCACGCGCGTGGCCCTGGAACTTGATGGCGCCGGCTTCGCGTTGCCGTGCATAGTTCGTGGCGACAGTGAGGATTCGATGCGCCTGCAATTTGAGTTGGACGACGCGACCGTTGCTACGTTCCGGCCCTTCCTGGAACGTCTGACGCTAAGTCGCGCAGCCTGATGACTAAGTCAGGCTGTTCGGGAGTCCCCGTCGTTTCCGCCCGTTGAAAGCTGGCTGTCAACATTCGATTGCAGACTCGTGCTGGCTGGGTCCGGGCCATCCGATTCCGTGAGCGTCAAGACCGGCGGTTGGCCTATTACCAAACAGACGCAAGGTCATCTTATCACCTATGATTGCCGCGGGAACGTCGCGGGCATTCATGTCCGCTTCTGAGATATGAACCACTCCGGCTCAATGCCCGCCATGGGCACGAAGCGGATAGGCCCGCCCGGGACGCCCTTAACAATGTGCACCGCCCAGCCTGCCCCCATGCGCACGGGCCTTGACCCGGCCATCGATCGCGGCACGGTGCCGCGTTGGGCGGCTGGCTCAGGCCATGCCCGCGGGGCGCCTGGCCCGGGGGCCGGCCATCATGCGGGGAGCGCCAGAGGCATGACGACGGCGGGCCATGTCGATGCGCCACCATCCCGGACTGCGCATCGCCGATCGATGACCCCTGCCCGTCTCCATCAGCCCCGCCGCGACACCATAGTGGTCTTCGCCCGAGCGCCATTGCTCGGAACGGTGAAGCGCCGGCTCGCCGCCGAGATCGGCGACCGCGCCGCGCTGCGCTTCCACACCGCAACGCTCATCCGCCTGCTTCGCATGCTCTCCGCCGACCGCCGCTTCCGCACCGTGCTGGCCGTCACCCCGGACCGAGCGCCACTGCGCGTACCGCACCGCGTCACCTGCGTCGCACAGGGGCGCGGCGATCTCGGCCAGCGCATGCAGCGCGCCTTCCAACGCTTCCCACATCGCCGCGTCGCCATCATCGGCTGCGACATCCCGGACGCCAACGCGGCGGACGTTGCTGCCGCGTTCCGTTCGCTCGGTCGCGCCGACGCGGTGTTCGGGCCGGCGGCCGACGGCGGCTACTGGCTGGTCGGCATGTCCCCGAGGCGTCCCTCGCACCCGTTCGCCGCGGTGCGCTGGTCCACGCGGCATGCGCTTGCCGACACGCTGGCGAATTTTTCCCCCCGCCGGGTCGCGCTGTTGCGCACGCTGCACGACGTGGACACCGCGGCAGACTGGCGTAGCTTGCGCGCCGCATGTCGAACATTACCCAAATAGCACGAATGCGACTGCGCCGGCTTGTGTTCTTGGGGGGAGGGGCGCGGCGTTAGTGGCCGGCGCATCGATCATGCCCGCGCTTGGGCGGCTGCTGCGCTGGCGTGCCATTTCATGGAGACGCAGGCTCAGGCGGAGAACCGTTCCCGATAGTCGCGCGGCGCCACCGCGAGCGTCCGGAGAAAACTGCGTCGCATGGTTTCTTCCGAGCCGAAGCCGCAGCGCCGGGCGATGTCCTTGATCGAGCGCCGTGTGCTGCCCAGTGCGTCGCGCGCCGCCTCGACGCGCAGGTGCTCCACCGCGCGTGACGGCGTCGTGCCGGTGGCGGCCTGGTATTTGCGGGCAAAGCTGCGCTCGCTCATGCCGGCGCGCGCCGCGAGCCGTGGCACTGACAGGTCCTGGTGCAGGTTGCGCGCCATCCACGCATGCAGCGCATCGAATTCCGCGTCGGCCGCCAGTGCCAGGCTGGCGCTGAACTGCGCCTGTCCGCCGGGGCGTTTGGCAAACACCACCAGTTGCCGCGCCACCGCCAGCGCCGCCGCGCGACCGAGATCCGCTTCGACGAAAGCCAGCGCGAGGTCGATGCCCGCGGTGACACCGGCCGAGGTCCAAACGCTGCCGTCGCGTACGAAGATCGGGTCGCTCTCCACGCGCAGCGCCGGGTAGCGTCGCGCCAGTTCGGCGCAATGTCGCCAGTGGGTCGTCGCGCGTTTGCCGTCGAGCAAACCGGCCGCGGCGAGCAGAAAGGCACCGGTGCATACGGAGGCGGTGCGGCGGGAGTGGCGGGCACGTTGCGTGACCCAGCGGAGCAAGCGCCGGTCCGTGGCCGCTGCGTGCACGCCGACGCCGCCCGCGACCAGCAGCGTGTCGAGCTTGCGGCGGGCGGACGGCAACTTGTCCGCGATGAGCGCCAGGCCCGCGGATGCGGCGACCGGTCCGGGCTGCGGCGCGACGACATGCGTCGCGTAGGGCGGGTCTTGCCCGGTTTCGCGCGCCAGTTCGTTGGCGGTGGCGAACACCTGCAATGGCCCGGCGACGTCCAGCAACTGCACGCGCGGGAAAACCAGGATTTCAATCGAGTACGCCTCTCCCGCCTGTGGCGGGGTTGAGCCGCGAAGCGGACCGACGCGGTTGGGTCGCGAAGCGAACCAACCGAAGCGGCGAGGGTGAGGGTGATCGGGTCGGCACGCAGCACCCTCGCCCCCGTCGCCCGCGCGCCTCGACCTCTCTTGCACAGCGGGAGAGGTTTTGTGGCTTGGCGGAATCCGAGGGGTCTTTGGCATTTCAGCCACACCCTGACGTGCCACTATCCTATTGTCCACCATCCTATCGTCCAGCCGGAGAATCCCGCCATGACCCCCGTCCGAATCGGACTGTTGCTGTTTCCCCGCATGACCCAGCTCGACCTGACCGGACCGTTCGAGGTCTTCGCCAAGCTGCCCGGTGCCGAGGTGCTGCTGCTATGGAAGACGCTGCAACCGGTCGAGGCCGAAACCGGCCTGCGCATGCTGCCGCACGCCACGCTGCACGACTGTCCGCCGCTCGACGTCGTCTGCGTTCCCGGCGGGCCGGGCGTCAACGCGCTGATGGAGGACGCAGACGTGCTCGCCTGGCTGCGCGCTCAGGCCGGGCGCGCGCGTTACGTCAGTTCGGTGTGCACCGGCTCATTGGTCCTCGGCGCCGCCGGGTTGTTGCGAGGCAAGCGCGCCACGTCGCATTGGGCCTCACGCGATCTGCTTGCGGCATTCGGCGCCATTCCCACGGCGGGCCGTGTGGTGCGCGACGGCAATCTGTTCACCGGCGGCGGCGTCACCGCGGGCATCGACTTCGCACTGACCATGGTGGCCGAACTGGCCGGTGCGGCGGTCGCGCAGGAGATTCAATTGCAGATCGAATACGCGCCGGCGCCGCCGTTCGACGCGGGAACGCCCGAATCGGCGCCGCGAGCGGTGCTCGAAGCGGTGCGCTCGCGCGGCGCCGAAATGCGCGCGGCGCGTGAGAGCCTTGTCGCTCGCGCGGCGTCCCGCATGTCCGCGTGAGTTCTTGTGCCAGCGCCCGATTACCTGACTCGCTCACGACGAGCGGCCGCATGGCTGTCACTGATTCAGGGATCGCCCGTAATGCTCCGGACCTTTTCTTCGAGCCGCTTGATCTGGCGGAACATGATGGTCAGTTGCTCGCCCTGTAGGCGCACCAGCTCGCGGGTGTTGTCCTTGGCGCGCTGCATGGCGTCCGCGGAACCCATCGCCACGCCAATGTCGTCGCGGATTTCGGTCACCATGTCTTGCAGGCGGTCCATGCGGCTCATCATCGCGACGCGCAATTCGGTCAGGTCCTCGCGGGCATCTCGCCGCGTCGCATCGAGCGTGCTTCCGAGGCGGGCAATAGCAGCAAGAACAGGATCGCCACTCATTGCTTGCTCCCTGTGAGGCGCCCGGCGTTGCCACCCTGCTCGCGACATAGCACCAAGCCCGTCGATGGCCAAAGCACTGCGCGCTCAATCGGGGCGTGCTGGATGCCGAGGCGAACCGCCGCGCAAACGCCCCCAGCCGATCCCCTCGCCGGGTCAGCGTTGCCATATGGCCGATCCGCGGTAACGCCTCCGCGTTGCCGGACTCGGTCACACAGCGACTATTCCGCCGCCGGCATCAGATGCTCCAGCAATCGCGGCATCAGTTCCACGAGGTTGCAAGGCCGGTGCCGGTTGTCGAGCTGCGACTCCAATATGTCGTCCCATGCATCCTTCACCGCACCGGTGCTGCCGGGCAAGGCGAACAGATATTTCCCCCCTGCAACGCCACCCAGCGCACGCGACTGCATCGTCGAAGTGCCGATCTTCTGATAGCTAAGCATGCGGAACAATTCGCCGAAGCCCTCGATCTTCTTGTCCAGCACACGCTCGAATGCTTCCGGCGTCACGTCGCGCCCGGTCACTCCGGTGCCGCCGTTGGTAATCACCACGTCGATTTCCGGATCGGCGATCCAGGTGCGTAAGCGATGCTCTATTGCAATAGCATCGTCCTTCTCGATCACCCGCGCGACGACGCGATGCCCGGCCTTGGCGATGCGCTCGGCCAACGCGTCGCCGGAGGTGTCGTTCGCCGCGGTGCGCGTGTCCGACACCGTAAGGACCGCGATGTTCACCGCAATGAACGGACGGCTTTCGTCGATCCGCGCCATGATGCTGCCTCCTGTTTCCGCGGCCGCACCGCAGGCATCAGTGCAGGCGCGCCGAGGCGATCTTGCCCTGAACCGCAACCGGCGTGAAGCGCGGGAACTCCCCCGCGGCCATGTCATCCAGGCTGGGCGCGGGCAGATGCAGGCGCGCCGCGTAGATCCACGTGTAGGTCAACGCCCGTTCCACGAACCTCCGCGTTTCGTCGTTCGGAATCGCCTCGATGAACAACAGCGGATCGCCGTCATCATGCACCATCGCGCTCCAGCGCAGGAACCCGCCCGGCCCCGCATTGTAGCTCGCCAGCAGCCGGAGCAGATTGCCGTCGATCGCCTCGCGCGTGGCCAGGAAAATCACGTAGCGCTGCCCGAGTTCCAGGTTGACCGCCGGATCGTGCAGCCGCGCGCTGCGCAGCGACGGATCGCTTTCGACATAGCGCGCCGTCACCGGCATGAGTTGCATCAACCCGCGCGCGCCCGCCGCGGATACCGCGGCGGAATCAAAATTCGATTCGACCCGGGTGAGTGCATAGACCAGCGCCGGATCCACCCGAAAACCGCCGGCCGGGCGCAGCCGCGGCAGCGTGTACTGCAACGCGTCGCCCGCACCGGGCTCCACCGCTTCGCTCCATGCGGCGAGTTGCGCGGCGCAATCGGTCAATCCGACGCCGGCGGCAACCAGCAGCAGCGCGCGGCGGAGCGCGGGATCGTCCCGCACCGCGGGCCACAATCCGAGCAACTCGTCCGCCGCCCGCGCCGTCTGGCCAACCTGCAACAGGGCAAAGGCGCGCCATCCGCCCTCAGTCCCGGCAACGGCATCGACATCAGCCTGCGCCAGCAGCGCATGACTCGGCGCCACCCCGGTCGGCAGCCCGAGCAAGCGCCGGGCGAGCAGCCCGTGCAATGTCGTGGGCTCTGCCGCGGCGCGGTGCAGCCAGCGCGCGGCATCGTCCGGATCATCCATCCGGTCCGCGGCACGCGCACTCCAGAATGCGGCCGCGGCCCGTTGATGCGCGGATGCAACCGGCGCTTCGGCGGCGCTTGCGAACAGCCGCCGCGCCTCCGTCTTGTGGTCGAGGCGCCAAGCCGCGAGACCGCCCAGATAGGCCGCAAGTCCCACGTCCTGGTCGGGCGGCGTCGCGCGCAAGGCGAGCCGCGCGACGTGCAGCGCCTCGGCGTCGTCGTTGCGTATGAACAGGGCGCGGACGATCTCGCCGCGCAGCAGCGCGGCATAAGCGGGTGGCAATCCGGTGCTGGTGTCGATCAGCCGGAGCGCCGATTGCGGTCCGCCGCGCTGCAGGCGGGCGGCCAAGGCGCGTTCCAGCGCCGGTTGCCGCGGCGTCGGCGCGGGCTCGGTCACAGCACTGGATTGCGGCGGTTCGCTCGGGCGGGGCGGAGGAATCGCGGCGATCGCGGGAAGCGGAGGGACGGCCGCACCCTCCGGCAGCCGGCGCAGCAGCAAGGCGCGGATCGCCGGCGCATCGGCTTGGCTGGCGTAGCGATCGAGCCACGCGGTCAACTCGCCGGCGGTCGCCCGATGGAACCGGCCCAGGTAGCGCTCGGCCCGCAGGTGGCCAAGCAGCAGGTCGTTCTGCACTTCGGCGATGGTGCGATCGGCGTCCTGGAGGTCGCCGCGATCCTGCAAGGCGAAGGCGCGGCGAACCAGGACAGCGTCGCTCGGGCTCAGCGGCTGCGGCAGTGCCACGCCGGCGTTGCCATCCGGCAGCGCGAAGCGTGGCACGGCCATGGCAGTTTCGTCATTCCCGGAGGCCTGCGCCGCCGGAGCGAAGGCTCCGGCGAGGATCGCGACCCCAGCGAAGAACGCTCGGGCGGCGGGCAGACGGGAGCGCGTGTGATCGAGCCCTCGCATGACGGATGTCGTTATATGGAGCCTGGCGAGACGGCAACCCTATTTCGCGAGACGAATCTCGTAAATAGTACGGCTTTGCCAGAAATCAGTCGGTTACCCGGCGAAGCTATCTCACATTTTAGCGAGATCGGCGTCCACCGTGCGGCGCAACAGTCGCAGGGCGGCCCACGCCTCCCGCCGCGCGCTCGGGGTGCGGCCGACCATTCCTGGGCTGGGCATGACCAGGGCAGGGATCGGCGCAGACAGCCCGGGCACTGGCATTTCAGCCCAGGCCGGCCCGGGGCGACGGCGCGTGGGGCCAAGCAAGGTGCGGGCGGCGAGCGCTCCAGCCAGCACGACGCGGCGCGGCTCGACCAGCGCGATCAGCCGATGCAGGAACGGCAGGCAGACGGCGACCTCGGCCGCACTGGGCGGACGGCCGCCAGGCGGCCGCCAGGGAATCAGCGGCGTCAGCAGCAACCTGTCCCGGGCAAGGCCGACACTGGCCAGCATGCGGTCGAGCAATACACCGTCCGGTCCGGCGAACGGGGTGCCGCTGCGGTCCTCGGCTTCGCCGGGTTGCTCGCCAATCAGCATCAGGCCGGTATCCGGATCGCCGGCGGCAAACACCAGATTTGCGGCCGTGTCGCGCAGGACACAGCCGTCGAATGCGGCCAGCGCCGCGCGCAGATCATCGATGGTTCGTGCCTGGCCGGCGGCGGCCGCGGCACGTTCGGCCGAGGTGCCGGGCGCCATGCCGGGGAGGGGGAGTCCCCGGCCATGCCCCTGCCGGTCTTCCTGCCCCTGCCGCAGCGGGCGCAGCCGATCGACCGGCACGTCCTCCAGCGCTTCGTCAGCCCCCCACTCGATTTGCAGCCGCAGCAATGCCAGTGCGTCCATAGGCGACTCCTGCATGGCGGCTGAATTTTGCGCAACGGCCATACTCTGCCTAGGCTGCGTGCGCCGATCGGAGGATGAAGACATGGCGGACGAACTGCCCCCGCGCGAGGCGATGGAGTTTGACGTGGTGATCGTCGGCGGCGGGCCGTCCGGCCTCGCCGCCGCGATCCACCTGAAGCAGCTCGCGCCGGATACCTCGGTCTGCCTGGTGGAAAAGGGCAGCGAGATCGGCGCGCATATCCTCTCGGGTGCTGTCATCGAGCCACGCGCACTGGACGAGTTGATGCCGGATTGGCGCGACAAGGGTGCACCGCTGCAGACGCCGGCAAGCGACGATCGTTTTCTTTTCCTGACCGCGACACGCGCCTTCCGTCTGCCGACACCGCCGCAGATGCACAACCACGGCAACTATATCGTCTCGCTCGGCGATGTCTGCCGCTGGCTCGGAACGCAAGCGGAGGCGCTGGGGGTGGAACTCTATCCGGGCTTCGCCGCGGCCGAATATTTGGAAGAGGACGGCCGCATCGTCGGCATCGCCACCGGCGACATGGGTATCGGCAAGGACGGCAAGCCAGGAGAAAACTTCCAGCGCGGCATGGAGCTGCGCGCTCGCTACACGCTATTCGCCGAGGGCTGCCGCGGCTCGTTGTCCAAACGGCTGATGCAACGGTTCGGGCTTCGCGACGGCCACGACCCGCAGACCTATGCGCTCGGCATCAAGGAGCTGTGGGAGGTCCCGCAAGAGAACCACCACGCCGGCCTGATCGAGCACACTATCGGCTGGCCGCTGGGTGCCGGCACCTATGGCGGCTCGTTCGTCTATCATTTCGCCACCAATCTCGTGGCGTGTGGCTTCGTCATCGGGCTGGACTATCGCAATCCCTGGCTGTCGCCGTTCGAGGAGATGCAGCGGTTCAAGACCCATCCCGCCGTGCGCCGGCATTTCGCCGGCGGCCGGCGCATCAGTTACGGCGCGCGGGCGCTGAACGAGGGCGGGCTGCAATCCATCCCCGGGCTGGTGTTCCCCGGCGGCGCGCTGATCGGCGATGCCGCCGGGTTCCTGAACGTACCGAAGATCAAGGGCACCCACACCGCGATGAAGTCCGGCATGCTGGCGGCGGAAGTGGTGGCCGAAGCCTTGGCCAGCGGCCAGCCGGGCGAGCTGAGCGCCTATCCGGAGCGGCTGCGCGCGAGCTGGGTATGGGCCGAATTGTCCAGCGTGCGCAACGTTCGCCCGTCCTTTGCGAAGTTCGGCATGTGGGGTGGGCTGGTGTATGCCGGCATCGATACGTACCTGTTGCGCGGCAAGGCGCCGTGGACGATGCACCACCCGCATCGCGACAACGAAACCTTGATGGACGCCGCCTCAGCGCCGCGCATCGACTATCCGAAGCCGGACGGCGTGCTGACGTTCGACCGGTTGTCCTCGGTGTTCATCAGCAACACCAACCACGAGGAGAACCAACCGCCGCATCTGCACCTACGCGATCCGGCGGTGGCGGTGGCGGTGAACTGGGAGCGTTTCCGCAGTCCGGAGACACGGTACTGCCCGGCCGGAGTTTACGAAATCGTCGGTGCGGAGGAGGGCGATCCGCGGCTGCAGATCAACGCGCCGAACTGCGTGCATTGCAAGACCTGCGACATCAAGGACCCGACGCAGAACATCGACTGGGTGACGCCGGAGGGCGGCGGTGGCCCGAACTATCCGGGCGGGATGTAATACCAGGCGCCCGAAAGACTGTCTCGTTGGCGCAGCCTCCATCGTCATGGCGGGCGAGGGCCCGCCATCCACGTCTTCGCTGAACGCAGCAAGAAAAGTCGTGGATGCCGACCTGCGTCGGCATGACGATGCGGGTGCCGTCCGTGTGCCAACGTTTAGGGCGCCTGGTGTCAGTCAGCAGGATGTTGCTGTACCGTGACGTTCGACCAGCAGGAATTTCTGGGCCTTGCCGGTCGGCGTGCGCGGCAGCGGCTCTTCCTGCAGGAAGATCGCCCGCGGGACCTTGAAGCCGGCGAGTTGTTCGCGACAGGCCGCCTCCACCGCCGCCGCGGAGAGCGCCGTGCCGTCGCCGGCCGGCGCGGTAACCACCACCGCGGCCACACGCTCGCCCCAGAGATCGTCGGGCAGGGCGAACACCGCGCATTCCGCCACGCCTTGGACACGCAGAATTGCCTCCTCCACCTCCGCCGCGTGCACGTTCTGCCCGCCGGTGATGATCATGTCCTTGAGCCGGCCGCGGATGAACAGGTACCCCTCCTCGTCCTGGTAACCGAGGTCTCCGGTGTGCACCCAGCCATCGCGGAAGGTTTCAGCCGATTTCTCGGGATTGTCGAAGTAGCTGGTGACGGCGGTGGGCCCGCGTCCGAGTATCTCGCCCAGTTCACCGGGGGCCGCGCGGCGGCCGTCCGCCCGGGCAATCTTCACCTCGGTGAAACAGATCGGCAGACCAATGGACTCCGGCTGCCTCACCCGGTCCTCGGGTGTGCTGAGGGTGAGGACGCCAGTCTCCTGCATCCCGTAATACTCGTAGACGGCGGGGGAGATCTCGGCGGCCACGCGCTCGCGCAGCGGCGCGGGGAACATTGCACCGGCGAAAATAAGGGCACGCAGCGAGCGCAGATCGCGCCCCGGCAGGCTGGGATCGGCCAGCATCATGGCGGCCATGGTCGGCACCAGGTTCACCATGGTCACGCGCTCGGTTTCGAACAGGCGCAGCGCCTCGGATGGGCTGAAGTCCAGCAACACGTTGCGGGCACCGTATGCCACCCCGGTCACGATCCAAAAGAAGCCGACGCGCCCGAAGGCGGGGAAGGCTGTCATGATCACGTCCTTCGAAGTCGTGTCGAAGGCCTCGGAGGACGGTCCGAGCGCGCTGTTGTTGTAGTGCGTCAACACGTAGGATTTCGGCAGGCCGGTGGTACCCGACGTGAGGTTGAAGTAGAAGGGGTCGTCCTCCTCAACCTCCGCCTCGGGTTCGGCGGGAGACGCGCCGGCGAGCAGATCCTCGTAGCCGAGCGCCCAGTCGGGTGGATCTTCCCCGATCGCGACGAAGCACCCGACCTCGGGCAGCGCCGCGCGCACCTGCGCGGCGGCCGGGGCGAAGCGGGTGGCGAACAGCAAGGCGCGCGCGCCCATGGCTTGCATCAGCGCCACGATCTCGGGCGGGGCCAGCCGGTAATTCAGCGGGATGCCCACCAGCCCGGACTTCGCCAGGGCGAAGTAGATCTCCGCAATCTCGGCGCGGTTGTTGCAGAGGAAGGCCACCACGCCGGGCTTGCGCAGGCCGAGCCCGCTGAGCGCGTGCGCCAGGCGGTTGCAGCGTTCATTGGTTTGCCCGAAGGTGAAGCGTCGGCCGGTGCCGACACAGAAACACGACTCCCGGTCGGGAAAGCGACGCGCGGCGGTGGCCAGGAAGCTGCCTACGACCATCTTGCCGGAGGCGTGGGACGCAACGCCTTCGCCCCGGAGCGGCGCACCGAAGGGGCGTGTATCGGACGAAACGACGTTGTCGGTCATCGGGCATTCCTCCACTGGCCAGGGCGCGGCGCGCCGGTACACCTCGGCCGGGTTTTCCCGAATGACCGGGATTCCCCGGCGATACCAACCGCCCTTTCGAATGACCTCCAGACCGTGCCATCAACGTCATACCAGCACTCGGACCGGATCGAAGACTTGCCGGATAACAAGTTCCGGTCGGCGCATTCACAACTTTTCGTGTCGCAGGCAGCCAGGTCGTGGATGGCAGGCCGGCGCGCACCATGACGCGATGGCACCACCGAAGAGCCGCCATCGAGGGCGGTTGGTATGACTTACTCGATAGTATCGGATGATACCGCAGGGCGGGGCCATCGTCAACGAGGAAGCTGGCACGGGCGAGTGGCGCGGCGGAGTTCCTCCGCCGCGCTCTTTCAGAACCGGACGTGAACCTCTCAGCTCATCCGGCTCCCAGCATCCCGCCGTGCCGCATGTAGAAGCTGCCAGTGCGCAACCAGCGCTGGGTTGGCACTGACGATCCGGGCGGGCCACTCACGCGCGGCTTTCGGCTTATGCCGGAAGCGCTTGTACTTGCGGCGTGCCGATTTCCTCAGATGGCGGTCAATCCGACGCAGGCTGTTGTAGAGCGCCGATTTGTAGAAGTGGCCGCAGTAGTCGATCCACCGCCGGATGTACGGATTGACCATCCGGGCCAGATCGTCGAGGGCCTTGTCGGTCCGGGTCTGGAGCCTCCTGCGCCGGATTTCCTCGCGCATCTTCTTGAGCGCCTTGTCGGCGGCTGCCGGCAGGAAAGAGACACCGTATTTGTCGCCACGCCATGCCGCCAGTCTCGGCCGAAACGTGTAGCCGAGAAAGTCGAATGTCACGGCAGGATATGTCCCCTTCCGGTTGGTGTCCTTGCAGTAGACAACCTTCGTCTTCTG
>Ga0209415_10011631_pt1 | contig 14792 bp, 11 predicted proteins | sample PeaSoiSIISIP2007_FD_187696 | JGI IMG/M metagenome (GOLD analysis project Ga0209415, IMG submission 187696) | Peat soil microbial communities from Weissenstadt, Germany - SII-SIP-2007 (SPAdes) (version 2) | ecosystem: Environmental > Terrestrial > Soil > Wetlands > Peat | place: Germany...
CGTTATGTTCGTCAATTATTGCAAGAAGCACGAGTTCTCATACGACACCCGACAGGCCATTAATTCGCTCGGCGCATCGGCGGCTATCGCGATCGGGACCGCGCGCCTGCATGACCGAGCAAATCGCGTGCTCGCGGGGTCTATTCGTGAAGCGCGTGCACTCCACGAGGTTGACGACCTCATTACCGAGAGTCTCCAAAACCCCAAACGGGACGAGGTCCTGACCCTCATTCTTGAGCATTCCATCAGAATTACAGGAGCGTCAGACGGCGTCCTCTACCTTCTGCAACCGGATGATCTGTTGCTGAAACCCATGTACACGCATGGATTCGCCGGCGTCGAGGTCGGACCTCAGAAGCTCGGCGAAGGCATTCTGGGACAGGCGGCTTACGGCCGCCGGCCGATTCGCGTGCCGGACGTCCAAGAAAACAAGGACTATGTTGAGATCAAGGCGGATACCAGATCCGAGTTGGCGGTTCCTCTTTTGGACCGGGATGAGGTCTTGGGCGTTATTAACCTGGAGCATACGAAAGAAAGGTTCTTCAACCAAGACCACCAGGACTGGATCGAAACTCTGGCCATGCAGGGTGTTATCGCCATTCGCAGCCTGGAGTCGTTCCAAATGCTGGAGGCGCCACTGCGGGCGATTGGCGCAGTCACAGGACGGATCCAACGCAACACTTTCGACCTCAACACGACGCTTCGTTTGGTTTTGACCGGGATTACGGCAAAGCAGGGACTGGCCTTCACTCGCGCCATGTTATTCAGCCTCGACGAGGAAGTGGTCGCCGGTATTCTAGCTGTCGGACCGGCAGATGGAGTTGAGGCCGAGGACGACTGGAAGAACTTGGAACAGTTCGAGGAGAAACTTGCCGGGCGTAACTTTCTGCAGGAACTGCTGGACCGCGCGGAGCAGCATGAGCGGGAGATCGCGGCGGGCCATCCTATGAAGCGCTTCGACGCGCGCACCCGGAAGGTAGGTCTCCAGTTCGGATCTGCTGGGACACCGAATGGCCTTGCGCGGGCCGGTCCGGAAGTCGTCGAGCGGAACAAGCCGCACCCGGCGCGCGCACTTCTGTCCGAAGTTGTCACGCCAGACGATTCCAGCGAGGAGTTCGCGGTGGTTCCTCTTCGCGAGACGGATGAAAAGGTAGTTGGATTCCTAATCGCGGATCGCGCGTACCAGCGAAAAGCAAGACCGGTCCGGAACGTAGACCTCAAGAATCTGGAAGCGTTCGGTGAACTGGCTTCATTTGCCTTAAGAATGAAAGGTTACGCGGCAAGCTGAGTGATCGCCACCGCCAGGACGAGTGGGACCAATTTGTACGGGAGACCGTGCACAGCGTCACTTCGCAGGTGGATCTGGCGCGGGGAAGCGCGTCTACCCTCCGCGAGCAAATTCCGTCACTTTCGCAAGAACAGCAGCGCTGTCTGGATACGATTCGCGATTCCCACGAGCGAGCCCTGGAAGCAATGAAATGCGTGTCCCACTACGCCCGACCTCTGGGAAGGTTTCAAAAAGTAAACCTCCAGACGCTCACCAAAGCCGTACTTGTCGAAGGTTTGCCGATAAAATATGAATGTGAATGGCAGGAGGTCTTCGTTAGCGGGTCGGAGGTTCGTTTAAAGGAAGCGGTTCGCAATGTCGTTATAAATGCAAAACAGGCCGCCGACAAGCGGGACCGGAGCGTCAATTTGCGTGTGACCTTGCAAAAGGTAACGCAAGAGGGTCGGGTTTTCGCCCGACTGGAAATCATCGATGACGCGGGAGGAATGCCCGGCGGCTTGGCTGAGAAGATTTCAAAAGGGTACTATAGTACGCTGAAGGGATATGATAGTACTCAAGGAGATTCCGACCGTGGTCTGGGGTTGCCTATCGTCAAGAAAGTGGTTGCCGGGCACGGCGGTCGTCTCGAAATTCGGGCTGTCCCGAACGGCACGAGCATAATCATGTACCTCCCGGCCCTCGCAAGTGTGGGAGAATCTTTAGATGCAGACGCTGCTGCTGGTCGATGATGAGAAGGAAAAGCTCCAACAAATGGAATCTGTCGCCGGAGGGACCGACCGGCGCATCCTCAAGTCCTGTGGCCGCGATGACGCCCTGCAGGTGATCGAAGGGGAACAACTTGATCTCGTCGTCACGGATCTGGCCCTGCACACCAAGGGAGGCGATAGGGACGGTTTGGATGTGCTCCGGGCGGCGAAAGCGAAGGATCCGGAAGTTCCAGTCATCTTGATTTCCGCTTATCTGACGGCCCGCGATGCCGAGGACGCCCTCGACCAAGGCGCTTTTGACATCATCGACCGTGCGTCCTCCCAACTCGATTCACGCCGCTTGCTCCGCTTGAAAATCGAGCAGGCCCTGCGGCTCCGGGAAGCACTCCACCACTCGATGTAGCGCACCCAGACAGGATGTATCCGATTGACCAATTGGCCCTTAAGATCTGGATCGAGAAGGCCGGGTTTCGGCACTCCTGCTTTATCAGTTGGCCAAGCCGCAGCGGCCCTAAAGTTAAAAAGCTGGTAGCCAAGTTGAAACAGGCAATCGAGGAGGAGGCACCGACATACGGCCTCCCTGCCTCGGTATTCAGTGACGCGGATATCCCAACTGGAACAAGCTGGGAAGCGAAGATGTCGCGCGCGCTCTGCGAAAGCATCGCCATGATCGCGATTTGCGGACCGGAGTACTATAATAGCGACTGGTGTGGACGGGAGTGGGCCGGGATGCTTCTCCTCGCGCAACGTCGCTTGGGCCCCGATGAATGTGCAATTCTTCCACTCGTTGAGCAAATACTCCGCTCGAGCTCCACGAGCGGCCTGATGCAGCTCGAAATTCTACCGCCGCCTGTTAAGAAATTTCAGTGCATTGCGGACTTGTCGCGGATTCGTTTGCGGCGACGGAACTACGAAGAGAGCGACGAATTCGATGACATAATTCGTCGCGCCACTGCCAGAATATGTGAGATCGCGCTTCAACTGGCGAAACGGGGCTCACGCGCCGCCGATTGTGGCAGCTTCGTCCTTCCCGTGGAGTCGTCGTTCTCTGGGTTCAGACAAGCGGCACAACGGTTTCCCTTTCTGACGGAGCCCTAATGGCACACCTGGAACAATTCGCAGGCGGTGTAGTCACCTTCTACTCGTTCAAGGGAGGCGTCGGCCGATCGATGGCGGTTGCGAACGTGGGCCGGCTCTTAGCCAGGGATTTCACAGGTGAGGACAGAGAAACCCTTTTGATCGATTGGGATCTGGAGGCCCCGGGGTTGCACCAGTACTTCCCGTCGGTGAGATCATCAGAAAAGGGCTTGATCGATTACTTTCACGACTTGGCAGGGGCTCTCAGCGCGGAGACCGGGCTCTACCAGGCCTTGGCGGCTGAAGATCGTGGCCAGATCCTCGCGCGCCAACTCCCGATCGAAAAGTACATCGTCGAAACGGGCGCGCCCCGCTTGCGCCTGATGACTGCAGGTCCGACCGATCCGGCGCTGCTGGGCCAATATCAAAAGAGGGTAGTGGGTCTCGATTGGCTAAGCCTCTTTCAGCGCTTTCCGCTCGCAGTCCAGGCCTTCCGTGAGATGTTGACGGCACGGTTCTCTTATACGCTGATTGATTCCCGGACCGGTATATCCGACACGGCTGGCGTCTGCACGGCTATTTTACCGGACCGATTGGTGGCGATGTTCGGCCCCAATAAGCAGAATGAATCGGTTCTCAGGGTAGTCGAGGCGGCCGTCGAGTTTCGGCGGATGTCAGATGATGACCGCCCGCTGATCGTCTTTCCTGTTGCCAGTCACTTCGATCCTGCCGATCTGGTCGGACTTCAGGTTTCGCTGAAGACGTTTCGGTACGAATTCAGCCAGTTGTTTACCCGGCTTTACGGCCTCGGAGAATGCGACCTCACAGGGTACTTCGAACAAGTGCTGCTCCTTTATGTCCCCCACTACTCGTATGGTGAAATGACAGTCGTCGATCGCGAAGAGCCGAACTACGCGGGTTCTCTCCGGAGGAGCTACGAAGAGCTGGCCCGTTGGCTCGTGGAAAGGCATGACCCCTGGTCGGCGATCTCAGCGGGGTAGCGGTTTTCCAGAGATCGCCCCGGAGCGCCTGCGGCTTCCCGGAGGGCGGCAGGTCCGCGTGCATTACGAGCGAGATCAGCCGCCGTGGATCGCCTCGCGACTGCAGGATTTCTTCGGCATGCGCGAAACTCCGGCGGTAGCGCGCGGCGCCGTGCCGCTGGTGGTGCGGCTGCTGGCGCCCAATCAGCGGCCGATGCAGATGACCAGCGACCTGGCCGGATTCTGGCAGCGTTTGTACCCGCAGGTGCGCAAGGAGCTGGCGCGCCGCTATCCCAAGCACGTGTGGCCCGAAAGGCCATGATCGGCAACGCTTATCTCCGCCTCCTCAGCTCCCTCCGTTTTCTCTTTGCTCTCTTATTACTCCGCGTTTCTCTCCGCGCCTCCGCGTCAAAATCACTCTCCCAGCACCTCCCGAATCTTGCTCGCCAGCAGCACCGGGCGATACGGCTTTTGCACGAAATTCACACTCTCGTCCGGCGCGCCCTGACGCAGAATGATGCTGTCGGCGTAGCCCGAGACGAAGACCACCTTCAGTTGCGGATCGAGCGATCGCAGCCTTTTGGCAAGCTCCATGCCGTTCATCCCGGGCATCACCACGTCGGTCAGCAGCAGGTGAATCGGCTCCTCCCGGTTGGTGTACAACCGGCATGCCTCGTCGCCGTCGGCGGCTTCGATCACCGCATAGCCGTAGGATCGCAGCGCCGTCACCGCCACCTCGCGCACCGCCGCTTCGTCTTCCACCAGCAGAATGGTCTCGTTGCCGCTCAACGAGAGCGGGCTCGCAACCTCGTGGTCCGCCGCCGGCTGCGCGACGCGCGGAAGATAAACCCGAAAGGTAGTGCCTTCTCCCGGGGCGCTCTCGATGGCAATATGTCCTCCGCTCTGCCGGACGATCCCGTAGACCGTGGCCAGGCCCAGGCCGATGCCCTTGCCGTGCTCCTTGGTGGTGAAGAAGGGCTCGAAGACGCGCTGCTGCGTGGCCTCGTCCATGCCGTGGCCGGTATCGCTGACCGCCAGCGTCACGTACTCGCCCGGCGGGACGTATGCGCCTACGCCGGCCCGCGGCGCGGAGCATACCTCGTTGGCCGTCGCGATGGTCAGGGTGCCGCCCTCCGGCATCGCGTCCCGCGCGTTGGCGCAGAGATTCATGAGAACCTGGTGGACCTGGTTCGCGTCCGCCATCACGCCGCCCGCCGCGGGGTCCAGCGCGCATACCAGGTCGATGTCCTCGCCGATCAGCCGTCGCAGGATGCGCTCCGTTCCGCCCACAATCGCATTGAGATTGAGCACGGTGGGCCGCAGCAATTGCTTTCTCCCGAAGGCCAGCAGTTGCCGCGTGAGGTCCGCAGCGTGCTCGCCGGCATCCCGGATGCTCTGGGCATACCCGTGGCGCCGGTCCGACGCGTCCAACGCATTCAACAGAAATTCGCTGTAGCCGTTGATCACGGTGAGCAGGTTATTGAAATCGTGCGCCACGCCGCCCGCCAGCCGCCCGATCGCTTCCATCTTCTGCGCCTGCCGCAACTGCTCGTCGCGTTCGCGCAGCGCCTGTTCCGCCAGATGGCGTTCCGTGACGTCGCGCGCGTTGATGACGATTCCGGAAACCGCGGGATCGGTAAGCAGGTTCGTCGCCAGGCCCTCCAGCAGCCGGTAGGAACCGTCGTGGTGGCGGAAGCGCAGGGCGAACGGCAGGGCGGGGCTCTGTCTTGGGCTCGGCCCCGGGCTGGACCCCTGCTGCGCGCCGGCCACCAGCTCCGCGGCGCGCGCCGCGTCGTCGGCATGCACCAGGTCGCGGAGCGGCCGGCGCACCAGATCGTCGGCCGCATCGCCCAGCACGCGCAGGCTCGAAGGGCTGGCGTATACCAGTATCCCGGCCCGATCCAGAATGACGATCAGGTCCGAGGCGTTCTCGATCAGCGACCGGAAGTAAGCTTCGCTGTGCCGCACCTTGGCGTACAGAGAGTTCAGCTCATCGGTGGTCCGGTTGAACACCTGCGCCAGTTGCGCCAGCTCGTCGTTGCCGCTCACCGTGACTCGATGGCCGAAGTGGCCCCGCGCCAGTGCCCGCGCCCCCACATCCAGGCTGGCGAGGGGCCGGGTGATGCTGCGCGTGACCGCCACGCCCAGGAACGCGGCCGCCAGGAAGCACGCCAGGCCGGTGGCCGCCAGGATCTCGGCCGTGCGCCGCTGCGCTCGCTGCACGTCGTCCACCAGCCGCGTGCGCGCATCGCGCAGGTCGGCGTCGATCTCCCGCACCAGCGCCGCCACCACATCGTCCGAATGGTCCACTTGATTCGTCAGGCGCGCATCGAGCGCCGTCCAGTCCTCGTGCCGGGCCAGTTCCACCATCGATTCCACTCTGGCGGGCAAGGCATCCAGCATGCTGTTGAGACTGTCCAGATTCACCGCCTGCCGGTTGTTGACGGGCGTGGTGGAGTGCAGGGCGTCGCTGGCCCCGGCGGTGTCGGCGTGCAAAGCCGCCAGCAGCCGGGTGGCTTCCGCTTCGAAGAGATCGCGCTGCCGCATGTCGGCGGCGCGGTGCAACTGGTTCATGAGCGTGAGCACGCTGTTGTCTAATTTCAGAATGGCGGTCATGCGCTGCTCCACCAGCGAGACGCGCTCCACCTGCTGCCGGATGTTGCGCCATTCCCAAAGGGACACGCTGCTGCCCAACAACAGCAGCAGCAGCACGCCGGCAAAGGCGAGCCGCAGCCGTACGCCAATCGGGAGATTCTGCAAACGCCATGGCGCCCGTTTTTGAGGATCTCGCGCAAAACGGCCGCGGCGCGAATCAGCTCCTGTCCTGTATGGTGGCGCGCCGCGGCCTTTGCGCTTCATAGTCACTCCGGAGGCGCTCCCGGGTGCAGTCCCGTCAGTTCCACCAGCTTCCGCTCCAGCGCGGCGAGCGCTTCGGGCGCGGAAGTCTCGTTGCTGAGAACCTGGTGCACCGTGTGGTAATAAGCCTGGGATACGGCGGCATAGTGGCTTTGGGCGATGGTGGAAGGCCTCGCCACCCACGCCGCGGCGCCCGCCGTCTCGAGCGCGGCCGCATAAGGGAAGGTCCGCGCCAGCGCCGGATCCTGGTAGAGTTGCGGAATCGTAGGCAGCCTGCCGCGCGTGAGCGCCCGCCGCGATTGCACCGTCCGGCCGGTAAGGTACATGACCAGCCGCGCCGACTCTCGCGGATTGACCGAGTAGCGCGAGACCGCCAGGTGGAAGCCGCCCATGGTTTGCGCGCGTCCGTGCGGCCCGGCCGGCAGTAGCGCCCCGCCGCTGCCCGCGTCCACTCCGGCGCTCCAGTACCGCAGGAACGCGGCATTGCCCGCGCGGAATGCATTCAGGCTGTCGGATTCCGTGTACGAGAGCACGCTCGGCGGCGAAATGGCGCCCAACCAGCGCACCGCCATGCGCAGCGCCCGTATGGTATGCGGGTTGTTCACGCTGACCGTGCCGTCCGGTTCGATGATGCGGCCGCCGCCGAAAGACGCTTGCCACTCGAGCGCGTTACAAGTGAGTCCCTCGTACGCCGCGCCTTGCCACACGTAGCCCCAGAAAGCCCGATTCCCCGCCGCGCGCTCTCCCCGCTGAATCTTGCGGGCCATGCTTTCCAACTCGTCCCAGGTAGCGGGCGGATGGGCGAAGCCATATTTCGCCAGCAGGTCCGTGCGGTAATACAGCATGCCGATGTTCACGTAGAACGGCAGGCCCACCAGCCGGCCTTTGACGGTGTCGTTCGCCAGCAATGCCGGGATGTGACTGTGCGCTTCCTGGTCTGCGTACCGAGTCAGATCGAGCAGGTGCTCACCCAATGTGCCGGGCCAGACGACATCGATCAGGTACACGTCAGGAGTGCTGGCATGCTGGTTGAGCAGGCGCAGTGTCTGGCTGAGCTGCTCGGCGGATGTGCCCCCGGTCGGAATGAGATCCACCGCGATCCCGGTAGTGCGCGTAAACTCGTCGAGCGCGTCGGTGCGCAACGCCTGGCCCGAATCCGGATTGAACCCGAGAACCGTCAGCGTGACGCCGTGTGAAGCGCTTGGTCCACAACCGGCACTCACCAGCAATGCCAGGCACAGGCAGGCGCGCAGCGCTCCACGCGCAAAACAGGCCGCATCCATACGGATTCTTTGCGAGAACAATGCCATCATATAGCACCGCATCGCCGCTCGACGACCACTATGCGATAATCGCTGCCATGAGGGCAGAGTTCCGTTCGATCCGATACACTTGTGCCGCGATTCTGATGGCCGCCGCCGCGGCTACCGCGCAGCGTGGGGGCGGACCGCAAACAGAGTTGGTGCGGCAGGGCCAGCAGCTCGCGCGCGAAGGCAAATTGGCCGAAGCGCTGGCGGCGTACCAGCAGGAGCTGAAGAATTCGCCCGGCTCCCCGCAGGCTCTCAATGCCGCGGGCACGGTCCTCGACCTCATGGGAAGGGGCAGCGAGGCCCGCCCGTATTTTCAGAAAGCCATCGACGCCGCGGCCACCCCGGCGGCCAAGGCCAACGCGCAGCGCGCCATGGCCATGTCCTACGCCTTCGATGGCGATTGCCAGAACACCGTGAAGTTCGAGCAGATGGTGTTCGACTACTGGGTGACCGTTCCGGATTTCTACCAGCAGGGCGAAATGGCCAATGAAGCGGCCCGTGTGTGCATCGACTCGGGCGACTGGAACGCCGCGGAAAAGTGGTACAAAATCGGCCACGATGCCGGTGTGAAGGAGCCTGACATCGCGCCGGGCCGCAAGGACCTGTGGGAGTTTCGCACCGAGCACGCCATGGCGCGCATCGCGGCGCGCCGCGGCAACAAGGCCGAAGCCCAAAAGCACGTGGCCGCCGCCAAGGCCGCCCTCGACGACATGAAGGTCAAGGATTCCGGCCTGGCCGGCCAGCAGGCGCAGTTCTTCCCTTACCTGACCGGGTATGTCGCCTATTACCTCGGCGATTACAAGACGGCGCTGGCCGACTTGCAGCAGGCCAGTGCCAACGACCCGTTCATCCAGTGCCTGATCGGCATGACGTACGAGAAACTGGGCGACAAAGACAAAGCCATGGAGGCTTACCGCAAGGCCGCCGCCACCATGGCACACAATCCTCCCGCCGCTTTCGCGCGGCCCTTCGCGCGCAAGAAGCTCGGCTGACAGTCTTCAGTTTCCCGCAGACGGCTATTTCAGGATCGTGACGGCCCATTGGCAAATCTCCACCCATCGGCGAGCCTCGGCACCAGGCGAACCAGCGCGGCCGTCCGCCGGCTGTCGTCACCGTCTTCCGCGCCGGATGCAAGGAGATTCTCGGGAGGCCGGCGCAGGCACAGGCTGCAAGGACACTTGAATGGCTGCTGAATCGGTTCCGTCATGACTGACTCCGCTCCCCGATCTAAAGGGGCGGGCGCGCCGGATACCGAGCGCGCCCAAGGGGGGTTACCTGCATTATCCGCCGCTGATGTCACGAAAGGATGAGAATGCTCGGTAATTTGTGTTAAGGCGGATGTGCGCCCGCACTTTTTTCTCTCCGCCCGTTGTCGATCGTGCCGCTCCCGTTCGTCTATCCTGTGGAGGACCAAAGATGCAATACCTGCTGTTGATCTACGGAAACGAGAAGTACTGGGACACCCTCACCGAAGCCGAGAAGAATTCCATCTCCCAGGAGTACGGGGAACTCTCCGGGAGCTTCGCCAAGAGCGGGAACTTGCGGGGCGGAAACGAGTTGGCGCCGGTAGCCACCGCGACCACCGTGCGCGTGCGCGACGGTAAGCCTGCGGTGACGGACGGGCCGTTCGCCGAGACCAAGGAGCAGCTCGGCGGCTACTACCTGGTGGAAGCCGCGGACCTGGACGAGGCCATCGCCCTCGCCGCACGCATACCCTCGGGCCGCTGGGGTTCGATCGAAGTGCGCCCCATCGTCCCGCACGAACCTCCTCCCGCATGATCGGAGCCGGGCCCAGAGGGCACCCCGTGAGGAAGGGGTTTCTCAAGTGGGGCCTGCTGGCAGCCGGCCCCCCGTTCACAGCTCTCACTCCGGTTTTCCGCTATCCTAAAAACTTGGAGTCATGATTTGAGAATCGTCCTGGCATTCCGCTGCTTCTTTAACATTCTGTTCCAGGGAACCTTGTCCGCAGACGTGCTGACCGCCCTGAACCTGACCCGCCGCGACGCCGCGCCCGCGAAGTCCGCAGCAACCAAAGCCCCACCCGCGCCCGCGGCCGCCCCCGCCGCCAAGACCTCCGACGGCGCCCTCCAGATCCTGGGCATCCTCCAGCGCGATTCCCGCCTGGTGGACTTCCTCATGGAAGACATCGCTTCCTACTCCGACGACCAGGTCGGCGCCGCCGTCCGCGAGCTCCACGACCAGTGCCGCGATTCCATCGCCCGCTACGTCACCCTCCAGCCCGTGATCGATGGCGTCGAGGGCACCTTCGCCAAAGCCCCGTCCGCCGATCCCAATCTCGTCAAGTTCATCGGCAACGTGCCCGCCAAGCCGCCCTCCGGAGGCACCCTTCGCCACAAAGGATGGCGCGCCGCCAAGGTCGACCTGCCGGCCCTCTCGGCCAAACAGGACGCCGCCATCATCGCCCCCGCCGAAATTGAAATCGAATGAAAACGTCTCAGCCCACATTTGTTATTGGAATCGATCTCGGCACCACCAACTCCGCGCTGGCCTATGCGGAGGTCAAACCCGATGCCGACCAGTTCGCCCCCGCGAACGTGCAGTTGCTCGCTATTCCGCAGCTCGCCAACCCCGGCGAGGTGAGCGACGAGAGCCTGCTGCCCTCCTTTCTCTACCTGCCCGGCGCGTCCGATTTTCCCGCCGGCACCATCGCCCTCCCCTGGGATGCCGGACGCGACTACGTCGTCGGACGCCTGGCCCAGAAGCGCGGCGTGGAGAATGCCGGTCGCCTGGTCTCTTCCGCGAAATCCTGGCTCTCGCACTCGGGCGTCGACCGCACTGCTCCCCTGCTGCCCTTCCGCGCCCCCGAAGGCGTCGAGAAAGTGTCGCCCCTCGAAGCCAGCCGCCGCTACCTCGAGCACCTGCGCCAGGCCTGGGATTCCAAAATGCCCGACGCGCCCTTCGCTGCGCAGCAGGTGCTGGTCACCGTCCCGGCGTCCTTCGACGCCGTGGCCCGCGAGCTGACTCTCGAGGCCGCCAAGCAGGCAGGCTACCAGAACATCACCCTGCTCGAAGAGCCGCAAGCCGCCTTCTACGCGTGGATCGAGCGCCACCAGGACTGGCGCGAGCGCGTGCAACTGGGCGACCTCATCCTGGTCGTCGATATCGGCGGCGGCACCACCGACTTCACCTTGATCGCGGTCACGGAGGCCAATGGAGAACTCTCGCTCAACCGCGTGGCGGTCGGCGAACACATCCTGCTGGGCGGCGACAATATCGATCTTGCACTCGCCGGCGCGGTCGCGCAGCGCCTCGCCGAAAAGGGCACCCGCATCGACAGCCGCCAGCACCTCGCCCTGTGGGCCAATTGCCGCGTGGCCAAGGAGAAGCTGCTCGAGCCCGATTCCAAAGCCAAGGAGCACCCCGTCACCATCCTCGGCAAAGGCACGGGCCTGGTTGGCGGCACCATCAAGGCGTCGCTCCTGCGCGCCGATATCGAGCGCGTCCTCGGCGAGGGCTTCCTGCCCGCGGTCGCCAGCACCGAAATGCCCGCCCACCAGCGCCGCGTCGGCCTGCAGGAATTGGGACTGCCCTATGCGGCCGACCCTTCGATCACGCGGCACATGGCGCGCTTCCTCCGCCAGCAGGCCGCGACTTCCGAGCACGGAGTGCGCCGCGGCCCCAGCGGCCTGGCCTGTCCCACGCACGTGCTCTTCAATGGAGGCGTGCTCAACGCCGCGCTGGTCCGCGAGCGCATCCTCAAGACCCTGAATTCCTGGCTCGCCGAGGAAGGCATGAAGCCGGTCCAGCCGCTCAGCGGCGAAGACCTCATGCACGCCGTCTCCCGGGGCGCCGCTTACTACGGACTCGCGCGCCACGGACGCGGCGTCCGCATCCGCGGCGGCGTTCCCCGCACCTACTATGTGGGGGTGGAAAGCGCCATGCCCTCGATCCCCGGCTTCCCTGCCCCGCTGAAGGCCCTCACCGTAGTGCCCTTCGGCATGGAGGAAGGCACCGACGTGCGCATCCCCGGCCGCGAATTCGGCCTGATTGTCGGCCAGCCCGCCGAGTTCCGCTTCTTCACTTCGGCGGCCCGCAAAAACGATCAGGCCGGCGACCTGATCGAGGATTTCGGAGAAGAGTTGCAGGAGCTTTCCCCCATGGAAGTGAGCTTCGCTTCCGGCGAGAGCTCCGCCGAAGTAGTCCCCGTCTCCTTCGAGACGGTGGTGACCGAGACCGGCATGCTGCAACTCTGGTGCGTGGCCCGCGACGCCCGCCGCTGGAAGCTGGAGTTCAACGTGAGGGAGCGTGTGCAAGCATAGTGGTTGTGGCGCAGGCTGGCAGCCTGGGTGCCCTCTGGGCAACTGTCAGTCAGCCCACCGATTGTGGGGCGGACCCCCTCGCTCCGTGCAACGGAGTGGTCCGCGGCCGTCGCCCTCGTCGGCCTTCCCCGCATTCTGCCGAATCTTGATTCCATTAGCGAGAGCGGGACGAGGGCGTCCCGCGCGGACCAGGGGGTCCGCCCCACAGCCGCCGGCTAGACCCCTGGAAAATGCGACCTATCGAAACGTACAGTGACATGAAAATCGGCATCGACCTCGGCACCACTAACTCCGCCCTCGCTTACATCGACCAGCGCGAGGCCGAAGACCGCGATTTCCCTCCCATCCACATTTTCGAGACCCCCCAACTCGTCGCCGCCGGGCGCACCGAGCCCCGCCGCACCCTGCCCTCCTTCCTCTTCCTCGAGGACGGCCAGCCCGTCGGCCTCTACGCGCGCGAGCAGGGCGCCCTCATCCCCACCCGCCTCGTCCACTCCGCCAAATCCTGGCTCTCCAACCCCGACGTCGACCGCACCGCCAAAATCCTCCCGTGGGATTCCCAGGAGACCGGCCGCGTCCTCTCCCCCGTCGAAGTCTCCGCCCGCTTCATCGGCAAATTCCGCGAAGAGTGGGATCGCGTCAAAGGCATCCCGCTCGGCGAGCAGGACATCGTCCTCACCGTCCCGGCTTCCTTCGACGAAGAAGCCCGCGAGCTCACCGTCATGGCCGCGCGCGATGCCGGCATTGAGCGCCTCACGCTCCTCGAAGAGCCCGCCGCCGCCTTCTATTCCTGGATCGCCAACAACCTCGCCCAATCCCGCAAGAAGCTCTTCGATGGCCAGATCGTGCTGGTCTGCGACGTGGGCGGCGGCACCAGCGATTTCAGCCTCATCCGCGTCTCCCGCGAGGGCGACCTCGTCAACTTCACCCGCACCGCCGTCGGCAAGCACCTGCTGCTCGGCGGCGACAACCTCGATCTCACTCTCGCCTGGCTGGTCGAAACCAAGCTCGGCGTGCCTCTCTCCATCCGCCAGCGCTCCGGCCTGCGCCGCCAATGTTCCGCCGCCAAGGAGCGCCTGCTCAACGACCCCAACCTGAAGGGCGTCGAGATCACCGTGCTCGGTTCCGGCTCCGCCCTCATCGGCAGATCGCTCAAGAGTGAGATCCTCCGGGAAGAGGCCCTGGAACTCGCGCTCGAAGGCTTCCTCCCTTTCACCGGGCGCGGCGAATTGCCCAAAGACGAAAAGCGCAGCCTCTTCCGCGAGCTCGGCCTGCCCTACGTCTCCGACCCCGCCGTCACCCGCCACCTCAACCAATTTCTCGAGCCCACCGGCCAGGTCCCCGACGCCATCCTCTTCAACGGCGGCTTCTTTATTCCCGAAATCCTGCGCGAGCGCGTGGCCGATGTGGTCGGCAAGTGGTACGGCCGCCGCCCCGAGATCTTCGAGAACTCCGACCTCGATCTCGCCGTGGCACGCGGAGCCGCCTACTACTCTTACGTACGCTCCACCGGCAGCGGCGTGCTGGTGCGCGGAGGCCTTCCGCGAACTTACTACATCGCCATCGGCGAGCCGCGCGAGGGCGCCTTCCCCGCCGTCTGCCTGGTGCCTCGCGGCGCCGAGGAAGGCTCCGCCATCGAAATCGATAACGACGCCCTGCAACTCGTCGCCAATCGCCCCGTCTCCTTCCGCCTCTACAGCTCGCTCACCCGCTCCGACGACAAGCTGGGCGAGGTCCTCCAATTTTCCGCCGCCGATCCCGACCTGCACATGCACGCGCCGCTCAACGCCGTCATCCGTTTCGGCAAGAAGGCCGAGGAGCGTCTCATCCCCGTGAAAATGGGCGCGCGCCTCACCGAGATCGGCACCCTCGAAACCTGGTGCGATTCCAAAATCAGCGACAACCGCTGGAACCTTCAGTTCGAGCTGCGCAAACAGGCGGCCCTGCAAACCGCCGAGCGCAAGGCCGCGGCCGTGGTCAGCGAGCAGGCCCTGAAATCTTCCCTCGCCCTGATCGACGCCGTCTTCTCGCCCACCGCGAAATCGCCCGTCACGCCCGAAGAGGTCCCCGCCAAGCTCGAACAAACCATGGGGCTCGGCAAGAACAGTTGGCCGCTCTCCGCCATCCGCCAACTGGCCGACGCCTTCCTCGCGGTCGCCGATGGCCGCAAAAAGAGCCCTGCGTACGAGATCCGATGGCTGAATCTCTGCGGCTTCTGCCTGCGCCCGGGATTCGGCTACCCCGGCGACGATTTCCGCATCGAGAAGGTCCGCCGCCTGTACTCGGGCGGCCTC
>Ga0209415_10011632_pt1 | contig 14792 bp, 13 predicted proteins | sample PeaSoiSIISIP2007_FD_187696 | JGI IMG/M metagenome (GOLD analysis project Ga0209415, IMG submission 187696) | Peat soil microbial communities from Weissenstadt, Germany - SII-SIP-2007 (SPAdes) (version 2) | ecosystem: Environmental > Terrestrial > Soil > Wetlands > Peat | place: Germany...
GGCGGCGGTGACCACGAGGCGACCCGCCTCCACGCGCCCCCACGCACCGAGGGGCAGCAGGCAGCCGCCGCCAAGGGCACCCAGGACGGCGCGCTCGGCCACGGCCGCGGCGCGCGTCGCCGCATGGTCCGCCGGAGCGCAGGCGTCCGCGGCCGGCCCCCGGGCCGGGGTCTCGACCGCGATCGCGCCCTGGCACGGGGCGGGGACGAAGAGGCGCGGGTCGAACCGCTCGCAGAGGCGCTCGGACGCCCCGATCCGGTCCAGGCCGGCACAGGCGAGCAGGAGCCCGTCGACCTCGCCGCCGTCGAGCTTGCCCAGACGGGTGTCGACGTTGCCGCGGATCGGCACCACCACCAGGTCGGGACGGAGGGCATGGAGGAAGGCGGCGCGCCGGGCGCTGCTGGTGCCGATGGCCGCGCCGGCGCCCAGCGCCTCCAGTCCCCGGCCGTCGCGGGTGACCAGCCCGTCCCGGCAGTCGCCGCGCTCCAGGAAGGCGGCCACTCCCAGTCCGTCCCCCAGCCGGCTGGGCAGATCCTTGGCGCTGTGGACGGCGGCGTCCGCCCGCCCCCGCGCGATCGCCAGCTCGAGGGCGGCGCTGAACCACCCCTCCCCCTCCAGCAGCTCCACCGGCGTGCCCGGCTGCCGGTCCCCCTCGGTGCGCACGACGACCGTCTCGATCGCCTCGACACCGCACCAATGCAGCCTCTCCGCCGCCAGCGCGGCCTGGGCGCGGGCCAGCCGGCTCCCCCGGGTGGCCAGCCGGAGAGGCCCGGCGCTCACCGCTCGCCGGGGCCGAGGTCGTCCAGGTCGAAGGCCTCGCGGAGCCGGAGAACCGCTCCCGGGTCCTCGCCGGCGGCGCGCAGATGAGCGATGGGAGCGTGGAGAAGCTTGCGGACCAGGCTCCGGCTCAACTTGTCGATCCGCTCCGCCACGTCCCCCTCGCCGGCCGGGAGGCGCGCCAGGGTCCGCTCGACCTCGCCGCGCCGGATCGACTCCGCGCGTTCCAGGAGCGCCCGGATGGTCGGGGTCGAGGCGTTCCGCTGGCTGAGCACAGCCATGGTCCGCTGGACTTCGTCGGCGACCAGCGCGGCGGCCGCGTCCACCGACTGCCGATGGTCGTGGACGCCTCCGCCGAGGCGGCGCCCCAGCTCGTCGATGTCGATCAGGGTCACCCCGGGCAGGCCGGCCACGTCGGGGGCGACATCCCGGGGGACGGCCAGGTCGATGAGGCAGAGCGGGCGTCCTCCTCGCTGCTCCTGGACCGCGGCGCAGAGGGCGCGGTCGAGCACCGGCTCGGTGCTGCTGGTGGCGGTGACCACCAGATCGCAGGCCACCATCGACGCGGTCATCTCCTCGGCGCCGAACACGGCCGCCCCCAACCGGTGGGCCAGGGCGGCGGCGGACTCCCCCCCGCGGGAGCTGACCCGCAGGCGCGCGCCCTCGCGCTGGAGGCGGCGCGCGGCCAGAGCGCTCATGTTGCCGGCCCCGATCACCAGCGCGGTGCGGCCGTCCAGGCTGCCCAGGACCCGCTCGGCGACGGAGATCGCGGCCTCGCTGATGCTGCCCGCAGCCCTTCCGATCCCGGTCTGGGTGCGGGCGAGCTTGGCAGCGGCGATGGCCCGGCGGAAGACGAAGTCGAGCTGAGCATCGAGGCTGCCCGTCTCCAGGGCGAGGCGGTGGGCGGCCTTGACCTGTCCAAGGACCTGGGTCTCCCCGACCACCATCGAATCCAGTCCGGTGGCCACCCGGAAGAGGTGCTCGACCGCAGCCTCATCGCGGAAGACGGTGACGTGGCCCGGATCCGCGTCCTCCCCGGAGGGATCGAGGTAGCGCCGCAGCCGGGGGACGATCACCTCCGGGTCGGCACCCTCAGGGGCGCTGACGTACAGCTCCGTGCGATTGCAGGTGGAGATCGCCGCGGCGCCGGTCAGACTGCCGTGTCCGATCAGGAAACGGAGGAGGTGGCGGGCCGCAGGCTCGGAGAGCGCGGCGCGCTCCCGCACCGCCACCGGCGCGGTGCGGAAGCTGATCCCGGCGGCGAGAAGACGCATCGAATCCGAGTATAGGTATGGCCCGGCGGCAGGCAGGTCCCCACGCGGCCTGCCGCGTGGGGACCGAAGCGGGTAGGATGGCCGTGAACTCGCTCATGTCCCTCACCACACCTATGCCGGCGCCGCTGTCGCCTGATTCTTCCGGGGGGGGATCCGAGCCACCTCTGCAGGGCGGATCACCGCCGCCCTCCCGCGGACGCCGCCACTACGGTCGCCGCCGGGGTGTGGTTCCCGTGGGAGACAGCTTCGTGGCCCGCCTCGGCCCCGCCGCGGACGAGCGCTTCGCCGCCATCGACGATCCCGACGAGGAGCCGCTCCTCGCCCGCCCCGGCCTCGAGACCCCCATCGAGAGGCTCCGCTTCGTGGCCGTCGACTGCGAGACCACCGGCCAGTCGCCGCACCGGCTGGTGGAGCTGGGGGCCGTCGCCTTCACCCTCGACGGGCACCTGATGTCCTTGGAGACCCTGGTCCACAGCAACGACCGCATCAACCCCTTTGCCCGGCGCATCCATGGCATCTCCAGCGAGACCCTGGGGGGGGCGCCGCCGGTGCGTCCTGTGCTCGAGCGCTTCCGCCGCTTCTGCCGGGGCGCGGTGCTGGTCGAGCACAGCGCCGACGCATTCGACACCCGGCTGATCGCCGGGACCCTCGGCGAGAGCCTCGACGCCGACAACATCGACACCTCGCGCCTCGCCGCCAAGCTCTTCGACCTCCGCGACACCATCGGCCTGGAGCGGCTCTGCCAGGAGCTGGCCGTCCCCCATCGCAGGCCCCATCACGCCCTCGCCGACGCCGAGGCGACCATGGGCTGCTTCCTCGAGCTGATCCGGCGAGGCCGCGAGCCCTTCGGCTGGAGCACGCTCGCCGACCTCCTCGCCGACGGTCAGCCCCCGCCCCCGCGCTGGCTCGAGAGCGAGGCCGGCCCGTCGCGGGACGACCAGGCGCGGCGGCGCCGCGGCGGCAAGCGCCGCCGTCGCAGCAGCCCCGGCGGGGATGCCGGCGCCACCTGAGCCGGACACGTCCATGCTCCACCGGCTGCGCGACAACCCGCTGGCCCGCCCGCCCTTCGCGGACCGGCCGCTGTTCGGGTTCGAAATCTCCGCCCAGAGCCTGGGAGTGGTGCTCAGCGTTCTCGGGATCGTCGCGCTGCTGATCTCCCTGCTCTTCGTTGTCGGAGTTTCCAGCCTCTGCAACGACCTGACCGTCTGCAGCTTCCCGACCGTCGACCTCTCGGGCACCGCCGTCCAGACGGTGGGCTGGGCGGTGGCCACCGGCGGCTTCGCGCGGATGATCGCCCTCCACCCGGACGGGAAGCTCTGGGCGGTCTACGGCTTGCTGCTCGCCCTTGTCGGCGCCCTCCTCTCGCTGCTGGGCGACATCCTCTTCGTGGGTGCCAACCCCCTCTATTACGCGCTGAGCTGGGGCGCGCTCACCTTCGCCGCCTTCTGGATGGTCGTCTGCTCGCTCTTCTACTACCTGGTGGTGACCAGCCGGTTCCCCGTCAGGGAGGCACCCGTCCCCTCGGCGCTGGCCCCGGATCCGCAGCCTCCCGCCAGCGTGCCCGGCCAGCCGGCGCCCGGCGCCTGAGGGCGCCCGCCGGCGGCGGCCGGGCCGGGACCGGTCAGACGCCGAAGTCGGCGACCACCGGGAAGTGGTCCGACGCGGTGGCGACCTCGCGCCCCGCCCGGCCGCGGCCGGTGACGACGTCGCAGGTGATCAGCCGCGGGACCGCCGCCGGGCTGGCGAAGACGTAGTCGATGCGCGCCGCCGGCATCCAGGTGGCGCAGGTGTAGCCGTGGGCGCGCGGGTGCAGGTGGCGGAAGCAGTCCGTGTACCCGGCCTCGAGCACCTTGGGCACCGTCCAGCGCTCGATCGCCCGGCCCAGCACGCGGTCCACCCCGGGGCGCTCCGGGAGCAGCGCAGTGAGCGGCCCGACCACCCAGGGCAGCGACGGCACCCCACCGCTGAGCCGCGGGTCGACCCCGTGGGCCAGCCAGCGCTGGTCGATCGACTCGTCGTTCCCTCCGTCCTTTGGCCACATCCACCCGTCGGGCTGGCGGACCAGCAGCCGGGCCTGACGCAGCTCGTTCATCCGCCGGAAGAAGCGGGTCGCCTCCAGATGGTCACCCGGGGAGAGGGAGTTGAAGTCGCCGGCGATGAGATGGGGCAGGGGCGGCTCCCCGGCGATGTCACCGAGAACGGCCTCCATCTCCCGGAGCCGCCGGGCCTCCCCCTTGGCCCGCTCACCGAAACGGGCGGCGAGGTGGACGGCATGGAAGCGCAGCCGCTCCCCGCGCCGGGGCCGGACGGTGACCTCGAGGTGGCTCCGCAGCATGCCGCTGTGACGGCGGTTGCGATGGGCGGTGACCGGCAGCCGGGTGAGGACCGCAAGTCCCAGCGGGCCGCCGTCACTCGGCGACCCGGACAGTGCGGTCATGCCGAGCCGCGCGGCCAGCCGCGACACCAGGCCGTTGTCCCTCACCTCCTGGAGGGCGATGAGATCGGCGCCGCTCCGCTCCAGGATGCCGGCGATCTGCTCCTCGCGGCGGTCGCCGCCGAGCAGGATGTTGTAGGTGAGGACGCGGATGCGGGACCTGTCCCGGGGCTCAGAGCTCGTCGGCATGGACCTCCCCCTCGATGGCCCCGGCACCCTCGACGGCACCGTCCGGCCGGGGCGGTCCGGACGGACGCGGCTGGCGGCGCAGATCCACAGGCTCCGCTCCCCGAATACAATGCGGACCGATGCGGGACCGCGACCGCGCCGGTGACCCCGCCCGCTTCGCCCTCCTTGCCGAGCTGCTCCTGCTCGACCGATTGCCCCGGGCCGGCCGCGCCGGAGCCCCCCTGCTGGCCGTGGGGCTCACCGCGGGATGGGGGTTTGTCGCCCTGGCGCTCCACGAGCACGAGCTGGCCCTCCGGGCCGCCGGCGACTCCCTGGGCCCGCTCGGCACCACCTTCGCCGACGCCTCCTCGCCGATCACCGCCTGGCCGGGCTGGGTGGCCGCCGTCATCCTCGGGCTGAGCACCCTCCGGCTCCGCCATGGGACGCTGGAGCCCCCGGCCGGCCGGCGCAGTGCCCGGACCATGACCGCCACCCAGCTGCGGGCGGGGCTGCGGCGCGAGTACGCGGGCGCCCGATCGGCCCTGGTCGCGGTCAGCATCCTGACGCTCGCCGACCTGGCCAGGCTGCTCGTCAGCGGCATCACCGCCCTGCTCTTCGCGAGCGGCGCCGGCGACGGGCTTGCCTGGATGGGGACCGAGGTCGGAGGCCTGGTCGCCGCCACCGCCACCCTCACCGCCTGGGTCCTCAGCTTCCGCGAGCAGCTCGATCGCCTCGGGGCGCTGCGGCTCCCCCCGGTCGGGGACCAACCCGGCATCCCGACCTCCTGAGCGCGATCGCGACGGCGGGCGGGGTGCCGGGACTCCGGAGCCGGAGGGAGGAGCCGGGCACGCCCCGTCAGATGCGGCGGCCGACGACGTAGTCGCAGGCCGCCTCCAGGGTGACCAGGGAGGGCGACGGGGGGAATGCCGCCAGCTCGGCACGGGCCTGGTCGGCAAACTCCTGAGCGGCGCTCTCGGTGGCCGCCACCGCCCCGCTGCGCCGGACCAGCTCGACGATCAGCTCGTAGTCGGGGTCGCCGCGGGGCTGGCGTTCCAGCACGCGGGTCAGCTGGGGACCGAGTACCGGGTCCTGGAGCGCGAGCATGAAGGGCAGGGTCACCGTCCCCTGGCGGAGGTCGGCCCCGACCGGCTTGCCCAGCTCCTCCTCGGTGGCGACGTAGTCGAGGAGGTCGTCGGCGATCTGGAAGGCCATGCCGAGCGCGTGACCGTAGCGCTGCAGCGCTGCGCGCCGCTCCGGCTCCAGGCCCCCCACCACCGCCCCGCAGAAGCAGCAGGTGGCCACCAGGGTGGCCGTCTTGCGCGCGATCGTGCGGTGGTAGTCGGCGAGCGACTGGTGGTAGTCGTCCTTGCTGGTCATCTGGAGCAGCTCGCCCATGCAGATGGTCATCACGGTGTTGCTGATGGCCACGTCGATGGCCGGGTCGCCGATGCCGGCGGTGAGGTTCGCACCCTTGGCGAAGTAGTAGTCGCCGATGATGATCGCCGGGGCCGGCCCCATCGTCTCGTGAAGGGTGGTCATGCCCCGCCGGGTCGGTGAGCGATCGATGAGGTCGTCGTGGACCAGGGTGGCGGTGTGGATGAACTCGATGCCCATCGCCAGGTCGTACACGTGGTCCATCACCGGGTGGCCGAGCCGGGAGCTGAGGATGACCAGCGCCGGGCGGATCCGCTTGCCCCCGGCGCGCACGATGTGGCGCATGGCGTCGGCCATGGGTCCGAGGTCGGCGGCGACCGAGGCCTCGAGCCGCCCCTCGAACTCGGCCAGCTCGGCGAGGATCGGCTCGAAGAGCGTCTGCCTCTCGCTGGCCGCCGGGCTCGCCGCGTCAGCCTTCACGCGCCACCCCATTCGGCACATCCGCCTGCTGGCGGTGGGCTCCGCTCGCGTCCATCTGCGAACGGAGGATATCAGCGGGCACGCCTCCCAACCCGGCGACCAGCGCCCGGAAAGCATCGCCCCGCTCCTCGAAGTCGCGAAAGGCGCCATAGCTGGGCGCCGCCGGGGAGAGCAGCACCACGGTACCGGGGCGGCTCCGCTCCCGCGCCAGCCGCACCGCCTCGGCCAGGTCCCGGGCGGCGACCGTCGGGGGCGCGCCGGCGGTGCCTCTCAGCTCACCGCCGAGCCGGTCGCCGCTCGGGGGGAGGGTGACCACGCCGAGGATCCCGCGCTCCGGGAGGAGGCGGCGCGCCAGCGCCCCGTAGTCCTGCCCGCGGTCGAATCCGCCCGCGATCAGCACCACCCCCCGCCCCTCCAGCGCGTCCAGCGCGGCGATGGTCGCCTCCGGGATGGTCGCGATGCTGTCGTTGACGAAGGTCACGGAGCCGACCTCGCCCACCGGCTCGAGGCGGTGCGGCAGCGGGCGGAAGTCGCGCAGCGCCGCCACCCGGGAGCGCATGTCCAGGCCGGCCTCCTCGAGCGCCGTGAGGGCGGCGCAGGCGTTCAGCAGGTTGTGCCTGCCCCGCAGCTGGAGGCGGTCGGCGTCGATCAGCCGCTCCCCTCTCCAGAGGATCGAGCGGCCGTCCTCGCCGTACCCCGCGGGGTCGCCGAACCAGACGTGCCGGCCCGGGAGCCTCGGCGCGCGCGCCCGGGTCGCCTCGTCCTGGCGGTTGAGCACGACCACCCCATCGCGGCGGTGGGCGAAGAGGTTCAGCTTGTCGTCGATGTAGCGCTCCACGCTCCCGTGCCAGTCGAGGTGCTCGCGGTAGAGGTTGAGGAGCACCCCGATGCGCGGGGACCACTCGAGGTCGCTGGTCTGGTGGCTGGAGAGCTCCAGCACCCAGAGATCGGGCGCCGGCGCGGGATGCAGGTGCTCGAGCAGCGGGACCCCGATGTTGCCGGCCAGCACGGTGCGCAGGCCGGCGGCACGGGCGAGGTGGTCGACCAGGGAGCTGGTGGTGCTCTTGCCCTTGGAGCCGGTGATGGCGACGACCTCGTCGCCGGCGTGCTCGGCGAACCAGAGGTTGGTGGCCGTCGTCACCCGCGTGGACGCCGCGACCCGCAGCGCGTCCTCGCGATAGCGGCTGATGCCCGGAGAGCGGATCACCACGTCGGTGGCGCAGAGACGGTCGATCCCCTCCGGCCCATGGCGCCATTCGACCGCCGCGGCGGCGCGTTCGGCCGCGGAGGGGGGGGCGTCGGTCACGATCACCATCTCACCCGGGGGAGCGGGTTGCGAGGTCAGCGCGGCCAGCGACGCCCGCCCCTCGCGGCCGAAGCCCCAGAGTCCGACCCGCAGCCCGCCCAGCTCAGCCAAGCGCATCGGCGAGGTCCCGGTAGGCGTCCGGCAGGGCGTGCTCGCGCGAGGGCGTGAAGACCGCCTCGATGGCCCGGCTTGACAGCCCGGCCACCCGCTCGTCGGCGCCGAGAGCCCGGACCACGGCGTGGTCGCGCCACCGCTCGGAGGCAGCCAGCAAGCCCATCGCCACCCTCGCCTCCTCCACCTCCCCCACGCACTCCAGCGGCCTGCCGGCGTCGAAGCCGAGCAGAGCGGCGAAGCCCGGAAGCTGGGCGGGATCGGCGAGCAGATCGCTCCCTATGATCGAGACAATTCTGTCCCTATCGAGGAAGGGGGCCAGCGCCAGCGTCACGAAGCGGCACTTGGGACAGTCGCCGCACCAGCTGGGAGTGCGGCGGTCCCGGTCGAGCAGGAACGCCCGGTTACAGCTGACGAAGGCCCGGTGGTACTCGGGGAGGGCGGCGAAGCGCCGGGCGATGGCCAGCTCCGACCAGGGGCGGAGCAGCGAGAAGTAGCCGAGGTCGGGCGCGACGTAGCGGGCGACGACCGCGGCGAAGCGGCGCTCGAAGTCCCAGCTCTTGCTGTACTGGTGGTTGACGTCGATCCCGTCCCAGACCAGGTTGCCCGCCGACGCCGAGCGCTCGTCGGCCATGACCACCTGACCGGCACCATGGACCAGGCCGGCGATCAGCGCCAGGGAGGAGGTGATGGCGGTCACCGGCACGTGGCCGTTGTAGGCGCCCTCCCGGTTCAGCTCGAACAGCCGGGGGGAGAGGGTCCGGGCGACGGTGACGTGGGGCAGGCCGGCCACAGCGACCGTGCGCAGCACGGCGGGGGCGGCGCCCACGCTGAAGAGCAGGGGGTCCAGGCCGGCGCGGCGGACTGCCTCCAGGGTCACGACGGAGTCCTTGCCGCCGCCGACCGGCACCAGCGGACGGTCGCCGACGCCGGCGGGCCCGGCCGCCGGGGAGGTGCCGCTCGAGCTGGGGAAGGGCGGGATCTCGCGTCCGCGGAGATCGTTGACGTAGCGGCACTCGGCGAGACCGCGCGCGTACAGGTGGCGGAGGAAGGCGGCCAGCTCGGGGTCGGGGGGATCGTCCTCGATCGAGATCTCGGGGGCGAAGCACGCCTTGTAGTAGCTGACCCCGGCGACCAGGTGGAGCAGACGGACGGCACGCTCCAGCGCCGCCATGCGGGCGGCGCCCAGGCCCGTGAGCGGTGTCCCCAGCTCGACCTGCTCGTGGAGCTCCTCGGAGTCGAGGGCGTAGGCGAGGTCGATCAGGCCGGTCGCGGGCTCGAGGCGCCAGCTGAGGAACCGGAAGCGAGCGACCGAGTCGGGGGCGAAGGGCGGAGCCACCGCCGGCAGCGATTCGGGACCGGGCACCGGCTCAGTATGCGGGGACCCGATCAGGTGGTGGCCCAGTTCCCCCGCACGGTGGCGGGGACGGCCGCGCGCCCGGCGAGCTCGACATGGGAGGTCACCAACCAGTCGCGGATCCGGGCGCCCAGGCCGGGGGCGTTCATCACCGAGATGTGCCCCTGCGGGTAGCTCCACAGGTCGGCGCCCCAGGCCTCGGCCAGCTCCGCCATCGGGGCGTCGCCCACCACGCGATCGAGGGTGGGGCGGACGATCGCGATCCGCTCGCCGGGCGTTGCCGGGGGGCGGAAGGTCCGCGCCACGATCGGGGCGAAGGCCGCACCGACCACCTGGCGGGCCGCTTCGCGGTCCGGCCCCCACGCCCCTCCCCCGTCCCCGTCCAGCCCCAGGACCCGCCGGGTCCTGCGCGGGAGGTGGTCGAGGATCGTCTCGGCGGGGTCGCAGAACGGGGCGAGGGCCACCAGCGCGTCCAGCTCCAGGTGGGCGCCGAGGAGAACCGCGATGAGCCCGCCCAGCGAGGTCCCGCTCACCGCCACCCGGTCGCTGACCTCCCGCCGCGCCCAGGCCAGCACCGCCGCGCAGTCCTCCACCGACTGGCGCACGACCTCGCGCGTCCATTGCAGGTCCGAGCGCACGAACCCGTGGCCACTCCGGGCCCCGGCCAGGCGGCGGCGGAGGTGGAAGGGCAGGTCGATCCGCGCCGCGTGGGCGCCGCCCTTGACGAGGGCCCGGCACTGGCGCTCCTCGTACCACGGGCTCGGCGCCGCCAGACCGTGGACGAACAGCACGAAGGGCAGGTCGCGCCGCCCCGGCCGCAGGTGGGCGGTGGCCACCAGGCGGAGGCTGCCGGGATCGCCGCCGGGGCCCCGGCTGGGTCCGGTCAGGGTGCGGACCTCGACCCCACCGCGCTCGCGGCGCAGCACCGGGCCCGCGCTCACCGGCGCGGGGTCGGCGAGGCGGCTGTCGGCCCAGAACTCGCGCGGGTCGGCGGGCGACCAGCTGCCCGGGGGCGGCAGCTCGACCGGAAGACGGGCAAGCTGCCAGCGCACCCCGGCGTCCATCGCCCGGGCGACAAGCGTGCTGACCCGATCGATCACCTCCGTGCGCCTCACAATCGAAAGGGGTCCGAGCCTCCAAATGTAGCGCTGATGACCCCTCGGCGCGTCACGTCAGTTGCGCGTGACCGCGTAGTACGGATGTGAAGGTGCTCGTCGGGACGCTGCCGGCGCCGAGTGGGCGGCCGTGCCGCGCGCATCGGCCGTGAAGGCCGGGCGCCGCCTGCCCCGCCGCAGCCGGTCCGCGGCGGGTCTCGGGATCGCCCTGGTGGCTGGAGCCGCGACCGCAGCCACGCTCGCCGTCACCCTTCACGAGGGGGTACGACCATCCGCGTCGGCCGCCACCGGATCGCCATCGGCAGCGGCACCGGACATGACGTCGGGCACGCCGTCGCCCGCGTGGCCGAGCAAGCCCCCGAGGACGCTGGGCCCCTCGCCGCCTCCGGCGACCGCGCCGGCGAACGACCTCGGCCCGGTATCGCTCTCCGCCGGCCCCTGCTCGGCACCGCTCACCTTCGTCGATGGCCTGCACGGCTGGATGACCGTGCCGACCGGAGGCACGACCAGCGAGATCCTGGCGACCAGCAACGGCGGCGTCAGCTGGAATCCCCAGCTCTCGGTGCCTTTCTGGGTTGGCACGCTCGACTTCGTCGACGTCGACGACGGGTGGGCGCTCGCGGGCCCCTCGGAGACGCCCGCGCCCGAGGCGGGGGGATTGCTGCGCACCACCGACGGCGGGGCGACTTGGGCGGCAGCGGGCCAGCCGGGTCAACCCCTCGTTTGCATCGACTTCGTGAGCCCCGCGGCCGGTTTCGGGCTCACCGAGGCGGGGGGGCTGGTCACCACCGGCGACGGCGGGATGACGTGGAGCCCCCTTTCGGTGGGTGCGAGCCTCGCGGTGGAGGCCGTCTGCTTCGGTGACCCGTCCCAGGGATGGGCCGTCGCCGGCACCACCATCGGTGCCCCCGTGGGCATCTACGGGACTGCCGACGGCGGCGCCGCGTGGAACCTGGAGTACACGGCGCCCTGGCTCGGAAGCTTCGCACCCGCCTCACTGGCCATTACCTGCGCCGGCCCGGCCGTGTGGGTCATGGTCCCCCTCGGAGTGGGTGCCGGCAACGAGTACACGGAGTACGTCCGGACTTCCGATGGGGGAGCCCAGTGGACGCCGTCCCCCTCACCCACCCCAACTGGCGAGGACGTCGACGACATGGATGGCCCCGTCGCGATCGTCGGCGGCGGCACGGTGCTCATCGCCAGCGCGGGCGGCCCGGCTCCCCCCGTCCTCGAGACAGTGGCCGGCGGGGGCAGCATCTCCGCACCGATCCGGTTTCCGGTTCCCTCCGGGGTTCCCTACGAGGGCGACGGGGACAGCGCCGCTGGGATGTCCTTCGTCGACCCGCTGCACGGCTGGGTGCTGATCTCGGCTTGGCTGGGCTCCGATCCCGCCGCCACCGCTGATCTCGCAGCGTCCCAGGGGACCATTCTCACCGGGGGCGGCGGCGGCTTCCTCGACGCCCTCTACGCGACCACCGACGGGGGACAGACCTGGAGCCTCCAGGCCACCTACACGTACGACATCCCGACACCCAGCGCCAGCACGTCCTGACCGATCCGGGCTCGGCCCCGCGCCCCTCGGCGCGTCACGCGGACGGAGGCGTGTCGGGCTCCTCCCAGACTCGAGGGCCCTCGGGCCATGGGCTCAGGCCCGGCGCGCCTCCCAGCGGAACCAGCGCAGGGTCACGACCAGCGCGCCCGCGCCCCAGAGCAGGAGGACGGGGAGGTCGTGGACGTCCCACCCGTTCGAGGACGGCTTGGCGCCGAACGCGGTCAGCATCATCTCCTTGAACCCGAGGATGGGAAAGACCTTGGCGATGTCGTTGAGCACCGTGTTGGAGAAGCTGAAGAAGAAGCCGGAGATGAAGATCAGCGGCAGGTAGCTGACGTTCACGATCGCGGGAGCGGCGTCGGAGTTGGGGATGACCACGGTCAGAGCCATGCCGACGACGCAGAAGACGGTGCCGCCAAGCAGGACGGTCACCACCGCCGGCAGCGGATACACCGGCCAGGGCGACGAGTAGAGGAGATGACCGACCACGGCGGTGAGCACCACCAGGACCGCCGCGGTGATCAGGGACGACGCGACCACGCCGACCACGAACGCGGCCACCGGCAGCGGGGTCCCGCGCATCCGCTTGAGCAGGCCGCTGTCCCGGCGCACGGTGAGGGTGAGGGTCAGGTTGACCAGGCAGGTGGTGATCACCCCCCAGGCGGCCATGGCCGGAACGAAGAAGGTGTTGTACGGGGTCAGGGTCCCGCCCACGCACTGGCCGCGGCCATTGAACGTCCCGTCGATGCAGGCCGTCTCGTGGTTGAAGATGGTGCCGAAGATGAGCAGGAACATGATCGGGAAGCTGAAGCCGAAGAAGGCCGCCGAGGGGTTGCGCCAGAAGCTCCGCTGCTCGGCGCGGATCTGTCCGACCGTGATGGCCAGGTCACTCATCCCGGGTCAGCTCCAGGTACACGTCCTCCAGTGAGGGCTGGCTGACCTCGAGCCTCTCCAGCTCGATGCCGTGGTCGAGAGCCCAGGCGGTCAGCGTGTGCAGAGCGGGCGTCGGCGTCTCGGTGACGATCTCGACGACGGGGTCGCCCGCCGCGGAGATCACCTCCCCGAGCCCCGTCACCTCCACCCCCTCGGGCCGGACGAACCGGATCCTGGTCGCCGCCCGTTCGGCGCGCAGGCTGTCGGGGGTGCCCGTCCTCACCACGCGACCCCCGGCGATGACGCACACGCGATCGGCGAGGTTCTGGGCCTCGTCCATGTAGTGGGTGGTCAGAAGGACGGTCTTGCCCAGCCCCTTCATGCTGCGCACGATCTCCCAGGCGTTGCGCCGGGCTGAGGGGTCGAACCCGGTGGTGGGCTCGTCGAGGAAGACCAGCTCGGGGTCGCCGACCAGCGCCAGGGCGAGGTCGAGCCGGCGCTGCAGCCCGCCAGAGAGCTTGCGCACCCTGACGTCCGACTTCTCGGCCAGCCCCACCAGCTCGATCACGTCCGCGGTGGGGAGCGGGTTCGCGTAGTAACCGCGATACAGGTCGATGATCTCGCTCACGCTCAGGTAGGGAAGGACCGCGCACTCCTGGAGGACCAGACCCATGCGCTGCTTCAGGCGGCGACCGCCGGACTGCGGGTCCTCACCCAGGACCTTCACGTGCCCCGAATCACGGTGCCGGTAGCCCTCGAGGATCTCCACCGTGGTGGTCTTGCCGGCTCCGTTGGGCCCCAGCAGCCCGAAGACCTCGCCGGCATCGACGCTGAAGCTGATCCCCTGGACGGCGTGCACCGGGCCGTACGACTTGTGCAAGTCCTCGACCTGGATGGCGGGCATGTCCCCTCCGTCATGAGACCCGGGAAGCTCGCGCCGTGTCAGGAAGCCGTCGCGGAGTATATCGACCGGCCGGTCACGGTCTGCTCCCAAAGAGTCCGTCCGCTCAGAGCCGTGCGGGGCGGACGCAGGTCGCCCCATCGCTGCTCGCGGAGCCAGCCTACCGGGCCCGGGGATCGAACCCGGACGGGGCCGCGCCCCCGCGGTGTTTAGGACCGCTGCGTCTACCAGTTCCGCCAACCCGGTGCGGGCAGTCCAGTCTAGCCCCAGGTCCTATACTGCGGACGGATGTTCGCCAGGTGGGCCTCGGAGGCCAGCTACCGCCGCAGCCAGCTTGCCACCGGCACGCCGGTCCGTCCCACCCCGATCGCCCGGGGGCTGACCCTGCGAGTCCTCAGCGCCGGAGACGACGCCGCCGAGCGCCAGCGCATCGCCCAGCACCTGGTCGACGAGCTGAGCCGGGAGGCGGGGCTCCCTCCCTGCCAGGTGGTCGTCCCCGACCGCGCCCAGGTCCACCGTCACGACGGCAGGCGGCTCCAGTCCAAGACCTACGGTTACTACACCTACCGGCTCGACGAGCAGGGCGGCGTCGCCTGGGCGCGCATCCGCATCTACCACCGGACCGCGGTCCAGCAGCGGGTCATCTCGGCCAAGGTCTTCCTCAACACCCTGCTCCACGAGTGGGTCCACCACCACGACTTCCACGGCCTCCGGCTGCCCCGCTCGTATCACACCGCCGGCTTCTTCGCGCGGCTCCGCGCCCTGGCGGACGCCCTGGAGGTGGGCTTCGTCCTGCCTCCCGACCCCGACGACCGGCCGGAGCGATCGGCAGGCGGACCGGAACCGGTCGCCTAGCGCCCTCGGCGCCGGCGACCCGCGGTCAGGCGGGGGCCCGTGGCGCCCGGGCGACGGCGTCCAACCGGGCCGCACGGGTCCGATGGTGGGAGCGCCGCGACGCGCACGGAAGGGAGGCTTGGCTAGAGTTCACCAAGCGGCGACGTAGCCAAGTGGTAAGGCACGGGTCTGCAAAACCCTGATCGTGGGTTCGATTCCCACCGTCGCCTCCAAAT
>Ga0209415_10011634_pt1 | contig 14788 bp, 10 predicted proteins | sample PeaSoiSIISIP2007_FD_187696 | JGI IMG/M metagenome (GOLD analysis project Ga0209415, IMG submission 187696) | Peat soil microbial communities from Weissenstadt, Germany - SII-SIP-2007 (SPAdes) (version 2) | ecosystem: Environmental > Terrestrial > Soil > Wetlands > Peat | place: Germany...
GGCGCCTTCGTGAGCTGCTACCCGAACGCGGGTCTACCCAACGCGTTCGGCGAGTACGACGAGACGCCCGAGACGACCTCGGTCCTCCTCCGCGGCTTCGCCGACGAGGGGCTCGTCAACATCGTCGGCGGCTGCTGCGGCACGACGCCGGATCACGTGCGCGCGATCGCTTCGCGCATGGACGGGGTCGCCCCGCGCCGGCCCCCGCGGATCGAGCCGCTGTCGCGCTTCTCCGGGCTCGAGCCGCTCGTGGTCCGCCCCGACACGAACTTCCTCATGATCGGCGAGCGCACCAACGTCACCGGCTCCAAGAAGTTCGCCGAGCTCGTGAAGGCCGGCGACTACGCCAAGGCGGTCGAGGTCGCGCTCGATCAGGTCCGCGGCGGCGCCAACATCCTCGACGTCAACATGGACGAGGGGATGCTCGAGGGCGAGCGCGCGATGACCACGTTCCTCAACCTGCTCGCCAGCGAGCCCGAGATCTCGCGCATCCCGGTCATGGTCGACAGCTCCAAGTGGAGCATCATCGAAGCGGGCCTCAAGTGCATCCAGGGCAAGGGGATCGCCAACTCCATCAGCCTCAAGGAGGGCGAGGAAGACTTCCTGGCGAAGGCCCGGAAGATCCAGCGCTACGGCGCGGGCGTGGTCGTCATGGCCTTCGACGAGAAGGGGCAGGCCGATACCGTCGAGCGCAAGGTAACCATCTGCCGGCGGGCGTTCGACCTGCTCACGCGGAGCGCCGGCTACGAACCCACCGACATCATCTTCGACCCGAACATCCTCGCGATAGGCACCGGCATCGAGGAGCACGCGGCCTACGCGCGCAACTACATCGAGGCGACTCGCATCATCAAGGACGCGTGCCCCGGCGCCAAGATCTCGGGTGGCGTGAGCAACCTGTCGTTCTCCTTCCGTGGCAACAACCTCGTGCGCGAGGCGATGCACTCGGCGTTCCTCTTCCACGCCATCAAGGCGGGCATGGACATGGGGATCGTCAACGCCGGCCAGATCGGCGTCTATGCGGACATCCCCCGCGAGCTGCTCGATCACGTCGAGGACGTCATCTTCGATCGCCGCCCCGACGCGACCGAGCGGCTCATCACTCTCGCCGAGACGGTGAAGGGGGCAGGCAAGAAGCGCGAGCTCGACCTCGGGTGGCGCGACGCGCCGGTCGAGCAGCGGCTGTCGCACGCGCTGGTGCACGGCGTCGTCGAGTTCATCGAGGCCGACGTGGAGGAGGCCCGCGCGAGGTCGACCCGCCCGCTCGATGTCATCGAGGGGCCGCTGATGGACGGCATGCGCGTGGTCGGAGACCTCTTCGGCGAGGGCAAGATGTTCCTGCCGCAGGTGGTCAAGAGTGCGCGCGCGATGAAGCGTGCCGTCGCGTACCTGCTCCCGTTCATGGAGGAGGAGAAGCGCAAGAACGGCACGTCCGACCGCGGGGCCGGCAAGATCCTGATGGCGACCGTGAAGGGCGACGTGCACGACATCGGCAAGAACATCGTGGGCGTCGTGCTCGGGTGCAACGGCTACGAGGTCGTGGACCTGGGCGTCATGGTCCCGTGCGACAAGATCCTCGATACGGCGATCGCCGAGAAGTGCGACCTCGTGGGACTCTCGGGGCTCATCACGCCGTCGCTCGACGAGATGGTGCACGTCGCCAAGGAGATGAAGCGCCGCGGAATGAAGCTGCCGCTGCTCATCGGGGGGGCTACGACGAGCCGGCAGCACACGGCGGTGAAGATCGCCCCGGAGTACGACGAGGCCACGGCGCACGTGCTCGACGCGTCGCGCGCGGTGGGGACGGTGTCGGCGCTGCTCGATCCGAAGCAGAAGGGTCCGTTCGTCGAGAAGACGAGGGAGGACCAGGAGCAGCTGCGGCGGCTGCACGCACACAAGCGCGCCAAGCCCGTGGTGCCCATCGCGACCGCCAACGAGCACCGGCAAAGGGTCGCCTTCAGCCCCGAGATCGTCGCGCGGCCGCGTACAGTGGGGCTGCAGGTGCTCGAGAGCATCCCGCTCGGCGAGATCGCGAAGTACATCGACTGGACGTTCTTCTTCACGGCGTGGGAGCTCGCCGGCAAGTTCCCCGCGGTGCTGGACGACCCTCGCCACGGCGCAGCGGCCCGCGAGCTGTACCAAGAGGGCAGAGCGCTGCTCGATCGGATCGTCCGCGAGAAGCTCCTCGTCGCCCGCGCGTCGTACGGCGTGTGGCCCGCCCAGAGCCAGGGCAACGACATCGTGCTCTACGAGGACGAGACGCGGACGCGCGAGGCGGCGCGGTTCTGCATGCTCCGCCAGCAGCAGGCGAAGCCCCAGGGCGAGCCCTACCGGTGCCTGTCGGACTTCGTCGCGCCGGTGGAGAGCGGCGTCGCCGACTGGGCGGGCGCATTCGTCGTCACGGCGGGCATCGGCGCGCAGGAGCTCGCCGCGGCGTTCGAGAAGGACCTCGACGACTACCACGCCATCATGGCCAAGGCCCTGGCCGACCGGCTCGCCGAGGCCTGCGCCGAGATGCTCCACCAGCGGGTGCGTCGCGAGTGGTACGCGCCGGACGAGGCGCTGTCGGGCGAGGATCTTGTCGCCGAGAAGTACCGGGGGATCCGTCCTGCCATGGGATACCCGGCGTGTCCGGACCACTCGGAGAAGACCAAGCTGTTCGGGCTACTCCACGCCGACCGCGTCGGGGTGACGCTCACCGAGCACTTCGCGATGCTCCCGGCGGCGAGCGTCTCGGGCATCTACCTCGGGCACCCCGACGCGAGCTACTTCCAGGTCGGCCGCCTGGGGCGCGACCAGCTCGAGGACTACGCGCGGCGCAAGGGCAGCACGCTCGCCGAGGCCGAGCGCTGGCTCTCGCCGAACCTCGCCTACGATCCCGCCTGAGGCTGGAGCAGCGGAGTGGGCCGCGCGTTCGGGACCGACCGGGCGCGCTCGATCCACGCGTCGAGGCCCATCTTCGCGCCGATGGACGCCGCGGCGGCAACCATGAACACGGCGGGTGTCGCGACTCCGCCGGTGGCGGCGACGAGCAGGGCGGCCGCTGCGGTGCCCGCGGCCGTGGCGGCAGCGCCGGTGCCGGCCTCGCGGGCCACGTGGGCTGCCGCCTGCTTGCGGGTCATCGATCCGGCGCGCATCCGCTTGACCGCCTGTACCAGCGCCCACCCCCCATCGACGAGCGCACCGGCAGCAGCAGCGGTGCCCACGCCACGGAAGATCTGGCGACCGGCCGCGCGCACGCCCCGCACGGCGACCGCCTGCGCACCCCGACCCTCGAGCGCACGCCCCATGACTCCCACCGCCGCGAGCACGCGCGATGCCTCTCGCTCGACGGCACCGCGTACGGCTTGCTGGACGACCGCAGGAAGAACCCGCTGGCCGCCGGCATCGAAGAGCGTCTTTGCGGCCGCGCGGACGGCGACCGCGCGCGTGCCGGCGATGCCCGCACGGACGGCGTCCAAACGGCTGATGCGCCAGAGGTTCATGCTGCCGCGCACGCCTCGCACACGGCCTTCTTGCGCGTGCCCGTGCGCCCCATCGGCTTGTGACAGTCGGTGCAGAAAGCGATCCCGGGGCCGCAGCCCTCGCAATAGAAGACACCCCAGCGCTCGAAGGCCTCGATGCGCGGCTCGTCGTCGCAGTGGCCGGGCGTGTGGCACGGGCGGGGAACCTTCACGCCGCAGCCGGCGCAGACGCAGAGCGGGTGCTGCTGCACCAGGCGCGTGAGCTCGTCGGAGACCCCGCTGAAGGGAGCGATGCCCGTGCCCCGGCAGAGGGGGCACGCCGTCGAGATCATGCGAGCGACCGCCGTGCGAATGAACTCGCTCTTGTTGGGCATCGCGTCGAGCAGCGCCGCGAGGTCGGGCTCGACCTTGAAGGCGACGATCTGCTTGCTGGGCTTGGGCTTGCGAGGCATCGCGGGGCTCCGTATGACGAATTATAACCCTTTTCTGCCTTCGTGCGACCGTGCCGACATCGGCGTCGCTCTGCAGCAGTCGCGACAACAGCGGCGTCGCGCGTGATCGACGGGCCGGCAAGGCGAGCCTGCGGTACGATTGGCACACTGTGTCTCGAACCTCGAGGGCGCTCGCGGTCGCGGTCGCGACGGCGTTGTCGGCGAGCTGCTCGCTCTTCACGTCGTTCGACGGCGTGGGCGATCAGGTGCCCGCGGACGCGACCAGCTCGGACACTCTGTCTAGCGGCGGTGAGGGCGGCCAGGGCAACGGCGAAGGAGGCGATGGAGGGGGTGGCCGCGACGGCAGCCGCGACGGCAGGGCCGACAGCTCCGACGGGAGCACCTGCCTGGGCCTGCAGTGCCAGCAGGTCGCCTGCCCCGACGGCGGGACCACGACGGTCTCGGGCACGGTCCGCGACCCGGCGAAGGCCAATCCCGTCTACGACGCCATCGTCTACGTGCCGAACGGGCCCGTCGGGCCAATGCCGCAGGGCGCGTCCTGCGACCGGTGCGGCGTTCCTCCTTCAGGTGACCCGCTCGTCGTGGCTCTCACGGCCTCCGACGGCACCTTCACGCTCACCAACATGCCGGTCGGCACGAACATCCCGCTCGTCATCCAGGTCGGAAGGTGGCGGCGCCAGGTCGCCATCCCGATCGTATCGGCATGCGCCGCCAACCGGATCGCCAACGCGGATCTGACCCGCCTGCCAAAGGACCACACGGAAGGGGACATCCCGCACATCGCGATCGCGACGGGTGCGACCGACGCCATCGAGTGCGTGCTGCGCAGGATGGGCGTCGCCGACATGGAGTTCACGGACTCGACCGGCGCGGGGCGCATCCACATCTACCAGGGTACGGGCGGCGTGACCGCAGGCGCCGGGACCCAGCTCTCGACCGCGCTGTGGTCGGACGCGACGCTGCTGGCAAAGTACGACATGGTGGCCGCGGCGTGCGACGCCGTGAACCCCGCAACGCAGCCCCCCCCTCCCGCGTCGCTCCTGAACGTGGCGGACTTCACGGCGCAGGGCGGCCGCCTGCTGGGCACGCACTTTCAGTACAAGTGGGTCTCCCTCGGGCCGGCGCCCTTGCCGTCCAGCGCCACGTTCGTGACGGCCGGCGCGGCCCCGGCCAACCCGCTGTCGGTCAGCGTCGAGACGACGTTCCCCAAGGGAGAAGCGCTGGCCGAGTGGCTCGTCGACGTCGACGCGTCGACGACCAAGGGCACGCTCTCGCTCGCGGCGGCACGCGCCGACGTCACCGCCACCCACGCGCCGTCGTCGGCGTGGCTCACGGCCACCACCCCGCAGATAGTGCCTTACTTCTCGTTCGACTCACCGTTCGGCGCGGACGCCGGCGCCGCGTGCGGCAAGACCGCGATCGCCGACTTCCACTTCGAGACTCCGGTGGCGGGCGCCACACTCTTTCCCGCCGAGTGTGCGGCTGGCCCCATGACCGCGAACGATCTGGCGGCCGAGTTTGCCCTGTTCGATCTCTCGGCGTGCGTCCAGGACGACACCAAGGCGCCGCAACCCCCGCCGACCCAGTAGCGGCGTCGGTCCGATCAGAAGGTGCTTCCGAGACGCACCAGCGCGCCCCCCGGCAGGGGCTGCACGGCCACGCTCGCCGCGCTGTCCGCAGGCGCCGCGGGCCGCCTGAGGAAGAGCCAGGTCGCAGCGCCGAAGGCGAGCACGGAGACCCCGAGCGACATGTCAGCGACGAGCAGCTGGGTGTGCGCTCCGGCCACGTCGGACGAAGAACAGTACAGACCGCACGTCGAGCGCAGGTGATTGACGTCGGAAGTGCCCGCGATCGCGAAGTACGTGAAGCTGCCGGCCGCCAGCACTCCCACGCCCCCCAGCACGAAGACCGACGCCGGGATCGGGCGCCGGGGCGCCGGCGGGTGCGCTGGCTGCTCCGGCGGCGCCGACGGGATCAGCAGCTGCACGGCGACGGCGCGACCTTTCTCGCCCGCCGCGATCGTGATCGTCTGTTCGACCGTGGGGCTGCCGGCCCGCTCGAAGCGTAGGGTGTGCGTTCCTGGATCGACGGCGACCGGGCGATCGTCGAGCCGGGAGACCAGGGGCGCGCCGTCGATCGACACGGCCACGTCGGCCAGCGCGTTGCCCGTCGCGTCGTGCGCGTGCAGCACGAGACTCGGCAAGCTCTGCTCCACCTGAGGAAGCCACTTCTGGCAGTCGTCGCGGACGACCTTCGGACACACGTCGCGCGAGCAGGTGCGCAGATGGGTCGCAGCGTCGAGTAGCTTCGAGGAGAGCCGCTCGTTCTGGGCGCTCTCGGCCGCCGAGATGCACTCGGCCTTTTCGTCGGCGAGGGCGGGGAGCGCCCACGCGACGATCGCGACGGCGAGCGCGATGCGCCTCACAGGCACTGGGCCTTGTAGTGCTTGACCCCTCGCGAATCGACGGTGAAGGGCGGGTTGCACGGATCGACCTTCGGGCCCGGAGGTGGAGAGGGCGCCACAGGGGGCGTTCTCGTCGTCGCGCGCGGCGACGGGACGTCCGTTGCGGTCGGCTCGGCGGTCGGCTCGGCGGTCGGCTCGGCGACCGAGGTCGCAGCGGGCGCCGAGGGGGGCGGCGAGGCCGCCGATGCCGGCGGCATCTCGGGCTGCGCGGTCGAGGGAACCGGCTCGGCGTGGCGCAGCATCGAGACGGCGAGCACGGTGGCGCCGGTCAGGAACACGAGCGCCACCACGCCGCCCACGATCCATTTCCGGCGCGTCGCCGCGGCGCGCACCTGCATGACGAGCATCTCGAGCTTCGACGAAGGCGCGGAGATATCGGTGCGGGCGTCGCCCGTCGGGAGGGCGTCGGCCGCGGGGACCGGGGCGGGAGCTTGCAGCGGCACTCGCACCGGGGCAAAGGCGAGCGGCACGGTGGGCACCGTCAGCGCCGGCGGCGCCGGCGGCGCAGGGGCGGCATCGGCGGGCGGCGGCGGCGGCTCCGAGGCCATGAGCACGCCACGCGGCTGCGACGCCGAGCCGCTCTCGATCTCCGCGATCCTCCGCGCCTGCTCGCCGAGCGTGTCGGCCGCGAGCCGCTCGACCCACTCGCCGATCTCGAAGGCCGACGCGGGCGCGGCGGCCCGGCTGACGGCGATGGCCATGTCACGAGCGGTCTGGAAGCGGACCTCCGGGTTCTTCGAGAGGCCGCGCACGATGATCGTGTCGAACTCGTTGCTCAGATCCGGCACGTGCTGGCTGGGGGGGTCGGCGCCACCCTTCATCACCTTGGCGAACACCTCCCCCTCGTTCTCGCCGCCATAGAGGCGTCGCCCGACGAGCGCCTCCCAGAGCACGATGGTCGCGGCGAACGTGTCGGTGCGTCGGTCGATCCCCTCGCCGCCGATCTGCTCCGGCGACATGTACGCCAGCTTGCCCTTGAGCTGCCCGGAGCGCGTCATCTGCGAGCGGCCTGCCGCCTTAGCGACGCCGAAATCGAGGACGCGCGCGATGCCGTCGGTGCCCACCATGATGTTCTGCGGCGACACGTCGCGGTGCACGATGTTGAGGGGCTCGCCGCGCTCGTCCTTCGCCTCGTGCGCGGCGTGCAGTCCCGTGAGCGCGCCAATCACGATCCCGCTCACGATCGCCGGGGGGATCCTCTCCTGGCGCCGGGCCGCGGTCTTGCAAAGGTGGCCGAGCGTCTCGCCCTGCACGTACTCCATGACGAGGAAGAGCTGCCCGTCGGTCGACACGACGTCGAGCGTGGACACGACATTCGGGTGGCGGATGCGGGCGGCGAGGCGCGCCTCGTCGAGGAACATCCCGGCGAAATCGGGGTCCTTGGCGAGCATGGGGTGAAGCTTCTTGATCGCCACCGCGCGCGAGAAGCCGGCAGAGCCGACGAGCATGCCCAGATGAACGGTCGCCATCCCGCCGGACGCGATCTCGCCGTAGATCGCGTAGCGACCGAGTTGCTCTCCTTGTTCAGGTTGCGCAGCCCCACTCACAACTTCGTAGGATAGCTCTATTCCTCGTCGGCCCGGAGCTTCGCCATCACGCCCAGGTCTTCGAGGGTCGTCGTGTCGCCCTTGGTCTCCCCTCCGGCGGCCACGTCCTTGAGCAGGCGGCGCATGATCTTGCCGCTGCGGGTCTTGGGCAGGGCGTCGGTGAAGCGGATGGCGTCGGGACGGGCGAACTTGCCGATCTCGCGGTCGATGTGCGCCGTGAGCGCGTCCTTGAGCTCGCGGCTGGCCTTCTGACCCGTCTTGAGCGTCACGAAGACACACAGCGCCTGCCCCTTGAGCTCGTCGGGACGCCCCACCGCCGCCGCCTCGGCGACCGACGGGTGGCTGACCAGCGCGCTCTCGATCTCGGCCGTGCCGATGCGGTGCCCTGCCACGTTGAGCACGTCGTCGATGCGGCCGACGACCCAGAAGTACCCGTCCTGGTCGCGACGCGCGCCGTCGCCCGTGAAGTAGACCGACGGGATCACGTCCCAGTAGGTCTTGTGGTAGCGGTCGTCGTCGCCCCAGAGGGTGCGCGCCATCGACGGCCACGGCCGGCGGATGACCAGCTTGCCGCCCTCGTTCTTCTCGCACGGCTCGCCGCGATCCTTCACGACGGCGATGTCGACGCCGAAGAAGGGCAGCCCCGTGCTCCCCGGCTTGGTGTATGCCGCGCCCGGCAGCGTCGTCAGCATGATGGCGCCCGTCTCGGTCTGCCACCACGTGTCGACGATCGGGCACCGCTCGCCGCCGATGACGCGGTGGTACCACATCCATGCCTCCGGATTGATCGGCTCGCCCACGCTGCCCAGCAGGCGCAGCGACGACAGGTCGTGCTTCTTCGGCCACTCGTCGCCGGCGCGGATGAACGCGCGGATGGCCGTGGGCGCCGTGTAGAGGATGGACACGCCGTGACGCTCGATGATGTGCCAGAAGCGCGCCCAGTCGGGGAAGTTGGGCGCGCCCTCGTACATCATGCACGTGGCCCCGCACGACAGCGGCCCGTACACGATGTAGCTGTGCCCCGTGACCCAGCCGATGTCGGCGGTGCACCAGTAGACGTCGTCGTCGCGCATGTCGAAGACGTACTTGGTCGTGACGTGCACGCCGGCGAGGTAGCCGGCCGTCGTGTGGAGCACGCCCTTGGGCTTGCCGGTCGAGCCGGACGTGTAGAGAACGAACAGTGGGTGCTCGGCGTCGAAGGCCTCGGGCGCACGAGCGAGCGAGAGGCTCTGCTTGCTCGCGGGGCGGTCCAGCAGGTCCTCCCACCAGACGTCGCGCCCCTCCTTCATGTTCACCGGCTCGCGATCGTGACCGATGCGCTTGAGCACGACGACCTTGGTGATGGTCGGCGTCTGCTCGAGCGCCCCGTCGGCCATCTTCTTGAGCGGAACGATGCTGCCGCGGCGCCACGCGCCGTCCTGCGTCAGCAGCACCTTCGCGCCGCAGTCGTTGATGCGATCGCGCAGGGCGTCCGAGCTGAACCCCCCGAAGACGACCGAGTGCGGCGCGCCGATGCGGGCGCAGGCGAGCATCGCGACGACGGCCTCGGGGACCATGCCCATGTAGATCGCCACGCGGTCGCCGGCCTTCACGCCCAGGTCCAGCAGCGCCGCCGACAGCTGCACCACCTTGCGGTGCAGCTCGAAGTACGTGAGCGTCCGCGTGTCGCCCGGCTCGCCCTCCCAGATGAGCGCCGCCTTGGTCCGGTGCGCGGTGGGCAGGTGCCGATCGAGACAGCTCTCGGAGATGTTGAGCTTCGCGCCGACGAAGAACTTCGCCTTCGGCAGCGCCCACTCCGAGTACTTCGTCCACGGCGCGCGCCACACCAGGTCTGCCGTGTGCTCGCGCCAGAACGCGTCCGGCTCCTCGAGCGACTGCCGGTGCATGGTCTCGTAGGCCGCGTGCGACATCAGTCGGGCGCGGTCGGAGAACGACTTGGCCGGTGGAAAGCGGCGCTCTTCTTTCTGGTGCGACTCGATGCGGTCGGACATGGTGGGAGGTTTGGAGCTGGACATGGGGGTGGGGCGCCCATCCTGTGCGCGGGCCCGGACGTACGCAAGTGTTGCGAGGCGCGGACCTAGTTGCGGGCTGGCGGGGCGCCTCCGGGGCGGAGAATCGTGCGCGTTCTCGCGGCCCTGGGCCAATCGTGGAATACTGAACGTTGCGGCACGTCCGTTGCTCCCCTGGTGGAGCCCCCCGCATGCCTTCCAAGCGACAGCGCTCGACGCGCAACCGGTTGATCCTTGCAGCCACCGTGGCGGGAGGGGGCTTCCTCGCGCTGGGTGCCTGCGGCAGCCCGTCGAACCCGGACAACGTCGGGACGACGAACGGGGGCGACGACGTGACCGTCGGCGGAGGGTGCGGGGTGCCTGCGAAGGGCTGCCCGTGCGCGCCTGATGGGCTGACGCAGTCATGCGAAGAGGTCATCCACAACGGCAACTACACGACGTGCGCGCAGGGCAAGCTCACCTGCACTGGCGGCACCTGGAGCGCGTGCGTGACCTCGCACGCCATGTTCAAGAGCCTCGGACCCGTCGGTTCGCCCATGCCCGCGCAGCCGCAGGTGCTGTCGGACGCGGCGGTGCCCGACGCGGGGAGCTGCTCGGCCTGTGACCCGACCTGCAACACGTTCATCGACACCAGCACGGGCGTCGACGGAGGCTCGGGGCTGACGTCGACCGACGGTGGCTGGACGCTGCCGCTCGGAATGGGAGATGGGGGCACCTGCGTGGGATTGCAGTGTTCGGTCCCCAACTGCTCCGGCGGCCAGACGACGACGATCACCGGCACGGTCTACGACCCTGCCGGATTGAACCCCGTCTACAACGCCGTCGTCGCGATACCCAATGCCGCCGTCGCTGCGATCCCTGCGGGAGTGTCGAGCGATCCCTGCGGAGGCGCGCCACTTCCCGCCGCCGTCTCGTTCGCCTACTCCGGGACCGACGGGACCTTCACGCTGACGGGGGTTCCGGTCGGTGCGTCCATTCCGCTGGTCATCCAGATCGGGCGCTGGCGGCGCATGACCACCATCAACACGAGCGCGCTGACCTGCGGGCACTCGCAGAACATCTCGTCGGCATGTCCGACAGGCGGGGCCTATTCGTACGCGGCCGCTGCCAGCTGCCCGACGCGACTGCCGCGTCGACAGGGAGACCTCGACCTGTCCGGGACTGCCGACGGTAGCAACATCCCGCACATCGCCATCGGGACGGGCGGCCTCGACGCCATCGAGTGCATGCTCTACCGCATGGGCGTCTCGTCGGCTGAATACACGGACGAAAACGGAACGGGCCGTGTCCACATGTTCGACAACGGGGGCGCAGACCTGCCTAACCCCGCCGCCAGCCACGACATCAGCTACCTGATGGGCTTCACGTGCCCCACCGGCCAGTGCCCCAGCAACAGCTCCAGCACCGCCGGGATCACCAACCCGGGCTTCGACACCGGGAGCATCGCAGGCTGGACGGTCGTCAACGGAAGCAACGAGACCATCTTCCAAAACTCGGTCTGGAACACGACGGCGCCCGACTCGGTCCTGCTCGGCCAGTACGCGTGCGGCGCGTACACCAACCTCGACACCATCCAGCAATCGGGCATGGTCGCCCCGGCCGGAGCCATCGATTTCGCGGTCGACTACCGCGCGATCTGCAACGGCGCGGGCAGCTACGCGAAGGTCAGCCTCACCGACAACACGGCTGGCGGCACCCAGTCGTGCAGTCCAGGCTGTCCGAACGGGACGCAGACGTGCACCCTCGCCGTCACCCCGGGCGACAGCTACACCGTTCAGCTCATCAACAACGACCAGGCCGGCTCCGGCTGGTGCGGCGGCACCTTCTTCGACAGCGCGCGCTGGATCGTCAGCCTCACGCCGGCCAACCTGCTGCCCAACTACGACCTGGTCATGCTGCCGTGCGACGGCGGCGGCGAGTACAATTCGGCCAACTGGAACTTCTCGTACGACGACCCCGGGCGGCTCAACCTGGTCAACTACGCGAACATCGGCGGACGAGTCTTCACGTCGCACTGGGGCCGCGAGTGGATCGAGCGCCCGTTCAACGGTCAAGCCGTCGGACCCTTCCAGGGGAGCACGGCGGCCACGCAGGTCGCCAACTGGATCGGCGACCAGGCGCTGGGCGACAGCGTGGGCGTGATCAACTCGGCCACCGCGTGGGGAACGCCCTTCGATGCCTGGATGAAGGCCGTAGGCGCGACGGCGGGCAACAACATCACGATCAACCCGGACCGCGAGGACACGAAGAGCGTCACGGCGAACTCGCAGATGTTCGTGTCCTACCAGGCCACGACCTGGCCAGCCGACTTCACGTTCAACACACCGGTCGGTTCTGCGACGCCTGCGGGGCGCGTCATGTACACCGACATGCACCTGGCCAACGGAACGCCGAGCGGCACGTTCCCCGGCAACTGCCCGCCGCAGGGGGGCGCGCTCTCGCAGCAGGAGGATGCCGCGGAGTACCTGCTCTTCGACCTCGGCGCATGCGTCAACGGCCTGCCCCCGCCGGTCACCCAGCAGTACAACCCGGCCACCTTCACGCGCGACTACGATGCGACCAACGCTTGCCCCTCGGGGTATCGGCCGGTCTGGCACCTGTTCCAGTACGAAGACACGACGCCGAGCGACTCCAACATCACCTTCACGGCGTACACGGCAGACAGCCAGGCGCAGCTCGGCACGCAGTACATGGTGGCTCCGCTCATCACGGCGAGCGGGGGAGACGTCTGCCCGCCAACTCCCTGGCCGCCCTACCCCGGTCCGAGCTGCTCGTCGGAGTTCGTCAGCGTCGACGTGGACACCCAGCTCAAGGCCGCGGGCGTCCCTACGACCGGCCAGCCACCGTACTCCTCGCACCCGTGGCTGCGCGTGAACATGACGCTCAATCCGTCGAGCGACAAGATGAGCGCGCCGACACTCATCGCGTGGAACCAGGCCCTGGACTGTGTATCCTCCGAATGAGCTCATGACCTTTCGAACGGGTAGACGGTTCACGGCGCTGGCGATGATCTTCTGCGTGACTGCTGCGTACGCGTGCAGCTCGAGCAACAGCAACTCGCCGGGGCCACCGACCAACGGCGGAGACGACGGATCGGCGGCGGACAGCACCCAGGGCTCCGACACGTCGATGACGGGCGACTCGACGATGGGCGACGACGGCGCCATGCAGGGCGACGGCGCCCAGGCAGATGGTTCGGACGCTGCCGCACGCGACGGTTCAGACTCTTCGTCGTCTCAGGACACAGGTCAGTTCGTGCAAGACAGCGCGTTCCTGCTCGACGCTCCTTACGACGCGCCGGCCGACACGTGGATCCCTCTCGACGACGGGGCGACTCGGCACGACTCGTCTCAGCTCGAGGGCAGCGTTCCCGATGGGCCGAACATGCTGGAATGACCTCGTGAGGCGCCGTCGCTTCGGGTTCGGCCTCGTCGCCGCGCTGTTCGCGGGCGCGGCGCCGGCGGCGGTCGCGAGTTGCAGCAGCAGCTCCAACCCCGGCGCCTTGGGCGTCACTCAGGGCGGCCAGAACGACGCCTCGATCGTCGACTCGACCATCCCAGACAGCGCGAAAGACAGCGCGCAGACCATGGAGACGGGAGAGCCGCAAGACGCTTCCGAAGCGGGCGAAGGGCCCGAGTGCGGGGCGGGTCTCATCGCCTGCAACGGCGTCGCCTGCGTCGACCTCGAGTCGAACCCGAACAACTGCGGCACCTGCTTCAACGTCTGCACCGGCTCCGGCATGACCATCAGCTGCTGCGACGCGGCGTGCGTCGACAACACGAGCGACCCGAAGAACTGTGGGTCGTGCGGCGTCGTGTGCGAGGCCGGGACGACGTGCGTCGCGAACGTCTGCCAGTAGCGCGGGCCGCTACTACTGCTGCCCCATGAACGGCGTGCAGCTGCTCGGCCAGTAGCCGGGCGTCGCGTAGTTGACGATCGCGTTGCAGTCCGTCATGCCCAGATCGGACTCGCACGCCGTCTCGTAGGATTGCGTCGTGCACGAAGAAGCGTCGCAGTCCTCGACCGAGCACGGGCAGTGCGTCACGGCGCCCGCCACGCAGTCGGATACGGTGCCCCCTACGAGGCACTGCATGGTCGCCCGGGTGCACAGCGCCGTGTAGACCGCGGTGCACTGCGAGCCGAGCGTCGGCCCGCCCTCGCACGATGCGTCGGCACCGTTGTCCTGATTCAGCAGGTCGCAGCCCGTCTCCAGGATGCAGAGCAGGGCTGCGACCGCCGCGAGGAGCCTCACGCGTGGTTCTTCCGGTTCTTCCGGGCCTCGCGCATGATCTTGATGCGCTCGAGCGAGACCTTACGGTGCAGGTCGAGCACCGTCGGCAGCGTGGGCCCGAGCGACTGGAAGAACTCGCCGATCGAGTCGAGCTCGGCCTGCCACTCGTCGAGGTCCACGTTGGTCGCCGCGTCGACGTCTTCCGACGGCACGTCGAGGCCCGACAGGTCGAGGTCGCCCGCCCTGGGCACCCAGCCGATGGGCGTCTCTTGCCCGCCCACGCGCAGGCGTGCGCGGTCGACGACCCACTTGAGCACGCGCATGTTCTCGCCGTACCCCGGCCAGAGAAACTTGCCGTCCTGACCCTTCCTGAACCAGTTGACCAGGAAGAACTTCGGCGTGTTGACGACGTGCGCCTGCATCGAGAGCCAGTGCTCGAAGTAGCTGCCCATGTCGTATCCGCAGAAGGGCAGCATCGCCATCGGGTCGCGGCGCACGATGCCCACCTTGCCGGTGGCCGCCGCGGTGGTCTCGCTGCCGAGCGTCGCGCCGAAGAAGACGCCGTTCATCCAGTTGAACGCCTGCATGACCAGCGGGATGGGCGTGGCGCGGCGCCCGCCG
>Ga0209415_10011635_pt1 | contig 14787 bp, 10 predicted proteins | sample PeaSoiSIISIP2007_FD_187696 | JGI IMG/M metagenome (GOLD analysis project Ga0209415, IMG submission 187696) | Peat soil microbial communities from Weissenstadt, Germany - SII-SIP-2007 (SPAdes) (version 2) | ecosystem: Environmental > Terrestrial > Soil > Wetlands > Peat | place: Germany...
GGGTGATTCCCGTGAATCCCGCTGAAGCGGAAGTTCTGGGAGAAAAGAGTTACGCGCGGTTGGAGGACATCCCCGAGCACGTGGACATCGTGGATATTTTTCGCCGCTCGGAATTTGTTCCCGAGATCGTTGAATCCGCGATTCGAATTGGCGCACGCGGGGTGTGGATGCAGGAAGGCGTGATTCATCCACAGGCTGCGGAACGCGCCCGGAGCGCCGGGCTTTTCGTCATCATGAACGCGTGCATCCTGAAGGAACACATCAAGCGCTTCCGTTTACACTGAGAATCCGCCAGTGGCGGATTCGAAGTACCATATCGGATTGCTGATCCGCGTTCCTCACTGCAGCGCATACACCTTCAGCACGCGCTTGCCGGGAATTGTGACCGCAATGGTTTGCCCATCGGGCGCGATTTGAAAATCGCGAAACTGCAGATCGTGCAGGATCGAGGCAAATGTGTCGTCGTGCAGTCCAACCCACAGGAGAATATTGGACCGGTCGTCGGACCCGCGCTTGAGCAGGATACGCTTCTCATCGCGGCTCCAGCCAAAGCGGCCGAATCCGGCCCGTACGCGAAGCGGCTTGTCCGTCGGATGGAGAAGGTCAACCACGTCGATCGTGTCTCCATCCTCGAAATAACCAACCTTTGTACCCGAAGGCGACAGGCTGAGGCTGCTCTGGTAGTTGTCGAGATTCGTGATCTCGGTGACGGTCTCATGCAGCAGATCGAGCTGGACAAGCGCGAGGCGCCCAAGAAGGCTCAGATTGTCACCCACGGCAACCGCCCTGTTTCTCTTGGCGTCCCAAATCACCATGGTGAAAGTGTGCCCTCCGAAGAGGGCGGTCGTCTGGCCATCCGATGGACGCACGCGCGTGATCGTGTAGGGCGGGCCCGGAGACAAATAAACGACGGAGGCGCCATCCGCGAGCCACGTGCCGTCCACCGCGCCTTCGATGAATCGGGTCTTCGAGCCGGCGACCTTAATCTCGTGACCGTCGGCGTCGAGCAGCGCCAGGGCCCTGCCGCCTCCGATGCCCGCGAGTGGCGGTGCGTCGGCGGAATCATCCAGGTCGCCCTTCTTCTTGTTGTTCTTGTCGTCCCAGCCGGGAGGCGGCAGCTGCAGCGTCATATTCATGGCGATGCGCTGGCCATCTGGCGACCACGCGAGCGAATCCACCTTGAATCCCTGAGGCGGGGGAATGGGCATGAACTTGTCGGCTTCGACGATCTTTCGCGTCTTGCCCGGGCCTGAGGCGACCCATATGTCGTCGTGTTCGATTACCAATCGCTTGACGCCTTTTATGTGTGACACGGCGTACACGATGGAATTGTCCGGCGCGATATCAAACGCCGCGCAGTCCTCGTCAATGATGAACTTCGGGGCGTCCTGCGCGAGTAGCGGCGCCGGACGCAGCAGAACGGCCGCGATCATCGCGATCGTCGCAAGAACTGCTGCAATCCGCATGCTTCCTGGATTTGGTCCCGAAACCGGCAGATTTTTCTTCACTCCTCGGCCCTCGTTCCTCGCGGCTTCGATTTGATCCGTCGGATTTCTTCCATTCTCTGGCGGATTCGCGCCTCAAAACCCTGGTCGGTGGGCTTGTAATACGTTCGGCCGGCCAGGCTTTCCGGCAGGCACGTCATGTCCGTCACCTTTTCCTCCGCGTCGTGTGCGTACTGATAGTCTTTTCCATAACCCAGGTTGCCCATCAGTCCCGTGACCGCATTTCTTAGATGCAGCGGAACGGGTTCCGCGATCGTATTTTGCAAATCCTTGTGGACCGCGCCGTACCCGGTGTAGAGCGAGTTTGATTTCGGAGCGAGGGAGAGATAGACGGCGGCCTGCGCAAGCGCCAGATTGCCCTCCGGCGGACCGATAAAGTCGAAGGCTTCCTTGGCCGCGATTGTCACTGCCAGGGCGCCGGGCTCGGCCAATCCGATATCCTCGCTCGCCATGCGAACCATGCGTCGCGCGAGGTACAGCGGGTCCTCTCCGGACTCGAGCATCCGCGCCAGCCAGTAGAGCGCAGCGTCCGGGTCCGAATTCCGCACCGATTTGTGCAGCGCCGAGATGAGGTTGTAACGCTCTTCACCAGACTTGTCGTAAGGCAGCAGCTTCTTTTGCAGCACGTCCTCAAGCCGAGCCTCCGACAGCACGCGGCGTCCGTCCGCAGCCGGCTCGGTCCCGAGCACCAGCGCTTCGAGGGTGTTGTACGCCGCGCGCGCGTCTCCGTTCGCCAGGACGGCGATTCGTTCGAGAATCTTGTCGCTTGCTTCGGCATGCTGTATTCCGAGACCGCGCTCCGGGTCGTCGATCGCACGCCGCAGCAGCTCGACAATCTGCCCCTCGGCGAGCGCGCGCAGCACGTACACCTTCATCCGCGAAAGCAGCGGCGCGATTACCTCGAACGACGGGTTCTCCGTGGTCGCGCCGATCAGCAGGATGTTGCCGGCCTCGACGTGCGGCAGGAACGCGTCCTGCTGCGCCCGATTGAACCTGTGCATCTCATCCACGAACACGATCGTCCGGCGGCCGTAGCGGCGTACGTCCCGGGCTTTGGCCATCACGTCCTTGATTTCCTTAATTCCGGCGAGAACGGCGCTGAAGGGAATGAACTCGCTTCGCGTGTGGCGCGCGATGATTCGCGCCAGAGTGGTTTTCCCGCATCCGGGAGGTCCCCAGAGAAGCATCGAGCCGAGCTCGTCGCGCTCGATCTGCGTGCGCAGCGGCTTGCCGGGACCCAGGAGCTCTTCCTGCCCGATGAATTCATCGAGCGTTTGCGGGCGCATCCTATCGGCTAGCGGGCGTCCCGCTTGCGGCGTTTCCTCCGGCTCGATCGCGCGAAACAGACCCATCGTCTATGCCTTGCCCTTCGCGGCCGACATGCGTTGTCTCGCCGCCTCGTAGAGTACGAGCGACGCCGCCACTCCGGCATTCAGCGACTCAACCGCCTCGGCCATGGGGATCGAGATGATCGCGTCGGCGGCGCGCTCGACCTCGGCCGGAATTCCGCTGCTTTCGTTGCCCACGAAGATCGCCGCCGGTTCGCGCAGATCGGCCTTCGCGGCGCCATTTCCAGGCACGGACTTGGCTGCATAGATTTTCACCTTGGCCATTTTCAATTGGGCGAGCAGCACTGGAATTGCCATGCCGCGCAGCACCGGCAGCCGCAGTGCCGAGCCAGCCGACGCGCGCAACGCCTTGGGCGACCATGGGTCGGCCGTCCCTCGTGTGGCCACCGCGCCGGTCGCGCCAAACGCTTCCGCCGAACGCAGGATCGTGCCCACGTTTCCGGGATCCTGGACGGCTGCCAATACGACCACGAGCGGAGAACTCTCGCGCATTTCGCCCGAGCCGCGCAGGATATCGTCAAATCCCCATTCGCGCTGGCGGAAAAGCGCGGCGACTCCCTGCGGCGCGTCCGTACCGGCGACGCTTTCGAAGAGTTTGTTCGTGGTGCGCAGAACGCGCGACCGCGGAATTCCGGATTCGCTGTCGCCGGCCGCATCCAGGATTCGCCCGGCTTCACGCTCGCCGGCCTCGCTTACGAGCAGCGCCTCCGCTTCCAGTCCCGACCGCAGCGCCTCCTCGACTAGCTTCGGGCCCTCTACGCCGATGAGGTCGCCATCGTGCGGGCCGGTTCCGCGCAGCGCGGTGCGAAACTGCTTCAGCCACTTGTTGTCGCGACTCGTGATCACGTCCGCCATTGGCGCGCCTGCCCCTAGGCTAAACTAAATGGAACAGCGCTGGCAAACGCGCCTTCCCGCGCGCTGGATTGTCTCGCGCGTAACATCTTGCGTTCGTTCGTCTTGCTTCCTCTGCGGCGGCTATGCTAATTTCCATTCGGGTCACGGCGCTGCACGCCGATAGCGAACATTGTCCTCCGAAATCCTCAAAATCTCATCGGAAGCGCCCGAGTCGCACGTTATTGACTACGCCGCGAGTTTCATCCGGCGCGGACGCGTGATCGCCATTCCGACCGATACGTTCTACGGACTGTGCGCCGATCCATTTAACCTCTATGCCGTCGAGCGTGTGTTTCTGCTGAAGGGGCGCCCGGAAACACGGGCGCTGCCGATCCTGGTCAATTCCGTCGAGCAGGCGGTGACTCTTGTCCGCGACGTGCCCGACGCTTTTCTGACCCTGGCGCAGAAATTCTGGCCCGGGGCGCTGACGCTCGTCGTCGAGGCAACCCACCGGCTCCCGCTCAAAGTGACCGGCAACACGGGCCGCGTGGCGCTGCGCTGGGCCGATTCGCGAATCGCCACGGCGCTCATTCAAGCCGTTGAAGGTCCCGTCACGGGTACGAGCGCGAATCTATCGAGCCATCCTTCCTGTACGAATCCCGCTCAGATCGTCCAGCAGCTAGGCGACCGCGTGCCGCTCATCCTCGACGGGGGTGACACTGGCGGCACTCTTGCGTCAACCATCGTTCGCATTGACGGTGACGATTGGTCCATCGCACGTCAGGGCGCTATCCCCGATGCGGAAATCCACGCAGCCTTCTCTTGATCGGCGGCGGTTCGCTCGCCGCGCGCGAAATTAGCCCCACAATCCTTTGATGAATGTGGTTGCGCTGCCGGTTGTAACCCGCTGAATTTCTCTTTGGCTCACTTCAACTCCGCCGTGGTCAGGAAATCGTAGCTTCCTTCGGGCGACATTTCGATTCCGGTCACTCGATCGCGGTGAACGCAGACGTTGTCGTTGTACCACAAGTTGATGTACGGCTCGTCTTCGGCGACGACCTTTTGAATGTCCGAAAGAATCGCTTTCCGCTTCTCCCGGTCCATCTCCACACGCTGACGGTCAATCAAGGTATCAAGCATCGGATTGTGGTAATGACCGCGGTTCGCGCCGTCCGGCGGCATCATTTTCGAGTTGAAGACATAATTAAAAATGTCCGGATCGTTGTTCGCGCCAAGCCACCGAAACGTATAGAGCTGAAAGCTTCCTCGCCCGATGTCCGCTTGAAACGTCGCGGTTTCAAGCGGCCTTAACTCGAGCGCTACGCCGACTTTGCTCCATTCATCCGCGAGCGCCTGACCGAGCAGCCGCACGGACTCCTCAGTCGAAGTCTTCATCGTCAGACGGATGCGAACGCCATCCCCGCCGCGCACATAACCCGCCGCATCGAGCAGCATCTCCGCTCGCGCCGGATCGTAGTCGTACCGCTGCACGTTGGGCTCGTACGCCCAGTGGTTCGGCGGCAGGAGGCTCGATGCGGGCTGCGCCTGCCCCCGGAGAAGATACCGAATCAGCGTCGCGCGGTCCGTGGCATAGGCCAGCGCCTGCCGCACCTCCCGACGCGCCAGAATCGGATCATCGAAATTAAGCGCGACGTAGGACAGCACGGTCCCTGGCTGATCCTCCGCTATCAGCTCTGGCTGCTTCGTCAGCGCCAGAACCATGTCAGGCGTCAGCGAATTCACGCCGCCGATATCGGCCGTACCCTTGCGCAATTCCAGCGCGCGCACAACTGCCTCCGGCACAATCCGGAACCGCACGCGATTGAACTTCGGCGCTCCGCCGAAGTAGTCCGGATTCCGTTCGACAACGATTTCTTCGTCCCGGGCCATGCTGACGACCCGGAACGGCCCGGTCCCGATCGGATTCCGCGCCACATCCGCGCCGGAACCTGCCGGCACGATTCCGAATGCCGAACGGTCCATGTTCCACAAAAACGATGCGGAAGGCTCGCGTAGATGAAACACAACCGTAGTTTCGTCCGGCACCTCGATGGACCGAATCAAGAGGAACCCTCCGCGCTTGGGTGACGTCAGTTCGCCGGAGAGGATCGATTCAAACGTGAATTTCACGTCCGCTGAGGTGAACGCCCGGCCGTCGTGAAATTTCACTCCGCGCCGCAGATGAAACACATAGGTAACAGGGTCCGGGGTGTCCCATGACGCCGCTAGGTCCGGGACGATATTCATCTTGGCGTCGTGTGACACCAAACTATCGAAGATCAATCCGTCCAGATGTTGCGACTGAGCGTCCGTCCCAACGCGCGGATCAAGATTGATCGGCATGGACTCGATCAGAAAATTTACCGTGTTCGGGTCGTTGGCCTGGTGCGCGCGCCCGCAAGCAGAGAGCAGCGCGACAGCAAAAAGCACGCACGCAAAGCCGAGCATCGGCCATTCGCCGGCGTGCTTTGCGCCCGATGCGATCACCGTTTCCCTCGCGCGGGTCCATTGCCAGCGTGCGCGAGCTTTCCAAGCACCGCTGTATGTTTAGCTCCTGTAGCCGACGGAAGATTGCCTGTCCGGCCATGGTAAGTCTCGTATGCCAGCAGCGCGAACCCGAACGCCTCTTTGGCTTCCGGTGGCACGCCGAAGCGGCTTGCCGGAATCACCTCGATGCCCGGCAGAGAAGCCGCCAGTTGGGCCATCATCAAGGGATTGTGGGCGCCCCCTCCCGCGACGATCAATTCTTCCACGTGCGCGCGCGGCAGAATAAATCTGCGGAACCCGTCGGCGATGGAGAGGGAAGTAAACACCGTGGCGGTGCGCACGAGGTCCCCGGGGCCGGCATGGTGCTGCTTGCCCCATGTGAGAAGGCTCTCCGCGTAAGCCTGCCCGAACTGTTCGCGCCCCGTTGATTTCGGCGGCTTCTTCCGAAGGTATGGTTCGCGCATCAACCGGACCAGCAACTCGGGAATCGTCCGCCCGCTCAATGCGATGCGTGCGTCCCGGTCGAACTCGGCCCGGCCGTGCGTGGTCCGCTCGACCAGTGCATCCACGATCATGTTCCCCGGCCCGGTATCGAACGCGAACACATCCTGCGGCCGCGCGCCGGCGGGAATGACGGTCACGTTGGCGATCCCGCCGATATTCAGCGCTACGCGGCCGCGCGCCGCGTCTCCGTAAAGCAGATAATCGGCAAATGGAATTAGCGGCGCTCCCTGTCCTCCGGCCGCGATGTCCGCGGGACGAAAATCTCCGATGGTCGGAATGCCCGTGCGCTCGGCAATCAAACTGATATCCCCGAGCTGCAGAGTGGATGGCACCCGCACTTTGCCCTGGGACCGGCCCGTCGTGCCCTGATGAAAAACAGTTTGCCCGTGCGAGCCGATGAGCGACACATCCTTTAGCGGCACGCGCCATTTCTTGCAGGCCGCGATGGCCGCGCGCGCAAGCTCCTCGCCCAGCAGAAAATTCAGTTCGCTGATTTCCGCGGTGGTGGACGCCTCTCCGTTTGCGAGCCGCAGGATTCGCTCGCGTACGTAAGGAGGGAAGGCAACGTGAAAGTGTCCTTCCAGTTGAGCCGCAAGATTGGGTGGCGCGCCGGATACTCGAACGAGGGTGGCGTCGATCCCGTCCGCCGATGTGCCGGACATCATCCCCAGGACCATCATGCCGCGGGCGGTCATATCGCACGCCTCACTGCAATTGTTTCTGGAGCGCAGCCAGTAGGTTCAGCGCTTCCAGAGGCGTCAACTGATTCAAATCCGCGTTGCGCAGTGCTTCGAGCACCGGTTCGTCAATGGCGGTAAAGCTGGCCTGCTGCGGCTCAAGCGGCGTACCGCCGGGAGCCCCGCTTGGAGAAAGTTCGCGCGTTAGTTTCTGCTCCACGCGTTCGTGGCGCCGCAATATTTCCCGCGCGCGGACGATTACATCGTTCGGCAGGCCGGCGAGCCGCGCGACCTCGATGCCGTAGCTTTTGTCCGCGCTCCCCGGTTCGACTCGCCGGAGAAACACGATTTCGCTGCCGGACTCTTCGACCGACACGTGGACGTTCTTTACGCCGGGCAGCAACTGCTCGAGATCGGTCAGCTCATGGTAGTGCGTCGCGAAGAGTGTTCTCGGCCGCGCGCCGGCGTGGAGCGATTCGACCACCGCCCACGCGAGCGACAGCCCGTCGAATGTCGCCGTGCCGCGGCCCACTTCGTCGAGCAGCACCAGGCTTGCCGGAGTTGCCGTGTTCAGGATCGCCGCGACCTCGCTCATCTCCACAAGGAATGTGGAACGTCCGCGGGCCAGATTGTCCGAGGCTCCGATGCGTGTGAAAATCCGGTCGAGAAGCGGCAGCTTTGCCTCGACCGCGGGCACGAACGATCCCATCTGCGCCAGAATCGAAATCAGTGCCGTCTGCCGCAGGTAGGTGGACTTCCCGCCCATGTTCGGCCCGGTGATGAGCAACAGGAATGGCGATTCCTCGCCGAGGTACAGGTCGTTCGGCACGAATCGCTCGCCGCGCTCTTCGAGTAATTTCTCGATCACCGGGTGGCGCCCGCCCACCAAGATCAGCGCTCCGCGTGGACCCCTTCGAGCGACTTCCTTCTCCGTGAACTCCGGCCGCGAATAATTGCGCGCGGCGGCGATGCGCGCGAAATTGACGAGCACGTCGAGCTGCGCGATCGCCGAGGCCGAACGCCGCAGTCGGCCTGCCTCCCGCGCGATGGACTCGCGAATTTCGCCGTAGAGGCGCCTTTCGATTTCAAGCGCGCGCTCCTCGGCCGAGAGTACCTTGCGCTCGTAGCCCGTCAGCTCGCTCGACGTGAATCGCTCGGCGTTGACGAGCGTCTGTTTGCGGTCGTAGTCGGCGGGCACCAGAGGGAGATTGGGCTTCGACACTTCAATGTAGTAGCCGAACACCTGGTTGTAGCGAATCTTGAGCGACGCAATGCCGGTCCGCTTTCGCTCGCGGTCCTCCATTGCGGCGATGGTTTGGCGGCCATCGGTGAGAATGCTGCGCAATTCGTCCAGTTCGGCGTGGAATCCACGGCGGATCACGCCCGGATCATTCGGCATGGCCGGCGGATCGTCGGCAATCGCTCGCGCAACGATGTCGCGCACGTCCGCAAGCTCGTCCATCTGCTCGCACAGCGCGTGGAGCCGTCCTTGGCCAACGGCTGATGTGGGGGCAGCAGGCTTGTTTGTGACCGCTGGCGGATGCGCCGCGTTTTCTTCGAGAATCAGTCCGCGCACGATCGGGATTTTATCGAGCGAGGCTCGCAACGCGAGCAAATCCCTAGGCGTCGCGACGCCCAACGTGATGCGGCTCATCAATCGTTCGAGATCTAGGATTCCTTCTAGCTCTCTGTGGATCTCCTCGCGCGCAATCGTGCGCGATTTCAGTTCCGCCACGGCATCGAGCCGCTCCTCGATCTCACTCAGCGAAATCTCCGGCCGCAAAATCCACGCTCGCAGCAGACGCGCTCCCATTCCCGTGGCCGTATCGTCAATCGCTCCGACAAGTGTCGCGGAGGCGTCGTCTCCCGGCGCCGGCTCGACCAGCTCCAGATTTCGCGCCGTGATTTGGTCGAGAATCATGGCGTTCTGTTGCTCGTAGTACCCGATGCGGTCGAGGTGTTCGAGGCCCGTTCCGGCAGGGCGCAGGCTGGGAACCTTCGCTGCATCCTCCGGTTTGCGTGCGCCGATGGCGGATGTCTCGCGAAGATAGTGAACGATCGCTCCCGCCGCCGCAGTCGCCTGCGGGTGCCCGGTGAGCCCGAATCCCTCGAGCGCCACGACGCGGAAATGAGTCTCGAGTTGGCGCGTCGCGAAATCGGTCTCGAAAACCCAGTCATCGAGCCGGGTCTCAGCGGTCTTGCCCTGCGAGTCCCACAACGTGGGGTTCGAACGGCGGTCGTCGGGAAAAAGAGTAGTCGGCCGCGCCAGCAATATTTCCCGGGGCCGCAGAATCTCGAGTTCATCACGCAGCCGCCCCTCGGCTTTGTCGCCCCCAAATTCGGTCGCGCGAAATTCGCCCGTCGAAAGGTCCACGTACGCCAGCCCGATTCTCGCTTCCGTCTGGTGGCTGACAGCCCGCGCGCTGCCGGCTGCCGCGGCATTGGCCGCTGCGCTGCGCGACACCGCTGCGAGGAAATTGTTCTCCTTGGGGCTGACGAGCGACGTGCCCATGGCTGTTCCCGGCGTCAGAACTCGAATCACCTCGCGCCGAACGAGCTTCTTGCCGGGACCGGGCTCCTCCATCTGTTCGCAGATGGCGACCTTGTGCCCGGCGCGGATCAGCTTCGCGATGTAATTTTCAGCGGCATGGTAGGGAACGCCGCACATCGGTACCGGCTCGCCTTTTTCTTTGTTTCGTGCAGTAAGCGTGATCTGGAGGAGTCGCGAGGCCAGGACCGCGTCGTCGTAAAACAGCTCGTAGAAATCGCCCAGCCGGAAGAGCAGCATTGCCGTCGGATGCTGCTTCTTTACCGCATGATACTGCTGCATTAACGGGGTGGTGGGTTCTGTCATAAATGCGCGCGATCTCCCGGCAGCGGAGCGATTATGCTGGCTCGCTCACGGGTTAGCAAGATTCTTCCTCCTGTACTCTGTGTACTCTATGTCTTCTCAGTGTTCTCTGTGTTTAGCTGGAATTTCGCAACTTGACGCGCGCACGAATGACAGCACCTCCCGACTTCACCGCGACCCCATTTGCGTCCGCGTCGCTACGTTATACTCAGCCATGCCTGCGCGCCGCCCAACCCACCGCGAGACGGAAATCAAGCTTCGCGTTGCCGATCTCGCCGGGCTGATTCGGAAGATAGGCCGCCTCCGGGCCGACTGCGACGGCCGAGTCCTTGAGCAAGACACCCTCTTTGATACGCCCGATGAGGACCTTCGGCGTCGCGGCTGCCTTTTGCGAGTTCGTCTCGAGACCCCCGCTCCCTCCAGACTCATTCCCGGCGGGCTTCGGCGTACCGTTATTACTTCGAAGGCTCCGGTCCGGGCCTCAGGCGGCTCGCGGTACAAAGAAAAGCTCGAAAGGGAACTGGTCATTCGGCTAACGCGGGATTGGGCGGCCAGCCTTCGACCCCTGGGTTTCCGAGCCGGGTTCCGTTACGAGAAATTCCGGACGACGTTCCGCCTGCCCGGCCTCCATCTCGATCTCGACGAAACACCGGTGGGCGTGTTCTTGGAAATCGAGGGTGAACCCAGGCGCATCGATCGCGTCGCCCGCGCCCTGGGGTTTTCGTCGCGCGATTACATTCGAAGCACGTATTGGGACCTCAACGCAGCGGAATGCCGCCGTGGCGGTCAAATTCCTAAAAATATGCTGTTCCGTGCGTGAAAAATTGGTGAAACATGCACTCTATGCTTGACAAAATTTCCGTCTGCCGTTACTAGTCGAACGGGGATAAACGCATCGTTATGGAATCGCGTTCGCCCAATTCGGAGCCTGACGGTAGTCGCCGCGTCCGCCGTGGCGGACAGCATGCTTCTACTTTCGCGCTCGTTTTCGATCGCTGTTTCCGGGTTGTGCCTGAAGCGCGCCGCTTGCGTGCCGATTGGGTGTATGGGAACAGGGAGGCGAGGCCCGGCCTGAACTAAACCAAGGGCGGTTTTCCGTCTGCCCGTGGCCGGGTTGCGTCGCCGGTCCCGGGCATTTTTTTTGCTGACGAAGCGGTCAGCATCGTCACCCTGAGGAGTCCGCCGCGGCGGACGACGAACGGGCGCTCCCTGCGCTCGCGTTTCAAAGTAGTCAGAAGGAGCGTCTCATGTTGCACGCGACGGAAATTCTAGGCGCCGAAGCCTACGACTCATTTGGCAATTTTGTGGGGCGCGTCAAGGAAATGTTCATCGTTCCTGACGAGCAGCCGAACCGCATATCGCGCCTTCTGATCGGCCGCGGCCAGTATCGGCCGCTGGTGGCGCGTTTTGACCAGATCGCCTCCGTGGCGCCGGGCCGTCTGAAGCTCACCACGGACGAATCGGCGCTCGAGCTGTATCATCCCAACGAAGCGTGGCTCGCCGTCCGGAAGGACCTGCTCGACCAGCAGATCATTGATACCAACGGTCGCAAGGTGGTCCGCGTCAACGACGTCGAGCTGGCCGATCACCGCGTTAACGGCAATACCGAGCTTCGCATAACCCAGGTGGACGTGGGTCTTCCGGGCGCGGTTCGCCGCCTGCTCCAGGGGATCGTCCCGCCCATGGGCATCCGCCGCATCCAGGAAAAGCTTCCCAAGCGGACCATCCTGTGGGAATTCGTCAACCTGATCGAGCCGGACCCTCTGCGCCGGGTGAAGCTGCGCATGTCCAGCGACAAGCTGGCCCAACTGCATCCGGCCGACCTCGCCGACATCATGGAGGAGATTTCCCCCGACGAACGCCAGGCCATCATTGACTCCCTCGATGAGGAGACGGCCGCCGAGACGATCGCGGAACTCGACAAGCGTCTCCAGACGCAGGTGATGGAAAAGCTCGATCCGGAGAAGGCTGCCGACATTATCGAAGAGATGAATCCGGACGAAGCCGCCGACCTTATCCAGAGCCTCGATTCGGCGAAATCCAAGGAAGTCCTCGATGAGATGGAGCACCGCGAGGCGGACGAAGTGAAGTCGCTGATGCGCTTCGACGAAAACACCGCGGGAGGAATGATGAACCCCGATATCGTCGTCGTGGGCGAGGACGCCACGCGCGGCGAGGTGGTGGATTACATTCGCTTTCACGACGTCTCGCTCGACCAGCTCGACAACGTCGTCTTGATCAACCGCGAGGCCGCGCTCGCAGGCACCGTGCCGGTCGCGCGATTGATTCTGGCGGATGGCGAGCAGCGCATGTCCGACCTGGTGTTCGAACCGATGCTTTCGGTGAAGCCGGATGCCAGCGACAAGGAAGTGTTCGAGATTTTCGACAAATACAATTTGCGCAGCCTGGCCGTGGTCGACGACGCGAACGTGCCTGTGGGCGCCATCACCGTGGACGACGTCGTAAGCCGCATGCGCGCCAGACTCTAGACCTTGTGCGGGGCTTTTAAATCTCGCTCCGTTCTTTCGGTGGAAGCGCGGGGTTCGGTGGAAGCCAGGGGCTTCTAGCCCCAGGAAAAAGTTTCGAATTCGATCCGGGGTTTTAACCCTGGAAATCTAGCGTAGCCATGAACACTTGGATCACATTAACGGACACGTTTTCCCGGCTGGCCAGTCGCGGAAAGGACTTCAACCGCCGCACGCGGACGCTGCGCAGGCGCCTCGCTGTTTTCATGGCCGTTGTCGGTCCGGGCATCATCACGTCCAATGTGGACAACGACGCCGGGGGAATCGCCGTCTACACCACATCCGGCGCGCAATTCGGCTACACGCTTCTGTGGTCGCTCATTCCCATGACGATCGCGCTCTACGTCAGCGAGGAGATGTGCGCCCGCATGGGCGTGGTCACCGGCAAGGGGCTTTCCGACCTGATTCGCGAGGAATTCGGATTCCGCTCCACGTTCTTCGTGATGATCGCCGCCTTCCTGGTGGACCTGAGCAACACCGTCGCCGAGTTCGCCGGCGTGGCGGCTTCGATGCAGATCTTCCACATCAGCAAATATGTTTCCGTGCCGCTGGCCGCCATCGCCGTCTGGGTGCTGGTGGTGCGCGGCAGCTATCGGCAGGTGGAAAAGATCTTTCTTGTCGCCTGCGGGTTTTATTTATCGTACGCAATTTCGGCTTTTCTCGCGAAGCCGGATTGGCTCGTGGCAGCCAAGGCGACCATCGTTCCCAACGTTCACCTGAATGCGCCCTATCTTCTGATGCTCGTCGGGCTTGTCGGCACCACGATTGCCCCCTGGCAGTTCTTTTATCTGCAGGCCGGCTTCGTGGAAAAGCGCGTCGGGCCGCGCCAGTATAAGCACGCGCGCATGGACGTGCTCGTCGGCAGCATCTCGTGCATGTTGATTGTGTTTTTCATCATCGTCTGCTGCGCCGCGACTTTGAACGCGCATGGAATGACGGACATTACCGACGCCGGGCAGGCTGCCATGGCGCTGGTCCCTCTGGCGGGGAAGTGGGCCGGCTATCTTTTTGCATTTGGCTTGCTGAACGCTTCGCTTTTCGCGGCGTCCATCCTGCCGCTTTCGACCGCGCACGTGATCTGCGAAGGCCTGGGTTTCGAAGCCGGCCTCGACCGGAAACTAAAGGAAGCCCCGACGTTCTATTCGCTGTACACTCTGCTGATTGTCGTTGGCGCGGGGATCATCATGATTCCGAAGGCGCCGTTGCTGAAGATTCTCGTTCTCTCGCAGGTGGCGAACGGCGTCTGGCTGCCGGTCGTCCTGATCTTCATCTTGCTTCTGATCAACCGCCGCGACCTGATGGGCGATCACGTCAACACGCTGACGTTCAACATCATCGCCTGGGGCTCCAGCATTCTGATGATCATCCTCACGATCGTGCTGGTCTACGTCTCGATCTTCGAGCCGGGCGCCGCCGGGCTTTCGGGCTCGCTCCTCTCGATCTTCCACTAGCCCGCCGCCATTCCGCACCGGGTTGCCGATGAATCAGGGCTCGGAACTGGGGCCCGCTCGCTGCGGCACCCCGAAAAATGTCCAGTAAGCGAATTCAGGAGCCAGTCTTGCTCACGCTGGACTACTCGAGTGGTGAGGCGTAGTCTTTGCCCACGACCCTATATCGGCCCGGAATCGTCTCGTCGGACGGAAGCTCTCCTGAGGAGCGCCTTATGAAAGCGGTCATATATACGCAATACGGGCCACCGGACGTTCTTCGGTTCACGGAGGTGGCAAAACCTACCCCCAAGGACGATGAGGTCCTGATAAAGCTTTACGCGGCAGCTGTAAATCCACTGGACCGCCATTTCATGAGAGGCGAACCGTTCTTTCTCCGCCTCGGGGGACTCCGCACACCAAAATTCAAGATATTAGGGGTGGATATGGCAGGGCGGGTTGAGGCGGTTGGAAGCGACGTGAAGCAGTTCCGGCCAGGTGATGACGTGTTCGGGGGCGGAGTTGGTGTCGGAGGCTTCGCCGAATATGCGTGTGCGCCTGAAGGTGCATTGGCGCTGAAGCCGGCCAGCCTATCCTTTGAGGGCGCCGCATCCGTGCCAGTGGCGGG
>Ga0209415_10011636_pt1 | contig 14786 bp, 7 predicted proteins | sample PeaSoiSIISIP2007_FD_187696 | JGI IMG/M metagenome (GOLD analysis project Ga0209415, IMG submission 187696) | Peat soil microbial communities from Weissenstadt, Germany - SII-SIP-2007 (SPAdes) (version 2) | ecosystem: Environmental > Terrestrial > Soil > Wetlands > Peat | place: Germany...
TGCAGCGCCTGAGTCTCGACCCCGGCGACGGTGAAGATCCTGACCAGCCGGTCGCACCTGACCATGGCCTCGTCTGCCATCTCGTCAGCCGGTGCGCGCGCAGCTGCCTGCTGGCGTGCGGCGATGAGGTCGTCGATGCCTGACATGTCAGCCAGCCTCCTCCTGACGCAGCGCGGCGCCGATGTCGCGGCGACCGGACAGCAAGCCGTCGATCGCCAGGAATACCGTCACGAGCACGGCCACTCCGGCGAGCGGAACGACCAGCGCGGGCCAGGTTGGCCGGAGCGGAACCGGAACCGTGGAACCGCCGAACACGGCGAGCCCTAGTACCGGCCCGATGACCTCGGCCAGCAGCCAGCTGGCAGCCACGGAGCCGATCGCCGCCACCGACAGCAGGGGAACGGCGTCGGTGAGCCGCAGGAGCAGCGCCTGCCGGCTTGCCATGCCGAGGGCGGCGAGCCGCGTCATCATCGCGTCCCTGCTGCGTGCGGATGCCGCCAGCGCGAAGAGCAGGGCGAGCACGCTCAGCACCGCCGCCGCCAGGCCGCCGGCCAGATACAGCGATTCCGACAGGTGCAGCGCCGGGGAAGCGGCCAGCGCGCTGAGTACCTGACGCCGGATGGTCACCTGGCTGCCTGGCAGCACCCGGGCGGCCGTGCCGCGCAGCGCTGGCACGTTGATGCCTGAACCGGTCAGCAGCACTGTCGACGGCGCCGGAATGGACGGCAGCAGCGGCGCGGCCCACTGAGGCAGCACCAGATAGCTGCCACCGGCTGGCATCGCCGCCGTGTCAGTGATCGTCCCGACGATCCTGACCGGCAGCGTGCTGCCGGCGAACTGAAGCTGCGCGCCAGGGCCGGCCCGTGCCGCGAGGTCGGGCGTGACCAGGACGGGAACGCGGGCGGCTGGCCCGGTGGTGGGCGCGACGCCCCGCCGGGCCAGGGCGGCTGCTGGGAAGCCAGGCCACGGGGTGTCCGCGGACAGTGCCGCATACGATCGCGGATCGACCACAGCCAGCCCGGTCGGCGGGCCCACCGACCCGCTGCTGGCCAGGACGACGGACAGCGATCCCTGGCTCTGCGCTGTGTATACCGAAGCGGCGTGCCTGACCCCGGCCACCTTCGAGAGCGCGCGCAGGTCCGCTGATGTGACCGAGGCCGTCCCCGGCACAAAGACGACCGCGTCGGCGCCGACTTGCGCCCAGGAAGCGGCTCGCTGGCCAGCCGACACCGACGCCGCGACCATGACGCTGAACGCGGCAAGTGTCACCGTCATGATCAGGGCAAGCGCGGGAAGCGCGGAGCCGGCCGGTGACCTGGCCGCGCGGGACAGTCCGACGAACCCGGCCGGCCCCCGGCGGCCTGATGCCGCGGCGGCCAGTGCCCTGAGCGGTGCGCGGTAGGCCCGGTTCACGATCAGCCAGATCGCGACGGCGACCAGGACGGCACTGGCCGCGAGGTACGGTGCCGTGCTGCCCGAGCCAGCGCCGCGGAGCCGGACGTCGGCGACCGCCGCGACCGCGACGACGAGCACCATCAGCTCGCCGACCAGCCTGCGCACCGATGGCCTGGTCAGCACCAGGTCGCGGCGCCGGCTGGCACTGTCGGCCTGCGGGCGGCGGTGCGCCAGAACGCAGATCACCGGCAGCCCGGCGATCGCCGCCAGGGCCGTCAGGCCACCCAGGAGCCAGACGTTCCCTCCGGCGCCGTCCGGCAGCAGCGCGATCGCGAGGATCGCTCCGCAGGCCAGGCCCGGGATGGCGACGCAGCAGGATCGGGCCAGCATCCGGCCGGCCAGCTGAGTCAGGCTTCCGCCCCGCACCCTGATCAGCACCAGTTCTGGCCGGTAAGCCTCGGCTGCCAGCGCGCTGCAGATCAGCAAAAGGATGACACCGGCCGTGAACAGCCCGACGACGAGCAGCGAGTCGGCCCCAGCGACACCCTGCCACTGGGCGCTGAATCCGGCCAGCCCGTCGGCCAGCCCGGTGCTGACCGCGGTGTGCTGCAGGGCTGTCGCGTTCAGCCTGATCTCGGCGTTGCGCACGGCCGGCGAGATCGCCATGGTCGCCACTCCCGCTTCGATCTGCGGGACATCCACGGCGGTGACGTCGGCTCCCAGCGGGAAGAACCACCAGAACCGCTCCACCTCGCCTACGTATGCGCTGGCAATCGCTGCGAGGTCGCCTGGTCCGGCGAAGACTCCGCTGAGCCAGTACGGCGCCTCAAGTTTTCCCTCCCGCACGGGCGTGCCGAGCGCGGGGTCGATCTGCCAGAATGACGATGCCGGGTCGACCGGCCGGACGATGCCGGTCACTCGCAGCCGGATCGGCGGGCCGCCGGTCTGAGCCGGGGTGAGGTCGACCACCGACCCGACCCGCAGGCTGAACCTGGTGGCCATGGCCTTGGTGACGGCCACGGCGAGCGCGACCGGCCGCCCGGGCGGACCCGGCCGGGTCGCCTCCTGACCCGGGAGCGCTCCGGCCACCAGCACGGAGTTCCTGGCGAGAGCGGTGCGGTACGCGACTTCGAGTATCGGCGGGTTGTCGGCGGCGGCCGATGGCGCCGCGTTCGTGACCTGCAAGGTCGGCAGCGTGAACCCAGCCCAGCGCCCGGCCGGAGCGAACAGCCGCGGGGACGGCAGGTCGGCCGCGAAGGCTCCGCTTAGCGCTCCGATCGCGGCCGCGGTCGGAGCCTCGGCTCCGGGCCCGATCTGAATGTCGGCCGTCACCAGCGCGCCGTCGTCAAGAGCCGGTGCCTGCGCGATCGCCTGCCTGGTCGCCACGTTGTCCGCCGAGACCAGCGCACGCGGGCCGCCGATCGAGATGAGGACGATCACCATGGCCACGCTGGCCAGGATCAGGGCCGGCCCGGGCCCGGCCTCGCCGACGACCACGCGGCGCACCGCCCTGGCCAGGGGCCGATGCTCACGCCGTGCGGCGATCGCATTCTGAGCGCCTCCCGCGCGGGCGCTCATGACTCATCCTCAAGCCGGATCCTGGCCGCGCCGCTGCCGCCTCGCGGCACGGCCAGCGTGACCGCGAGCGTAGGCACGGCCGCTACCGCCAGCGCGACCACGGCGGCAAGCAGCCATGGCACCTGCACGACGATCGGCGGGACCGGCCGGGCGGCGTGCGAGGTCAGGGCCACCGCAGGGATGATCACCTCGCTCAGGGCCGCGCCGAACAGCAGGCCGATGCCGCTCGTGATGCCTACCGTGAGCGCCTGCTCGATCCCGAGCAGGCGGGCAACCTGCCGGGGCGGCATGCCGAGCGCGTCGAGCAGCGCCACGTCGCGGGCGCGCTCGGCCGCGGTTGCGACGCTGGCCAGCAGGCCGATGACGGCCAGCAGAAGGGCCGCGATCGCGATGGCGAGCAGCGCCTGCTGCGACGCCTGGGAGAACGGGTCGGCGAGCAGGGCACGGGCCATCGCGGCCAGGCTGGCGATGGACCGGCCGGCCGGCAGGCCGGCGAAGGACGGCTGGCTGGTGGTGCGCAGCCACCACTCGGTCACGCCGACCGGCGGCGCGCCGGCCGCCTGGAGGGCGGCTTGCAGCGCACCCTGATCGACGAGCAGGCTGGGGCCGCCACCGCCGATCGTCGGCAGGTTACGCACGGCGGCGACCGGGGTGATCGGCACCGAGGTGCCGTCGATGCTCGCCTGCATGTGGTCGCCGATGCGCAGGCCGGTCGCCGCCAGCAGGCTGCGCGAGACCACGGCTGGCAGCGGCCTGCCGACCCCCGGATAGCTGTCTGACAGTGAGACGCCGACCGGTATCGCCGGCGAACCAGCCTGCCCGGAATTGAACACCATGACGACGCCGCTGCGGTGACCGGCGGCTGCCCGGACGAGCGACGGGGATCCACCGCCAGGGTTGCCGTTGCTGACGAAGAGCAGCGGCCTGCCGGGCGGAGCCAGGTCAAAGGCGCGGCCGCTGGCGGCGTCGCCGCCAGCGAGCGCCTGCCCGGCTGAGAGCGTCAGGGTATCGGCCGGGACGGCGATGCGCGGCGGGGTGAACTGGAGCGAGAACCCGGTGATCCGCAGCGGGTAGTCGGCGTGCCCGGATGCCGCGACGGCGACCGTCAGCGTATGCGGCCTGCCGTCGGCTGGCAGGCCTCCGGCTGGCAGCAGGTACCCGATCCCGGCCGCGTCGCTGAACTGGATGAACAGGCTCGGCTGCCCGATCGTCCCGCGGCTCAGCCTGGCGGTCAGCCGCACCGCGGCTGGCCGGCCCGGAACCTGGACGCCGGTCCGCGGCGCCGAGGCGGCAAGCCTGCTGAGCAGTGCGGGCGACGGCCCGGCGGCCTGCGCCGGGATGATCATGGCGGCTGCGCGGGCATTCAGCGCGAGCAGCGTGCCGACCGCACCGCCTGGCAGGCTGAACGGGGCACGGATGGCCGGCGTGCTCGCGGTCACTCCCGGCGCACCGGTGATCCTGCCCACCTGGCCGAGGCCGAGCGGCGCCGCGGGCGGCATCATGACCCGGGTATCCGCTCCGACGTCGAAGCTCGCCTGCGCCTGGACCGACCGCTGCCAGCTATCCCGCTGCGAGACGGTCATCACGGCCGCCGCGACCGCGAGCACGGCGACCAGGGTGGGTCCGGTCTGGCGGAGCGCGCGGCGGCTGATCTGCCAGGCGGCCACCGGCAGCGTCAGGCCACGGCCGCGAGCCGCGGTGCGGTCCGCCAGCCGGGCCGCGAGCGGCAGGGCGCGCAGGGTCAGCAGCGCGCCTGCGACGAGCGCAAGCACCGGGGCGACGACCAGGATCGGATCGGCGCTGAGCGTCCCGTCCAGCCCGGTCGAGACCGGCCCCGCGGAGTGGATCAGCTGCCAGGATGCCGCCGCTGCCACGGCGACGACCGCCAGGTCGGCTCGCGCGTAGACGGCGGCGGCTATCCGGCGCTGCCGGCCCTGGCTGGCCCGGCGCCGCAGCGGGGACGGCGGGCGGCGGAGCCAGGGCAGCGCGATGACCGCCACGCAGCCGGCCGCGACGGCCACTGTGGCCAGCCAGACCGTGCCGGTCACGACCGGTGTGAGCCGCAGTCCGGCGCCGGCCAGCGGGCTTGACCGGATCAGTATCCGCGCGATCAGCACTCCGAGCCATGGTGCGGCGATCGCCGCAGGGACGGCGACGATCACCGCGTCGATCAGGCCGCGCCGGGCGAGCTGGATCCTGGACGCTCCGCGCGCGGCCAGCAGGGCCGCCTCGGCCTCGCGCCGCTGCGCCAGCAGCCGGACCGCGAGTGTGAGCGTCGCGACCGCGATGACCAGCAGGGTCAGCATTCCGGCCAGCAATTGCGTGCGGGCCACGACCAGGGCGGTCGCCAGCGCGATCAGCTCATCAGGCAGCCCGGTAGTCACGACAGCGTCGGGCAGGGCGGCCGAGTTGGGCAGCGCGGTGATCCTGGCCGCCAGCTGGTTCCCGGTCGCCGCCAGCCCCGACGTGCCCAGCCGGGCGACGTCCGGGATGCCGAGCCAGGTCGCCGACCTGACCGTCAGGTGGCCGCTGGCCGCCTCGGCCTGGCTGATCACGAGGGGGCCGGCGGCGACGAAGCCGCCGGCCGGCCGTGCGGTCGCGGTCCGCAGCGGATCCAGCATCCAGTACTCACTTGCCGGGTGGACCAGGCGGAAGATCCCGGTGATCCGCACCCGCACCGGCGCGCCCGTCACGATGTCGTGCAGGGTGAGCCGGTCACCTGTCGCCAGGCCGAGCACGCGGGCGGCATCCTGCGGCACGCACGCGGCTAACGGGTACCCGGCCGCTCCCTGGCAGCTGCCGCTGACCAGGTCGACATGCCCGGCCAGCCCCGGCAGGGAGATCAGCTGGGTCTGAAGCTGGACGGCGGCGGCCTTCCGGCGCGGCAGGTTCAGGATGGCGGACTGGAGGCTGACATCGATGGCCGCGTGCAGGCCGGGCCGCGGCCCGCGGATCAGGCCGGCGACCAGCCTGCTGGCCTGCCGGACGCTATCGCGGGTCACCGACGCCGTGACCACGATCGCCGAGCCCGGATTGCCGCTGAGCTCGCTGCGGGCCGCGATGGCGGTGACGGCACCGAAGAAGGACACGGTCGCGGCCGTGAACACGGCCGTGATCAGCGCGGTCAGGGCCACCGCGGAGAAGGCCACCCGGTGCGTGATCACGTGCCTCAGCGCCGGCGGCGGCCGCCGCGCTGCCTGACGTACCGCCATTGCTCCATTTCGTCATGTTCGAATGACGAATACGTAACGCTGTTGCGGTGAACTGCTAAAGATATCCGCCTGTGACAATGCTCCGCATGTGACCCTGCCCCGCGCTATGCCACCGGTCGGCCCGGGCAGCGGTTCCTGACGGCAGTCTCAGGCCCGGCCGGAGACCGTGCCGCGCGACGGCTGACCGGCACCGGGAACCGTACCGAATGGGTCACGAACGATCAGGGCTGAGGTGACGGCCCGCGCCCGGTGGCGCCGCTTCCGTAGACTCTTCTGACGTGGCCGACGCTGACACCGGCCAATGCTGACGCGGCCGGACGCTAGCGCAGACCGGACCTGGCGTGGACCGGACCTCGCGTGGACTGGACCTCATCCGGACCGGACCTCGCGTGAACCGGGCGCTGAGGCAGCCGACCCAGACCTGAAGGATGCGGGCTTTGAACGACGCCGACTCGAATGACGCTGGCCCCGACGGCGCGGCCGGCTCAGGGCAGCAGGGCGCGGGGCGGCATGGGCTGCCCCCGCAGTACGCACCTGCCGAGGTGGAGGCACGCCGGTACCAGGGCTGGGTAGCGGCCGGGCACTTCACCGCCGACGCGGCCTGCGCCGCGCCGTCGTTCACGGTCATGATCCCGCCGCCGAACGTGACCGGCTCGCTGCACATCGGCCATGCGCTCGACCACACCCTGATCGACGCGCTGGTGCGGCGCCGCCGGATGCAGGGATACAACACGCTGTGGCTGCCCGGCACCGACCACGCGGGCATCGCCACCCAGAACGTCGTCGAGCGCGAGCTGGCCGGCGAAGGGCTGAGCAGGCACGATCTTGGCCGGGAGGCGTTCGTCGAGCGCGTGTGGCAGTGGAAGGCCGAATATGGCGGCCGGATTCTCGGCCAGATGCGCCGCCTCGGCGACAGCGTCGACTGGACCCGCGAGCGGTTCACCATGGACGAGGGCCTGTCCCGTGCGGTCCAGACGATCTTCAAGCGGCTCTTCGACGACGGGCTGATCTACCGGGCGCAGCGGATCATCAACTGGTGCCCGCGGTGCATGACGGCGCTGTCGGACATCGAGGTGGACCACACCGACGACGACGGCGAGCTGGTCAGCATCAGGTACGGCGACGGCGACGGCTCGATCGTGGTGGCCACCACGCGGGTCGAGACGATGCTCGGCGACACCGCCGTGGCCGTGCATCCCGACGATCCGCGGTACAGCCATCTGGTGGGCAGCACCCTGGAGCTGCCGCTGACCGGCCGGCGGATCCCGGTCGTCGCCGACCCGCATGTCGATCCCGAGTTCGGCACCGGCGCGGTCAAGGTCACCCCCGCGCACGATCCCGATGACTTCGAGATCGGGCGGCGCCACGATCTGCCCAGCCTGACGATCATGGACGAGCGAGGCGTGATCACGGCGAACGGCCCGTTTCAGGGTCTGGATCGGTTCGAAGCCCGGCCGGCGGTGCTCGGCGCGCTCCGGGAACAGGGCCGGGTGGTCGCCGAGCGGCGGCCATACCTGCACGCCGTCGGGCATTGCGGCCGGTGTGCCACCACGGTCGAGCCGAGGCTCTCGCTGCAGTGGTTCGTCAAGGTCGGACCGCTGGCCAAGGCGGCGGGCGACGCGGTCAGGGACGGCCGGGTGCGGATCTACCCGCCGCAGCTCGCGGCGCGGTACTTCGACTGGGTCGACGACATGCACGACTGGTGCATCAGCCGCCAGCTGTGGTGGGGGCACCGGATCCCGGTCTGGTACGGACCGGGCGGCGAGATCCGCTGCGCCGGGCCGGATGACCAGGCGCCGGATGGCGATGGCTGGGTCCAGGATCCTGATGTGCTCGACACCTGGTTCTCCTCGGCGCTGTGGCCGCTCTCGACCCTGGGCTGGCCGGCCGACACCGCGGACCTGCGCGCGTTCTACCCGACCAGCGTGCTGGTCACCGGCTACGACATCCTGTTCTTCTGGGTGGCCAGGATGATGCTGTTCGGCCTGTACGCGATGGCCGACGCGGGTCCCGAGCAGTCCGTCCCGTTCCGGCAGGTGGCGCTGCACGGCCTGGTCAGGGACTCGCACGGCAAGAAGATGTCCAAGTCGCGTGGCAACACGGTCGACCCGCTCGACTGGATCGACCGGTTCGGCGCCGACGCGACGCGGTTCACGCTGGCCCGTGGCGCCAGCCCGGGCGGTGACGTCGCTATCAGCGAGGAGTGGGTGGCCGGCGCGCGCAACTTCTGCAACAAGCTCTGGAACGCGACCAGGTTCGCGCTGCTGAACGGGGCGGTGGCGGACCCGATCGCGGCGAGCAGTGCCGCGGCGGGCAGTGCCGCGGCGGGAGGGGCCGCGGCGGGAGGGACCGACCTCAGCGTTCCCGACCGGTGGATCCTGTCCCGGCTGGCCGCGGTCACCGCTGAGGTGGACGGGCTGTTCGAGGAATTCGAGTTCGCGAAGGTCTGTGACGCGCTCTACCACTTCGCCTGGGACGAGTTCTGCGACTGGTACCTGGAGCTGGCCAAGGCGGCGCTGAACGGCGACGACCAGGCGGCGGCCGGCCAGACCCGCGCGGTGCTCGGATATGTGCTCGACCGGCTGCTGCGGCTGGTCCACCCGGTGATGCCGTTCGTCACCGACGAGCTGTGGACCGCGCTCACCGGCGGCGAGTCGGTGATGGTCGCCACCTGGCCGGGTGCCCGGGTGCCGGCCAGGGAGGAGCGGCCGGGCCCGGCCGGGGCGCCGGTGCCTGGCGGGGTGGCTGCTGGCATGGCCGCGGTCGAGGTCTCGGTCCAGGGTCCGGCTGCCGATGCCGGTGTTGCCGCTCGTCCCGGCGGGATCTCGGTCCAGGGTCCGCTCGCCGCGATCGATCCGGCCGCCGAGGCAGCGATCGAGGCGCTGATGCGCCTGGTCACGCAGGTCCGCAGGTTCCGTGCGGACCAGGGGCTGCCGCCGTCACGGCCGGTTCCAGCGGTGCTGGCCGGCATCTCGGGCACCGCGCTGGCGGCGCATGAGCCCTCGATTCGCGCTCTGCTCAGGCTCACCGTTCCCGGGGCCGGCTTCAGCCCGAACGCCTCGGTTCAGGCCGAGGGCGTGACCGTGGAGCTTGACACGTCGGCCGGGATCGACGTGGCGGCCGAGCGCCGCAGGCTGGACAAGGACCTGGCCGCAGCGCGGGCCGATGCCGAGGTCTCGGAGCGGAAGCTGGCCAGCCAGTCGTTCGTCGACCGGGCGCCGGCCGACGTGGTCGCGAAGAGCCGTGACCGGCTGGCCGCCGCCCGAGCCGAGATCGCCCGGCTGGAGCAGCGGCTGGCCGGGCTGCCGGCCGCGGGTTCATGATCACGGAGTTTCGGCCGCGTATTTCGCGGCCTAGTCTCCATGATCTTCGGATGCGCCCCTCGATGGGGAGGCTGGGGACGTGACTGACGGGGCTGATGCGGCTGGGCGTGCGGCTGACCTGCGTGAGATCGAGCAGCTCATCCTGGCCAGGAGGCCCGAGCACTCGATCAACCCGTCCCTGGACCGGATCAGGGCGCTGACCGAGCTGCTCGGCGACCCGCAGCGGGCATACCCGGTGATCCATATCACCGGGACCAATGGCAAGACCTCCACGGCCCGGATGACCGAGACCCTGCTTCGCGTGCGCGGCCTGCGCACCGGCCTGTTCACCAGTCCGCATCTGGTCTCGATCACGGAGCGGATCTGCGTGGACGGCGAGCCGATCAGCCCGGAGCGGTTCGTCGAGGTGTACCGCGAGATCGAGCCCTATCTGCGCCTGGTGGACGAGAGCCAGCAAGTCCGGCTGTCGTTCTTCGAGGTACTGGTGGGGATGGCGTTCGCCGCGTTCGCCGACGCGCCGGTCGATGTCGCGGTCATCGAGGTCGGCATGGGCGGCACCTGGGACAACACCAATGTCGCTGACGGAACCGTCGCCGTGATCACGCCGATCTCTGTCGACCACGCGCGGCACCTGGGCGAGACGGTCGCTGCCATCGCGGCGGACAAGGCCGGGATCATCAAGCCGGGTGCGATCGCCGTCCTGGCCCAGCAGCCGCTCGACGCCGCGAGCGCTCTGCTGCGGCGCGCCGCCGAGGTCGGCGCCAGCGTAGCCCGGGAGGGCCTCGAGTTCGGCGTCATCGGCCGGGAGCTGGCCGTAGGCGGCCAGCGGCTGGCCATCAGGGGCCTGCTTGGTGAGTATCACGACCTGTTCCTGCCGCTGTTCGGCTCGTATCAGGCCGGGAACGCGGCCTGCGCGCTCGCCGCGGTCGAGGCGTTCGCCGGCGCCGCGGGATCGGCCGACGGACCGGCGGCGCTGGACACCGGACTCGTCTCCGACGCGTTCGCGATGATGTCGTCCCCTGGCCGTCTGGAGATCGTGCGGCGAAGCCCGGTCATCCTGATCGATTCCGCCCACAATCCCGGCGGGATGGCGGCGACCGTCGACGCGCTCACCGAGTCCTTCGGGTTCGGCGAGCTGATCGCCGTTCTCGCGGTGAGCGAGGACAAGGACGTGACGGGCATTCTCGACCAGCTTGAGCCGGCCGCCGCCGCCGTGGTCGTGACGGCCAACTCCTCAGGCCGGTCGATGCCTCCGGCCAGACTTGCCGACCTGGCCAGCCAGGTCTTCGGCCCGGACCGGGTGCACACCGCGACCAGGCTGGATGCCGCCATCGAGGTGGCGGTCGGCCTGGCCGACGAATCGACCGCCGCGGCTGGCGGACCGCTTCCCCGGCCGGTGCCGGGCCTGGGTTCCGGCTGGCCGGCTGGCGGTGCCGCGGTGCTGATCGCGGGATCCGTGGTCACCGCTGGTGATGCCCGGCTGCTGCTCACCGGCCGCGGCCCGGCCGGGCTGGCCGGGCCGGCGGCGGCCGGCGGCCGGCCGTCCGGTGCCGTGCGCGGCGGCCGGCCTGTTGACCAGGACGGCGGTCTGCCTGAGCGGCCGGAAGACGAGCTGGCCGGCGGGGCGGAAGGCGCGGGCAGCGGGGGAGACGCGTGAGACGGCTCTGCGCCATCGTGCTGATCCTGGAATCGATCGTGATCGCGCTGGCGATCGTGCCCGCGATCAAGCTCGAGCACGCGTCGGCGCGGGACGCCGGGCTGGCCGGCGGCGTGGCCGCCGTCGTCGCGATCGCCGCGGCAGCTGTGGCCAGGCGGCATCTGCCGTGGACTCTGACGGTCGGCAGCCTGCTTCAGGTGCTTATTATCGCGGCCGGCGCCGTAGTACCCGTTATGTATATTCTTGGCGGGATCTTTACACTGCTCTGGATAACCGGCATCTGGCTCGGCCATCGGGTCGAAAGCGCGTCATAACTCCACCGCAACCTCCCCATGCTGCCGCGGGCCGACTTGCCTCGGATTCGTTACCTGATTCAGCCGTGCCCTTTACGGAATGACGCCACAACTCCGGGTAAGCTCTTTTACTGTGGATCGCCGTGCGCCCGCGTGATGCGAATACGGGCCCAATGCGGCGATACCGATCATCTGTTTGATCCCATAGGGAAGGTTCTCGTTCCTGATGAGCAACGCGCTGGCCTTTCTGGGCCGTGACATGGCCGTCGACCTGGGCACCGCTAACACCCTCGTGTACGTCCGGGGTCGCGGGATCGTGCTGAACGAGCCGTCCGTAGTGGCGCTGAATACTAATACAGGGCAGATCGTCGCGGTCGGCCTCGAGGCTAAACGGATGATCGGCCGGACACCGGGAAATATCATCGCCGTCCGGCCTCTCAAGGATGGCGTGATCGCCGACTTCGATGTCACTGAACGCATGCTGAGGTATTTCATCCAGAAAGTTCACAGGCGCGGCGGGCTCGCTAAGCCGCGGATCGTAATCGCTGTGCCCAGCGGTATTACCGGGGTGGAGCAGAGCGCGGTCAAGGAGGCCGGCCATCAGGCGGGCGCCCGGCGCGTCTACATCATCGAGGAGCCGATGGCCGCGGCGATCGGGGCCGGCCTGCCGGTCAACGAGCCGACCGGGAACATGGTGGTCGACATCGGCGGCGGCACCACGGAGGTCGCCGTCATCTCGCTCGGCGGCATCGTGACCGCCCAGTCGATCCGGGTCGGCGGCGACGAGCTGGACCAGGCGATCATCACCTTCGGCAAGAAGGAGTACTCGCTGATGCTCGGCGAGCGAACCGCCGAGGAGATCAAGATGGCGCTCGGGTCGGCGTATCCGGCCAGGGACGAGCCGAGCGCGGAGATCCGCGGCCGGGACCTGGTCAGCGGGCTGCCGAAGACCGTGGTGATCTCCGCCGAGGAGATCCGGCGCGCGATCAGCGAGCCGCTGGCGGTGATCATCGACACGGTGCACACCACGCTGGACAAGTGCCCGCCAGAGCTGGCCGGCGACGTGATGGACCGGGGCATCGTGCTGACCGGCGGCGGCGCCCTGCTTCGCGGCCTTGACCAGCGGCTGCGTGAGGACACCGGAATGCCGATCCATCTCGCTGACAGTCCGCTCGACTCGGTGGCGATGGGGACCGGCAAGTGCGTCGAGGACTTCGACACGCTGCGCCAGGTACTTGTGCCTGAGTCCCGCCGCTAGGCCGAGGTGGTCGCAGTGCGTGACACGCGACTGAGCCGGCTGGTGCTCGGCGCGGCGCTGATCGCCTCGCTGGCCCTGATCGCGATCAGCTACTCCAGCGGCGCCTCCCCGCTGGTCCGCGGAATGCGCGGCATCGCCGGCTCGGTGTTCGGCGGCGCGGAGCGGGCGGTCAGTGGCCTCACCCAGCCGGTAACCAGGTTCTTCGGCTCAGGCCTGGCCGCGGCGGGCAGGAACGGGCAGGTCGCCGCGCTCCAGCGGCAGCTCGTCAGGATGCGGGCCGAGCTGAGCGCGACCCGGCTGACCAGGGCGGAGTACCGGCAGCTTGACCGGCTGCTGCCGGTGGCCGGCACGGGCCGCTACCGGGTCGTGGCGGCGTCGGTGATCGCGTTCGGCCAGGGTTATCAGCAGACCGTGACGCTGGACGCTGGCGGTGCCGACGGCGTGCGGCCAGGGCAGACCGTGCTCGACGCGGACGGCCTGGTTGGCCAGGTCATCGCCGCGACCGGCCAGACCTGCACCGTGCTGCTCGCCAGCGACGCCAGCTCCGTGGTCGGCGTCCGGCTGGCGCCCAGCGGCCAGATCGGCTGGGTGACCGGTGCTGGCCGGAGCGGCACCGGGGCGGGGCTGCTCCGGCTGGCCGTGCTCGACCCGGCCGCCGTGCTGACCCCGGGCGAGCAGCTAGTCACAGCCGCGTCCGTGCACGACCGGCCGTTCGTGCCTGGCGTTCCGGTCGGCGTCGTGGCCGCCGTGCGGAACCGGGCCGGGGCGCTGACGTCTGAGGCGCTGGTACGCCCCTACGCCGACCTGACCGCGCTCGGCGTGGTCGGAATCGTAGTGGCCCCGCCGCGGCACGATCCGCGGTACTCGGTCCTGCCGCCGCGCCCGGCGGCGAGGCCGACGCCGACGGTCACGGTGACCCGCGGCGGCAAGCCGGCCGGCGGCGGCGGACCTTCCACCTCGCCAAGCCCGTCAGGGCACTGACATGCGACGCACCGTGACCGCCGCGCTCGCGCTCGGCGCCGTGCTGCTGATCCAGCTGACATTCGTGAACGGGCTGGATCTGCCCGGCGGGGGCCGGCCCGATCTGGTACTGCTCTGCGTGATCGCGCTGGCCATGGTCGGCGGCCCGACGGCGGGCACGCTCGCCGGGTTCTGCGCCGGGCTCGCCCTGGACCTGGCGCCACCAGCCACCGAGCTGGCCGGGCAGTACGCGCTGGTGCTGTGCCTGGCCGGGTACTGCTGCGGCAGGCTGCGGTTCACGCTGCGCCGATCGGCCACGGCGGCGCTGGCCGTCGCCGCGCTGGCCGCGGCCGCGAGCGAGGCCGTGGCGGCCGGCCTGACGCTGGCGCTTGACTCGCCCGAGGTGACCGGGTCCGCGGTCGCGCAGCTGCTGCCATCGGCCGTGCTCTACGACGTGGCGCTGAGCCCGCTCGTGCTCCTCATTGCCGTGCGGGCGGCTGCCGTCCTCGGCGCGAGGGCGGCTGACCAGGCCGATGCTCCCGCGCTTGAGCGCGGCGGCAGCGCTGGCCCGGCGGGAGTCACCGCGCCTGGCACGTCACGCCGGGCTGGCCTGGGCGTGGCTGGCCTGGGCGTGGCTGGCCTGGGAGTGGCGAGCGGGGGAGCCGGCGCCACGGGCAGCCTGAGACCGGCCGCCGACGCCAGCGTGGCCGGTGCAGTGGGATGGCTCTCAGGTCCGGCTACATCGCGCCGGGCGCGCCGGGCGCAGGAGCGCCGGACGGCGCTGCTGACCGGAGCGGCCTCGCGCAGAGGCGACGTGTGGGTGGGCCGGCGGCCGGCCGGCGTACGCGCCGGGGCTCCGGCCGCCGGCCCGCGTGCTGCCGCGCCGGTCAGGCTCCGCCCGGCCGGCGGGGTGGCCGGCTCCGCCAAGACGGCGGGCCCTACCGGCCAGCACAGGCCGGCTCCGCCCGCTCGCCCGGTCCGTCTCGGACTGGCCGATGCGCGCCGCGGGCAGCGCCGAGGCAGGCGCGACGGCCTGCCGGGGCAGGGCGCTGGGCACGGAGGCGCGGTCCGGCCGGGTCTGGGCCGGCCGGCTCGGCCTAGGTTCCGCGC
>Ga0209415_10011637_pt1 | contig 14786 bp, 17 predicted proteins | sample PeaSoiSIISIP2007_FD_187696 | JGI IMG/M metagenome (GOLD analysis project Ga0209415, IMG submission 187696) | Peat soil microbial communities from Weissenstadt, Germany - SII-SIP-2007 (SPAdes) (version 2) | ecosystem: Environmental > Terrestrial > Soil > Wetlands > Peat | place: Germany...
TAGCAAAGCATGGAGTGCATCGACCAGACTAGGGCGATGGACGACCTCGATGTCCCCCTCGTGGCCCACTGGGTCGACGGGAAAGAGGTCGAGGGCGCGTCGGACCGCCGAGGACAGGTGTCGGATCCCTCGACCGGTCGGGTCACCAGGCAGGTCGCCTTTGCCTCTGCGGCCGATGTCGACGCTGCCGTCGCGGCCGCACGCCAGGCCTTTGTCGCGTGGCGCTCCGTCTCGCTCACCGAGCGGTCCAAGGCCCTGTTTCGCTTCCGCGAGATGCTCAACGAACGGGCTGATGACCTCGCAGCCATCATCACCGCTGAGCACGGCAAAGTGTCGAGCGACGCCCTGGGCGAGGTACGACGTGGGCTCGAGGTCGTAGAATTCGCCTGTGGCATCCCGCACCTGTTGAAGGGCGCCTTCTCGGAGGCGGTCTCGACCCAGGTGGACGTCTTCTCGATCCGTCAACCCCTGGGTGTCGTGGCGATCATCAGCCCGTTCAACTTCCCCGCCATGGTCCCGTGCTGGTTCTTCCCCCTGGCCATCGCCGCCGGCAACACGGTGATCCTCAAGCCCAGCGAAAAGGACCCCTCGGCTGCCAACTGGATCGCCCAGTTGTGGGCGGAGTCGGGCCTGCCCGCCGGCGTCTTCAACGTCGTCCACGGGGACAAGGTGGCGGTCGACGCACTCCTCGTGCATCCCGACGTCAAAGCCGTGTCGTTCGTGGGGTCGACCCCGGTGGCCCGCCACGTCTACGAGACCGCGACGCAGTGCGGCAAGCGCGTCCAGGCCCTGGGGGGGGCCAAGAACCACATGGTGGTGCTGCCCGACGCCGACCTCGACCTCGCCGCCGACTCGGCCGTGAACGCCGGGTTCGGCTCGGCCGGTGAACGTTGCATGGCCATCTCGGTTCTCGTGGCCGTGGGCCCGATAGCAGACGACCTGGTGACCAGGATCGCCGAGCGCATTGCCGGACTCACGGTCGGCGACGGGCGCGGCCGCGTCGACATGGGGCCGCTCGTCACCCGCGCCCACCGCGACAAGGTGGCGTCCTACCTCGACAGCGGCGTGCAGGCCGGGGCGAAGCTCGTGGTCGACGGCAGGGACCGCTCCTTCCACGGTGATCCGGAGGGATTCTGGTTGGGCCCGACGCTGTTCGACCATGTCACCCGAGAGATGCAGCTCTACACCGACGAGATCTTCGGACCCGTGCTGTCAGTGGTCCGGGTGGAGACGTACGACGACGCCCTGGCCCTGGTCAACGCCAATCCCTACGGCAACGGCGTTGCCATCTTCACCAACGATGGCGGCGCAGCGAGGCGCTTCCAGACAGAGGTCGAGGTCGGGATGATCGGGATCAATGTCCCGATCCCCGTCCCCGTCGCCTACTACTCGTTCGGTGGATGGAAGAACTCGCTCTTCGGCGACTCTCATGCACACGGCACCGAGGGGGTGCACTTCTTCACCCGCGCCAAGGTGGTCACCGGCCGCTGGCTCGACCCCAGCCATGCGGGCATCAACCTCGGCTTCCCGCAGACCACGTAGCCACGAGGGAGCTCGTTGCCACCTTCGACCAGGGCCACTAGCGTCACCGCCTGACGGTCACCGGCAGGTGCGGCAGCAGGGAGGCGGACTCATGCCCGACACGCTCGACCCGGTAAGGGTCATCGACGCCGACACCCATCTCACCGAGCAGCACGACCTGTGGACGAAGCGAGCCCCCGCCGCCTTCAAGGATCGTGTGCCGCACGTCACGCAGGTCGACGGGAGTGCGACCTGGGTGGTCGAGCATGACGTGGTCCTCGGACGCGCCGGCGCCGGCGGCGTCGTAGACATCCATGGCGTGAAGGGACGGTCATTCGAAGGTCTCTACGAATGGGAGATCGAGCAGGCGCACGCGGCGGCATACGACCCCGCGGCCCGGATGGAACTGCTCGACGAGACCGGGATCTGGGCCCAGATCATCTTCCCGGGGGTGGTGGGCTTGGGCGGACAAGCACTGGCGGAGATCGTGCAGGACGTCACGCTGCGCATGTTGTGTGTCGAGATCTTCAACGATGCCAGCGCCGAGCTGCAGGCAGGATCGGGTGATCGCCTGCTACCCATGGCCATCCTGCCGGCTTGGGATATCGACGCCTGCGTGGCGGAGACGAAACGGGCCGCAGGCCTCGGCCTGCGCGGCGTCAATTTGACGTCGGACCCACAGGATTTGGGCGCCCCCGACCTGGCCAGCAGAGCCTGGGATCCGTTGTGGGAGGCGTGCAGCTCGCTGTCGATGCCGGTGCATTTCCACATCGGTGCCAGCCTGACGACGATGAGCTATTTCGGCACCTACCCGTGGGAGTCCCACGACGATGACACCAAGCTCGCCATCGGCGGGACACTGCTGTTCATCGGGAACGCCCGCGTCGTGGTCAACATCATCTGTTCCGGGATGCTCGATCGCTTCCCGGAACTGAAGATCGTGTCGGTGGAGAGTGGAACGGGCTGGATCCCGTTCATTCTCGAGGCTCTTGACTATGAGATGGACGAGAACGCCCCCGCAGCCAAAGCCAAGTTGTCGCTGCTGCCGTCGCAGTACTTCAGACGTCAGATCTATGCGACGACGTGGTTCGAAAAGAAGAATCTGGGATCGCTCATCGGAGCGGTCGGTGAGGACAACATCATGTTCGAGACCGACTTTCCGCACCCGACGTGCCTTTACCCCAACCCCTTGCGAACGGCTGAAGCCAACATGCGTGAGCTCAGCCCCGCTGTCAGGCGCAAGATCCTCGGTGAGACCGGTGCCAAGCTCTATCGCCTCTCGTTCGATGACCCATGACGACTGCCTCGGCTTTCATCCTCAGCGCCGGGCCGGATCGAACTCCAGTACCTGCGTGAGTCGGATGTTGTTGCCGGACGGGTCCCGGAAGGACGTGTCGATGCCGTACGCCTGCGCTGTCGGAGGATCGTTGAACGTGACTCCACGCGCTGACAGCTCGTCATAGGCGCCTTGGCAGTCGTCGGTCTCGAGAAACAGCGTGCCACCTGCGCCTTTGGCAACGAGCTCGGCGAGTTGGGCACTGTCGTCGGGGTCGAGCATGGGTGGCCCGGGCACCGGCATCAGCACCAGTCCGGCGTCGTTCTGGCCGGCTGGGCCCACGCAGAGCCAGCGGAAGTTCCATGCCTCCATGGTCACGTCCGAGCGCACCTCCCAGCCGAGCACCTGGGTGTAGAAGGCGAGCGCTTCGTCTTGGTCGTGCACCCAGAACTGCGCGTTGGCGATCTTGATCACGGAGTCCTCCTGGCCGATCGGGTACCGGTTCGATCGTAAGGCTCCCCGACGGAGCTGTCTTCTCGAAACGTGCGGTTCTTGGGGCGACCGTAGGCCAGGGCGACGCACCGCGGGACACGGAGGTGGCTCTCGGCGGGCGAATGCATGGCTCGATACGTGCGTGGGGTCTGGCCGAAGACCCGGCGGAAGCTGGTGGTAAACGAACCGACACTGTGGGCGCCGACTGCCAGGCAGATGGCGGTGACCGTCCAGTCGGTCGTGCGCAGCAGCGCCGCCGCTCGCTCCAGTCGTCGAGTCAAGAGGTACTGATGCGGAGGTTCGCCAAAGGTCCGCTTGAACCGGCGGCTGAATTGCGACGGCGACAAGTTGGCGGCTGCCGCCAGATCAGCCACCGTGAGCGGTTCGAAGTACCGGGAGTCGGCCAGGTCCCTGGCTCGGAGCAGGTGGCGGGCGAGCGGCGGGTTTGTCATCGTCTGAGCAGAGGTCACGCGGAGGCCCTGGTCAACCCCACCGCCACGAGGAGTGCCCGGGTGAACTCACTCATCTCGTCATAGGGCAGAGCGTCAGGTTCCCACCACTCCACGGCCAACGTCTCGTCGCCGTCAGGTGTCGGCGTACCCCCCACGACGGTGGCATCGAAGACAGTGGACACATACGAGGTCTGATCCCCGTTGGGGTAGGTCATGCGAAACTCCGGACCACCGAGGACGGCCAGGATCGACCCGAGTCGCACGGTGACGCCTGCCTCCTCTTCAGCCTCCCGGATGGCTGCGTGCTCCGGTGATTCGTCGGGTTCGATCGCCCCGCCTATGGCGGCCCACTGCCCGGTGTCGCTGATTCGGACCAAGAGGACGCGGCCATCGGCGTCACGGGGGAGGACGGCTGCTGATGGGAGTACGAGGAGCTCGTGGCCCACCAACTCCCGCAGCCGTCGGATGTAGGGGGCGATCGCCATGGCGTCAAGCTATCCGGCTCGTGTTCTCCGGGATGCCGCCACCGATGGCTTGGAACACCGCCGACCGGGGGCCGGACCTACGATCACGCGTCCCGGGTCATCATCCGCCACGCGCCGAGGACGGTCCAACCCACCAGCCACGCCACGATGACGCACACGGCCACGGTGGTGGACTCCGGCAGCAGTGCGGCGTTCCCCCCGTTGCCGCCTGGCCCCCCGCCGCCACCACCGAGCACGGGCAACCCGCCCGGCGCCAGGTGGGCCGTGGCCAAGCCGACCACCGCACGCTGCAGGTTCGAGAGGTGGGGGATGCGCGCCCGGGAGAGGATGGGCGTCAGGATGATCTCGAGCACGATCATCAGGATCACCGCCACGGTTCTCTGACCGAGCAGCGATCCGAGCCCGAGGCCCACGATCAGGCCGATGGTGGCTTCGAGCTCGAGCCACAGCCCGCTCTTGATCATGAGCGTGTCCGACGGGTACAGGAACTGCCGGGCGTAGTCGGAGTAGTTCGAGGCGGCGATCAGGCGGGCGGCCTCCGTGATCTGGGCCTGGGAGACCTGCGGTTGGCCTTGCGGTCCCGGGCCCTGCGTCACGTTCACCGGGCTGCCGGGCGGTCCGTTGCCGCACGGGACGCTGTTGAGCACTGCGTTGAGGGTGGAAACATCCGGGGTGGACGGACCGAGCCTGACGCCGAAGTTGCAGATGACCTCGTCGGCGTGGTCGGCGGCCCAGCTCTCGAGCCCGGCGCGCGACACGCCGACGGGCACGTTCACGCCGTTGAACTCGAGCCGGGTCGGGGCGGCGAAGACGCACACCGCGCACACGATGGTGAAGCCCACCGCCACCAGCGGCACCACGATGGCCAACCCGGCCGGGATCCGGGCCAGGTACAGCGCCAGCCGCGAGCGCCCCGTCACCACCAGGTGGCGGAACATCCCCTCGGTGAGGTCGGAGGAACCGGCCGTGGCCCCCAGGGTGGCGGCCACGATGAAGCCGAAGACGTACAGCACCCCCGAGACCAGTGCGGTGTAGATCTGGTACCCGCCGGCCGGCCCGTAGGTCTTCGGGGCGAAGGCGTGCATGAGCAACCGGATCACCAGGAAGACCGTCGGGATCCCGACGGTCACCAGGATCAGGGCGATCATGAGGCCGCGGCGTTTGCGCAGCTCCATCATCCGAGTGGTGATCATGGTCCCCGTCGGGATCCACCGGCCCCGGTGGTCGGGGGGCGCCACCGCCGGTCCCGACGGCGCCGGGTGGGGCGGCGGGGGCGGGGTTCCGAGGTCGGACACCGTCGTCATGGCGCTTCTCCCAACCTGCTCGTGACCTGCAAGAACCACGACTCGAGCGAGGCCTGGAGGACCTGGAGGCGGTACACCGCGATCCCCCCCGTCACGAGGACCCGGTTGATCTCGGCCACCACGTCACGCCCCGTCCCGGCCGGGAGGGTGACCCCGAGCCCCTCGGGCCCGACGGCGACCCCGGCCCCGAGCGACGTGGCCCCGAGCACGGTGGCGGCCCGCCCCGGCTCCGAGCACTCCACCTGGACCTCGAGCGAGGCCCCCGCCAGGAGCTGGGAGATGGGTCCCTGGCGGATGACCTTGCCCCGGTCCACGATGGCCACGGCATCGCACGTCCGCTCCACCTCGTCGAGCAGGTGCGAGCTCAGCACCACGGTGCGGCCCTCGGCCACGAGCGACAGGATCATGTCGCGCATCTCTCGCATGCCGGCAGGGTCGAGCCCGTTCATGGGCTCGTCCAAGATGAGCAGCTGGGGGTCGCCCAGCAGGCACGCCGCCACCCCCAGGCGCTGGCGCATGCCCATGGAGTACTTCGCCACCTTGTCGTCGGCCCGATGCGCGATGCCGACGCGCTCGAGGGCGGGGCCGATGCGCCCCCGGGCCGCCGGCTCGCGGGCCGCGGCCAGGATCTTGAGGTTCTGGCGCCCGGTCAGGTGCCCGTGGAACCTCGGCTCGTCGACGATGGCCCCCACCCGGGCCAGGGCGGCGTCTCGGTGCCGGGGCACCCGGTGCCCGAGCAGCGACATGGTGCCCGCATCGGCGTGAGTGAGCCCGAGCAGGACCCGGATGAGGGTGGTCTTCCCCGCCCCGTTCGGGCCCAGGTAGCCGAAGGCGCACCCCCGGGGCACGAGGAGCTCCACGTCGTTCACGGCCACGTTGTCCCCGAAGCGCTTGGTGAGCCCGTGGGTCTCGACCGCCCACGGGCCCGGGGGGGCGTGGGTGTCGGCGGTGCTGGGCACGGTGGTGGTGGTCATCTGGTGCTCAGTCTCCTCTGGTGGAGGGGTGCCTTGCAGAGCAAGATAGCAGACGGTACCTTGTGATGCATGGCAAATACCGAGGGCCGGCGGAGCCAACTGCTCCGGGGCGTCCTCGACCTCTGCCTCCTGGCGGTGATGGAAGACGGGCCGGCGTACGGCTACGAGATGACCAAGCGGCTCCGGGGGCGCGGCCTCTCCATCGTCGGGGAAGGATCGATCTACCCCCTCCTGGGCAGGCTGGAGCGCGATGGCCTCGTCGAGACCCGCCGGGCGGTGAGCAACGGCGGCCCGCCCCGGAAGTACTACAGCCTCTCGTCCGCGGGCGAGCATGCGCTGAAGGCCGGTGTGCGTGAATGGCAGGCGACGCGCGACGCCGTGGACGGTGCCCTCGGTCTGGTCAAAGCGGAGGTAGGACCGTGAGAGAATTCGTCGAGGAGTGCCGCCGGGAATGGCGGCTGCTCGGAGTCCCCGATCCCATCGCCAACGAGATGGCCGCCGACCTCACGGCCGACCTGGAAGAGGCGGAGGCCGAAGGAGGATCGCCCGAGGACGTACTCGGGAACAGCGCCTTCGACCCGCGGCGCTTCGCGGCGGCGTGGGCCACCGCCCGAGGTGTGACCGGCCCCCCGGCCCCCGACCGTCGGTCGTTCTGGCGGCCTCCCGTAGCGGTCGTCCTCACCGTCGTCCTGGGCGCGTTCGCCGTGCTGGCCGGCCTGGCCCTGCTGGTCGGCTCCGGCAGCAGTTCCATCGCCGTCGCCACGCGACGAATCGTCGTGGGTCCGGGACCGATCCGGCTCTTCGGGCCCGGCCCGGGTCGCATCGTCCTCCCCGGTCCCCTGGGTCGGCCTCTCATGGGGATCGTGGGGGTCCGCGGCCACCCCTTCGCCTTGTTGCTGCTCCTCGTCGGCGTCGTCGGCCTCCTGTGCCTGGGGCTGGCGGCGCTGTACTGGTCACCGTGGTTCGGCCCTCGTCGACTCCGCCGGCACCAGGGCCCACGGACACCGGGGTGGAACTGACGAACAGCAGCACCGGCCGAGGTCCACGCTCGCAGGTGCGCCCTCGTGCAGGTGATGTCCGGCTCACCGACTCCCACCGGAACGTCTCGGTACCATCGGGCTGACAACGGACCGCACGACCTCGGTCCGACGCCCAGGGAGACGGCATGACGGTATCCGGCGACTCGGCGAAGCTCGCCCTCGAGGGGTGGCAATTGGTGCGCCGGATGCTCGACGACCTGACACGGGGCGTCGAATCGACGGCCGAGAACGAGTTGGAGCTCCTCGAGGGTCTCCGCGTCCTGGCCCGGGCCACGGCGCTGTGCTCGGAACTGTCGCTCGACGTCGATGTGGAGCAGCCCCGTTTCTCGAACATGAACACCGAGGCCCGCCTGATCGGCGGACCCAATCCCGACGGCGAGTACTTCCTCGCCATGATCGACGGCCGACGTCGCTACCGTGTGTCCGGCCGTCGCGGGACCTCGGCATATCTCGGGTTCCAGGTGCTGGCCGGCGCGGGCTTGACCCCTCGTCGCATGGGCGCCTATGTGTCCGATCGCCATCTGCGGCTGGCCGACGACGGGGCCTTCGCCTTCGTGCTCGCCACCTCGGAGCCGTCGGCGGCGGTGCTGGCAGGTGACCCGTGGGTGGCGATCCCCGAGGACTCGTCGGCCATCGTGGTGCGCGAGTACATCGCCGACCGGGCCGCCGAAGCCCAGGCACAGCTGGCCATCGAGCCACTCGACCCGCCGTCGTGGCCGACTGCCCCGACCGACGCCGCACTGGGGGAACAGTTCACCTCGATGGCGTGGACCATCGCCAAGCTCACCACCCTGCACCAGACCATCAAGCCCGAGCTTCTGGACATGCCCAACGAGCTCGTCGTCGCGGCCGCATCGGAGCTCGGTGCAGCTGAGACGACGCCGGACAACCTCTACATGATCGGCACCTTCCGTCTCCGTGCCGGCGAGGCTCTGGTCATCGATGTCGAACCACCGGCAACCCGCTACTGGAGCGTCACCCTCGAGAACATCTGGCACGAGTGCATCGACGCCCGGCGCCGACACAGCTCCATGACCAACGCCGGCGCCGTAGCCGGCGCGGACGGCATGGTGCGGATCGTCGTCTCCGGGTCGGATCCGGGCGTGGGCAATTGGCTCGACACCGGCGGACGGCACCGCGGGTTCGTGATCATCCGGTGGATCGACAACCCCGACGCCCCGTCGGTCCGGACGTCGGTGCGACCCCTGGACGAGTTCCGCCGAGATGGATGACGGGCGTTTCGACCGGACCCGCTTGGTGGAGGAGGCCGTCGACCAGGTGGGTGAAGAGGATCTCGGCGAACCGAGCTGGGGGGAGGGACTCGACATCCTCCTCGACTCGTTCCGCCACGAGGCCCGGCTGAACGATCTCGGGGTGGAGATCGTCTCGGCCGAGCTCGCCACGTATCTCGTCAATCGACTGGCGATCAACGCCTGGCGGCGCGATCACCCCGAGGTCGCCCAGGGCACGATCGAGCGACCGATCGTGATCGTCGGGCAGCCCCGGACGGGGACCACGATCCTCTACGACCTCCTGGCCCAGGACCCGGATCTCCGGGCGCCACTCACCTGGGAGGTCGACCGGCCCGTCCCTCCGCCGACCACCGACACCTACCGCAGCGACCCCCGCATCGCGGAGGTGCAGGCCACGATCGACATGGCCGAAGCCATCATTCCGGGGTTCACCAAGTTCCACCCTGTCGGCGCATTGCTCGGTCAGGAGTGCGTCCGCATCACGGCCGGGGACTTTCGCAGTCTCATCTTTCCCACCCAGTACCGCGTGCCGACCTACAACCGGTGGTTGCTGCACGATGCCGATCTGCGTCCCGCCTATCGTTGGCATCGGCGTTTCCTCGAGCACCTGCATTCCCGGCACCCGGCCACGCAGTGGCTCCTCAAGTCACCCGCGCATCTCTGGCACCTCGACGCTCTGGCGGGAGAGTATCCCGACGCGATCGTGGTGCAGACCCACCGGGACCCCCTCAAGGTCATTGCCTCGACGAGCGCCCTGGTCGCCCACCTGCGCCGCATGGCCAGCGACGACACCTCGGTCGCCGAGGTCGCCCCCGGCTATGCCGAGGACATCTTCCTCGGCCTGGACAGGGGCATCGACGCCAGGGATCGAGGCACCTTTCCGCCCGCGCAGGTGGTCGACGTCCACTTCACGCAGTTCGTCAATGACCCGTTCTCCACGATCCGCCGGCTCTACGCGGCTCTCGACCGGGAGCTCACCGGCCCCACCGAGGACCGGATGCGCACATTTCTGGCCGGCAACCCCGGTGACGGTGGTGGTGACCGCTACCGGTTCGCCGACACCGGACTCGATGCCGATGCCCTGCGTGCACGCGCCGCGCCCTACCAGCAGCGATTCGGCGTGGTGTCTGAACCGGGGTCCTAGTCGAACTACGACGAGCTCGGCGACGCCGGAGCCCGCCGAGGGGTCGGCCCGAGCGGTCGGCCCGGGCGCAGGCGCAGGCCTAACCCTTCAGTAATTCTCTGGCGTGGTCGACGTGGCGCGTGCGTGCCTGGGAATCGAGCCAGCGTTCCGCATGGGCCAGGCGCTTCTCGTCCGGAACGTGCCGGCGGCCCTCGGGGCCGTCGGTCTGCGCTCCGCAGCGTCGGCACACGGCCATCCTGCCGTTGGTCTCCGGGGCGTGATGCTCGTCGAGCCGGAGGCCGAGGAGCGATGCTTCAGGTTGTCCGGCCATGATCTCCTCGCCACTCATATTCTCCCAGCCTGACGGGGGTGCCGGGCCATGAACAGGGGCTTTCGGCACGAATGCCGCCGCCTCCTCGCCGGGACGTCAGGTCGCCGGTCGGGATCCCGGCTGGGGATCACGGTCCCTCGGTGGCGACGATCACCGACGACCCCCCCAGGGCGAACACCCCGAAGGTCACCAGAGCCAGTCCGACGACCTCGAGCACCGGCGCCACTCCACGGGCGTCGATGCGCTCGCCGAAGAACCCGACACCGATGGCCACGGCCACCAGGGGCTGGACCACCGTCAGGGTGGGCAGCGACAGGCGGAGCGCACCGACGTGGAAAGCGCTCTGGGTCAGAAGGAGCGCCACGGCGGCCGCGATCACCAGGGCGTAGGGCACCCACGTTCCGAGCAAGTGGACGATCCCGGCGTCGAGCAGGTGGCCGGTGCGTTCGGTGAGCGCGGCCACGTAGCCGAACGCCGCACCTGATCCGGCCGCCAGCAGCAGTGCGGCGCGTCGCTTCGAGCCGCCGTGCGCAGCCAGCCACGCAGCACCACAGGCCGCCCCGATGACGACGCTCAGCCCGACCCACGCTCCGCCCGACGCGTGCGGGTGGCCGAGCCCGGGACGGGCCACACCGAGGAAGACGGCCAGACCGGCGGCGATGACGCCGGTCGACGCCATCTCGGAGGTGGTCACGCGTCGATGGTCGAGCCGGGCCGCGACGGGCAGGGCGAAGACGAGGCTCAGGACCAGGAGAGGCTCGACCAGGCAGAGCGATCCTCTCCGAAGCGCCAGGAACTGGAAGAGATAGCCGACGCCGTCGAGGGAGCTGCCGATGATCCACAGAGGTTGGCGGACGAGACGGAGCATGAGCCCGGCATGCATCTGCGGGCGCGACGGCTCCCCGGTGGTGACGTGGTGCTGGAGCACCGCCGCCAGCCCATAGGACGCCGCGCTCGCCAACGACAGCAAGACGATGGAAACGAGCCCGTATCCCATGTGCCCGTGTCCCATGTGCCCGTCTCCCATGTGGCGGACGTGTGCGGCTACTCGGCGATGGCGTGGGCGGCGGGGCGGAACGGCCCGTAGGTGAAGCCGCCGAGGGCCGCGTCGGCCCTGCCGGACCAGGACATGGCCAGGAGCTGCGCCTCGCTGCGCCGCCCGGTGAGGGCCCGCAACAGTTCGAACGGTGGCCCCGTCAGCACCGAGGCGGCATCGGCTGGCCCGAAGTGCTCCCCGGTCGTGGAGCGGAACCCGAGCGAGAGACCCCGTCCCCGGGCAGCGTCCGCACAGGCGACAGCGGTGAATCCGAGGCCGATGGCCACGGCGTCGGTGCGGCGGGCGCCGGGACGCGCCAGGGCACCGCGGATGTCGTGCTCGTGGGTCACCACGTCGGCCACCGCCTGGCGGCCACGATCTCCGACCACGTCGAGCATGGCCTCGAAGCGCGGCGCGTCGGCGCACCACCGCTCGAGCAGCTCCCCGAGCGGGCGTCCGCGACCCGCCGCCACCTGGGCGTCCGTCCACGGTTCGGTGGCGATGCCGTCGAGCCGACCGGCCAGCACGTCGTCGACCACCCCGGCGACATGGGCCACGACGTCGCGCACCGACCACTCCGGGCATGCGGGGACGTCGGCGGCGGCCTCGGGGGCCGACAGGACCGACACCAGCTCGACGATCCGCTCACGGCTCCCCGCATACGCGTCGGCCACAGGGCCCATGTCACCGACCTCCCCTCGCCACCCACGGGTCGTGGACCGAGACCGGGCTCATCCTAGGGCGCGACCCCGCCGACGATCGGGCCCCGGCGACCGGAAAGCGCACGTCGGGACCCGGAGGGGCAGACTGGCGGTCCACCGAGCAGTCGGAGCATCCATGGCAACCGTGTCGTTCTACGTGGCCGAACAGGACCACCTGCCGGCCGTGTGCGTCAAGACGGGTCAGCCGACGGCGGATTCGGTCACGTTGCACCTGACGTACCGACCGGCCTGGCCGATCCTGCTCGTGCCCGTCAGCCTGTTGGCCGCCGTCGTCGGGTTCACGGCCGGGGCCCGCCACGGCACGGTCCGCATCCCCATGGCCGAGAGTGCATGGCGACGGTACCGGTGGTGGTGGAAGGTGTCCGTGTCCCTGGTCTTCGCCGGCGGGGTCGGCCTGATCCTGTCGGGAGTCACGCACCGAGGTCCCGAGGCGCTCGTGACGGGCCTTCTCCTCGTGGCCGGAGTCGTGCTGCTCTGGGCCGTCCACATGACCATGTGGTGCGGGTTCGTCCTCGGCAGGGACTGTTCGGTCGTGACCGTCAGTCGTGCCCACCATGACTTCGCGTCGGCGCTACGACTGCTGAACGATCGGTCGTAGGGCGAGCCCGTCGACCAGGATCCCACCGGCGCGATGATGGGCGCCCGGCCGCGGCGTCGCACCGGGAGAGGCTCACCAGGAGGAGCAATGGGCATGCTGGTCGTCACCGAGTTCGTCTCCCTCGACGGCGTCTTCGAGGATCCCGGAGGGGCCGAAGGCTCCGAGCACGCCGGGTGGACGTTCCGCTTCGACCGGGGCGAGGACGGCAACTCGTTCAAGGTCGACGAGATCATGGCGGCCGACACCCTGCTCCTGGGCCGGATCACCTACGCGGGCTTCGCCCAGGCGTGGCCGCACATGACCGACGAGGTCGGCTTCGCCGACAAGATGAACGGCATGCCCAAGTACGTCGTCTCCACCACGCTCGAGCGGCCGGAGTGGAACAACTCCCAGGTGATCAGGAGCGACGTGGCCGCCGAGGTCGCCGCCCTGAAGACGCGTTACCAGGGCGACATCCTCGTCGCCGGCAGCGGCCGGCTGGTGCGGTCCCTCATGGTCCACGGGCTCGTCGACGAGTTCCGCCTGATGATCTTCCCGGTGGTCCTGGGGAGCGGCAAGCGGCTGTTCGCCGAGGGCACGCCGTCGTCGACGCTCGGCCTGACGGGCACGCAGCCGGTGGGGCCCGACGGGGTGATGATCCTGACGTACCGACCGCGCCCCCAGGAGCCGGCGGCCTGAGGCGTGTCGGGCTGTCGGGCGGTCGGGCTGTCGGGCGGTCGGGCTGTCGGGCTGTCACGCCAGGATCCTGGTCCAGCCCTCCCCGGTGGGGGTCATGAAGACGGTGGTGAGCTTCATCGACCTGTGCAGCCACGCCCCGTCGACGTTGGCGTACTCGTCGTCCTCGAACCCGCACATCCAGAAGGAGGCGCCGTCGGCGCGCCGACACGGGCTGAGCAGGTCCCAGGTCGCCGTGGCGGTGGCACCGCTCTCGTCGACGGAGATCCGGGGATTGAGGAAGAAATGGCGCGAGAACACGAGCGTCGTCTGGCGCAGCCGGGTGGCGATGGCGGCCCGGCCGCGGACGGTGCCGAGCCCGGGGCCACCGTCCCACACCCCGTCCACGGTGAAGAGGGCGGCGATGCGGTCCGCCACATCGGCGAGTGCCTCGGCGTCGACGATGGACCCCGCCGCGAAGCGCTGGTCGACCAGCGCGCCGTAGCGGGCCTTCAGACCCTGGATGGCGAGCACGCCCTCCGCCGCCACCATCCGCCGTTTGAGCGAAGAGATCTCCGCCGCCAGGTCCTCGACGCTGTACATGTCGACCACGCTCCTTCGCCCGCCGCCCGACACCGGGTCCTGGCCGGGACGTACTCTAGGAGGCCACCCTGGCGAGGCTCGATGCGCGTGACGCCGTTCCCCCTCCCCGACAATCTGGTCACCTCGGCCCGGCGCTACGGCTACGAACCATGGTTGGCCACGATTCCCGACACCGTGTCGCAGCTCGCCCACCGCTGGGACATCGACGTGGGCGATCCGTTCCGGCCCGGTGGCCACACGGCCTGGGTGGCGCCCGCCCGGAGCGCGGGCGGTGCCGATCTCGTCCTCAAGGTGGCCTGGCGGCACCCCGAAGGTGAGGGCGAGGCAGCCGGTCTGCGCCGATGGGACGGGGACGGAACCGTCCGCCTGCACGCCGAGCACCGGTCCGAGTCGACGGTGGCGCTGCTGCTCGAACGGTGCATCCCGGGGTGGAGCCTGGCGGCGGTGCCCGAGACCGAGCAGGACGCGGTCGTGGCCGGCCTGCTCCGCCGGCTGTGGCGCCCGGTGCAACCCGGTGACGGCATTGCGGCCTTGGAGGTCATGTGCCGAGCCGGGGCGGACTCCTTCGACGCCACGGTGCGCCACGGCGACATCGATCCGGGCCTGGCCCGGCTGGGCATGGACCTCTTGCGGCGCCTACCCGCGACGGCGGGACGCACCGTGCTGCTGTGCACCGATCTGCACGCCGGCAACGTCCTGGCCGCCCGCCGCCAACCGTGGCTCGTCATCGACCCGAAGCCGTTCGCCGGGGATCCGACCTACGACGTGCTGCAGCACATGCTCAATTGCCGCCGCCTGTTCGCCGATCCCCGGAGTCTCGCCCTTCGCATGGCCGGGCTGGCCGGCCTCGACCCCGAGCGCGTGCTGCAGTGGCTGTTCGCCCGGTGCGTCCAGGAGTCCGACCGTCAGCCCGCGCTCGTGG
>Ga0209415_10011638_pt1 | contig 14785 bp, 14 predicted proteins | sample PeaSoiSIISIP2007_FD_187696 | JGI IMG/M metagenome (GOLD analysis project Ga0209415, IMG submission 187696) | Peat soil microbial communities from Weissenstadt, Germany - SII-SIP-2007 (SPAdes) (version 2) | ecosystem: Environmental > Terrestrial > Soil > Wetlands > Peat | place: Germany...
GCCAGGGCGTTGCCGCCGAGCGCGAGCGCGCCGGCGATGCAGGCCACCGCCAGCACGAAACCGGCGAAGGCGATGAAGACCAGGGTTCGGGTCATGGCGCGGCGAACTCCCCCGTTGGCTGCGGATCGATGGCCGGCTTCAGCAGCCGGTAGTGAAGGCGCCCGTACCAGACGAGCGCGTTGACGAGACCGATCGAGACCAGCGTCACCACCGACGCCAGCGAGAGCCCGCCCGCCATCAGCGCAAGTCCGGTGAGCAGGGCCGCCCCGACGCCGCCTGGGGCGTCGGCGAATGGCCCGGCGGCGAACACCACCGCCCCGCCGATGAAGCCGACCAGGGCGACGATGCCGAAGGCGCAGATGACGCTGACCAGCGTGATCAGGATCGGCAGCAGCACCAGGAGGTCGATGGCGCCGAGACCCAGCACGGCGAACACGGCGGCCGCGGCGGCCTCGGGATTGCGCTGCGCCTCCCACCGCTTGACGCCCACCTCGGCGCGCAGCTCCCGCGCCAGCCGGTCGGGATCGCCGAGCGCGGCGGCGACGTCGGCCTCGCTGCGGCCGGCCGCTGCGCCTTCGGTGAAATGGGTCTCGTAGTCCGCCACGATGTCGGACTGCGCCTGCAGAGGCAGGCCGACGAGGCCCTGCCGCAGGCGCGCGATGAAGTCGTGCCGCGTCATGTCACGGCTCCCCCAGGATGGATTGGACGGCGCCGGCGAACGAACGCCAGGCGTCTTTCTGCGCGGCGAAGCTGGTCTGCCCAGTGTTTGTCAGGCGGTAGTACTTGCGCGAGGGTCCGGCCGAGGACTCGACCAGGTAGGTTTCGACCAGGCCGTCGGACTGCATGCGGCGCATCAGCGGATAGATCGTGCCCTCGCCCATGCCGATCGCCTCGGCGAGGCGGCTGGCGATCTCGTAGGCGTAGCTGTCGCCCCGCGACAGCAGCGCCAGCACGCAAAGATCGAGCGCCCCTTTCTTCAGCTGGATGTCGATGGTTTCCGGCATGGGGTCTCGGGCATGGGGCTTCGCGTTGCGATTTCGGTGGGTATAACCAGATACCTTTCTATGCAAGGTACCTTGCGCAACATGTCACCGAATTAATGTCCTGATCGTGGCGAGGCGGGGCCGATCCGCGTCCGCTGCAACGCAGCAAAAACTTGGCGGCGGCGCGGTGAAACGTGTTAGAAAGCCGTCATAAGAAGCGGGCGTCGAGGGGCGCGGCGCTCAAAAACGCGCCTGAGGCAATAGGTATGGCGACAATAAAGCGCGTCGGGGTGATCGGCGCGGGCCAGATGGGTGGCGGGATCGCTCACGTCTGCGCCCTGGCCGGCTACGACGTCCTGATCAACGACCTCGAACAGCAGACGATCGACGAGTGCCTGCGGGTGATCGACCGCAACATGTCGCGCCAGGTCAGCCGCGGCATCGTCGGCGAACTCGACAAGCGCGAGGCCTTCGCCCGCATCCAAGCCGCGCCCTCGCTGACCGACCTCGGCGACGTCGACCTCGCCATCGAGGCGGCGACCGAGAACGAAGAGACCAAGAAGGCGATCTTCAAGGCGCTGCAGCCGCACCTGAACCCGAACGCGCTCTTGGCCTCCAACACCTCCTCGATCTCGATCACACGGCTGGCCTCGACCACCGACCGGCCGGAGCACTTCATCGGCCTGCACTTCATGAACCCGGTGCCGGTGATGAAGCTGGTGGAGATCATCCGCGGCATCGCCACCGACGCGGGCACGTACGAGACCGCCGTCGGCTTCGCCAAGTCGCTCGGCAAGACCACCGCCAACGCCGAAGACTTCCCCGCCTTCATCGTCAACCGCATCCTGGTGCCGATGATCAACGAGGCGATCTACACGCTCTACGAAGGTGTCGGCACCGTCGACGCCATCGACACCGCCATGCGGCTGGGCGCGAACCACCCGATGGGCCCGCTGGAGCTTGGCGACTTCATCGGCCTCGACACCGTGCTGGCGATCATGAACGTGCTGCACGAGGGCCTGGCCGACTCCAAGTACCGGCCCTGTCCGCTGCTGGTGAAATACGTCGAGGCCGGCTGGCTCGGCCGCAAATCCGGCCGCGGTTTCTACGACTACCGCGGCGAGAAGCCGATTCCGACCCGCTAGTCTCGGCCCTGCGACAGCAGGTGCGCGCTTTAACCGTTCGACTCGCATCGCCGGCTGGCGTGATACTTTCCGCTGTAGCGATTCGCCGCTGAGGCTCCATGCGCAAGCTGACACTGGCGCTGCTTTCGGGCGCCTACATCTGCATCTCCCTGATGACCGCACTCCTGGTGTGGCGGATCGGCGGCGGCGCGGGGGCCGGCATGGCCGCCCTGATCGGCACGCTCGGCCTCTGCTTCGCCGTGCAAGGCCTGGTCGCGCGGATGGGCCAGCAGGGCGAGCTGGCCGGTGAGATCGAGTCCGTGCGCGAGGCGCACCTGATCCTCGCTGGCGAGATCGACAAGCTGCAGTCGCGCCTGACCGACGTGGTCGAGACCATCGCCGAGGACGCCCTACGCCGCTCGGAGGAGATCTACAGCGAGGTGCAGCTGCTGGAGGACGTGGTCCAGCACATGGGCGAGCGGATCGAGGCGCAGCTCAGCCTCCAGGTCGAGCACGCCGCCGCCGACTCGGTTTCGCCGCAGGCCGCGGCGCTGCTGCACACCGTGCGCGCCGCGCTCGACGCCGGCCGCGTCGATCTCTACCTGCAGGCGGTCGTCAGCCTGCCGCAGCGGCGCACCCAGTACTACGAGGGCTTCTCGCGGCTGCGCGACGAAACCGGCCGGGTGCTGATGCCGGCTGAATTCCTCAGCGTCGCCGAGCCGGGCGGCCTGGTCGCGGCGATCGACAACCTGCTGCTGTTCCGCTGCGTGCAGATCGTGCGCCGCCTCGCCGGTCAGGACCGCAAGGTCGGCATCTTCTGCAACATCTCCCTGGCCAGCCTCGGCGACGAGGACTTCTTCCCCCCGTTCATGGAGTTCCTGGCCGCCAACCGCGACCTCGCTGACTCGCTGATCTTCGAGCTCGGCCAGAGCGCGTTCAACGCCCGTGGGTCGATCGAGGCGCGCAACATGGCCAAGCTGGCCGACCTCGGTTTCCGCTTCTCGCTCGACAAGGTCAGCGACCTCGACCTTGACTTCCAGGATCTCGCCCGCGCCGACGTCGGCTTCGTCAAGATCGCCGCGCCGCTGTTGATCGATCAGCTCCAGGACGAGGACGGGCGCCTCACACTGCGCGCGTTCCCCGAGCTCGAGGCCGCCGACTTTGCCGCCTTTGCCCGCCGCCACGGCATCGAGCTGGTGGCCGAGAAGGTCGAGAGCGAGCGCCAGGTGGTCGACATCCTCGACCTCGAGATCGGCCTCGGCCAAGGTCACCTGTTCGGCGAGCCGCGCCCGATCCGCGACGCGGTGCTGGCCGAGTCCCCGCCCACGGTCGAACTGATCCAGGCCACGCTGCGCCGCCGCGCCGCGGGCTAGGACCGTCAAACGCTCGCGTTCGTGGCGGGCGTTCCCCAGTTGACCGACATCAAGGAACCTGGCGCGGCTCGAGCGCCTGGTGGCACCAGCGCAGGTCGATGGCGCGGCGCTCACCAGGGGCAAGGAGGGCTGGGCTTGATCGCGGCTCGCCTCAAGTTTGGGGTGTTCGTAGCCACCGTGCTCGTCCCGCCTGGCGTCCTGATGGCCACCGGGGACGCGCGGCTCATCGACCTTGGCAAGCTGGCGATGATCTTGAGCCCCGGGGTCGCCGGCCTCGTCCTCAATCTCGGGAGGCCTCGCGGCCCAAAGCCGCGCTGGCCTTGGGTTGGCGTCTCCACGGTTGTCACGCTGGTCGTGGCGGGCGCCTCTCTGGCGGTCGCGGTGCTTGTGGGCGCCGCGGATTTTGAGCCGTCGGGCTCGGCCCTGCCGGCGGTCGCTTCCGCTGCGGGAATCTCCGCCCTGACCAGCGTCCTGGAAGAATTGGGTTGGGCCGGTGGTGGTCTCGCGCTGGCGGTCGCCGCGTTGGGGCGGCGTTGGGGAGTCGTCGCGCTGGGCTCGGTCTGGGCCGCCTGGCACCTGATTCCCGCGCTGCTTCGGGTCGGCTTGTTTCCGGACTTGGAGAAGGCGCCGCCGGCCATGCTCGGGGCCTTCGTTGTGTCCTGCCTGGTCTACCGGGAACTGCTGACCGCGTTGCGCGAGCGCGCCCGAACCTGGTGGGCCGCAGCGGCCGGTCACGCCGCGCCCAACATCCTGTTGGCCGGCCTAATGACCGCGGGATTGGGAGGTTTCGGCCGCCCCGGCGCGTGGCCATTCTTTCCGGCGCCCGGCGGATTGGTGTTTCCGCTCGTAACTCTGGCGGCGGTGTTGATCCTCCGACGCATTCCAATCGATCAATAGGTCGAACATCACCTCCGAACACCCGACCAGAATGGGCCAGTCCGCGGGTCGCGACCTAACCGGATTGACGCGCCCGACGCGCGCCGCTACCCGCCGGGCATGCTCCACACCCTCGACCGCCTCGCCGACCTGGCCGGCCGCTACGATGTGCTGCTCTGCGATGTCTGGGGCGTGATCCACAACGGCGCTGAGAGCTATCCGGGGCCCTGCGCGGCTCTGGCCGAGTGGCGCGAAACGGTCGGCCCGGTGATCCTGATCTCCAACGCGGCGCGGCCGCACCCCGAAGTGATCGTTCAAATGGACGGACTCGGCGTGCCGCGCGAAACCTATTCGGCGCTGGTCACCTCCGGCGACGTCACCCGCGTCTTCCTCGCCGAGCGCGCGCCCGGCCCGGCGTTCAAGATCGGGCCGAGTCGCGACGCGCCGCTGTACGCCGGCACCGGTGTCCGCTTCGCGTCGCTGGACGAGGCGGCCTTCATCGCCCTCACCGGCCCCAACGAGGACGAGATCGAGACACCGGAGGACTATCGCGCGGTGCTGACCGAAGCCGCGGCCCGCCGCCTGCCGATGATCTGCGCCAATCCGGACAAGGTGGTGCAGCGCGGGGCGCGGCTGATCTACTGCGGCGGCGCCCTGGCCGAACTCTACGAGAGCCTCGGCGGCGCGGTGATCATGGCCGGCAAGCCGCACCCGCCGATCTACCGCGCGGCGCTGGCCAAGGCCGCCGAGCTTGCTGGGGGGCCGGTCGACCCGGCGCGGGTGCTCGCGATCGGCGACGGCATCGTCACCGATGTCGCCGGCGCCAACACCCAGGGCCTGGACGTGCTCTTCATTGCCGCCGGCATCCACGGGGCCGAGACGCGCGGCGCCGACGGCGGCCTCGATCCCACCGCCGCCGCCCGCCTGCTCGCCGCCAGCGGCTCGCACGCCGCCTACGCCATGGACGCGCTCGCCTGAGCGCCGCTACAAGCACCCGCGAACTCGGGAAGGAACGCATGGACGGCGCCTGCCTTGAAGACCTGGAGATCGGCCAGACGGCGGAGCTGCGCCGCACGGTCGCCGAACGCGATATCGAAGCCTTCGCCGCGGTCACCGGCGACAGCAACCCGGTCCATCTCGACGAGGCCTACGCCGCCGCCACCCCGTTCAAGGGCCGCATCGCCCACGGCATGCTGAGCGCCGGCTACATCTCGGCCGTGCTTGGCACGCGCCTGCCCGGCCCCGGCGCGATCTATGTCTCCCAGTCGCTGAACTTCCGCCGCCCGGTGCGCATCGGCGACGAGGTCACGGCCGAGGTGAAAGTCACCGCCATCGACGCCGCGCGCGGCCGCGTCACCTTCGCCACCCAGTGCGTGGTCGCCGGCAAGACCGTGGTCGAGGGCGAGGCCGTGGTGGTCGTGCCTCGGCGACCGGCGCGGAGCGCCTGATGAGCCTGGAAATCTACCACGCCTGGCGCAACCTCGCGCCCGACGCCCACGGCGCGGCGGTCGCCTACGGCAACTTCGACGGCCTTCACCTCGGCCACCAGCACGTGATCGCCGACGCGGCGAAGGCGGCCAAGCGGCTGGGCGCGCCGCTCGGCGTGGTCAGCCTGGAGCCGCATCCGATCGCCCTGTTCAATCCCGGCGGCCCGCCGTTCCGCCTGACCAACACCCATCAGATGGCGCGTGTCGCCGAGCGACTGGGCGTGCAGCGGCTATACTTGGTCCCCTTCGGTCACGAGATGGCCGGCCTGTCCGACCGCGACTTCGTCAAGGACGTGCTGGTTGGCGGTCTCGGCGTTCGCCACGTCGCCGTGGGCTTCGACGTCACCTACGGTAAGGACCGCACCGGCAATCCGGAGGCGATGCAGCGCTGCGGCAGGGAGTTCGGCTTCGACGTCTCGGTGACGCCGGAGGTGGACGCCGAGGATGGTCTGAAGATTTCCTCGACCGCCGTCCGCAACTTGTTGCGTGACGGCAAGCCCGGCGAAGCTGGCCGCATCTTGGGCCGGCCGTTCGCGATCGAGGGCCTGGTCCAGAAGGGCCGCCAGCTTGGCCGCAAGCTGGGCTTTCCCACCGCCAACGTGCCGCTGGGCGAATACATCGCCCCGAAATTCGGCGTCTACGCCACCCGCACCCTGCTGCACGACGGTCGCAAGCTCGGCGGCGTCGCCAACATCGGCGTCAACCCGACCACCGGCATCGTCGAGCCGCGGCTGGAAGTCTGGCTGTTCGACTTCGACGAAGACATCTACGGCGAGGTGATCGAGACCGAACTGATCGCCTTCCTGCGGCCTGAAGAGACCTTCCGCGACGCCGAAGGCAATTTCGATGTCCCGGCCATGGTCCGCCAGGTTCACCGCGACGCCGCCCAGGCCCGTGAGATCCTGCGCAAAGGCGGGCTGTATGACGGGCCTGACGTCGGCTAAGCTCGCCGTTCCTGGAGGCGCAAGATGCGCGGCGCGTCGGTTCTGATCGCGCTGGCCGTGACCGGCCTGCCGCCACTGGCGAGCGCCGCGGCGACGCCGGCGCACGCGGCGATGTTCCGCGGCGTGCCAAGGACGGCGCTGATCGCGGCGGCCAAGTCCGCGCCGCTCAAGCTGATCGACCCGGAGGAGACCTACTGCGACGCCGACACGTCGGTCGCTGACTGGCTGAAGCAGCTGACCGGCCCGCAGGTGCGGCGCGTCGCCTGGACCGCCGGGAGCTGCGACCTGGTCAACGACATCAACCCGCTCGACGCCGGCGGCAGCTACTGCGTCCAGGCCACCTTGACGCTCAAGCATCCCAAGAACCGCCGCGACGCCCCCGAGCTGGAGATCTACCTGGAGGACCCCAAGGGCGGCAAACTGGGCGCCGCCTACGCGTTCCGCGCCATGTTCGACAGCAACGACGGCCCCGATTACATGCGCTTCCGCAGGGACTTCGAGGCCGAGTGGCGCGACCGCTTCAAGGACGCCCCAGCGCCGCCCTGCACGGACGACCCGTAGGCAGGTCCTTCACCCGGCGGCATAACCCTTAGCTGCTCATGTGCTGCAGGCCCTTGGCCGACAGCGCCTTGTAAGCCTCCACCCGGAACGTTTCACATGCGACACGCCCGAGCCCGGCGGCCACGCGCCGCGGCGGCGCCCCTCATCCCGCAAGATGGGCGAAGCACACCGCCCCAATCGCCACAACCACGCCCGTTCCAACCCACGCTTTCCGCACCCGGACCTGCGGCGGACGCCCGTACCGCTCGCCCAGCATCAGCCCAAACGCCCCGATCATCAGCCACAGGTGCCCGACCGCCCAGGTGAACGGCGCCAGCATCCACAGCCAGCAGGCGGCGACGCACCAGGCGGCCGATCTCAGCCCATAGGTGAAGCTCGCAAGCTCGGCCCGGGGGCCGAAAGCGGGCAGGGCCGGGGTGCGATGGCAGCCTCTTATCGCCAAGGCCTTCAGCTTCGTGCCCTGCCACACCAGGGCGGCGCCCAGCGTGACCGCCAGCGCGGCGAGATCACTGCGCAGGGCCTGAGCCAGCAGCCCCGACAGGGCCCAGAGGCCGAACAGGGCGACCAGCCACGGGCTCATGTAGCCCAGGATGAACAGCACCGCGGCGCGCCCCTTGCGGGCCGCTAGGCTCTGCCGAAACACACAGGTGAGATTGTGCGCAAGCAGGGGAGACATCATCGCGCCCAGCATGAGCAGGTCGAAAACCAGCTGCGAAGGAAGGATGCTCCAGCGCCCGTCGGCCGGAAGTGTCTCCCAGTGGACCGGTCCGCCGCAGATCCGGACGAGCGGCGAATCCAGGATCATGGTCGCCATGGCGACCCAACAGGCGCCGCTGATCGCCAGGAGTGGCCAGAGCGGCCCACGCGCCATGGCCGATACGGCGGCGAGCGCGCCCCTCATCGCGCCGAAAGGCGGTAAACGTCGATCTTGTCCACGGTGACGCGGTCGTTAGGCCCGAGCATGCCGCGCGGACTGATCCCGACCAGAATCTTTCCAGCGGTCTTCAGCTCCGGCAGATAGGGATCGACCTCCTCGGTGATCTCGAAGGTCTTGGTCAGGCCGCTGCCGCCGTGCTCGTTCCCCGCGTCGGACGCGTATTCGAGTCCGAACAGCGCCAAGGATCCGACCATCCCCGGCGCTGCGGCGCCAGGGACATTCACGTAGACGTCGAAGACGCAGGCCCCTTGATTGCCGCGGATGTGGTGCAGCTTGATAAACAGCCGGTCGGGCTCGCCCGGCTTGTCGCGCGCGACGGCGTCCGCGGTATAGCTCGCCGCATAGGCGGCGAGCGGACCAGGCGCGAGTTTGACCTCGCTTTCGACGGTTTGGGCGCCCAGAGCCACCACCTGGTCGTTGGAGCCCACCAACTCGCTGTTCAGGGTCTCAGCCATCGCTGTAGCCTTTCTTGCTCAAGCCGCCGCCAGAACGCGGGCGGCGCTGGGCGCCAGGGCGGCCAGTCGCAGGTCGCGCCGGGTGGCGCCCGGCAGGGGATCGGAGACATCGTCGTAGTCGTAGACCTGGCCGACCAGATTGATCACATCCTGCGGATTGCAGGGCCGGTCGGCGCCCGTTGCATCGTAAAGCCGGAACTGGCGGTTTTGCGCGCCGCCGAGCCAGGCCTGGTCGGTCGGGTTGAGGTCCTCGGCGTTACGCCCCCGCCAGACCGCCCACAGCCGGTCGATGTTGGCATGGTGCACCCAGAAGATCGGATCGACCGCCGCGGTCCTGGGGTCGCTCATCAACCCGCCGGCGCCCTGAGCGTCCTGGCCGCCGACGTCGACGTGGACGAGGTTGTGAGGCTGGTCCTCCAGCCAACCGCCATCCTCGCCGCCGTGAGAAAATGGGGTGTTTGGCCCGCCGAAGCCCGGAACGGTCCCCTGCTGGGCTGCCCCGATGAAGGTGGGGTCGAGCATGGCGTTGGACAGGTCCGCATCTTGGGCTGCAACCCCCTGCCCATACCGCGCCGGTACAAACAGAGCGTTTGCCGAACCGTCAGGCAGGGTCTGAGCGAGGAAGGCGTCGGGGATGGCCAGGGGATTCGGGTTCGCCGCCGATGCCGTCGCGCTATAGTTCCAATAGGGCAGCGCCCAGTCCTGCGGCGCGCCAGGTTGAGCCGAGATCCAGCCGTTCAGGACGTCTTCGAACGTCAGAAGATAGGCCCGGTGCCAGGGCAGAAAATACCAGGTCTGATGCTGGCACTGGTTCCAGTAGACGGCCTGTTCTGCGTGCGGTGGAAGGGCTGCGCCTGCGCCGATGATCCCGGCCCGGCGCCAGAGCGCATCGTTGAAGCCGTGCATGGCGCCAAGGTAGTTCCAGCTCAGCTTGCTCGTCGCGGGCCGCGCCTTCAGCGACGCCACGGCCTTGGCGTACCACAGCATGGTCGGGTTCCAGGTCGCCCCGAGCGCGCGAATTTCGGTCCGTGTACGAGCCATCGCCTTCCCCTTTCGCTTGCCGCCGCATCAGCGGCGCAACGACGGCGACCCGACGATTCTGATAGGCGGATCTGACGTGCGGGGCGCGGTTTCAACTCACACGCGAATTGGTAGCGGCGGACGACCGGCTTGGCAACCGCCAGCGCCTCAGATGATCGCGTCCGCCATCATCGTCTGGGTGGTTTTCTGCAGTGGCGGGGCGGTTTCCGACAGCAACTGGATCAGGCCGACGTAGAGCAGGTCGTTCACCGGATCGACCCAGAACCAGGTGCCGGCCGCGCCGTCCCAGTGGTAGGTCCCCAGTCCCACCGGCACGCCCGCCAAAGCCGGGTCGGTGAATACCGCGCCGTTGAAGCCGTAGCCGAAGCCGGGCCGAATCTGCTGGGCGCCGATGCCGTAGCGGGTCTCCAGCATCTCGTCCGACAGGTGGTTGGTCATCTGCTGCTGCAGCGCCGCAGCGCTGACGATGCGCTTGCCGCCTAGTTCGCCGCCGTTCAGCAGCATCTGCGCGAACCGCGCATAGTCCGAGACGGTCGAGACCAGCCCGCCGCCGCCGATCGCCAGCGCCGGCGGCGCCTCGAAGTCGGCGCCCAGGATGTTGGGCGCCTCAACCAGCTTCTGCTGCCGCGGCGACCAGCGATACAGCGTCGCGCGCCGTGCGAGCTTGTCCGGCGGGGTGTGGAAGGCGGTGTCGACCATGCCCAACGGCTCGAAGATGCGGGTGCGCATGAACTCAGGGAGCGACTGGCCGGAGAGCTTCTCGATGATCGCGCCCTGCACGTCCATCGACAGGCTGTAGAGCCACTTCGAGCCCGGCTGGTAGGCCAGCGGCAACGCCGCGACCTTGTCCGCGAACTGCGCCAGCGAGGCCGACTGCCACACTTGCGCAGCCTGGTAGAGCTGGTCGAGCGGCTCGGCCGGATTGAACCCGTAAGAGAGCCCGGCGGTGTGGGTCATCAGTTCACGCATGGTCGGCGCGTGCTCGGGGGGCGCCGTCTTGGCCTTGCCCTCGGCGCCCAGCCCGTCGAACACCGCGACGCCCTCGAACGCGGGCAGGTGCTTGGCGATGGCGTCGTCCGGCGACCACAGCCCCTCGTCGTAGAGGATGCTCATGGCGACGCCGGTGACCGGCTTGGTCATCGAGAAGATGCGGAAGATGGTGTCCAGCGCCAGCGGCTCCCCGCGCGCCAGGTCCTTCTGGCCCATCACGCTGGTGTGGACGGTCTTGCCGTGCCGCGCGACCAGCGTGACCACCCCCGCCAGCGTCCCCTCGTCGATCAAGCCCTGGAGGTAGCCGTCGATCGCGGCGAGGCCAGCGGCGGAGAGGCCGACGGCCTCCGGCGTAGCGGGGGCGAGGTCTCGGGTCATGGCGCGCTCCGGTGAGGTCGTCCCAATCCATAACCATCGGCCACGAGGTTTCCTATGGTGACGTCGCGGCGCTGGCCCCCTGCCTCGCCCTCTGCTACATCTTCCCCATGACCTCGCTTCGGCCAGCACCGCGAATTAACCGCCCGGCGTGACGCCGCCGGACGAGACTCCAGCGCGCGCCGGGAACGACTTGCACCCATCTCATTTGGTCGCCGAAGGGCCGTAGGCCCAGCCGGCGACATCCCATATACCCTGGAGCCGTCATGTCCGACGACGCCGACAAGCCGCTGCGGGACTACCGCGAGACGGTGTTCCTGCCCGATACGCCGTTCGCCATGCGCGCCGGCCTGCCGACGGCCGAGCCGAAGCTGCTGGAGAAGCTGGGCGATCTCTATCCGCTGATCCGCGCCAACCGCCAGGCGCACGGCGCGCCGCTCTATGTGCTGCATGACGGGCCGCCCTACGCCAACGGCGCGATCCACATCGGCCACGCGCTCAACAAGATCCTCAAGGACTTCGTGGTCCGCTCGCGCTTCGCGCTCGGCTACGACGTCGACTACGTGCCCGGCTGGGACTGCCACGGCCTGCCGATCGAGTGGAAGATCGAGGAGGCGTTCGGCAAGGAGGGTCGAAAGAAGGGCGAGGTCTCCAAGGCGGAGTTCCGCGCCCGCTGCCGCGCCTACGCCACCCACTGGATCACCGAGCAGAGCCGCGAGTTCCAGCGCCTGTTTGTGCTCGGCGACTGGAGCCGGCGCTACTCGACGATGGATTTCGAGAGCGAAGCGGCGATCGTCGCCGAGTTCCACAAGTTCATCGCCACCCACCAGCTCTACCGCGGCGCCAAGCCGGTGATGTGGAGCCCGGTCGAGCGCACGGCCCTGGCCGACGCCGAGGTCGAGTACCACGACCACGTCAGCCCGACGATCTGGGTGAAATTCCCGGTGACGGAGGGCTCGGACGCGACGGCCGGCGGCGCGGTGGTGATCTGGACCACGACGCCCTGGACCATCCCCGGCAACCGGGCGATCTCGTACAACCCGGAGATCGCCTACGCGGCCTACCGGGTCGAGGCGCTGGAGGAGAACCTGCAGTTCCAGCCCTGGGCTAAGCCGGGCGATGTGCTGGTGCTCGCCGACGAGTTGGCGGCCGACGTCTTCGCCGCCGCTAAGGTCGCCAAGTGGCTGCGGCTCGAGACGGTCGATCCCCAAGGCATGGTCTGCGCCCACCCGCTGGCCGCGCTTGATCCCGGCTACGGGTTCGCAGTGCCCCTGCTCGCCGGCGACCACGTCACCGAGGACACCGGCACGGGCTTCGTCCACACCGCGCCCGGCCACGGCGCCGAGGACTACCAGGTGTGGATCGCCCACGGTCATCGCGAGATCCCCGAGACCGTCGATGAGGACGGAGCGTACGAGCCCGACGTGCCGCTGTTCGCCGGGCTCAAGGTGCTGGAGACCGAGGGCAAGCATGTTGGTCGATTTGGGCCGGCCAACGATGCGGTGATCAAGGCGCTGATCGAGGCCGGCACGCTGCTGGCGCGCGGCCGGCTGGAGCACAGCTATCCGCACTCCTGGCGCTCCAAGGCGCCGGTGATCTACCGGGCGACGCCGCAGTGGTTCGTGCGCATCGACGAGCCGCTGGACGACGCCGTGCACGGCGGCAAGACGCTGCGCCAGACGGCGCTGGCGGCCATTGACCACACCGAATTCTACCCGCCGCAGAGCCGCAACCGCATCCGCGCCATGGTCGAGAGCCGGCCGGACTGGCTGGTGAGCCGCCAGCGCGCCTGGGGCTCGCCGCTGGCCATGTTCGTCGACAAGGAGACCGGCCAGCCGCTGCGCGACGAGATGGTCAACGAGCGCATCGTCAATCTGATCGCCGACGAGGGCGCCGACGCCTGGTTCACCCGGCCGGCCCGCGACTTCCTCGGCAACCACGACCCCGAGCGCTTCGAGAAGGTCGAGGACATCCTCGACGTCTGGTTCGACTCAGGCTCGACGCACGCCTTCGTGCTGGCGAACCGGCCGCACACCCATTGGCCGGCCGACCTCTACCTCGAGGGCGCCGACCAGCACCGCGGCTGGTTCCAGTCGTCGCTGCTGGAGAGCTGCGCCACCCGCGGCCGAGCGCCCTACGACGCCGTCATGACCCACGGCTTCACCCTCGACGAGAAGGGCGAGGAGAAGATGTCGAAGTCGCGCGGCAACAGCATCGAGCCGCAGGACGTGACCAAGCAGAACGGCGCCGAAATCCTGCGCCTTTGGTCGGCGCTGGTGGACTACGGCGAGGACCAGCGCATCGGCCCGACCGTCCTGCAAACGGTCATCGACGCCTATCGCAAGCTGCGGAACACCCTGCGCTACCTGCTGGGCGCGCTGGCCGGCTACGAGGCCGCCGAGGCCGTGCCGCTGCAGGACATGGCGCCGCTGGAGCGCTTCGTGCTGCACCGGCTGCACGAACTCGATGGGCTGGTGCGCAGGTCCTACGAATCCTACGCGTTCGAGCCGGTGGTGAAGGCGCTCGGCGACTTCTGCTCCAACGACCTCTCGGCGCTGTTCTTCGACATCCGCCGCGACCTGCTCTACTGCGACCCGCCGCAGCGGCTGCGCCGCCGGGCCGCCCGCACGGTGATGGACGCGGCCTTCGAGCGCCTGACCATCTGGCTGGCCCCGATCCTGGCCTTCACCTGCGAGGAGGCGTGGTCCACGCGCTTCCCGGACGCCGGGCCGAACGCCCTGCGCCTGATCCCGCCGACACCGGCCGAATGGCGCAACGACGCCGAGGCGGATCGCTGGGCCCTGATCGAGCGGGTGACGCGCGTGGTCACCGGCGCGATCGAGGTGGAGCGGCGAGACAAGCGCATGGGCGCGGCGCTGGAAGCGGCCCCGCGTGTTTTCATCGCCGATCCTGAGCTCGCCGCCGCGTTCGAGAGCCTGGACCCGGCGGAGATCTTCCGCACCAGCGGCGCGAGCCTGGCGCATGGCGACGGCCCGCCGGGCGCCTTCCGTCTCGACGAGGTCCCCGGCGTCGCCGTGATCGCCGAGCCCGCCAGCGGCCACAAATGCGCGCGCTGCTGGCGCGTGCTGCCGGAAGTGGTCGCGCCCACGTTCCTGTGCGAGCGCTGCGAGGAGGCGGTGGCGATCTGGGACATGCGCGCCGCATGACCCGCATCCCCCGGCTCGCGCTCATCGCCTACGTGCTGGCGGTGGCGGTGATCGTCAGCGACCAGGCGCTGAAATACTGGGTGCTGGACGTGTTTCGCCTGCCTGACCGCTCGCCCTCGCCGCTCGCCGGCCCGTTCTGGCTGACCCTGGTGTGGAACAAGGGCGTCAGCTTCGGCGTGCTCAACATCGACGCTGAATGGACCCGCTGGGTGCTGTCGGCGTTCTCGCTCGGCGTCGCCGCCGCGTTGGCGGTCTGGGCCTGGCGGGTGGACCGGCCGGTGCTGGCGCTGGCGGTGGGGCTGATCATCGGCGGGGCGGTCGGCAACGCGATCGACCGGGTGCGGTTGGGCGCCGTCACCGACTTCATCGACGTCACCCGGCTCTGGTTCCCCTGGGTGTTCAACCTCGCCGACAGCGCCATCAGCGTGGGCAGCGTGCTGCTGATCTGGGATCTGTTCCTGGCGCCGCGCAA
>Ga0209415_10011639_pt1 | contig 14783 bp, 12 predicted proteins | sample PeaSoiSIISIP2007_FD_187696 | JGI IMG/M metagenome (GOLD analysis project Ga0209415, IMG submission 187696) | Peat soil microbial communities from Weissenstadt, Germany - SII-SIP-2007 (SPAdes) (version 2) | ecosystem: Environmental > Terrestrial > Soil > Wetlands > Peat | place: Germany...
GCCAAGGCGCCGAAATCGGTTCCATTAGTGCTACAGAATTCACCTCGATAAATCGCCTCCGCTGTCCAAGTTCCGCTGGGACCTCCGACGCCCGCCGGGCCGCCGGGACGCGCGCGTTCCCGACGGAGCCTCCGTACCCCGGGGCGCCGCCCGATACGCGTCCGAAGAGCGAAGCCCGCGCGGTTGCGGGCGCACCTAGATCGCGGTCGTGAGCCAGCCCGCGTACAGCGGGTCCCGCCCGTGGATGGCGGCCTCGTACCGGCGTTGCAGCCGCCGCGTGATCGGGAACTCGCCGTTCCCGATCGGTCGCCCGTCGACCTCGCGGATCGGGGTCACGCCGGCCGCCGTCCCCGTGTAGAGGAGCTCGTCGGCGGTGAAGAGCTCCTCGCGCGTGAAGTCGTTGCGCTGGAAGACGAGGCCTTCGTCGGCCACGAACCGGATGATCGTGTCCCGGGTGACCCCGCGGAGGATCCCCGAGCTCGCCGGCGGCGTGCTGACGATCCCGTTCTTGACGCGGAAGATGTTCTCGCCGGGGCCCTCCGCGACCATCCCTTGGGAGTTCAGCAGGATCGCTTCGTCGTACCCGCCCGCCTTCGCCTCCATCTTGGCCAGGGCGGAGTTCGCGTAGTTGGCGGCACACTTCGCCTGCGGGGGCAGCGATCGGGAGTCGACGCGGGTCCAGCTCGAGACCGTCGCGCGGACCCCCTGATCGACGCCGGCCTGCCCCAGGTACGCCCCCCACTCCCACATGCCGATCGCCACGCGCACGGGGCTCGTCGTCGGGTCGATCCCCATCTCACCGTAGCCGGTGAAGGCGATCGGACGGAGGTACGCCTCCCGGATCCCGTTCGCGCGGATCAGGTCGATGCACCCCTGCATGAGGGTCGCGCGGTCGAACGGGAGGGTCATCCGGTAGACCTTGGCACTGTTCAAGAACCGGTCGATGTGCTCGCCCAAGCGGAAGACCGCCGATCCCGTCGGGGTCGTGAAGCATCGGATCCCCTCGAACACGGCGTAGCCGTAGTGGAGGCCGTGCGACAGCACGTGCGTCTGCGCGTCGTTCCAAGGCACGAGCTTCCCGTCGAGCCAGATCTTGCTGAGCGCGCGGATGCCGACCATCGGTTCGTTCAGGCTCCCCGGAGGGATAAACTGAGGCTCACTCCGGATGCACCCGCCGTCAAGCCTCGCTGGCGTGTTCAGGGTAGCGCGCTCTCCCGCAGGGAAGGACTCCCTCCCGGCCGGCTTCGGACGGTGTCCGCAAGATAAGGCCGGTTTGTCCGAGGAGGCCCCGTTAATCTTGGGGAGATAGCGCTCTACTCGAGTCGGGCGCCCCTGGCCTGGGCGCTGGGTCAGGGAACCTCATTCGTCGGCGCCCCCGTTCAATCCGGCTCCCTCCGCCCTCTACGCTACGGCCACCCAATCGGAGGGCAGCTCTCGAAGGTGCAGCTTGATAGGGGCGCGTAAACCACCACCCTCAAGGCGTAGGTTTCCGGGCATTGGCCCGAACTGACGACCATGTAGCTTATGCCCGCCCCGGCGAATGAGAAGCTGCCGCTGCTGGCGCTAACGTTTACGATATCGCCTGTGGATCCCACTGGGTGGACTTGAAGGTGAATCGCCCTGGAATCGTTCGTGCTCCAAACGCCGGTGATTTGGCTCCCGCGCGGCGCGTAGAAAGTGGGGAACTGATTCCCGATGCCGACATTCCATCCGGGACACTGGGGTCCGGCGGTGAAATTTGCCACATGTGGCACCGGGAGTACGAACACAACCGCCACAATCCCGCCGAGGATCGCGAGGGCCAGAATCAATCGCCCACGAAATCTCCGCGTCCCGCCCTGGTCGAATTCAACTCGGTTAGGACTCGCTCCCTCCATCGGCGCGAGCCCTCAGCAGAGTCCGTCGTAGTCGACAGTGAAGCCGAGGAAGGTGGGCACTACTCCGTTAGCCGAAAAGATCTGGTTGAGCACTCCGCCGGAACACCCGGCTTCGTTGAAGTAGTACGAGTACCACCCCCGCTGGATTGGTGTTAGGTAACTGGTGTAACCGGTGCCGGAGTCCGTCCAAGCGGGATTAGAAAATAGGAAGTGAGTTGCGGCGCTCCAACTAGGACTAACCCACTGCCAGTACTGGTTCGTCGAACATGAAGGAGCCTCCACGACCCACTCGACAGTCGTGAGGTCAGGGTACACGTTCGTGGGTAATCCCGTGACTACAGACCAGCTACCTGACCACAGGGTCCGGTCCGTAACGCTATCCGCAAAAAGGAACATGAGAAAGCTGCCGGAAATCCACACCTCTGCCTGAATCGGGTGCGACGTATTCAGGGTTACGTTCCAATTGATGTACGGGTCATACGCTTCGAGCGTACCTGTGAACTCAATGAAGAGTCCACGCTGGAGCGACGAGGTCGCCGAGGAGTACGAGTAAACCACTCCGGCTTGCCACAATTGATCCCCAAACACCGGCCCGAAGTTCACCCCTCCTATGCCGACCCAGGATCCGACCTCCTCCCCTCCGCTCGAGCTGCAAGGGCCCGTCGGTCCAGTGACGTAACTCATAGTCGGCAGGCTCATAGTCGCAGATGCTGCCGTGATGTGGGTGCCCGAAGCGAGATAACCAGCCCAGTTCGAACTGCCGGTCACCACCGCGATCAACCACCCTCCGACCCCGTACGGCGTCGCTTGGAACGTAGTTGAGTAGCTTAGATCGTCGGCGACGGTGCCCGCATTGGTGATCCACATGAAAAAGAAGAACTGGTAGCAACTATCAGGGCATCCAAACTTGTGGAAGTTGGTTATTCCAATTGAGGTCTGAGTGACCGGTGGAAAGGTGACAAGAAGACCGCTCTGCGGCGTGGTCAGTGCTTGACCGTTCACGGTAATCTGCGCGACGTCAATCGGTCCGGCCGATCCGTTAAGCAGATAGATTCCCACGAGAACTTTAGCGTCCGCGCACTGGGGCCAGCATCCCCCGGATGGACAAGGAACACACGAGGGAGTACCGGTAGCCAATCCCGTCTGTAGAGCGGGCGACGGCAGGAGTGGACTGTCATTTCCGTGACTGGTCCTAGGTCGGAACGTGTCGAAGGTGGGAGTCGGCCCGGTTATCGGAGGATGACCCCCGGCGACCGCGGAAGGCGGCGGTGATACCCTTGCCCCGACGAGCAACAGAACAATGCACGGCGTAAGTGTTAACGGAAAGGATCGACGCCCGTTCATGGATACACAATGGTCTCACAAACGCCTCAACATTAGGTCAAACGGACTTTACAAGTTGAGGCTGGCGTGAGTCTCCTCGGGGACCAAGTGCCCTCCGGCCGCTCCGGGGCCTGCGCTGACGCGGGTGTTTCCGTCGCGGGCGACGCGCTACCATAAACACGTCAAGCCTTGCTGACTGACCCTTAATGAGACGCCCGGAGGCTCGACGACCGAGGGGACCGGATGATCGAGGTGCGATTCCATGGCCGGGGCGGGCAGGGGGCGGTCCTGGCCGCCGAGCTGCTCGCCCAGGCCGCGTTCCTGGACGGTCGCGTGCCGCAGAGCTTCCCGTTCTTCGGCGTCGAGCGGCGCGGGGCGCCGGTCACTTCCTACACGCGCCTCGACGACCACCCGGTCGGCGTGCGCACGACGATCACCGCACCCGACATAGTGGTCGTCCTCGAGCCCGGGCTCCTTCTTACCCAGCCGGTCACGGACGGGCTGAAGGAAGGCGGGCTGCTCCTCGTCAACACGCGCCGCGCCCCCGAGGAGCTCCGGCTCGCCGAGGCCGGCCGCGTCGCCACCGTCGACGCGACGCAGATCGCCCTCGCCCACGGCCTCGGCTCGCCGACGCTGCCGATCGTGAACACGGCCATGCTCGGGGCGCTCGCCCGGGCCTCCGGGATCGTGTCGCTGTCGGCCGTCGAGCGGGCGGTCGAACGGTTCGCTCCGGCGCGCCCGCGCGAGAACCGCCTGGCGGCGCAGGACGGCTACGCCACGGTGCGGACGACCGAGGGCATCGTCGTCCCGAAGGCGGCGCGCCCGGCCGCCCAGGTCCGGGCGCCGATCCCGGAGGGGCCCGTGGCGTCCGTCTCCACGAGCACCGTTACGACGGCCGGATGGAGGACGTTCCGGCCCGTCGTCCACTTGGCCCGGTGCACCCGGTGCAACTTCTGCTGGAAGTTCTGCCCGGACGCGGCGATCGGGTTCGACGCCGACGGCTACCCGGTCATCGACCTCGAGCACTGCAAGGGGTGCGGGATCTGCGCCGCCGAGTGCCCGCCGACGACGATCGAGATGGTCGCGGAGGTCTGAGAGGGGACCATGACGCAGCTGGTGATGTCGGGGAACTACGCCCAGTCGTACGCGGCCAAGCTTGCCCGCGTGCAGGTCATCTCGGCGTACCCCATCACGCCGCAGACGACGATCGTCGAGAAGCTCGCGGAGTTCGTCAGCTCGGGAGAGCTGGCGGCCCAGTTCATCAAGGTCGAGTCGGAGCACAGCGCCCTCCAGGCCGTCGTGAGCGCGTCGGCGCTCGGGGCCCGGACCTACACGGCCACGTCGAGCCAGGGCCTCCTCCTGATGCACGAGCTGCTCCACTGGGCCTCCGGGTTGCGCGCCCCGATCGTCATGGGGGTCGTCAACCGGGCCGTGGCGCCGCCGTGGAACATCGGCGCGGACCACACCGACACCGTCGCCCAGCGCGACACGGGATGGATCCAGTACTACGCCGAATCGAACCAGGAGGTCCTCGACACGGTGCTGCAGGCGTACCGTCTGGCCGAGGATCCCGCGATCCGGCTCCCAGCGATGATCAGCGAGGACGCGTTCTACCTGTCGCACACCGACGAGCCGGTCGACGTGCCGGACCCGGCCGAGGTCGACGCGTTCCTGCCGCGCCGGGACGCCCGGGCCGTCCTGATTCCGGGGACCCCGACGCGGGTCGGATCGTTCACCGGGCCGGACCATTACGTCGAGTTCCGGCGCGAGATCGCCCGCGCGATGGAGCGGGTGCCCACGGCGATGCGCACCGTCGAGGAGGAGTTCGCCCGGCGGTTCGGGCGGACGTACGGCGGCCCCCTGCCGACCTACCGCGCCGACGACGCCGACGCCGTCCTCGTCACGATGGGAACGTCGTCGACGACCGCGCGTAGCGTGGTCGACGCGATGCGGAGCGAGGGCAAGAAGGTCGGGCTCGCCAAGCTGCGGGTCTTCCGGCCGTTCCCCGACGCCGAAGTCCGGGCGCTGGCGCGGTCCGTCGGCCGGATCGGGGTGCTCGACCGCTCGTTCACCTTCGGACGCTGGGGGGCCGCCGAGACCGAGGTCCGCGCCTCGCTCTACGACGCGCCCACCCACCCGGTCGTCCGGGGCTTCCTCGGCGGGATCGGCGGGCGCGACGTGACGCCGGGGCTGCTCCGCCGGGTCTTTGAGGCGATCCTGGCCGGCTCGAACGAGGACCCTCGGTGGGTCGACCTCGAGCCCGCCGGGGAGGTGACGCTCCATGGCTAGGCTCACGATCCCGGCGGAGGAGTTGATGCACCCCGGACACGCCGCGTGCCCTGGGTGCGGACCCGCGCTCGCCATGCGGCTCCTGCTCAAGGGCCTGGGGCCCCGGACGATCCTGTCGATCCCGGCGTGCTGCTGGACCGTCATCGCGACGCCGTACCCGACCACGGCGCTCGGCGTCCCGGTCCTGGACAATCCTATCGAGTCGACGGGCGCCTCGATCTCCGGGCTGCGCGCCGCCGCCGATGCGCTGGGGTTCCCGGACCTGCAGATCGTCGGGTTCGCCGGGGACGGCGGGACCGCCGACATCGGGCTGCAGGCGCTGAGCGGGATGCTCGAGCGCCGGACCGACGCGATCTACGTCATGTACGACAACGAGGCGTACATGAACACCGGCGTCCAGCGCAGCAGCTCGACGCCGCTCGGCGCCTGGACGACCACGACGCCCGTCGCGGGCGCGGCGCGCGGAAAGTCCGAGCCCAAGAAGGACATCATGGGGATCGTCCTCGCCCACCACCCCGCCTACGCCGCGACGGTGAACCCGAGCTTCCCGGAGGACTTCGTTCGCAAGGTCGAGCGCGCCCGTGGGATCCACGGCCCGCGGTTCTTCCACGTGCTGGCGGCGTGCCCGCCGGGCTGGCGGTACTCGTCGGAGGAGACGATCGCCATCGGGCGGCTCGCCACCGACACCGGCCTCTTCCCGCTCTACGAGGTGGAGGACGGGCGCTTCCGGGTCACCCGACGCGTCAGCACGCTGAAGCCGGTCGAGGAGTACCTGAAGGTCCAGGGTCGGTTCGCCCACCTGACGCCGGAGGAGGTCCGCGACCTGCAGGGCCGTCTGATCGTCGAGTGGAAGCGGCTCCTCGCCCGCGAGGCGGAAACGGCGGCGTCGCCGCCGCCGCTCGTCTCACGTTAGGTCGGCGCGGTACTCCGGCGGCTTCGGCCGCTTCGCGATCGCCTCGAGCAGCTCCTGCCCGAGCTGGTGGCCGATCTTCTCGAACTCGGCGACGGCGTCCGGCGCGAGTTCGACGTGGACGTTCCCCGCCGCGGTGCCCCGGGTCGACTGCGTGATGGCCGAGTGGCGGGGTTCCAGGAGCGTGACGCCCATCCGTTTCAGGTCCTTCTCGATCAGTCGGGAGGCATGCCCGGAGAGCGGGCTCGGGGCGTGGGTGTCGAACGCGAATCCGAACTTGCCCTTGAGCTCGAAGCCCCCGATCCGATTGAAGAACTCCCGGATGTGGGGCGACGCGGAGAAGTACTCCGTCGGACCGCCGATGACCAGGAGATCGGCGTCCTGAAGCAGATCGTCGTGGACCTCCGCCTGGTTGCGGCACGACGCGATGACGCCCGAGACCGTCTGGAGCCCGCGCGTGAGCGCCTCGGCGATCCGGAACGTGTTCCCGTAGCGCGTGTCGTAGATGACGAGCGCGACCTGAGCCATGGGCGGTTCCCCCGGGCCACCGAGGGGAGGCCGGAATACTATAGGGTTCCGTCGGGTCCACGGCACCTCCCCACCGGGGGGAGGCACGCCCCGGCGTCCGAATCCTTCGAGGGGATAGAAATACCCGATCCGCGGCTGAAACGCACGGAGAGCGTTCCCGAGGGAGCGAGCCCACATGGCCCCGTCCGACCGTCAGCTGGCGCTCGCCCTGGTGGCGTTCGCGCCGTTCCTCGCCGAGCTCGTCAGCGGGTCGACGCCCCCGCAGGCCTGGATCCTCCCGCCCGTCTTTCTGACGTTCATGGCGATCTACGGGCTGAGCGCGCTCGCCGCTCGCGAGCTCGCGATCCGGTTCGGGGGCGGAGCGGCCACGGTCCTGATCCTGGGGCTCGCGTTCGGGATCGTGAACGAGGGGATGGCCGCCCACTCGCTGTTCAACCCCGCCTGGCCGGGGGTGGACGTCCTCAGCTCGTACGGACGCTGGGAGGGGGTCAGCTGGCTCTGGGCGGCGTGGATCGTGCCGTTCCACGCCGTCTGGAGCATCTCGTTCCCGGTCTTCCTCGTCGGCCAGGTCTGGCCCGAGCACCGGGACCGGCGCTGGCTCACCGATCGGCAGCTCCTGGCCGTGATCCCGATACCGATCGCCGCCGCGGTGCTCACCTCCCTCGTCTTCTCGGGATACCCCCTCAGCATCGTCCAGTGGCTCGGGATGTTCCTCGCGGTACTCCTGCTCGGCTGGATCGCCCTCCGGTGGGGCCGGTCGCTCAACCGCCTCCGCCCGTTCGGGGCGTGGCGGCCCTCCCCGAGGCTCGCCTTCACGGTCGGGCTCCTCTTCTTCGTGATCGGGCAGATCGGGACCTGGCAGACCCCGAGCCTGGGCCCGTACCCGGAGGTCGGTCTGGGGCTGCTCGTGGCCGCCTACCTGCTCTTCGCCGCGGTCGCCCTCGGCCTCGATCGGAGCCCGGCCGGGGACCGGGCGCGCTTCGCTCTCGTTCTCGGCGGCATCGCCTTCTACGTCGGGCTCAGCCCGATCGCCGAGTTCGTGCTCGGTCGGATCGGCCTCGTCGCCATCGACCTGGTCGTCCTCGGACTCCTGGTCCGGCTCTATCGGGAACGGACCCGGGCGGCCGACATCACCGTCGCCCCGGCCCACGTCGCGATGGGGGCCGCGGACGCCCCCTAGGCCGACGCCCGCCCCCTCCGGCCCCTTCGCGGAGGTCCCGGGCCGTGCCGCAGGGGCGACGCGACGCGGCCGAGGGGTCTAAATCGACCCCCATCGCAAGTACTGGAGCAGGGAGCGTCGCGTGCGTCGGAAGACCGTCCTGATAGGGCAGGGTGCCGCCCGGGTCCCCCTCCCCGTGGAGGGCCCCCCCGGCCGGGTCGTCGGCGCCCGGCTCCCCCCGCTGCGAGGGTCCTTTCCAGCGGGCCGCAGGCGCCCCTCCGGGTGCCACTCCTCCTCGATTTCGACCGGCGTTGAGGCAAGCATTATAACCCCCTCCGGAAACTATCTCTTCAGGTCCCTCGTCACAGAGGGGCACGGGAACCAACATGTCGGGAAAGAACGAGATCCGTATCGCCGCGCGCCGACTGCCCCTCGCCAAGGCACCCACCCTGCCTACCCCCTGCCGGAAGTAGACGGACCACGGGGTGCCGGCCCGTCGGCCGGCCCCGACCAAGGGCGGAGACGGTCCCGGTCCTCCGCCCGCTTGAACTCTAAATCGTTCGGACCTCCTCTCGCTCGGATCTCGCATCGTCCGGGCCTTGGCCCGGCCGGAGTGTGAGTCCCCTGGCCCGGCCGAAGGATCGCCGGGGCCTGCGACGCCCCAGGACGAAGACCTCCCTCAGCCCCTACCGCCTCCCGTCGGGGAAGATCCTCCTGGCCCGGGACGTCTTCGGGCTCGGGAGCGAGCTCGCCGACGATCGGGCCGGGACCGTCTGGCGCCTCCTCGAGCTCATGGACGGGTCCCGCGACCTCGCGGCGATCCACCGGACGCTCGCCCGGAGCCACCCCGGTCGGGACCGGGCCACGGTCGGCCGGGCCGTCGAGGCGCTCCGACGGATCGGCGTCGTCGAAGAGGGGGCGGGGACCCCGCACGGGGGCTTGGATCCGAAGGCGCAGGACCGGTACTCGAGGAACTTGGAGTTCTTCTCGCTCGTCACCGTCGGCTCCGATCGACCGCCCGCCGAGCTCCAGCAACGCCTCCACGACGCCCGCGTCACCGTGCTCGGCCTGGGCGCGATCGGGAGCGCGACGGCGATGAGCCTGGTCGCGCTCGGGGTCGGTCGGATCCGGATCCTCGACCACGACCGGGTCGAGCGCTCGAACCTCAACCGGCAGCTCCTCTACACGACGCGCGACATCGGTCGGCTCAAGGTCACCGCGGCCCGCGATCGGCTCCGCGCGCTGAACCCGGACGTCGAGGTCGTCGCCGAGCGGTGCCGCGTCCGCGGCCCCTCGGACCTCCTCCCGCTCCTCCGGGACACCGACCTGTTCGTCCTCGGGGCCGACCAGCCCCACGAGATCCTCACCTGGACGAACGACGCGGCGCTCCGGACCGGCACGCCGTGGCTCGACAACAGCTACGCCGGACCCCGCGTGGCCCTCGCGCTCTTCGTCCCCGGTCGCACGCCCTGCCTTCGGTGTCTCCAGCACTACCTGGAACGCCGCCTCCGCCGCCAGGGGGCCTTCGAGGGCACCGAGCTGTTCCCGCCGGCGACGGCCAACGCCGTGATCGCCCCGACGGCCGGCATCGCCGGCCACCTGGGCGCGCTGCACGCCATGTACTTCCTCACGGGGCTGCCGACGCCCGCGGAAGGACGCCTCCTGCAGGTCAACCTGTGGAGCCCGAAGGACGTCCGGCTCGAACGGCCGCCGTTCTGGCGCCAGTGCCCCGCGTGCGGCTCCGGCCGTGCGGGGAGGCCCCGAAGCCGGGTCGCCCGGCCCCGACCGCGCCCTGCGTCGGGTCGTCGCTCCCGGAGGCGCCTGTGAACGCCGCGGAGCTGGCCGCCCCGCCACCGGCCCGCGGCCGCGGTCTTCTCGGGAACCGGAACTACGGCCTCTACCTCGTCGGGAACGTCGCCGGATGGGGAGGGCTCGCCATCGCCGACGTGATGTTCCTGTTCATCGTCTTCAACGAGACCGGTTCCGCCCTGGCCGTCGCCTACGTGGGCATCGTCGAGGCGCTGCCCCCCATCGCGATCGGTCTGCCCGCCGGGATCCTCGCCGACCGGTACGACCGACGGTGGGTCCTCGTCGTGACGTCGCTCCTCCAGGCGCTCGTCCTCGGGCTGGTCCTGGCCTACCTGTGGCGGTTCGGCTTCCACCTGGTGGTCATCCTCGTGCTCGTGTTCGTCCTCGAGACGGTGACCGTGGTGTTCCGGCCGTCGTCGGCCGCGCTCCTCCCGGACCTCATCGAGTCCCGCTCGCTGGAGGACGCGAACGGCGTGCTCCAGGCCGCGACCTCCGTCGCGTCGACGGTGGGGGCCGCCGCCGCTGCGGTCCTCCTCGTGCTCGCCGGCACCCTGCCGACGGTCCTGCTCGACACCCTCCTCCTCCTCGCGGGGGCCCTCCTGTTCGCCGCGATCGTCGGGCGTTACGGGGGGAGCCCGGCGGGCGCCGCGGCCCCCGAGCCGAGCCTCCGCCGGGAGCTCGGGGAGGCGGTCCAGTATCTCCGGGAGCACCCGCCCCTGGTGGAGCTCACCGCCGTCGCCGTCGCCTCCGGGTTCTTCGTCGAGATGTTCTCGCCGTTCCTGGTCGTCTACACCGTCCGGGTCCTCGGCGAGGCGGGAGGGACGTTCGGGTACCTCCTCGCCGGGTTCAGCGCCGGCTTCTTCCTGGGCTCGCTCGCCGTCGGCCGGATCGGCATCCTGCCGCAGTACGGCCAGTTCTTCGGCGTGGCGCTGATGATGAGCGGCGGTCTGCTCGCCCTGCTCGTCCTCGTCCCGAACTTCGGGATCGCCCTGGGCGCCCTGACGGGCGTCGGCATGCTGCTCGGCCTCATCGTGACCGGGTTCACGATCCTCGTGCAGCGCGTGGTCCCCTCCGACCTCCTCGGGCGGTACCTGGGGCTCGACGAGACGCTGACCTGGACCGTCGCGCCGCTGGGCATCCTCGCCGGTGGGATCCTCGCGCAGGCCAGCGGGGTCCTCGTCAGCTTCGGGGTCGCGGTCCTCGGGCTCATTGCGACCGGAGTGGTCGCGCTCCTGATGACCGGCCTCCGCTCGATCGGCGTCACGGCGACCTCGCCGTTCCCGATCATGCCCCCCGGGGTCCTCGGGGAGGAGTTCGTCCCCCTACCCGGCGCCGGCCGCAGGCTCGCCGAGCCGGGCGCCGAGCTTCCGCCAGTCCCCGACGAGATCGGGCCGTAGGCGGTCGATCCCCGTACGCTCGAGCCCGCGGAACCGGGTGCGAGCGGCCTCCTCGTCCCGGCGCGCGAGGTCGAGCTCGGCGCACCGCAGCTCGACCTCCATCGCGTCGGCCTCGAGATGCTGGTGCCGGAAGATCGATCCCGCGACGTCGAAGGCGTGCTGGGCGGGGTCGAGCTCGCCGCGCGCGAGCGCGAGGCGCCCCTCCGTCAGGTTCGCCCGGGCCTCGCCGAGCGAGTCGGCGACCTGCTCGAAGCCGGTGCGCGCCTTCGCCACGTACTCCGACGCTCGCTCGATCCGGCCCTCGCCGAACTCGAGGTCGGCCAGATTGAGGTACGCCCAGCCGGCCCGCCGGAGGTCGTGGGCGGACTCCGAGAGGTCGATCGCGCGCCGAAGGGCGCCCCGGGCTTCGTCGGGCCGGGACTCCGCCGCGAGCTGCGTCCCCAGGCAGAGAGCGGCGAATGCGGCCTCGGTGGGGTCGCCGAGCTCGACGAGACGGACGATCGCGGTCCGGTACTCGGCGAGCGCCTCCTCGACGCGGCCGGGGAGCATCGTGAGGACCGTGGCCCGGCGGACCGACTCGGCGGCCGCTTCGTGGTGATCGCCGGCGGCGACGGCCACCGCGAGCGCGGCCTCGTGCGCGGCGAGCGCCTCCGGATAGTTCCCGCGGTAGTACAGGATCTCTCCCCGGAGCCGCAGGGCCGCGAGCCGAAGGTCGACGGGTCCGCCGCCCTCGAGGTCGTCGGGCATCTCCTGGAGCGACGCCTCGGCGGCGTCCCACTGTCCCAGGTCGGCGAGGACCCGCGCCCGGTACACCGAGAGGAGACCCTTGTCGAGCGGTCGGGCGGCCTTCCAAAGACGCGCGGACCCGCGGATCTCCCCGAGGGAGATCTCGGCCGCGGTGAGCTCGCCGGAGCGGGCCTGCTGGAGGGCGATGTCGAGACGGAGCGAGAGCGCCGTGGTGGTGTCGTCGGGCGCCGATCGGTTGAGCGACTCGAGCGCCTGGTGGAGGTACGGCAGGGCCGCTCCGGGCTGGAAGGAACCGGCGGCGAGCTGGGCGGCCTGACGGTTGTAGCGGGCCGCGGCCGCGTCCATCCGGCCGAGGTACGAGTGCTGGGCCAACGCGTAGACCGTCGCCGGGTCCGTCGCCCCGGTCCGCTCGAGGGCCTCGGCGAGCCGCTGGTGGTAGAGGCGGGCCCGGAGACCGAGCAGCTCGGAATAGAGGCGGAACCGAAGCTCCTCCTGGGTGAACCCGAACCTCCCGAGCTCGATCTCCCGGACGAAGCCGAGCTCGACGAACCGCTCGACGTGCTCGACGGCGCGCTCCTCGTCGATCCCGGCCGCGGACGCGAGGAGCTCCAAGGAGAACTCGCCGCCCGCGACGACGGCGAAGTTGAGAAGCCGTCGGGCCTCGGCGTTCAGCTCGCCGAGCCCGAGCTCCGCGTCGATCTCGGGGGTCTTCTTTCCGTCGGCGCGCGGTCGAGCGGGGGTGGGGGGGAAGATCAGCTGGGTCAGCCGTCCCGGGCTTCCCTCAGACTCGGTCCGGAGGCGGGCGATCTCGACGGGGCCGAATTTGCGGTGGGGGGCGGCCCAGCGGGCGAACTCCGCGACCTCGGCCTCGTTGAGGGGCCGAAGCGTCACCCGCTCGACGTCGGGCCGCTCCCGAAGGATCGAGATCGGCGTCGACGGCCCGCGGGACCGGGACCGGCCGGCGTCCGAGGCGGCCACAATCCAGATCGGGAGGCGCTCGATCTGGGGCAGGAGGTAGAGGAGCAGCTCGACGGAGGCGTCATCGGACCACTGGAGGTCGTCGAAGGCGACCAGCAGAGGGAGGCTCTGGGCCGCGCGGAGGAACGGCTCGGCGAGAGAGCCCATCAGCCGGAACCGCTCGCTGGCCAGCTCCGACTGCCCCCCCTCCTCCGTCGCGCGCAGCGGATCGTTCGCCGAGAGCGAGGCGGGGCCGTGCTCGAGGGCGGGAAGGAACGCGATCGAGCTCGTGGGCCCGGTCGGGAGGGGCGCCACCACGGCAGCCACTTTGACGGCGCGGAGCGGGGCGAGCGCATCGCCGACGAGGGTGAACGGGGCCGGGTTGTCCACGGGGGACGCCCGGGCCGTCGCGACGCGGAACCCCGCGGCCCGGGAATCTTCGACGACCGCCTCCAGGAAGGTCGACTTGCCGACGCCGCCATCCCCCTCGAGGAGGGTCAGCCCGCCGGACCCGGTACGGGCGCGCTGGCGGCGCCGGAGCAGCGCCATCCACACGTCCTGCCGACCGATTCGAGGGACGGTCCGGTTCCAGGCGGACCACACGACCCGGATAGGGTCCTTTCTGGGTATTAAACGAGGGCACGACCGCGGCGTTACCGGGCCGACGGCGCCGCTCGACCCGTGGTGTCTGACGGCCCCGGTGGGATCGTCTCGGGAGCGGCGTGAATTCCATAAGTACCCCCGGCCCGATGGTCGGATCATGATCTTCCTGCGCGACGAAGGAAGCGTCTTCGAGGCGCCGCCGGAGGACGTCTGGGGGTTCGTCAGCAGCGGCGATCATCACGCCGACGCGCACCGGCATCGGTCCGTCCGCCGAGAGCGGGTGCACGACCAATCAGGGACCTATTCGTGGGAGCAGGACTTCGAGGGCGGACCCGTACGGTTCACGATGCGCTGGACCACGTTCCACCCGCTCGGGATCGCGTACGAGGTGCTCGAGGGCCCGTTCGCCGGATCGAGGTTCTTCCTCTACTACGTCCCGAAGGGGAGCCGCACCGGGGTCGACCTCGTCGGGACGTTCGAGTCGCCGACGATCCCGGACGAGCGGCTGGAGGCGAGCGTCCGCCGATTCTTCGCGATCGAGTTCGAGCAGGACCAGGCCGGCCTCGCCGAGTGGCGGCGCCACCGGTGAGACGCTCGGCGCCCCACGCGCTCGGCCGGGCGCCTCACCCCGACACGATCGCTTCGAGCTTTCGCACGGTGTTCCAATTTCGGCTCGTGCCGCTCGTGGCGAGCTGCTTCTCGAGAAGCTTCGCGGTCAGCTTCGATCGTCCGACGCCGTCGGGATAGAACACGTAGGCCTCCCGCCCCGAGCCACGGACCCGTTCGCGTCCCACGATCGCCCGTTCGAGCGCTCCCCACGCCTCGGGCCGCGGGGCGTCCTTGAGCACGGTCACCAGCAGGTGGCCCGGATCGGTCTCGGCCTCCTCGTGGAACGGGTTCCGAGCGACGATCGCCCGCCACTCGGGGGCCGTCCGTACAAAGAACTCGGTCCGGGCACCGAGGCCCGGCGCGATCGTCGAGTTGAGCGTACGCTCGACGCGCACGGGGTCCCGCTCGGGGGCCCGGAACACCACGTTCCCGGACTGGAGCAGCGTTCGGACCCCTTGGAGGCCGGCTCGGGTCAGGCGGTCGCGGAGCTCGTCCATGCTCACCTGGGTGTCGCCGCCGAGGTTCACGGCCCGGAGCAGGGCGACGAAGGTCGTCACGGTCGTCGGAGGGCACAC
>Ga0209415_10011640_pt1 | contig 14783 bp, 11 predicted proteins | sample PeaSoiSIISIP2007_FD_187696 | JGI IMG/M metagenome (GOLD analysis project Ga0209415, IMG submission 187696) | Peat soil microbial communities from Weissenstadt, Germany - SII-SIP-2007 (SPAdes) (version 2) | ecosystem: Environmental > Terrestrial > Soil > Wetlands > Peat | place: Germany...
CAGGGCGGCGTGATTGGCTTTCTGTACGGTACACCGTGCGCCGATTGAATAGCCGGGCGCGGCGGCACGAATCGCCCGAACGCCCGGGGCGAGCTGATCGAAAGCGCCGATGACGCCGCGGATGGAATCGTGAATTCCGCGGGGTCCGTCGAGGGAGACGATGACATCGTCGATGTGCGCGACAATGTCGCGCGCGGAGCGAGCGAGCAGCAGGCCGGATGTGAGCAGCGTGACGCGGATGCCGGCCTCGCGGAGTACGCGCGCCATGGCGAACAGGTCGTCGTTCATGAGCGCCTCCCCGCCGGTGAAGACCACCCATTCCACACCGAGCTCGCGAATATCGCCGAGATGACGCCGGAGATCGGCCATGGTGAACTGGCGCGATTCCGGTGTACGCCAGATATCGCACATGCCGCAGCGGCAATTGCAGCGGCTGTGCGCTGAAATCACCAGGATGGGAAGCCGGCTGAGGCGGGGAGTCACGCGATCACCTGCCGTCCCGCAAGCGAAAGGCCCGCGGCCATAGGCGGAGGCTCGGCGTGCACGTACATGGAGCCGCGCCCACAAATGGTGAGCGGATGGAAACGGGCGATCTGCGGCAGCGAAGCTCGCCAGAGCACGGCGAGATCGGCGGACACCATCTGCGGTTTGCCGCCCACCAGCACCGCTTCAGGCATCTGGGCCAGCAGCGTCTGTGCGGGCGTGAGACCGCGATCGCGGAACAGCAGCAGATCGCCAACGCCCCCGCGCTGAATCGCTCCCTCGCCGTGCGCGAGGCGCAACACACGGGCCGCCCCCACGGTCACCATTTCGTAGAGCTTCGACTCGCGCAGGCCGGAGACGCGGCGGGCAACGCGCAGCTCGTCAATCATGTCGCCCTCGGCGGTCAGGGCCGAGTCGGTGCCCAGGGCGATGGGCAAGCCGGATTCCAGAATCTGGCGCGGCAGCGTTTTCCCGAGCGTAAAGAGATTCGAGCTGGGACACCACACCAGCGAACAACCCCGCACCTGGGCCAGTGTCATCAGTTCCGTGTTGAGGCCCACCGCGTGAACCATCACCGAATTCGACGCGAAGAGACCAAGCTGGGCGAGCGCTTCCATCTCACGCACACCCGCGCCGTTGACCGCCTCGCCGGCATGAAAGATGAATGGCTGCGTCTCCGGGCACGCTGCATGCCGGGACTGGAGATTTTTGCAGAATTCCAGCGAATGGGCCCAGGAGAGGGCGCGAAGCACGCGCACCGGAAAACGTTCGCCGAAAACCTTGTTCCAGGGGTTGTGGTGGCACACCGTGGTGACACCGCTCATGAGATTTTTGAGACCGCCCCACAGCAGCCGCTCGCGCAGGGGAACGGCGAGCACGTCCTGGATGCGATCCCCAAACCGCGCGTGAATGTCGACCGCCCACTCGGTGGCGCTCTCGTACGGGCCATTGCCCAGGCGGGGGAACAGGTTGAAGTCGAGATGATCGTGCGCGTTGATCAGCCCGGGGAGAATCAGGTAGCCAGTGCAATCGAGCCGATGGCGTCCGGGCAGGCGGCCAACGGAGGTAACGCGGCCGTAAGCGACGCCAATATCGGCGCAATCGGCGCGATCGGGCGACGCGGCAACGCGGGCACCGTGCAGGATCATGGGCGCCTCCAGAGGACAGCGAAGACCGCCGGCACACGGGACATGCCGTCGAAGACCGCCTCACGCCTGCACTGCCGAAAGACTGCCCGCTCCGGTTCACGGAAGGCCGCCTCGGCAATGTGCTCAATCTTCAGCCCGCGATCGCTCGCGGCGGACAAATAAGCAGACGTGGCATGAGTGTAGTGCTCGATCTCGTAGACGTCGCCCGCGCGGCGGAACGACCGCTGCCATCCCATTTCCAGCGCCGCCGGGTGAACGTCGCTGAGCATAATGCAGCCGCCGGAGCAGGTGATGCGTACCAGCTCGTCGACGAGATGCGTGGGGGAGTGGACATATCCGGCAGTGAACGCGCACACGGTGACGTCCGCCAGACCGTCGGGAAACGGGAGATGAAGGGCGTCGGCCAGAACGCATCGGTTCCGCACCGTTACGGCGCCGGCCAGCATGGACGCGCAAAAGTCCGCGCCGACCACATGGGCGCCCCGGTGAGCCGCATATCCGGCCCATCGACCGGTACCGCAGGCGACGTCCACAAAGGTCCGATCGGCGAGCGGTGGCAGCCAGGGAGTCACCGTGCGATGCTCCAGATGGAGCAATGGATTGGGCGTGTGGTCGTAGACTTCCGACCAGATGGCGTGTCCTTCGAGCGCGGTCACTCGCATCACAGGCTCTCGAAACGCGGTTTGCGCAGGTTCATGAATTGTTGCGCCCACTCGAGTTCGAACGGGTGCTGATAAACGCCAAGCGCATATCGCCACGCGCTCAGGGATTTCAGCATGACGCGACCCCAGCGCGGCAAGTGAATGTCCTGCATGGTGGGCCAGCGGCAATTCACCACCAGCTCGAAGCCGTCGATGCGGCGTTTCACGGCGCGCGGCAGCCATGGCGTATTCGGCTCGGTGCGAATCACGAAGTTCACCCAGCGCTCGCTGGCCCATTCTTCCAGCGTGTCGGGGAAGCGCACGCAATCGCCGCCGCCGTAGGAACCGTCGGGATGCGGCACGGGAATGTAGTGCTGGACGATGATTTCGGAGGTTGGGTTGAGCTTCTTGATTTTGCGGATGAACTCAATTGTTTGACGGGTATCGCCCGCGGGATCCTCGGGGTTGCCGACGACGAAGGAGAACTCCGGGACGATGCCGAAGCGGCGAATGCGCGCAGCCAGTTCGAGCGTCTGCTCGGCGCGCAGCCGCTTGTTCATCTGCTTCAGCGTTTCATCCGATCCCGATTCCGCGCCGAAGAAGATCATGGTGGCGCCCGCGTCGCGAAGGCGCTTCAAAGCCGCGTCGGAAAAGCGCAGCAGAATGTCGATGCGGCCCTCACACCACCAGCGAAGTTTCAATGGAGCGATGCGGTCGCAGAGATCGAGTGTGTGGTTTTCGCGGAGGAAGAAGTTATTGTCGTAGAACTGGACGGCGTTGATGCCGTACGTGCGCTGCAGGTGCGTCAGGGCCTTCGCCGTGCGGATGGGCGATTCCATTTTCTGGCGGCCGTCGAACAGCGGAACGACGCCGCAGAAGCGGCAGCGGTAGGGACAGCCGATGCTGGCCTGGTGCACGGCCGTGCGCGAGCCAAGGAACGTGCGCGCAATGTACTTCTCGGGCGATGTCAGCCGATGCCAGGGCAGCTCCGGGAAATCGTTGGGGGAGCGCAGCGGCCGCGGCGCGTTGTGGACGTGCAAACCGAATACGTCTTTGAATGAGAGGCCGGGGATGCTCGCAGGAGTCTTGTGTCCGCGGACCGCTTCGATGACTTCGAGAAACGTTTCCTCGCCCTGCCCGCGCACCACCATGTCCACGTAGCTCGCGTTCAGGGTGGCGTCGGTGTAGAGCGACGGGAAATAGCCGCCCCAGAGCACGGGAACCGAGGGATGGCGCCGTTTGAACTCGCGACACAGCAGGTACGCGGAGACCATCTGCGGTCCGGGCATCACGGAAACGGCGAGAAGCTCGATGCGGTGCTCAGTGGCGAGGCGTTCGAGCGTTGCACCGGGATCGGGATCGAGATTCCCGTCAACAATGGCGTACTCTTCGCGGCCTTCCAGCATGGCGGCGAGCGAAAGCACGGCAAGCGGAAAGCGCCTGTTCTGCGGGCGCGTGCTGCGGGGATGGAGGAGGACGATCACGGCCGTTCTCCGATCACGCCGGCCTCCGCTGGAACACGTACAGCCGATGATCGCCGGACGCGCGAAAAACCGGGAGGGGCCCGAGATACGAATCGATGGCTTCCGCCATGCCCACGAGACGCTGGGGCAAACGGATAAAGGAAGGCGGTACGGTGACGCCGACGCCACGGCTGTAGATCAACTCAAAACAGCGCCCGAACACCCGCCGAACCCGGCGCGCGGATGGATAATACACGGGCAAGCCGAGCGAAGTGGGGACGGGGCCCCGACTCAGGCGCCGGAAGGCGGTGCGAGGCCACAGGCGTAGCGCGTACCACACCATCTCCCAGGCGCAGGTGCGATTCAGCAGGCAGACGACGGCATAGCCTCGGGGGCGGATCAGACGCGCGAAGGAGCGGGCAACCCCGTCAAGGTCCGCAGTGCAGTTCAGCGCGCCGAAATCGGAGAGCAGGCCGTCGCAACGGGCGTGGATTCGTTCCAGGTCCTCGACCGCGAGGCGCGTAGCCGCGACGCCGCGCGAGCACGCGATCTTCACCATCTCACCGGAGGCGTCGATCCCGCTCACGTGAACGCCGCGGCGGCCCAGGTGGACGGCATCCTCACCCGTGCCGCAGCCGACGTCGAGAATCTCGTCGCCGGGCTGAAACAGCCGATCCACAACTTCCCAAACCGCATCGCGCTGCGCGCGGCCGACGTCCGATCGTGTCCACGTCGCGTCGTAGTTCGCCGCGATGCGGTCAAATGGCGCGAGCGCAGTCATGCTTCCACCTCGTGCAGGGTTTCGGTAAGTCCGGCGCGTGCAGAAGCGATGCGCGCGGGATCGGGGAGGGCCGCCGTTTCCGCTCGCAGCAATTCATCCGCGAATTGGTAAAAGCGGCGCGAGTGACGCCCGCGCACGGCGATATCGCGGTCCGTGGATTCCCGCCAGCCGCGAATGCCGATCAACTTCGAGTGCACCTCCGCGTAGTAAGGAGTGCCGCGGATGGGATAGGAAACGGTGGTGAGGCAAGTCTCCGGGCTGCATTTCTTCACATGCGCGATGGTGGCCTCGACGTCCTCCATCTGCTCGCCCTCGTAGCCCCACATGATGAACATGCCGGTTTCGATTCCGGCCGCGCGGCACAGGTCGATGGCTTTGTGTACCTGCTCCACGGTGACGCCGCGTTCCATGGCGTCGAGTATCCGCTGCGACCCACTCTCCGACCCGATCCAAACGCGCATGCAGCCCAGTTCCGCAAGGGTGGCGGCCACGCGCTCGTTCACGCGGTCGGCGCGGGTGATGCACTCGAAGGGAATGCGCAGGCCGCGACGCCGCATTTCGCCCGCATACTCGAAGAGCCACCCGTGATGAATGGTGAAAACGTCGTCGGCCATCCACAGCATGTCGGGCTGGTAGCGGCCGAGCAGGAACTCGACTTCATCGGCGACGCCGGCGGCCGAGCGGCGGCGATGGGTCATGCCGTAGACGGAATGGCTGCACCAGCGGCAACGGTACGGACACCCGCGCGCAGTGATCACCGAGAGCGACCCCTTGCCGTGGCGGTCGCGCCAGGTCTGCACGTAGCGGGCGACGTCGATGCGCTCGCGATCGGGCCACGGCTGCGCGTCGAGATCCTTGATCAGCGGCGCAGATTCGGTGTGGACGATGGAGCCATCCGGCGCACGATAGATCAATGAGGGGAGGTCCTCGGAGAGCACACCGCCGGTCTTGAGCCGGGCGAGCAGGGCGCCCATGGCAATTTCGCCTTCGCCACGGACAATCGCATCCGCGCCGGCATCGAGATACTGTTCGGGATAGTTGGACGGCTCGGGACCGCCGAGCACGACAAACCATCCGCGCTGCTTCGCGTATTCCGCAACGCGCACAACTTCAGCTCGCGTCAACAGATTGCCGTAGACTCCCAGCACCGACGGCCGCTCGGAATCGAGCACGCGGAAGAGATCGGCGCGCGAGCCGAACGTGGAATCGTAGATCTCGACATCGAACCCGGCGCGGCGCAGATGGGACGACAAGTAGAGAATGCCGAGCGGCGGGTAAGGCTTCATGATCCGCTGTTCTTTCGGATCTTCAGCGAGGAAGTAGCCGTGAGTGAGCAGGAGGTCCATGGTCAGGCTGCTCCTGCGTGCGCGAGAACGGGCAACTGAAAAGCGCCACTGCGGCTGACCGGCTCCAGCTCCGCAACCAGTTTCCAGGCGTCGGCGGCGCTCGCTTCGCCACTGCGCACTTCGCGATGCAACGCGTCGGCGAGAGCCCGATAGAACCGCGCCGTGTATGCGCCCTGGAACATAATGTCGAGATCGCCTGAATCGTTCCAGTTGGTCTTGCCGGTATTCTGCGCGCGGACCATGTCATGGAAGCGCGTATTGGGCAGCGGATAAGAAACAGAAACACCGACATCGTCGGGCCGCACGGCACGGACCATGGAAATGGTCTTGCGGATGTCGCTCCAGGTCTCGCCAGGGTAGCCGAACTGCAGGAAGAGGCAGGCGCGGATGCCGCGAGCCCGAAGATTCTCTCGCGCCGCGCGAACCTCGCTCACGAGGATGTCCTTCTCCATGGCGTCGAGAATGCGCTGCGAGCCGGATTCAGCCCCCATCCAGACCTCCGTGCACCCGGCGCGGCGGAGGTCGCCGACGGTGTCGCGGGTCATCAGGTCGCAGCGGGACTGCATCTTGAAGGGCACCTGCGCGCCGAGCCTCTCCACGGCGTCGGCGAACTCGGCCGTCCATTTGCGCGAAAGCGCGAAGATATCGTCGGCAAACCAGATCAGTTCGGGGCTGTACTCGCGCTTCAGCCGCAACATTTCGTGTGCGATCCGTTCCGGCGGATGGAAACGGTACGTGCCACCGTAGATCGGCTTCGCGCACCAGTTGCAGCGAAACGGGCAGCCGCGGCTGGAAACCAGGTTCAGCGAGAAGTAGCCGTGCGCGGAGGTCCACGCGCCGCAGTAGGCGGAGACGTCCGCCAGATCCCAGGCGGGCCCCGGAATGGCGGAGAGATCGGGGACTGGACGGCGCGGCGCGCCACGGCGAACCTCGCCGCCTGGATCGCGCCACCAAAGGCCGGCGATGCCGCGCGCGCCAGCCGGACCCAGTTCACACAGCTCGAGCAGGGATTCCTCGAGTTCGCCGGCAATCACGAAATCGAATCCGTGAGCCAGATAGTCCGCGGCTCGATCGGTTGAATCGGATCCGTTCACCACAATCGGGATTCCCGCCGCGCGAGCCGTTTCCGCATAACCGAAGGTCACTTCCCGGTTCCGTACCAGGCACATCTTGGTCAGGAAGTTGAAGTTGTCCTCGGCCACGACGATCAGCGACGGCCGGTGCTTCCCGATCGCCTGGACCAGTCCCGCGGCAGGGGCCTCGAAGGTGGCGTCGAAGAGTTCGACCGAATGACCGCGCTCGCGCAGCAGCGCCGCCGCGATCAGCGTCTGCAGGGGCGGATAAGGCTGCATTTTCCGCACCTGCTTCGAATCGAAGTAGAGGTGGTTCGAGTGGGTGAGCAGGATGTCGGCCATGATCTCAGCAGGTCACCGGTTCCGAGGAAAGCAACGAGGCGTCCACCTTGGGCCTGGGCATCGCCGGGAAATACTTCTTTGCCGCGTTGTTCAGCGCGATCTCGAACGGCCAGGCATACGCATCATGATCGAGCCGCCAGCGCGAGGAAACGCGCACTGCCCCGGCGACCGCGCGAGCCACCGGGTGCGGTTCAAAGCCGGAGATGGGAACCCGCGCAAAGGCCAGGCGCAGGTATTCGCGCATGGTCTGCAGGCGCGCATGCTTCGCCCCGCGCAGCCAGGGGAGCTCGGTATAACGCGGGAAGAAATCGGTCCAGCCCTCCAGCGTTTTGGGCACTTCAATGCCGAGCTCAAAGGCTTTCTCCATCACCGGCGAGCCCGGATAGGGCGTGAAGATGTTGGTCCAGAACTCCGCGCCCGGATAGCGCCGGCACACGTCGAGAATCAAACGGATGGACTGCCTGACGTCGTCGTCGTTTTCGCCGGGGAACCCGAAGATCATGTTGAACGAGGGGCGGATGCCTGCCGCGGTGAGGCGGGCGGCTGAATCGTGAATGGTATCCAGCGTTTGAAACGTTTTGTGCATCAGCTTCCAAACGCGGGGCGAGCCGGAATCGGCTCCCTGGGAAATCTGCGAGAGACCGGCGCGGCGGAGCAGCTTCAGCTCTTCCACGCTCAGGCGAGTGACGAGGTTGGTGGTGGCCTGAATGCTCCAGTCGAAGCGCACATCGCTGCGCACCAGTCCCTCGGCGATGGCCAGGGCGCGCTCGATATCCACCAGAAAGTTGTCGTCCACCACCCATAGCAGGCTCAGGCCGTAGCGGCGCACGAGGTCCGTGGTCTCTTCGACCACCTGTCCGGCTTCGAGCGCGTTCCACTTACGCCCGTACAGCCCCTGGTTCGTGCAGTAGGCGCACTCGTAGGGACAGGCGAGGCTCGAGGTGTACATGGCCCAGCGGCGGCCGGCGACGCGCTCGTAGGCGTCGAAGTCGGCCAGATGATATGCCTTGGGCGGGAGTTCGGCGATGGGCCGCAGCTCGCGCGGCGGGTTGAAACGCAACTGGCCGTTTTCCTTGTAGCCGACGCCAGGAATCCCCTGCATGCCGGAGCCGTCTTCGATGCGCTGGACGACTTCGAGCAGCGCGTCCTCGCCCTGGCCTTTCACGACGATATCCACGTACTCGGCGGCCAGAGTCTGGTGCGGCAACAGCGAGGGATGCCAGCCACCGAGAATCACGGGCTTCTCCGGATAGCGCAGTTTCGCGGCGCGCGCCATCTGCACCGTTTCGCGGATCATCGGCCCGGTGACCAGCGACACGGCCAGACACAACGCGTCATCCAGCTCTTCGAGCACGCGCTCATGAAAGCGGGGCGTGATGGTGGAATCGACAATGCGAACGTCGTAGCCGGCGCGGAGCAGCGGCGTGGCTACCGCCAGAATGCCCAGCGGCGCCGTGGCTTCGCGGCTCGAGAACGCCGGGAAGAAGAAAACGATTTTTCTGTTGGTTCGCTCCATGTCAGGCCGATACCATCGCCCCCTGAGTATCTCGTTGGAGGGGCCCACCGAGCCACCACCTGGCTGTAAAACTTTTGTATTTTGTGCAGGTAACAGAGGTTTACAGGCTTCTTACACCGCCTTTGCGACAGCCTCCGCCGCACACCGTTACGATGCAGATGGAGCAATGGCCGCAGCCACTGTGGAACGAAGCGATCTCGAGCCGGTAACGCACGGGCCGGTGACGCGCGAGCCGGTGACGAACGACCCGCTGCTGACCCGAACGCCTCTCGACTACGAGGCCGAGTTCTTTCCTTACGGCTTTCCCGCGAAATTCCGATCGAATTCGCGGCTGGTCATCGATGCCGCCGAGTTGAGCTGGGGCACTTACCAGAGGCAGTTCACGTGCGCGCCGCTCGATGTGCGGCTGATGGTATCGGAGAGCTCCAGTCCGGCGCTGACCGAGCCGCCCGTGGCCCGTTCGCAGGGGCATCTGCTGACCATCGTCGGAGACGCGGAGAACTATGTCTGCCTCGATCTGCGCTCCGGGTTCAGCTTTGGCTGGGTGACGCCGAACACCGCGGCCAGCACCGGATACTTCCGGCAGTGCTTTGCCAACGTGATGGTCTACCCGCTGATCGAGATCCGCCATCTGCTGACGATTCATGCGGCATGCGTGAGGTTCGCGGGCTGTGGGATTCTGTTGGCCGGCGAATCCGGCGCGGGGAAATCGTCGCTTGCTTACGCCTGCGCGCGCCGCGGATGGACCTACGTTTCCGACGATTCCAGCGCTTTCGTGCGCGAGGCGGAAACGCCGCTGGTGATCGGCCATCCCCAGAAGTTCCGCTTTCGGGACAGCGTCGGCGCACTCTTTCCGGAATTCGGCGAGTTGAAAAGCACGATGCGCGCATATGGGAAGCCCACGATAGAAATCCGTACGCGCGAGCTGGAGCATTTTCGAACCGCGGACACAAGCCCTATCGATCGCATTGTGTTTCTCAATCGGAAAGACTATCGGGGCGGCCCGCCGCAGTTGTCGCGAGTGTCGCCCGACGAGGCCTGGAAGCAGTTGATTTGGTCCGTGTGGGCGGTGGACATGCCCGAGTACGGCGAGCGCCTCGCGGCCGTGGAGCGGCTGCTCGCCATCCCTGCTTACGAGATGCGCTACGGCGACCTGGACGCGGCCATCGATCTGCTGGAGACACTCGCGCGTGAAGTATGATCTCAGCTCCAATGGACACGCGGCGCAAGCCGCGTATCTTCGGTGTCCAGGGGAAAACGCGGCTTACGCCGCGTGTCCCCTGGCGGAAAAAGTGCCGAGTGAACAGTATTGATCTCAGCTTCGTGCCGAATGGCGTCCGCGCCGTGGTGGAGGCATTGCGCTTCAACGGGCGCTCAGGCGACCGGCTGCGGGCCGTGCCGGAGGACGAGTGGCCGGCCCTGCTTGCGTGGTGCGACGACCGTCAGGTGACGCTGCTGCTCGGCGCGCGCTGTTACGGCGATTTACCGGCGCGCGTGCGAGAGAGCGTGAGGGCGAGCCGTGAACGATACGCGCAGCGCTACGCTCGACTGGAACGCGACCTGGGTGAAATGGTGGATGCTTTCCATCGGCAGCGCCTGGATTTCGCGCTGCTGAAGGGGATGAGCCACGCACCGGCACTGACCCCGGACCCGCTGTTGCGCGCGCAGGGCGACATCGACCTGTGGTTCACCAGTGAATCGATCAGCGGGGCGCGCGAAGTCCTGAGCAACCTGGGTTATATGCCGAATCGCCGCCGCGGCGCTCGCGACGACTCGCGGCATCTGGCGCCGATGGTGCGCGCGCACAACTGGAAGTGGCGGGGCGATATTTTCGATCCGGAAATGCCCATTCACGTGGAAGCGCACTACCGGCTGTGGAGCGACTCCACCGACTACATTCCGATACCCGGTCAGATGGATTTCTGGAACCGCCGTGTCACGCGCACGATTACCGGCCGGCCGGTTTGCGTTCTCTGTCCGCAGGATCTGCTCGGATTCGCGGCTCTGCACTTTCTCCTGCACCTGATGCACGGCGATCTCCCACTCCAACGCGCGTGGGAGATCGCCTTTTTTTTGCAGGAAAATGCGCAGAACAATGAATTCTGGAGCCGCTGGCGCCAGTTGCATTCCCCGGCGTTGCGCAGGTTGCAAGCGCTGGTCTTCGCGGTCGCTCAGATATGGTTCTGCTGCGATGTGCACAAGAGCGTTGAGCGCGAAGTGCAGGGGCTCGCCGGCGATGTGCGCCTATGGCTCGACCATTTCGCTTTGTCACCGCTGAGACGATACAGCGAGCCCAACAAGGACGAGGTGTGGCTTCATCTGGCGCTCGTCCATTCGCCCGCCGATCGCGCGCGGGTGTTACTGCGAAGATTGTTTCCGTTTGTTTTGTCGCGCAAGGGAGGCCTCACCTGGGCCCGGCTGGCGCACCATGGCCGGACGTTCATGCCGACGGTGCTCGGCGGCCTCCGCTGGATGCAACTGAAACGTCGCATGAATCGCGCGCAGGATCCCGCGTCGCCGCGGCGCGAATCGCCGCTACCACCTCCCGGCGCCATCGATCCACGTTCCAGTAGCTCTCCCACTCTTCGCGCGCACGGCGTGTAATTGCGACCAGTTCGGCGGGCGGCGCAAGGAAGGCCCTTTTGAGCGCGTCCGCGAGATCCCGCGCTGTGACGCCCATCGCGAGAAACCCGTTATGTCCGTCACGAATCACCTCGGGGATGCCGCCCGTGGGAAGAGCGACCACGGGAACGCCCGCGGAGAACGCTTCCGGTATTACGCGGGTGGGGCCGGGTTCGGCGATGGAGGGCACCACGGAAAGGTCGAGTCCGGCCAGAAACGGCCCGATGTCGTCGATCCAGCCGGCGAAGCGCACGTCCAGACCTTCAGCACGGCGGCGCACTTCGGCCTCGTATTCGTTCGATGAGAACAGCGGAGCGCCCGCTACCGCCAGCGCAATCCTGTGTCCCTCGGCTGTGAGGAGCCGAATCGCGTCCATCAGAACGAGGTGACCTTTCTCCGGCGAGATTCGACCCACCACTCCCACCTTCCAGGGACCATCGGGCGGGTAGCGTCTCGCACGGAAGCCGGCGTCGGGAACGCCGTTCAGGATGACGGTTGTGGGAAGCGTGCCACCGGAGTAGGCGCAACAGGCGATCACCGCGGAGCGACAAAAATTCAGGGCAAGCCGGACGATCGCCCTCTCCGCGCCGCGCTGGAGAAGGTTCCATGCGTGGTAGACGATCGGACAGTGCCCGCGAGCCGCAAGCGCAGCGCCAGGCAAAACGCGCGGACCGTTGATGTAGACTACGTCCACAGCGAAGCGCCGGATCAGGCCGCGCAGGATCGCGCGTTGGCGTCGCACATCGGAGAATAGGCGAAATGCGTCGGCGAGGCTTCGACCGGAGGTGTAAGGGCCGCAGGGAATCTCCTCGGTGGCGAAGCCGGCGTCGCGGACGATGCGCAGGAGGTGGCCGTCGGCGGGCGCAGCCACGATCAAAGCGTCTTCGCGCGGCCAGCCGGCGATGAGATCGAGCAGGCATTTCTGGGCGCCGCCGGTCTGGCCGTATTGATCCACCATCAGGACGTTCATGCCGGGGTTTCCCGCGCTTTCACCACGGCGAGCGCAATCACGAAAAAGAACACGGGCAGCAGGCGCCAATATGTGAGCAGATCGGCGGCCGACATTTGCACGATTTCTCCCACCCAGAATGAAAACGCCCAAACACCATAGAACGCGGTGGATGAGTCGGAGGAACGCGCGGCACGCCACGTGGCGCGCAGAATCGCAAAGTGCAGGGCGCAGAGCGCAGCCAGCCCGGCGATGCCGGTTTCGATCAATGCGCTCAGGTATGTGTTATCGGCTACCACGGGACGGCCCAGCACATCCGAATACGGCAACGTCTTGTAGCCGACGCCCAGCAGTGCGCGCATGGGATGGTCCACCACAAAGGAGCCGATGATGCTCCAGCTCGAGACTCTGCCCGACAGAGCCGCATCGCTGGCGGAAAAGGCGAGCTGCAGGGTTGTCTGCGCGCGCGTCCACCACCACGCGATCAGCCCAGGCGCCAGCGACCCAACCGCGACGGCCACCAGCACGCCAGCGGCGCACGCTCCGATCAGAGCGCGAGACCACTTCACGTCGCGCCATCTCACCACCAGCATCGCGGCAACGCTGACCACGACGCTTAGCACACTCGCGCGGGAGTAGGAGAAGAACAATGCGGCAGTCAGAGGCACCGCGCCCGCGGCTGCAAACCAACGATTCAGCCCGGCCCGGACCGGCCACAACATGGTGACCGCCGCCATCACCAGGAAAAACGCGCACATGTTCCCCAGCGCTCCGGCGTCGTAGAACAGCCCCTGCGCCCGGCGGAGGATTCGGTCGGAGAGCCAGATGAATTGCTGGCTGGAGCCGGAAGGCGCCGGGAGCTGATAGAAGAAATCCACGCAGGCGAACAGAGCCGAAAGCACCCCGGCCGCGAACAGGAGCTTCGCGGGGCCAAAGCCGCTCTGCGCGAGGCGCTCACCGGGCCCCCACACCACGTAAAGGAAGACAAAAGGGCCAAGCGCGAACAACAACACGCGGGAGGCGCTTCCCGCGGCAATTCCCGCGCCGGAATACATCAGCGCCATGGCCACGGAAACCAGCATGGCCGCAGTCAGGGCAATGGCCGGCATGGTAACTGGCGATTTCGTGAACGTCCAGCGATTTGCGAACAGCAGAGCGGCGTACACGCCGAAGGCGGCCAGCAGCAAGCCCGGGTGCGCGCCGGAGTTGCCAATGGACACCGGCAACGGGGGCAGCAGCAGCACCACCGCCAGAAACAAGCTAAGCCAGGCAATGGAACTCGAAACCATCCACCCCAGAACCGGCAGCACACACAGCATTGCCACAGCGCAGAGCTTTGGAACGGGCGGTAGGACGGCGATGCTCGCGGCAGCAAGCGCGATGATCAGCGCCGCGTTTCGCTCAGCGGGATAGAGTGCGCTCTTCATGCAAAGCCGCGGGAGTGCGCACAACGGTGGGCCGTCGCGCCGGCATTCCGGCCATGAAGTTCAGCCACCCGATGGCGATGCAGGCAGCGAGCAACGCGCCGGCGACGGTGTTCAGCAGCACCTTCGGCGACGAGGGCTGCCGTGGTTCCACACCCGGATCCACTACATGCATTCGCTCGCCACGCATGCCGGTGAGGGAGCCAAACTCCCGCGCGCGTCCCAGCGCGGCGTCATACTGCCGCTGGGCGGAATCGAGATCCGAGCTGGCAAGAGAGTGCTGGGCCGTGCTCTCGGCGACGAGTTTGCGTTTGGTGGCGATCTCGTCGTTGAGTTCGCGTTCGCGGGCGGCGTATTCAGCCCCACGCGCCGCGCCGGCATTGGCCAGAACCGTGCTCGACTGCCGGTCTTCGGTCGCGCCATCGCGGGCGCGAACACGCCATTCCGCGGCTTCGGCATCAGCTTGTTCGTGCAGGCGCCGGGTTTCGGACAACAATCCGATAGCCGCGCCTACTTCCGCACGCAAGGTCTCGGGAGTATCGTCGTGCGCGATCCGTTCCCACTCCAGGCGGGCGCGGTCGAGCCGTTGGCGAGCGCTGGCCAGTTCCTGGGTCACGCTGGACAGCGCGTCCCGATCCCCGGCCAAAGACGCGTCACTACTCGCCTGAATTCCCTGCTGAGTGATGTACTGCACCATGGCCAGCGCGTCCTTCGGGCTCGCCAGCTTCACGCTCAATTGCAGAACCCGGCTCTGGTGCTCCACAGCGACCTTCAGAACCTGCTTACGCAGGGCGGAGATTCCCGCGGCGCGCCACTTGGCCGCGAAGTAGTCCAGATCCACTCGCGCGCGGTAGGAAGAATCGAAAAACGCCCACAATCCGGATGAACGGAGCGGTGGGGCCAGACCGAGATCCACAAGAGCCTGAGGCAAATACGGGAACCGTTCGTAGCCGTGTTGCCCCGGAGAAGCGGCGACCCACAGAACCGCTCCCCTG
>Ga0209415_10011641_pt1 | contig 14783 bp, 10 predicted proteins | sample PeaSoiSIISIP2007_FD_187696 | JGI IMG/M metagenome (GOLD analysis project Ga0209415, IMG submission 187696) | Peat soil microbial communities from Weissenstadt, Germany - SII-SIP-2007 (SPAdes) (version 2) | ecosystem: Environmental > Terrestrial > Soil > Wetlands > Peat | place: Germany...
GCATGGACCCTGCAAATGATCACGCGCCGCTAGCCGGGAAACTTCATACCCCGGCTAGACGTCTCATTCACACCGTGGCTTCAGCCCGGTGTGAAAAGGCGCTTGGGGCGGTGCAACCGTTTCAACGGTTTGCCTGGAAGCGCGGAAAGCCCCGAAAGCTCTCGGGGCTTGGACGGCTCGCCGCCTACGTACACCGCGCTGAAGCGGCGGTGTTAATGAGACCGGCGGCCGGCCTGTGAAATGCCCAGGCTAAAACCCCGCCTCCCCATCCCCTTTGCCAGTCCCAAGCTCCTCTGGCGAACCAAACAAACCCACCGCGATAAGGACGCCATCGACCGCACTTTTCTCGCCCGCCTGCTCAAGCAACGCGGCGAGTGGCCCTGAACAAACAGTTGCTGAGGGCGGTGGAAATGCCGGCGCAGGGACGCACCTTGGCGACATAGCCCAAATCCACCAGGACCGCGTCGCCGCGCCTAAAGCTGGTCATAAAGGACGGTTGGAGCCAGTCCGAGCTTATCCCAACTGTCCGTCGCCGCCTGGTTGAATTCGTCTCACGCGGCCCGGAGCAGTTCGCGGGGTTCACAAGACTCTTCTTCACTCATGTTGTTGAACCTTTTCGCTCTCCCATGCGTCTTGATGCTGATGTGACGAAACTGCTCAACCATTCAAGACCGTCGCCGGAGGCTCTGGCGATGGACCGCCTGCAAGAGCAGGTCTGGGTGCTCGGAGCACAGAAGGGCGATGAAAAGGCGTTCGAGAGCTTGGTCACCCGCTACGAACGCCAATTGCTCTATTATCTGACGCATTTCACGAACGACCCCTGGCAATCAGCGGATGCGTTGCAGGATGTTTGGGTGACGGTGTTTCGCGGGTTGAAACGGCTCCGCGCTCCGGAGGCGTTTCGGGTCTGGCTCTACCAGGTCGCGCACAATCGCGTGATGACGCTGCTGCGTCGCAAGTCTCTCGAGACTGAGGCAAAGGAAGCCTTGCGGGACGAACAAAACGTGCCGGCGTCCCTGAATGAGCCCGAATTGGCGGACGCCGAGTTGGTTCACCACGCGCTCGCGCAGACTCCGCCCTTGCACCGTGAAGTGCTGGTGCTGCGTTTTCTTCGTGACCTGAGCTTGGAGGAAATCGCTCAAGTCTTGTGCGTCAGCGTGGGAACCGTTAAGTCGCGTCTCCATTATGCCAAACAAGCCATCAAACGACAATTGGAGGACCCCCATTCGTGAACACAGAAAATGACTTTCTTGAAACGCTGTTGAAACAAGGTCCGCAGCTCTCGTTGGAGCAATACGCGGTCTATCGCCGCAACCTGAGGGAACGGCTCGCCCGCGCGGAACGCGAGGAACGGTCGATGCGACGCATTGTGTTCATCGTGGGCGGACTGGCAGGCGTGCTCTGGTTCGGCTGGGCAGGCTTTTTTATAAACGATGTTCAGGCTCTGCCCGGTATCGTCTTCGTTCTTCTGGTCGCTCTGAGCGTCCTGGTGCCCGTCTTCGGTGGCTATGCCGTGCTGCTCTACTTCCTCAAATATCGCCCCCGGGTCAGGGACGCTCAACAGCAGGAAGAACGCGCCTTGCTCCTGGACCTGCAGCGTCAAATCGACCAACTACGCGGGCAATTCTCGCGTCCTGAGTCTTAAAGCCGGCGCAGACCTGTCCTTAGCGCGGTCAGAGCCTCACTTTTGAAACTGGTTGGCAGCGGTGCTCTTTCCGGCAGCTTAGGCTCAGGCCTTGCCAGAAGCGCCGTGGGTCCGCTTCACCAGCAGGGCCCCAGACCCTCGGCGCCGAGGCCCTGGTCATCAGCCGGCACACCATGGCCGTTGAGACGGGCATGGCCGCTGGGCCTGGCCGGGTCAGGGCAGATAGTCCAGATCCGCCAGATCTTTGTTCCGGCCAGACGCTCTCTTATTCGTCTTCAAATCCGGCAGACTGATCAGGCTCACCTCGACCCCTTCCAGGGTAGTCGTGATCCGGCGCGCGTAGCACTCCGCGAAGGTCACGCCATCGAGGTCATTAATAATGTCGAAGCGCAGAGGTTCCTGGCCGATGCGCAGAACCGAACCTCTGCGCGCGAACCAGGCAGCTTTGAGGCCCGGCGGATTGAAACCGAGGGAGCGGATTGCCGACTCAACCTTCGCGGCGTTTTCTACCGTGAGCGCAACCCAGATGTCCAAGTCGCCCGTGGTGCGAACGTAGCCGTGGTAAATCACGGCGTAGCCGCCGACGACCAAGTACTCAACGTGGTTTGAGGCGAGCGCGGACAACAACCGTTTGAATTCGGGCGGTAGCAGCATCGTAGCCATAAGCGACCTGACGCAACTGCTCGGCCGCAGCCAGACGCTCCGCCGGCGTCTTGGAATGCCAGAAGACGCGGTCTTCCCGCTCCGCCTCCTGCCTGCTCAGCAGGCGGGCAGCGAACGGTCCTGCGGTAGCTGAGTTGGCCTGCGCCATACCCTGAACTGTCGGGCTGCCGGACCAGGAGGTCAAGCCAGAAGGCATGCGCCGACAAAACCGCGAAGGCCCACATTCACGAAGATGGCATCCCCATGTCCCGATCTTGGCGTGCTCCACCCTCCTCCACCGTTCAGGTTGGGGGTGGTAACGAGCGATCCCCGAAGGCCAGGCCGCCCTCCCATCATAATGTTTTAACTTGGGAATAAGTTTCGATTGACTTTTGCAACCCAGCAGAGGATTATGTCGTGTTCCCTGGTGCCAGGTGCGTTGCGGCGCCACCGAAACAAAAAACATTGTCCGGTCAACAAACGACTGAAGCATGGACTCAAGAATCGAAAGCAACGGGCCATTGTCGGACCTGGCGGCCTCTCGTGTTTCCACAACCTGGCCGGCCTTGCCGGTCGTCCAAATCCCCGCTCATGGCGGCTTGCCGATGAAGCCCTTCGACCCCGCTAAACCGGACACCAGCAGCGCCGGTGACGTCAACGGAACCGAGTCGGCTGCCGCACAGACGGACGAAGACCCGAGTGAAACCCCCAAAGCGAGGAGCGAGCTTGGGCAAGTCAGCATCGCGCTTTTCGTCGTTGTCGGTTTGGGAAGCCTGTGGGCTTGGGCGACGGTGATTTTCCTCCAGTTGCTTTTGCAAGCCCAATCACTTCAGCTCCAAAAGGCCCTCTTGTTGCCTCAACTCCCTGCTCCGGGAATGTAGTGGGTACGCACCCGTCATTCCCGCAGCTCAACCGGCCAGGACCACGGCAGGTCAAGCCGGAACGCCTGCCGCCTCCAGTTCCTCACACCTCGCCACCGAAAGCCTCCGAGGCCGCCTGGAAACCGACCCCATGTCGTCGCTCACGGAAAAACCGCGCGGTAGAATTTCATCGCGCCGACAGGCGTCACGGTCCAGGGGGAGGCAGTGGCTGACGACTCCGTTTGCCAGGGGCCGCTGAGGCTGGTGGCTGATTCCAGATGGCCGCCGGTCCAGGCAACTTGCACTTGCCCGCCCGCCTGACGCTGGATGCTCACGCTAACGCCCGTCGCCGCTGTGTACAGGGCCTGAATCGTTGACGCGGAAAGCGCATGGTCAAAGGCCGCCACCTCATCGATGCTTCCCGGGAAGCTGGACGGGACGGTTGGGAAGTTGGACACATAATCGCCGATGCTGAAAAAATAGGGCAGCGTGGCTCCCGGGCAGGCATCGGCCGTCGCGACCGCCGCGCCGTCCAAATAAATGGTCGTCGCGCTAGCCGTCGGGTCGGACACGGCAGCCAGGAAGTGCCAGGCTCCGGGAGCAAATAGCGCCGCATTGGTCACGAAAATCGTCCCCGGAGTGATTCCCTGGGAGTAGAAGTACAGGTTCGTTCCCTCGTAAAAACTCAATTCCGCCGTCCATTGCTCGCCGAAGAGCGAGGCGCGGCCGGCCGCATTATTGGTCAGGGGATAGTGGGCCGGATCGATGTTGAACCAGCCCATGAGCGAGAACTCGCTCAAACCGTTGAACATCTGCGAGGTCGAGGCATAACCCTGATTGGTCCCGTTCATGTGTGAGGCGGTGTTGCTGCTTTCAAAACCGGCAAACGCCGGCGGCCGCGGCCCGGCTTGCAACGGTGAGCCCAGCGGGTCCACCGCGGTATTTCCGCCGATGTAATCAAACGCATTGGTCCCGCCGCCTTCGCTGAAGCGCCAATAGCCCATCGGGTTTTGGCTGACAACGTTGGCCGCGTAGCTGCCAGGCACCGGCAGGGGGACAATGCCGAGGGTCGCCACCTGACTGGTCACCGAGCCGGCCGGCACGGTCGCCACCACGTCGTAGGACCCGACTTCGCTGGCGGAGACGTTGCTGACCAGGAGGTTCGTCGTCGCGGTGCCGGAGAACTTGCCGCCCTCGCTGAGGTTGCTGCCGTTCTTCCGCCATTGGTAGGTCGTGCCGGTCCCTTGCACGGCCGCGGTGAAGCTCGCGGTGCGTCCGGGATAGAGCAGCATGGCCGCGGGTGTCGGCTGCTGGCTGAAGATGGCGACGAACACCGTGAGGGTCGCCGCTTGGCTCGTCAGCGAGTTGGCGCCAAGGCTCACCACCACGTCGTAGGAACCGGCGTCCGCGGCGGTCACATTGTTAATCGTCAGGCTCGGCGTCGTGCTGCCAGAGATGCTGCCGCCGTCACTCAGCTTGCTGCCGTTCTTCCGCCATTGGTAGGAGACCGTGTTGGTCCCGGTCGCCATGACCGTGAAGGTCGCGGTGCCTCCGACATCGAGGCTCAGGGTGGACGGGGTCGGCTGCTGGGTGAGCAGCAGCGCGTTCGTGGCCACCTCCAAGGAGACCTTGGCGAAGTTAATCGTATTGTCGCCGGTGCTCAGATTATACAACTGGAGGGAGGGCGTGCCGTCGAACGTGGCCGGCGCGAGGAATAGGTAGGTGTAGTGGACGAAGGCGTTCGGGTCGCCGATCAAATCGACTCCTCCGACGTCCGTCGTGACATTCGTCTGGCTGTTGTCGGTAATCTGAACAAGGAAGGTGACGGTGTTGCCGGACCTGGCGGCGGCATCAAAGTCCAGTTCATACGCCACGCCGGCGGTGTAGCCGTTCGTCAGATCCTGGGCCAGTTCAGACGTCCCTCCCTGGAGGAAGGCGTAGGTGAGCCCGCCATCGTTGGCCGGACCGAACGGGTTGCCGGCGCCGTTCACCCCCCCGCCGTTAAGGCCGTAGCCGCCGCCCATGGGGTGGTACCAACCCGTAATCTCGTTCGTGTTGCCGGTGGTCGTCGTGTACCCGGGATACGCGGTGAACGCTGCGGCGTCCGCCATAAAATCGCCGTTAATGAGTAGGTTCTGCGCGCGCGTGGCCATCGCCCCGCCGACGAGCACCGCCAGGGCGCTGATGATTGTTAGAGTTCTTTTCATTTTCTTCCTCCGTCTTATTCTGCGTTTTGGTTGTTTGTTTTAAGGTCCGCGATCTAAAATCAAAGCATTGCCAGGGCCAAGGCGGCGAAACTCCTGTGATTCACCCGGAGACCCAAGCGCGAAGTACCGGCCTTGCGATCATAATTGTCCGATCCCAGGCGAGGTCGGCGCAGGCGGGTGGCGGTCCTTTCATGTACGGAGGAACCGCCGTTTCTTGGCCGCGCGGAGCGTCCCACTAAGCTGGCACGTTGCGATCCAACGCCTAAGCCGCGGGGAAGTCAAATGTTTTCTTACAAAAGAGTTTGTTTGAAGGACAGCTAATGTACAAGTTGAACGCTCGCCTGGTCTCGACTCGCGATGGCGACCAACTGTTTTACATAGTGACGCACGTCTTTGGGCCAGGCTGCCACGAGGCCGTCGAAACGCGGGTGGTCCCGGCGGTAGAAGGCCCGCAGGGCCTCCTCGAAACCGGGGAAATCGCCGGCCATGGTGGTCATAAACCGGTAAACGGCCTCCTGGGACCGTCGTGCGCGGTCCTTTCCGTGGCTCGATCGCTTGGCCTCATAAACCAGCCGCCGCAGCGCGGCCGAGGCTCCACCGGGTTGTTCGTCCAGCCAGTCCCATTGGCCGGGAAGCAGCGTTACCTCGCGGGCTATCACTCCGAGCTTCGGACGCCCCGGACCGCGTTTCTGTGGACCTCCGGCCATCGTGGCGCCGGCCTTTTCAGAGCGGCTGATCCGGTCGGCCACCTCGTCGGCCGTCCCGCGGAGATCGATCTCCATAAGCTCCCCCGTGAGATCATCGAACACCAGCACCGGCTCATGCTCGCCTCGATCGGCCACCGCCTTGATCTGTCGCGCCACCTCGGCCAAAGCGCCCGAGGCGATGCGCCGATGGCCCTCAAAGGCGGTACAGATCGGCAGTCCTGACTCTGGGGAGGATCGTTCGGTCGGCAACAAACTTGCATTTTTCATAAGGTTAATTATATCCGGGTAAAATCACCTTGTCAATACCTTCGTTTCGATCGGCGCAGGTGTTGGCCCTGATGGCAGGGCTTGGATCTTTTTAACCACCGATGGATGGACACCAATTTGGGCCTTATCTGTGTTTATCCGTGTCCATCGGTCGTTGGCATCCATAAGTCCCACCCGTCCCATAAGTCCCAGTCGGGCTTATCTGTGTCCATCCGTGTCCATCCGTGGTTGAACTACAGGGCGCCGCCCGTTGCGTTTTCAGACTCGCGTAGTAAATTACCCGCGCATGAAAATTGGCATCATCGGCTCGGGAGACGTGGCCAGGACTCTGGGCGCGGGGTTTTTGAAGCACGGGCATGACGTCGTGTTGGGCACGCGCCAACCCGCCAAGCTGGCGGATTGGGTGACGAAAAACCCCAAGGGCCGCGCGGTTAGCTTCGCCGAGGCCGCGAAATTCGCCGAGCTGGCGGTGCTCGCCGTCAAAGGCGCCGTCGCGGCCGACGCGCTGAGAGCTGCGGGCGCGGCCGCCCTGGCAGGCAAAATCGTGATTGATGCGACCAACCCCATTGCCGATGCCCCGCCGGACCACGGCGTGTTAAAGTATTTCACTACCCACGACGAGTCGCTCTTCGAGCGATTGCAGCGTGAGTTTTCCGGAGTGCGCTTCGTGAAGGCCTTCAACTCCGTCGGCAGTTCGTGCATGGTCAACCCGCGGTTCGCGGGCGGCAAGCCCACCATGTTCATCTGCGGCAACGATACCGCGGCCAAGAGCGTCGTGACCACGATTCTTGATCAGTTCGGTTGGGAAACGGCGGACATGGGGCCCGCCGTGGCGGCTCGCGCCATCGAACCGCTCTGCATGCTCTGGTGCATCCCCGGCTTCGTCGCCAACGATTGGGTCCATGCCTTCAAGCTCCTGAAGTAGGTCGGGGTTTATTCTCCGGCGCGGAACACCACCCAGGGCTCGCTCGGCCGGCTCTTCAGGATGTCTTTCATCCAACCGAACTGGGGATGAGCCGCGAGGAATTTCGGCGCATCAAACGCTTTGCCGCAGGCGGCGCCCCAGCGCGCGGCGAAGCTCATGCCCTTGGCCAGCTTCGTGTCGACCACCTTTGCGTCAAAGGTGCCGGCGGGGAAAAACGGACCGCCCGGCCACGCTCCCCAATACTGGTCATCGAGCTCGAAATGACCGCAGAGCGTCCGTCCGCCGGCGCGTTCGCGTTGGAAGAACGAATCAAAATGATCCGCCTCGAACCGCTTGGCTAGACTGAGGTTGATCTTCCCGGCGTGTTGCGCCATGAGCTGCTGCCACCGCACCCGCCGTCCTATGCTGGAAAGCCGGACGTCGTTGTCGTTGGCCTCCGTCTCCAGCCGCAGCACCTTGGGGTCTTCAGCGATGTTCGACCCCAAAAAGTAGCCGTCGCGCGACTTCTCCAGGCGGTCGTATTTCAGCCCGAGTTCCAAGCGGGCAATCTCGCGCGAGTTCACGTCCCCGAGCAACCAGGCGTTGGCGTAGCCCCCGTTGTTCCCCTTCCGCATGAGGGCGCACCATTCATCGATCGAATGCGCATCCTGCATCGCGCGGCGCGCGCGCACGAATTCCGGAACGCCCTTTTCATCGTAGCCGGTAAAGTCCCCGATCGTGGTCTCCGAGCCCACCAGGCCCGCATCGGTCACGAAAAAATCCGTGCCGCTGTGGATCCAACCGGGTGCGGTCTGCATCAAAATGCGGTGTCCCGCCGCCGGCTCGAGGTCCATCACGACGTTGAAGTAAGCCTCGGGGTAATCCACCATGCTGTTGTGTCCCAGCACCACGCCGCCGTCGGCGGTGGCGCTGCCGGTGGCAATGAACGAGCTGCACGATTGCTTGACCGCCGGCGCCGGTCCGTCCTTGAGCTTTTTCAACTCTTTCGGCCACCAGTACCAGTCCAGTTCAAACCACGCGTTGAAGACTATCATCTCGCGCCGGGAACCCTCGACCCCCGCCGCCTTCAACCCTTCCACCAGGCCGTCCAGCTCGGCAAGATCCTCGGAATCCACCTTCGGTTCCAGAAACGGGCTCGTCTTGTCCAGCAACCAACTCCATTCCATGGACGAGCCGTACGTCCACAGCCGCCGCGTGACGCGCAGGTTCTCGGCGATCTCCTTGGCAAGCAGGTAGCCATGTTGGAAGCCGCGCTCGCGCGGTCCGCCCTCGGCATGAAGGTAAATCCAGCCGCCGCGCTCGAAGCGATGCGCCTTGGCGACCCAGGCGGTTTGTTCGGAGGTCAACGCCGGCGCGCCCCAGGCCAGGCCTCCCGCCAGCCACAGGACAAACGTAAGTGCAAAGTGTAATCGGTTCATTCTGGGACATCTTCGGTTCAGACCTCCCAGCATACCGATTAGCGCCCGCCTGTGCAACCGGGCATTCACAGGAATGTCAGTTCGGTGGGACGGTTCACGAGGCAATCCGGATTTGGTCAGCCGTTGCGGCCTTTTTTTAACTGACTGGTAATTTCCGCGACCCGCCGGCCGTACGCCTCGGCGGTCTCGATGTCGCCCGTGGGCGGGGCCGCCGGTGGATTCACCTGAAAACTCGCGGCCATCGGCCCGACGAACGACCCAACCCGATTGTGGGCCTCCGGGCCGGGGCCGCTGGCCGTGCTCATCTCGTCGGGCCGGTTAGCTGAGGGCATCATGCCCAGGCCGACAAAAATCATTCCGTGCTGCATGGCATTGATGACCAATCCGAGCAGCGTGTTGAGTTTGTCGCCGGAGAAAGACGACGAGTTGGTGAACGCGCCAGCCACCTTGTCCTTCCAAGCCAGCGTGAACCACTTCTTGGCGGCCGTTTCGATGAAGGCCTTCATCCCGGCGGACATGCTGCCCATGTAGGTTGGGCAGCCGAAAATGATGGCCTCGGCGGCGTCCAGTTCATCCAGCCGGGTGGTCGCTTCCTCAACCGTGTAAAGTTTGGCGGAGGCGGAGGAAACCGACCGTGCTCCGCGATGGACCGCCTCGGCCTGCAATTTCGTGTGGCCGTAGGTAGGGTGATAGATGATGGCGATGCTGCTCATGTTTTGGTTTGGTTTGTTGGTCTCTTGCTTCAAGTCTAACAGGCTTGCCTCGGTCGGCCCACCGGCCGTGAGCGTCAGGCTTCCGGGTTCTTCAGTGCTCGAATGTTCAATTCCGTCGCTGTCGTTCTCATAGAAACACCCTCGCTGCCTTGCGCGATTCCCTCCAATGCTGATTTATTTGCCTCAGACTGCCGGCGGGGTATGCTGCCGGCCAATCGAACTCCGACAACTCAGAAGGCGAGAGTTACGGTTACGCGATTATTCAGGTGTGCCCGGCGCTAAGGTGCCGCGCCATTCTCGAGATGTCTGGACGCAGACCCACTTCGATTGCTCGTAGCGCCTCTCCCATCGTTTTGCGAGACCTTTCGAAAGGGGCGGGGACGGCTTCGTCCCCGCTTCCTCTTCCCACGGGGCGCCAGGCAGTCCCGATTCCGAATCGGGATCCCCGCCCCTGGCTTTGCGGCTTCATGAATTGGCCCTGCGCGCCGGGCAGTGTGCATCCGCGCCAATGACACAGAATCACGGTTCCCCCGCGAAGCCTCGATAACCGGCCTGGCGCCGCGTCACCAACCGCAACCGCTCATAGCTCATTCGGCGTACTCCAACTCGAACTGCGCCTGGAGGATAGCCTCCAGTTCTTCACACCTGGCCACCGAAGGCCTCCTTCAGAATGGCGGCTTGCCGTTCCGGCTTCATCTCGGTATGCCACTGCGCGAAGGTGATGCGCAACGAGTCGACCTTCGCGGCCAGCGCCTCCGGCGAGAGGCGCATGGCCTTGAGGGACTCGGCGTCCCCTGGCTCGATAAGCAAGCCCTCCCCGCTGGCGATGGCCGTGGAGAGCAGCACGCGATGGAGCCGCTGATCGTCTGCATCGGCGGGGTCTGCCAGAAGCATCTGCTCCTCCAGGTCCTGGCAAACGCGACAAAGGTTGAACCAGGAAACCACTCGCGTCGCGAAGGGATTTCGGTGCGCCTTCACTTCCGCTTCCAGCACGCCGGCAAAGCGCCCAGCCGTGCGCCAGCGTTCCTTGACAGTCTCCGACGTTGGTACAGTCGCAATCATGCGTGTACTGTAAGAGTACACGCCGATGGCTTCAAGCCACATCCCGGGCGCGAGCCCTCGCCACCCTCATCGCGTCAAGGCGCCGGAAATCCTCAGGGAATCCCGGCCCTTGCTCAAGGAGCAACTCCTGGCCGCGAAGGGTCGATAACTGGCTCGGCGCCTCGTCACCAACCGCAACGGCTCATGGATAGGGCCTCTCCCAACGGCCCGCCCAGCGGAGACCTTTGTCTTAACCTTTGTCGGAACCTTTGTCTTAACCTTTGTCGAATCGTCCGTTCTTCGACAAGGTGCTCGACAAGCTTGCGACAAAGGTCCGTTAGCCCCTAGTCCTGCAACCGGAAGAACCGGCTCGCATGCGCCAGCGGCACGGTCACCGTTGCGTTAGCGCCGGCGATCACCGGGGCGGACTTCACCGTCATCCAGGAAGCCGGAGAGATGGCCGCGGAGGATTGCAGCGTGTAACCGCTCGCCCACGCGGGATAGGTGAGGGTTATGCCGCTGGCAGAAACGGCCACCGAAAGGGCAGGAGTACCGGTGCTCGCTTGCGGGATAGCCTTGCCGCTCGCGCCCGCCTGGTAGATGCCGACCACCTCGGCCTGGCTCACGGGCCGCGTCCAAATGCCGAGGTCATCGATCTGGCCGTACGAGCTGTAAGCCCCGTTGCCGCTGCTGCCGACCAACGTGGTCATGATGTCAGTGGGGGTCAGCGATTCCTGGCCGGTGACACTCAACGGAGCCTGGGCCGTCAGCGCGCCATCCACATAAGCGTAAACCGTGTTTACATCGCGATAAAACACCCCGGCAATGTGGTGCCAATTATCGTCGGCCCAACTCGTCGCCGGCCCGATGTCATGCCGGGGGCTGTTCACCGCCTTGTAATTCAAGAACTGCGGGTAGTATTCGCTGATCAACCACCCAATGTTGCTGCCCGAGCTCCAGTCCTTGTTACCCAGGAACGCGCCCAGGGTATCGGTGGTTTTCACCCAAATCGAGAAGCTCCAATTGCCGTCGTAGATCCACTCGATGTCTCCGAGCGAGACCGCCCAATCGCTGGGAGCAGCACTGGCCGAGCCGTCGTTGTTGAATGAAGCGGCGTAGCGCCCAATCACGCCGTTGGTGTAGGTCTCGACCCCCACCGTCCCGATAGCCACGCCGTTGTTCGTGGTTCCGGCTTTGCCCAGGAGGTTCGTCTCAAAGTCCAGGTAAACCGTCAGCCCATCGGTCAGGGAAGTGGCGGCCGAGCTCACCGTGAGCACTGCGGGAGGCGTGCTCGTCACGGTGCCGGCAAGGTTGCTTACGACCACGGCGTAGCTGCCGGCGCTGGCGAGCGTGACGAAGCCCAGGGGCAGCGTTGAGTTGGTCTGGCCCGAGAGCAAGCCGCCGTTCAGATACCATTGATAACCCAGCGGCGCCGTCCCACTGGCGGTAACGGACAAGCTGGAACTGAAGCCCGCCTGCAGCGTTAGACTTTGCGGTTCCGCAGTGATAAACGGCTTCACGATGGAAGCCGCGTCGGCGGTCGTGAGCGGCTGGCCTTTCAAGCCCTGCGCGTAGATGGCCACGATTTCCTCGAGGCTCAGAGTTCGATACCAGATTCCCAGATCGTCCACCGCACCCTGGGCGCTCCAGGTGTCGTTGCCGCTGCTGCCGACCAGAGTGGCATTGGGGCTGAAGGTGGTGGGTGTCAGAGATTCCGTGCCCAGCGTGCTCAGGCTGTCGCTCGCAGAGAGACTTCCGTCAACATAATAGGACACCAGGTTCGCATCGCGGTCGAACAGCACGGCCACGTGGTGCCATTTGCCATCGATGATACCGGTCGTGCCAATGTCGCGACGCGTGTTCCCCACCGTGTTGTAATTCAAGGCATCCACGCGGCTGGGATCCAGCTCCCAACCCACGTCGGCGCCACTGTTCCAATCCTTGTTTCCGATGATCGCGCCATCGTTGGCGTTGGTCGCGTTGACCCAAAGCGAGAACGCCCAACTGCCCCTATAGATCCATTCGATATCTCCTAACGAAACCGCCCAGTCCGTGGAGCTTCCCCCGCTGCCGTCGTTATTGAAGATGGCCGCGTAACGGCCCACGATTCCAGTCGTATATTTCTCCGTAGGATCGCTGCCGATGGCCGTCCCGTTGTTGGTCGTCCCGGCCTGGGCGAGGATGTTAGTTTGGAAGTTCAAGTAAACCACCAGCCCGCTCGCAATGTTGGTCACCTGGAGAACGGTGAGAATCGCCGGTGGCGCGCTGGTGACGGCGCCAACGGCGTTACGAACGACCACGACATAGCTTCCGCTGTCGTTCGCAGTGGCGGGCGCGAAGCTCAGAACAGAATTGGTCGCGTTGGTCAGGATGGCGCCGTTCCCGTACCATTGGTAAGTCAGCGGGCTGGAACCCGCCGCGTTGACGGAGAGTTGCGCCTTGCGGTCCTCGAACACGGTCAGGCTTTGAGGCTCCACGCTGATGCTGGGGCGAACGACGCCGCCGGCCACCGCCGTGGTAAGCGGCTGGGCGATAAGACCCTGCGAGTAAATGGCCAGGACTTCCGCCGCGCTCAGGCTGCGCCTCCAGATCCCCAGATCATCCACGCTGCCCGCGCCGCTGTAAGTCCCCGGGCCGCTGCTCCCAACCAGCGTTTCGTTCGGCGAAAGGTCAGCCGGAGTCAGGCTCTCGAAACCAGTAAAGCCGATGCTCCCCGCCGCCACCTGGTTGCCGTCCACATAAACGAAAGAACTGTTGGCATCCCGGTTGAAAACGGTGGCCACGTGGTGCCAATTGCCGTCCCGGACGTTAACACCGCCCAGGTCTTGGCGAGGGCCGGCGGCGGAATAATAGTTTATTTCCGTTGTATTGTATGGGGCGAATACCCAGCCGACGTCGGCGCCGGAGCTCCAATCCTTGTTGCCCAACAGGGCGCCGTCGAGATTGTTGGTCAGGTTCACCCAAAGGGAGAAGCTCCAGCTATTCGAATAGATGTATTCGACATCCCCGAGCGCGACCGCCCAGTCTGTCGGCGTGTATGAGCTGCTGCCGTCGTTCCCAAAACTGGCCGCCTGGCCGATCACGCCGGCGATGTACTTGGGGTTGGGAGAGTCGCCGATGGCCGTGCCGCTGTTGGTCGTCGGCCCCTGCGCCAGGATGTTGTTGTCGAAGTTTAAATAAACCTCGAGGCCATTGGTAATCGCCGAGGAAGAAAGCACGGTTAAGACCCCCGGGGCACTCGTGATGCTCCCCACGCCGTCGTTGGCCACGACGGTATAACTGAAGCTGCCCGCGGTGAGATTGGTCACCACCAGGCTGCTGTTGGTGGCGCCCGCCACCGGGTTGCCGCCCTGTTGCCACTGGTAGGTCACCGGGCCGCGGTCATCCGCCAGAACGCACTCGAGCTCGAAGAAGTCGCTGGCATAGCGCGTCCCGCCGGCGGGCTGTTGAGCGAAAGATGGCGCCGAGCTGTTCACCAGCGGAACACCGTTCCGGCCCCGCGCATACACTGCCGCGATCTCCTCCGGCGCCAGCACCCGAGTCCAGATGCCCAGTTCGTCGATGCTGCCCGTCGCGGAATACTTGCCTGAGCCGCTGGCCCCGACCAGCGTCGGAAACCCGGCATTCATGCTGGCCGAGCCGTTCGGATTGATATCGCTGGTGATGTGCAAAACGCCATCCAGGTAAACGGAGACTACGTTCGCCGTTCGATTCCAGGTGACGGTCGTGAGGTGCCAGTTGCCATCGGAGAATGGAGGATTCAGATTGATGTCGCGACGGGTTCCGCCGGCGGCGTTCCAATTCAGATTCCGACCGCTCGAGGTGTTGAAGCACCAGCCCACATTGGCGCCCGAGGTCCAGTCCTTGTTGCCGAAAAGCGAGGCATCCACCGTGCTGCTGGTTTGCACCCAGAGTGAGTAAGAGAAGTTGTTCGAATAGATTGATTCCAGGTTGCCCAGCGTAATCGCCCAGTCGCTGGGTTGGCCGCCGCTTCCGTCGTTGCTGAACGAGACCGCTTGTCCGGCTATCCCCGGCACATACTTGGCGCTGGGAGCGGCGGATTGAGCGTAGATGGCGCCATTATGGGTCGTCCCCGCCTGAGCATCCAGGTTGTTATCGAAGTTAAGGTAGGCCGCCAGGCCCTGAACCACCGATTGGGCGGGCAAACTCCCGACGCACGCCACCAGGACCGCCGCCCTCAGGCACGCCCCTGCCAGGTAACGAGGCTTGGAGCAACGCCTTCCGGAAATCCGAGCGGGCCTTTGTCCCGGAGGGACATTGCGACAATAGCCCAGCGTTTCAACGCTGGGACAGGCCAGTTTTGTGTTGCACCCGTCCCGAAGGGACGGCTGAATCCG
>Ga0209415_10011642_pt1 | contig 14780 bp, 16 predicted proteins | sample PeaSoiSIISIP2007_FD_187696 | JGI IMG/M metagenome (GOLD analysis project Ga0209415, IMG submission 187696) | Peat soil microbial communities from Weissenstadt, Germany - SII-SIP-2007 (SPAdes) (version 2) | ecosystem: Environmental > Terrestrial > Soil > Wetlands > Peat | place: Germany...
TCCGCGAGGACGCCTCGATCAATCTCGAGGCCATTTCGCGATTGACTGAGAGTTTCGGCAATCTCGATATCATTTTTGTCGAGAGCGGGGGAGACAATCTCGCCGCGACGTTCAGCCCCGAATTGTCCGATTTGACGCTGTATGTGATCGATGTCGCCGCCGGCGACAAGATTCCGCGCAAGGGCGGTCCCGGCATCACCAAGTCGGATTTGCTGGTTATCAACAAAATCGATCTGGCGCCGATGGTGGGTGCGTCGCTTGAAGTGATGGAGCGAGATGCGAAGAAAATGCGCGGCGATCGCCCGTTCGTTTTCAGCAATCTCAAGACCGACGCAGGACTGGATCAGATCATTGCATTCATCGAACGTCAGGGGATGATCAAGCAGTGACGGTCAAGGCCGCTTGATGAAGGCGCAGGCAATCAAGGTTTTGTTCGTATGCATGGGCAACATCTGCCGCTCGCCGACGGCGGAAGCGGTATTCAGACACGCAGTGAAGCAGGCGGGATTCGACCAGCTGATCGAGTGCGATTCGGCTGGCACTCACGATTACCATACCGGCGAGCCGCCCGATGAGCGCGCGCGGCGTGCCGCAACAAAACGAGGCTACGACATGAGCGGCTTGCGCGGACGCCAGGTCGGCAAGCAGGATTTCGAACGGTTCGATTATGTGGTGGCGATGGACCGCCGCAATCTGGAATTGCTCGAGCGGGTCTGCCCGCCCCGGCACGTTCACAAGCTGGCGTTATATGGCGATTTCCATGAAAAATACGCGGGCCAGGAAGTGCCCGACCCGTACTATGGCGGGGCGCAGGGTTTCGAGCAGGTGCTCGATATGATCGAGCAGATCAGCGCGGGCATGCTCGACCGTTTGCGGCAGATGAACCGTGTCTGAAAAGAATGCCGGGCCGCAGATCAATTGCGGCCCGGCATTTTCCTGATTACTTCTGCGTTTCTATTTGAACCAGGGGCTCGTCGCTCACCGGCGGCAGCGACGGACGTACGCGCGGCGGCCTTGGCGGTTGCGGTGGTTCCGCTTTGCTCGCTGCCATGTTCAGCTTCTCCGGATCGGTCTCGATCAGTTCGAGATCGGGCGGCAGCACGATCGGTTCGAGCGTCGCCGGTGTCGCGCGACTTGCCGGAGAGGGCAACAGCGGTTCGACCACGCGCTCGGCAACGGGCGCCTCGGCGTGGCGGATTTCCTCAACCGGTGCGACTTGCGGCGCTTCCGCCGGATACGGCGCCGGTGCCGGTGACAGCTCCGTGCCGGCCGCGGCGGCATCCGCCATTACGGGCTGAACGGCTTCAACCGCAGGGTATGCGGGCGGTTTATTCTGGATGTATGGCACTTCGTTCTGCAGCTCCGCCGCCTGCGCTGGCTGTGCGGATTCCACTGTCGCGGGACGATTGTCGCGTCCTTCAGAACGATCGCGACCTCCTCGTCCGCGGCGGCGGCTGCGGCCGCGGCCTTCGCCTCGTCCCTCGCTGTCATGGCGCGGCGCCTGTTCGCCCTGCTGCGCCAACGCTCCATCAGCCTCGGCCTGCGGCTGTTCCGGCTTCTCCGGCCGTGGCGGGCGCTGCGGTTGTCCCTCGCGGCGAGGCTGGTCACGCTGCTGATCGCGCGGTGGGCGCTGCTCGCCACGGCCGCGCTGTTGTTCGTTGCGTTGCTCGCCGCGGTCGCTGCGTTGCAGCTGAGCAGGTCGTTCACGCTGTTCGCCGCGACCGTCGCGACGCGGGGGCATGTCGGGCCTGCCGCGGCGCTGACCGCGTTCCGGGCGCTGACCGCGCTCGGCCCGTTCGTACGCGGGTTGCGGCTTGACTTCCCTGACCTCGGGTTGGCCGCGCTTGAACCAGCCGAAAATCTTGCCGATGATGGAAGATTCTGGCTTTGGCGTTGATCTCGCCGGCCCCGGCTTCGTTCTGGCTTCGAAGATGGGCGCGGGTTGCGCCGGCGTGATGCCCTTGACGGCCGCTTCCTGACGCGGCGCAGCCGGCTCGGTTTGCGCCGAGGGCAGCTGTGCCTCCGTTTTTTGAGGCATGTCGACCATCTCGTAGCTCGGCGGCGGCACGTCGGCTTGGTTCAACTCCTCATGCTTCAGGCGCGTCACCGTGTAATTCGGCGTCTCGAGATGAATGTTCGGGATCAGTACGACGTTGACCTTGAGCCGCGACTCGATCGAGTGGAACTCGGCGCGCTTCTCGTTGAGCAGATAGGTTGCAACGTCGACCGGTACCTGCGCGTGCACGGCGCCGGTGTTTTCCTTCATCGCTTCTTCCTGCAGGATGCGCAGGATGTGCAGCGCGGTCGATTCGATGCCGCGGATGTGGCCGGTGCCGTGGCAGCGCGGGCAGGGAATGTGGCTGCCTTCGGCGAGCGCCGGCCGCAGCCGCTGGCGTGACAGCTCCATCAGCCCGAAACGCGAAATCTTGCCGGTCTGCACGCGCGCGCGGTCGACACGCAGCGCGTCGCGCAGGCGGTTTTCGACTTCGCGCTGGTTACGGGCGCTCTCCATGTCGATGAAGTCGATCACGATCAGACCGCCGAGGTCGCGCAGCCGCAATTGGCGCGCAAGCTCGTCGGCGGCCTCGAGATTGGTGCGGAAGGCGGTTTCCTCGATGTCGGCGCCGCGAGTGGAGCGCGCCGAGTTAACGTCGATCGAAACCAGCGCCTCGGTGTGATCGATGACGATCGCGCCGCCCGAAGGCAGCGAGACCTGGCGCGAGAACGCGGTTTCGATCTGGTGCTCGATCTGAAAGCGCGAAAAGAGCGGCACGTCGTCGCGATAGAGCTTGACACGGTTGACGTTGGCCGGCATGACGTGGCCCATAAAGGCGCGTGCCTGCTCGTAGATGTCGTCGGTGTCGATCAGGATCTCGCCGATGTCCTGATGAAAATGATCGCGGATGGCGCGGATCACCAGGCTCGATTCCTGGTAAATCAGGAACGCGCCGCTTTGTCCCTTGGAGGCGCTTTCGATTTCGCGCCACAGCTGCAGCAGGTAGTTGAGATCCCAGGTGAGTTCTTCGACGTTGCGGCCGATTCCGGCGGTGCGCGCGATCACGCTCATGCCGCTCGGCACTTCGAGCTGGTCGATGGTTTCGCGCAATTCAGCGCGTTCCTCGCCTTCGACGCGTCGCGACACGCCGCCGCCGCGCGGATTGTTCGGCATCAGCACGAGGTAGCGGCCGGCGAGACTGATGAAGGTGGTGAGGGCGGCGCCTTTGGTGCCCCGCTCGTCCTTGTCGACCTGGACGATCAGTTCCTGGCCTTCCTCGAGCGCGTCCTGGATGCGCGCGCGGCCAACCTCTACGCCCTGCTTGAAGTAGGCGCGGGCGACTTCCTTGAACGGGAGGAAACCGTGCCGCTCGGCTCCGTAATCGACGAAGGCAGCCTCGAGGCTCGGTTCGACGCGGGTGATGACGCCCTTGTAGATGTTGCTTTTACGCTGCTCTTTGCCTGCGGATTCGATGTCGAGATCGAGCAGTTTCTGGCCATCGACGATCGCGACGCGCAGTTCTTCGGACTGCGTCGCGTTGAACAACATGCGTTTCATTATTTTCGTCTCCCGCGCTCAGTGTCACGGGATGGGCAAACCCGCGCGCGGCGCCTGCGCCGCGCGTTACGGCTGAATCATTCAGTCACGAAATCGGAACATTTTTGCAATGACTTGTCGAAAATGACTTTCGCGGTTTGCCGTTAAAATTCGTTTTGCAGCAGCGCCGGAGTCGGGGTGAAGTGATTGCATGGCACCGGGACCGGGGTCGCTGCTGTAACAAAGCTAGCGTGTACTGTGAGCGCGTATTTCTACTACCATCGCTACTTTTTGTGGTGAGCGACATTAACCATTGTTTTTCGGCGGCTGGTCATATGCGCGGCGGGGTAGTCTCCCGCTCTGCGATTCGCCGCACCTGGGTAGCAGCTCAAGTGGCGCTGGGCCAACCTGCCTGGCGTACCGGCGGCGCTTGCCGCGATGCACAGCCCGGGCTTGGGACAATATTGCCTTGAAACCTGCTAACCGGCGGATAGTATAAGCAAAATGAAGGATATAGGCAAAAATACCGTATCGCGGCACCGGATCGCCGCTGAAGCCGGCGGGCAGCGCATCGACAACTATCTGGTGAAAATACTGAAAGGCGTGCCGAAAAGCCACGTTTATCGCATCCTGCGCAGCGGCGAAGTGCGGGTCAACAGCGGCCGCGTCGGGCCGGATTACCGCGTGCAGCCTGGCGACGAGCTGCGCATCCCCCCGGTGCGCATCGCGGCACGCGCGCAGCGCGGCACGCCGCTGGTCAATGCGAAGCTCGAACAGGCGATCCTGTTCGAGGACGAGTATCTGCTCGCGCTCAACAAGCCGTCCGGGCTGGCGGTGCACGGCGGCAGCGGCGTGAGTTTCGGCGTGATCGAGCAGCTGCGCGCGCAACGGCCCCAGTGCCGCTTTCTCGAACTCGTGCATCGCCTCGACCGCGACACCTCGGGAGTGCTGCTGCTCGCCAAGAAGCGCAGTGCGCTCACCGCGCTGCACGCCGAGTTGCGCGCCGGCCGCGTGAAAAAAAATTACCGGGTGCTGGTCAAAGGCAAATGGCGCAATCCGAAACAAAGCGTGCGCCTCAGTCTGCACAAGTACGTGCTGCCATCGGGTGAACGACGCGTAGCCGTCAACGCCGGGGGGCAGGAGGCGCATACGGTATTCGAGCTCGAACGGGCGTGGCGGGAATTCAGCTTGCTGCGCGCCGAACTGAAGACCGGCCGCACGCATCAAATCCGCGTGCACCTCGCGCACCTCGGATTTCCGGTAGCAGGCGATGACAAATATGGCGATTTCGATCTCAACAAGCGGCTCGCGCATGTGGGCCTGAAGCGCATGTTCCTGCACGCGAGCAGCCTTAGCTTCAGGCACCCGGCGGGCGGGAATACCTTGATGCTGGAAGCGCCGTTGCCGGATGAACTGCAGAATTTCCTGCGCGGTTTGAATTGATCGCGACGGCCATGGGCAAGCGGTTTGAATTGCTGGTGTTCGATTGGGACGGCACGCTGATGGATTCGACCGCCGTGATCGTCGCATCCCTGCAGTCGGCGTGCCGTGACCTCGGACTGCCGGTACCCGACGACGAGCGCGCACATTACATCATCGGTCTCGGCCTCAACGATGCGATGGCGCACGTGCTGCCGGACGTCGATCCCGGTGCATATCCGCGCGTGGTCGAGCGCTACGGCCATCACTTCCGGCTGCGCGATCCCGCGACTCCGCTGTTTGCCGGGGCGGAGGAAACGCTGCGCGCGCTCAACGACGCGGGTTTTCTCCTCGCGGTCGCGACCGGCAAAAGCCGGCGCGGGCTCGACCGCGCGCTCGATAAAACCGGCCTCAGGACGGTGTTTCATGCGACGCGCTGCGGAGACGAGTCGGCAGGCAAGCCGCACCCGGGCATGCTCATCGATCTCATCGATATGCTGGGCGCCGAGCCTGCCAGGACGCTGATGGTAGGCGACACTACGCACGACATTCAGATGGCGATCAACGCCGGCGTCGCGAGCGTTGCCGCTGCGTACGGGGCGCATTCGCGCGAGCAGCTTCTGGCATTGCGGCCGCTCGCCTGCATGGATCAGCCTCACGAACTATGGCAATGGCTGAAGCACAACGCATAGTTTGCGACAGCGCGGAACTTGCCGACGGCGGCAAGGGCGTGCGCTTCACGCTCGAGCGGCACGGTGAAACCGTATCCGCATTTGTAGTCCGCTGTGACGGCAGGGTGCATGCGTACCTCAACAGCTGCGCCCACATTCCAGTCGAGCTAGACTGGCTCGAGGGTGAATTCTTCGATAAATCCGGGTTATACTTAGTTTGCTCGACGCATGGCGCAACCTACGAACCGGCTACCGGCTATTGCATCATGGGGCCGTGCAAAGGGCAGCATCTGGTTGCGCTGAAAGTGGCGGAGCGCGGCGGCAAAATCTTTTTGTTAGAGAGCGAAAATCATCATGGCTGAGACGGGTCACGGGCATCCCGGCGAAGGCTGGGAGCGCAAAGTTCTGGAAAAAGTCGCGCTCGCCGCGATCGCCGAGCAACGTGCCGCCCGCCGCTGGGGAATAGTATTCAAGTCGCTGATCCTGATTTATCTGTTCGTGGTGCTTTTCGTCGGCATGGGCTGGCTCAAGCGCGCCGGCGAAAAGACGCTCGGCAAACACACTGCGCTGGTTGAGCTGCGCGGCGTAATTTCGGCGGACAGCCAGGCGAGCGCGGACAACATGACTTCCGGACTCGACGCCGCGTTCAAGGACGGCAACACGCAAGGCGTGATCCTCCGCATCAACAGCCCCGGCGGCAGCCCGGTGGAGGCAGGTCACATCAACGACGAGATCAGGCGCTTGCGAGCCAAGTATCCGAATATTCCGCTCTACGCCGTGGTGGAGGACATCTGCGCCTCGGGTGGCTATTACGTTGCGGCCGCCACCGACAAGATTTATGTCGACAAGGCGAGCATCGTCGGCTCGATCGGCGTCGTGATGGACGGTTTCGGCTTCACCGGCACTATGGAAAAGCTCGGCGTCGAGCGGCGCGCGCTCGCGGCGGGCGAGAACAAGACGTTTCTGGATCCGTTTTCGCCGCTCAATCCCGCGCAAAAGGCCTACGCCGAGAACATGCTGGAGGAAATCCACCAGCAATTTATCAGCGTGGTGCGCAACGGGCGCGGCAAGCGCCTCAAGGAAAGCCCCGAGATTTTCAGCGGCTTGGTGTGGGTCGGGCAGAAGAGCATCGAGCTCGGCCTCGCGGACGGTCTGGGCAGCGTCGACTCGGTTGCGCGCGACGTGATCAAAGCCGAAGACGTGGTCGACTTCACGCCACGCGAGAACATCGCCGAGCGCGTTGCGCGCAAATTCGGCGCAGCGATGGCGGAAGCGCTGCTTAAACTCCCGGCAGTCGGCGGTACGCAGTTGCGCTGATCAGCGCGCGTAGAGCAGGAATACGCTCGGTCGGCGGCCGATGGCGGTTTTTTCCTTCTTCCACTCCATGACGGACGCGCTGCGCGCCGTTGCACTGGACAGCGTGAGGTCGCTCGCTACGCACAACCGCGTTTTCCCGTCGCACGTGTCCAGCAACGCCTGCAACAGCGCGTCGTTGCGGTACGGCGTCTCGATAAAAATCTGCGTCATGTCGCGCGAGTGCGATTCGCGCTCGAGCCTCGCGATTTCGCTGCGGCATTCGTTTTTCGGCACCGGCAGGTAGCCGTTAAACGCGAAGCGCTGGCCGTTAAAACCCGAAACCATCAGCGCGAGCAGCAACGAGGACGGGCCGACGTGCGGCACCACGCGCAGTCCCGCACGATGCGCGGCTGCCACCAATAATGCGCCGGGATCGGCGATGGCCGGGCAGCCGGCTTCCGACAACAACCCGGCGCTGCGTCCTGCCAGCAGCGGCTCGAGCAATTGCTCGGCACGCGGCAGGTCGCCGTCTTTGTCGAAGCGTTCGAGCCGGAGTTGTTGCACCGGCCTGGGGTGCGGAATGCTGGTGAGGAAACGGCGCGCGCTTTTTTCATTTTCGACGATGAAGTAATCGAGTCCAGCGGCTACAGCCAGTGTCGATTGCGGCAATATCGCGCGGGCATCGTCGCCGCCGAGCGGGACCGGAATCAGATGCAGTTCGCCGCGCGCGGCGCTCACGGCAGTTCGATGCCTTCACTGCGCAGCATGTCGCACAGCTTGATCAGCGGCAGGCCGATCAGCGCACTTGGATCGTCGCCTTCCAGTCTCGCCACTAAAGCGATGCCGAGACCTTCGATGCGCGCGCTGCCGGCGCAATCGTAGGGCTGTTCCGATTTCAGATAACGCTCGATCTGCGCTTCGTCCAACTCGCGCACATGAACGGTGACCGGCACGAGCGCTGTCTGCTGCCGCGCGGTGCGCGCGTTGAGCAGGCACAGTGCGGTAAAGAACACCACTGGTTTACCGCTCATCAGCATAAGTTGCCGCACCGCGCGTTCATGCGTCCCGGGCTTGTTGAGCAGCGTTGCGCCTGTTACAGCCACTTGGTCGCTACCGATGATCAGCGCATCCGGACAGGCCTGTCGCACCGCCAGTGCTTTGGCGCAGGCGAGTCGCAAGGCGAGGGCCTGCGGAGGCTCGCCATCGAACAGACTTTCATCGACGTTTGGAGCAACGGCCTCAAATGGAATTCGCAGGCGCGCGAGCAACTCGCTGCGATAGCGCGAGGCGGACGCCAGAACGAGGCGTGGTGAGGGCTGAGCAGGCATCGGGGTGTATTGGAGAGACATGATTCTAAAGAATGTCGGAACAAGAGGGCGGCGCCCCTCTGTATATCCCACTCATCAGTGACAGCAGTTTGATTGCGAGCATCACTAAGTGTTTGCGTTAAATGGAATTTCCGTAATTTTCTTTTGACAGAAATGCGCAAAAATACTATCATGCACTGTTTATGTCTGCACGGACTGTCATCGATAGTCTGGAGTTTGCGCGTTCGGGGCAGCAATTGCAGGGCGCGGTCGCGGTTGCGGAACTCGCGCGGCTGACGGACAGCCTCTTTAATACCGGCGGCGAGCTGAAATTTTTGGTGCGCGGCGGTTATGATACCCGCCAGCGTCCGCGACTGCAGCTTACGGTTGAAGGATTAATCAACCTCAAGTGCCAGCGTTGCCTGGGCAGCCTGGCTTATCCAGTAGCGGTCGAATCGAGCCTGCTGGTGCTCACGGGTGGGGCCGGCGGCGAAACCGCGGAGCTCGACGAGCTCGACGGCATCCCGGCGGATCAGCATACCGATGTATGGGCGCTGGTCGAGGACGAAGTGCTGCTGGCGATTCCGCTCGCGCCGCGGCACCCTGATGAACAGTGCAACGCGGCCGTGAAAACGTCGCAGGATAGAGCCGCATCGCCGTTCTCGGTGCTGGCCAAATTGAAACAGGACCGGATCCAGAATTGAACGAAAAGGAGCTTTAACATGGCAGTTCAGCAGAACAAGAAGTCGCCGTCGAAACGCGGCATGCACCGTTCGCACGACTTTCTGACCAACCCGCCGCTGGCAGTCGAGCCGACCACCGGCGAAGTGCATTTGCGCCATCACATCAGCCCTACGGGGTACTATCGCGGCAAAAAAATCGTCAAAATCAAGGGCGAGTAGGATCCGGCTTGCTCGTGCCGCCAGCCGCATCCGGCAGCGCGGCATGCAATTCAGTGCGCGGTAGCGAGGAGATTCGATGGGCGTAACGGTTGCTATCGATTGCATGGGAGGCGATCATGGCGCGCGCGTGACGGTCCCCGCTGCGCTTGACTATCTGCGGCGCGTCGAGGACGTCAACGTCATTCTGGTCGGTCTGCAGGACGCTATTACAGCCGAACTACGCAAGCACAAGTCGGGCGTCGAGCCGCGCCTGGCGGTGCAGCACGCGAGCGAGGCGGTGAGCATGGATGAGCCCCCGGCAGTCGCTCTGCGCAGCAAAAAAGATTCCTCGATGCGCGTAGCAGTCAATCTGGTCAAGGACGGCACCGCGCATGCCTGCGTCAGCGCCGGCAACACCGGTGCACTGATGGCGATTTCGCGTTTCGTGCTGAAAACCCTGCCTGATATCGAACGCCCGGCAATCTGTGCGGTGCTGCCAACGCTCAAAGGCCATACGCACATGCTCGACCTCGGCGCCAATGTCGACTGTACGGCCGAACACCTGCTGCAGTTCGGCGTGATGGGCGCGACGCTGGTGAGTTCGGTGGAAAACATCGCGCAGCCGAGCATAGGGTTGCTCAACATCGGCACCGAAGACATCAAAGGCAATGAGGTCGTAAAGCAGGCCGCGGAACTGCTGCGCGCAAGCGGGCTTAACTTTTACGGCAACGTCGAAGGCGACGATATCTACAGGGGCACGACCGATGTCGTGGTATGCGACGGCTTCGTCGGCAACGTTGCGCTCAAGACCACCGAAGGACTGGCGCGCATGCTCAGGGCCTACCTGCGCGAAGAGTTCGAGCGCAACATGGTGACCAAGCTCGCGTACGTAATCGCATTGCCGGTCATCAATGCATTCAAACGCCGTGTCGATCCACGCCGCTACAACGGCGCGAGCCTGCTCGGATTGCGCGGCATCGTGGTGAAAAGTCACGGCTCGGCGGACCGGCTCTCGTTTCGCGTCGCGATCGGACGCGCGGTGGAAGAGGCGCGCGGCGGCGTGCTCAATCACATATCCGAGCGCATGTCGGTGATGCACGAGGGCGCGGCGTGATTTATTCGCGCATTGTCGGCACCGGCAGCTGCTTGCCGGTCAAAATAATCAGCAACGAGGATCTGGCGAAGACCATCGATACTTCGGATGAATGGATCCGCACCCGGACGGGAATCCGGCAACGCCATATTGCGGAGCCCGGAGAGGCGTCGAGCGACCTGGCGTTGCGTGCCGCTCAGCAGGCGATCTCCGCGGCAGGCATTGCTGCCACGGACATCGAGCTGATCATCGTTGCCACCTCGACTCCCGATTTTATTTTTCCCAGCACCGCGTGCCTGCTGCAGGCAAAGCTCGGCGTCAAGCGCTGCCCGGCATTTGACGTGCAGGCGGTGTGCTCCGGATTCGTTTACGGACTGGACATCGCCGACAAATTCATCCGCAGCGGCAAGTACCGTCATGCGCTGGTCGTGGGCTCCGAAGTGTTTTCACGTATCCTCGATTGGAACGACCGCGGCACCTGCGTGCTGTTCGGCGATGGCGCCGGCGCGGTGGTGCTGGCAGCGGGCACAAAACCCGGCGTGCATGCAAGCGTGCTGCATGCCGACGGCTCCCAGGCCGGTATTCTGTCCACTCCCGGCCAGATATGCGGCGGCAAGGTTACCGGCGATCCATTTCTCAGAATGGACGGCCAGGCTGTCTTCAAACTGGCGGTGCGCGTGCTCGACGAGGTCGCGCGCGAGACGCTCGCGCTGTGCGGCATGCAACCGGCTGACATCGACTGGCTGATTCCGCACCAGGCGAACGTGCGCATACTCGAAGCGACGGCGAAGAGGCTTGGGATCGATCCGGCCAAGGTGATCATCACGGTCGATCGTCATGCCAACACGTCTGCGGCGTCGGTTCCGCTTGCACTCGACACTGCGGTCCGCGATGGGCGAATCAGGCCCGGCCACAAGGTACTGCTGCAAGGAGTCGGCGGCGGTTTTACGTGGGGTGCGGCACTGGTGGAAATGTAGGGGAGATGATGAAGCTGGCTCTGGTTTTCCCCGGGCAGGGATCGCAGACGGTCGGCATGCTGCAAAGCTTTGCCGGGTCGAAACCCGTGCGCGACACGTTTGCCGAAGCCTCCGACGTGCTCAAACAGGATTTGTGGAAACTCGCAGCCGACGGTCCGGCTGAGGAACTCAATTCGACGGTCAACACGCAACCGCTGATGCTGGCTGCCGGTTATGCCGTTTATCGTGCATGGCGCGAAGCGGGTGGCGCGCAACCGGCAGTGGTTGCCGGTCACAGCCTCGGCGAATATACGGCGCTGGTGGTGGCCGGGGTTGTTGCTTTTCGCGACGCGCTGCCGCTGGTGCGCTTTCGCGCACAGGCGATGCAGGAAGCGGTGCCGCTCGGCACCGGTGCGATGGCGGCGATACTGGGGCTCGATGACGATGGTGTGCGTGCAGCGTGCGGTGAAGCCGCGCAAGGGCAAGTGGTCGAGCCGGTCAATTTCAACGCGCCGAGCCAGGTCGTGATCGCCGGTCACAAGGCGGCGGTCGAGCGCGGCGCCGAAGCGGCGAAAGCGAAGGGCGCCAAGCGTGCGATGCTGCTGCCGGTCAGCGCGCCGTTCCATTCCTCGTTGCTGAAACCCGCGGCGCAACGGCTCGAGCAGTATCTGGCGAACATGGTATTCAATGTGCCGCAGATCCCGGTCGTCAACAACGTCGACGTCGCGGTCGTCGATGAACCCGAACGGATCAAGGATGCGCTGGCGCGCCAGGCATGCAATCCGGTGCGCTGGGTCGAGGTGATCCGGCACATGGCGCGTTCGGGCGTCACTCACGTCGCCGAATGCGGCCCCGGGAAAGTGTTGGCGGGGTTGACCAGGCGCATCGACGGCACATTGCAGGGATTCGCGATCGCGGATGCTGCAGCATTGACACAAACGGTGCAAACTTTACGGCGGGCGGCATGATGCTAAACGGACAAGTGGCATTAGTAACGGGGGCTTCGCGCGGTATCGGCAAGGCGATCGCGCTCGAACTCGGCAAGCAGGGCGCTGTAGTGGCTGGCACCGCAACGAGCGAGGCGGGTGCCCGGGCGATCGGCGAATATCTGGCCGCAGCCGGCGTCAAAGGCGCCGGCTATGCAATGAACGTGAACAACCTGGCACAGGTCGAGGCCACGGTCGCCGCGATTCAAAAGAAGTTCGGCGATGTCGCCATCCTCGTCAATAACGCCGGCATCACGCGCGACAACCTGCTGATGCGCATGAAGGAGGAAGAATGGGACGATATCATGTCGACCAATCTCAAGTCCGTATACCGCCTGTCGAAGCTGGTAATCCGCTCGATGATGAAGGCACGCAGCGGCCGCATCATCAACATCACGTCGGTGATCGGCGTGATGGGCAACATGGGCCAGACCAACTATGCGGCGGCTAAAGCGGGCATGATAGGGTTCAGCAAATCGCTGGCGCGCGAAATCGGCAGCCGTAACATTACCGTCAACTGCGTCGCACCCGGCTTCGTCGACACCGACATGACGCGCGAACTTGATGACAGTCAGCGCAGCGCGCTGCTCGGCCAGATACCGCTTGGCCGTCTCGGCACGGTCGATGACATCGCCGGCGCGGTCGCGTTTCTGGCGTCGCCGGTGGCTTCGTACATTACCGGTGCGACGCTGCATGTCAACGGCGGCATGCTCATGGAATAGCCACTAAATAATCCGGTAGGTAACACCCGCCGGATTTGGTAAAATACGTCCCCGCACGACCTAAATCCACTCCCAAGAAGGGGATATTGATGGAAAACGTAGAGCAGCGCGTTAAGAAAATCGTGGCCGAACAGCTGGGTGTCAACGAAGCCGACGTCAAGAACGAGTCGTCGTTCGTCAACGACCTCGGCGCGGATTCGCTCGACACGGTGGAGCTGGTGATGGCGCTCGAGGAGGAATTCGAGTGCGAAATTCCCGATGAAGAAGCGGAAAAAATCACCACTGTCCAGCAGGCCATCGATTACATCAAGGCACACCTCAAGTAAATCCCCGGTTTCCGCCACGGATTTCCATTGGCAAGACGTAGAGTAGTTGTAACCGGTCTCGGCATCGTTTCTCCGGTCGGGATCGGCGTCAGTGCAGCCTGGTCCAGCATCGTTGCCGGCAAATCCGGCATCAGCCGCATCACGCGCTTCGATGCCGGCACGTTTCCGACCCAGATTGCCGGCGAGGTCAAGGGCTTTGACGTTGCGAAATGGCTTTCCCCCAAGGAAGCGCGCCGTTTCGATACCTTCATCCATTACGGTCTGGCGGCCGCCATCGACGCGCTCAAGGATTCGGGAATCGATCTGGATAAAGAACAGCGCGAGCAGGTCGGCGTTTGCATCGGCTCGGGCATCGGCGGCCTGCCGTTGATCGAGGACACCCACAACGCGATGCTGGCAGGCGGCGTGCGCAAGATTTCGCCGTTCTTCGTGCCGGGAACGATCATCAACATGATCTCGGGGCAGCTGTCGATCATGTATGGCCTCAAAGGGCCGAATCTGGCGCTCGTCACCGCGTGCACGACGGCCAATCATTGCATCGGCGAAGCCGGCCGGCTGATCGAATACGGCGACGCCGACGTGATGGTCGCCGGCGGCGCCGAAGCGACGGTCTCGCCGCTCGGTGTCGGTGGCTTCTGCGCCGCGCGCGCGCTGTCGACGCGCAACGACGCGCCGGAGCAGGCGAGCCGCCCATGGGACAAGGACCGCGACGGCTTCGTGCTCGGCGAGGGCGCCGGCGTGCTGGTGCTCGAAGAGTACGAGCATGCGAAAAAGCGCGGCGCCCGGATTTACAGCGAACTCGCGGGCTATGGCATGAGCGCCGATGCCCATCACATCACCGCGCCGTGCGAAGATGGCGAAGGGGCGGCGCGCTGCATGGTGAACGCGATGCGTAACGGCAGCGTGAGCCCCGAAGAGGTTGATTACATCAATGCCCATGGTACTTCGACGCCGCTTGGCGACATCGCCGAGACGGTTGCGGTCAAGCGCTGCTTCGGCGAGCATGCCGGGAAACTCGCGATCAGCTCGACCAAATCGATGACGGGACACCTGCTCGGCGCCGCTGGCGGCATCGAAGCGGTGTTTTCGGCCATGGCCGTGCATGAGCAAATTGCGCCGCCGACCATCAATCTCGTCAATCAGGACCCGCAATGCGATCTCGATTACGTGCCGAATACGGCCCGCAAAATGAAAATCAGGGTCGCGATCTCGAATTCGTTCGGCTTCGGCGGCACCAACGGCAGCCTGGTGTTCCGCGCCGTCTGACGCCCAGCCGTTGGTTCCCCGCCGGCAATCCGTGCCGGCCCACTTGGCGCCGCAATGAATCTCGTCAACGGTATAGAGAGCGATTCGATCAGCGCGCATGATCGAGGGCTTGCATACGGCGACGGCGTGTTCCGCACTTTTACATTGCACGGCGGCAAGCCACAGTTGTGGCAGCGGCAATACGCGAAGCTCGCTGCCGACTGCAAAGCGCTGCGCATTGCCTGTCCTGCGGTTGATGTGCTGGAGCAGGATCTGGCGGCAATCGCCGCGCATCATTCCGATTGCGTCGTCAAGATTATTGTCACCCGCGGTAGCGGCCCGCGCG
>Ga0209415_10011645_pt1 | contig 14779 bp, 17 predicted proteins | sample PeaSoiSIISIP2007_FD_187696 | JGI IMG/M metagenome (GOLD analysis project Ga0209415, IMG submission 187696) | Peat soil microbial communities from Weissenstadt, Germany - SII-SIP-2007 (SPAdes) (version 2) | ecosystem: Environmental > Terrestrial > Soil > Wetlands > Peat | place: Germany...
GGCTTCCACAAGACTGGCTGCGGCGCGGCCATCTATTTGAACCAGCCGGGCGCCAATACGCGCGTGCGTTCGTGGACGCCGACGGCGCAGGCGCAATACGGCTTTCTCGTCACGCATAACGAGGCGATCTCGATCGCCGATTACTATACGCAGCGGGACGCGCAAGGAGCCGTGATCTATCGGCCGACCTGCCACTACGCCTACCATCCCTGCAACGACGCGGTTCTGTCCCTGCACGAAATGTTCGGCCGCGCCGGCGTGATGCAGAAGGACAATCACATCTTGGGCGAAGCGGAGATTGTCGATGGCGTCGACGAACTCGGCGTTCTGCTGTTCGGTCACAAACGCAACGCCTATTGGTACGGCTCGCAGCTTTCAGTCGAAGAGGCGCGCGCCATCGCCCCCTACCAGAACGCGACCGGCATGCAGGTGACTTCCGCCGTGCTCGCCGGCATGGTCTGGGCGCTCGAGAACCCGCGGGCCGGCATTGTCGAGGCCGATGAAATGGACTTCCGCCGTTGCCTCGAAATCCAGACGCCGTATCTCGGCCCGGTGATCGGCGCCTATACCGACTGGACCCCGCTGACGGACCGGCCGGGATTCTTCCCGGAGGATATCGATCCATTGGACCCCTGGCAGTTCAGGAACGTGCTGGTGCGGTGAGAGCGCGAACCCGACGCTCGCCTTTTCTCCCGGGGCCGCTCCTGACGTGGCGCCATTGACAATCCCTCGCCGCGTGACGAAACCTCGCGCCGCCGTCAGACCGGAACCGCCTATGTCCCATCAGCGCCTGCAAGCCATCATCGAGCAAGCCTTCGAGGATCGCGCGACGATCACGCCGCAGACATCGGGCGATGTTCGCGAAGCTGTCATGACCGCCTTGAATCTGCTCGACAGTGGGCAGGCGCGCGTCGCCGAGAAAATTCCCGGCGCGGCGGGGCCGGGCTCGTGGAAAGTCAATCAATGGTTGAAGAAGGCGGCGCTGCTGTCGTTCCGTCTCAATGAAAATACTTTGATTTCCGGCGGTCCCGGCGGGGCGAATTCGGGCGCGAGCTGGTGGGATAAGGTCCCGTCAAAATTCGCGGGCTGGGACGCCGCCGCCTTCGCCAACTCGGGCTTTCGCGCCGTGCCGAACTGCGTCGTGCGCCACTCCGCCTATATCGCGCCGGGTGTCGTGCTGATGCCGTCCTTCGTGAACCTCGGCGCCCATGTCGGCGCCAACACGATGGTCGATGCGTGGGTCACCGTCGGCTCCTGCGCGCAGATCGGCAAGAACGTGCATTTGTCCGGCGGCGTCGGCATCGGCGGCGTGCTGGAGCCTTTGCAGGCCAATCCGACGATCATCGAGGACAATTGCTTCATCGGCGCCCGCTCCGAGGTGGTCGAGGGCGTCATCGTCGGCGAGGGCTCGGTGGTGTCGATGGGCGTGTTTATTTCGGCCTCGACCAAGATCGTCGATCGCGCCACCGGCAAGATCCATTTCGGCTATGTCCCGCCTTATTCGGTCGTCGTCTCCGGCTCGCTGCCGGGCAAGCCGTTTCCCGACGGCTCGCCCGGCCCCTCACTCTATTGCGCGGTCATCGTCAAGATCGTCGACGCGCAAACCCGCGCCAAGACGGGCATCAACGAATTGCTGAGAGATTGATGAGCCAATCATTGCGCGGCCAGCGCTTTCGGTTTCTCTACCGTCAAGGCGAAGGCGCCATCGATCGGCGCGAATGGCTCCGGGCCAGTTGGCCGCCTATCGCGATCGCGCTGGCGATGACTCTTGTCTGGCTCGTCATCGCACCGCGCCAGGCGCGCGATTTGTCGCGCGAGGGACTCATCGACCTCAGCGCCATCGCGACCTACGCCTATCTGATCGTCTATGCCTTCGCGCTGCTGCTGTGCGCCGTCGCCGAATATTTCGTCAGCGCGAAACGCTTCGCCGATCGCGGCAGACCGCCGGCTCTGGCGGGTCTTGCGCCGTTTTCGCTGTTTCTCGCGGCCGCGGCCAATTGGTATCAGCCCCGCTCGGAAGGGACGATGCCGCTTTGGCTGACGTGGGCCTTCGACGCGGTCGCGCTGGCCGTCCTGATTTGGACCATCGCCGAACTCGGCTTTGCCGAGGGCGGTCGGCCGTAGGCTTGCTGAAAAATAATTGTCGCGTAAGGGTTTGATCGCGACCAGTAATTTGCGATTTTGGTGAGCCGCCGACAAACAAAACATTGCCTGATTACGCCGGCGCGGGCATAATCTGACACATTGGAGATGGCGCGTTTGAAACGCCGCCTCGTCCCTTCGGCCGCTTTGCCGGCGAGGGGTTCGCCCCGATCGAAAACCCTCAAAGAACTGGAAAGCTCATGCCGCCCGCAGCGAAACTGCGCAGCGTCGGCGAAGGCGCGCCTGTGGCGATGGGTCCGCGGGCGCTGGACCTGCTCATGTCCGGCCGGAGCGTCGACAACATCGCTGACGCCCGGAATCATACTCGGGCGCGCGTCGAGAGAATTCTGCGCGCCGAGTTGAAGGCGATTTCGATTCGGCCCGCGCGGGACTACGCCAAGCTGCAAATCAGGCGTCTCGAAGCGATGCTGGTCAGGCTGATCGAAAAGGCCAACGACGGCGACCTCGCCGCCGTTGATCGCATCCTGAAAATCCTCGATCGCCTCGACCGCTATCACGGCTTCGCAAGGCTGCCGCCGACAAGCCCACAAGCGGATGACCAAGCGTACGAGCAGCTGCTGAAGAAGCTCGCCGACATGGCGGCTCGCCGCGAAAAGGCGAAACAAGAGGCATGACGGCAAAACGGCGCGGCGCCGGAAAGCCGCGCAAAGCTCCGTCGTCAGCCAGTCTGACAAACGCCGCCGGCGCCGGACGCGGGACGGTTCGCGATTGGCTCGGTTTGAGTGGGGCGCAGCAGGCCAGATGGCTGGCGGAGCTCAGCCCGGAGGTCGGCGAAAAACTGCTGCGCGACTGGCGTTTCTGGGCGCGGCCCGACCAATTGCCGCCGGGCGGCGATTGGGTCTATTGGCTGATCCTCGCCGGGCGCGGCGCCGGCAAGACGCGCGCCGGCGCCGAGGCCGTGCGCGAATGGGTGAAGACCTATCCCATCGTCAATCTCATCGGCGCTACCGCCGACGACGCGCGCGACGTGATGGTGCTGGGGGAGTCCGGCCTGTTGGCTTGCTGCCTCAATGAGGAGCGCCCCCATTACACGCACGCCGCGGCGCGCCTCGCCTGGCCCAACGGCGCGACCTCGCAATTGTTTTCGGCCGAGGAGCCCGACCGGCTGCGCGGCAAGCAGCATATGAAACTTTGGTGCGACGAACTGGCGGCCTGGCGCTATCCCGAAACGTTCGATCAGGCGCTGCTCGGCTTGCGTCTCGGTGATTCTCCGCAGGCCGTCATCACCACTACGCCGCGGCCGACGAAAATCATCAAGCAATTGCTGAACGACAAGGACGTCATCGTGACGCACGGCACGACGTTCGACAACGCCGACCACCTCGCTAAGGCCTTTCTCGCCAGGATCGCCGCCCGGTATGACGGCCGTCGAATCGGGCGTCAGGAACTCTTCGCGGAAATCCTGGAAGAATCGCCGGGCGCACTGTGGACGCGCGAATTGATCGAGCGGCATCGCATTGCGGGAAGCGCTGCGCCCGGCGACTATGTCGAGATGGTGGTCGCCGTCGACCCGCCCGCGACCTCCGGGGCCCGAGCCGACGAATGCGGCATCATCGTCGCGGCGAGGGCGGCCGACGGCGCGATCTACGTGCTGGCCGATCTGTCGAGCCAGGGCGACACGCCCGCCGCCTGGGCGGCGCGCGTCGTTGCCGCCTACCGGCGCTTCAGCGCCAGCCGCGTGGTGGCGGAGGTCAACAACGGCGGTGAAATGGTCGCTGACGTCCTGCGGCAATGCGACGCCAATCTGCCGATCAGATCGGTGACGGCGACGCGCGGAAAGTTCCTGCGCGCCGAGCCGATCGCCGCGGCCTATGAGCGCGGCATGGTGCATCATGTCGGCGTTTTCCCGAAGCTTGAGGACCAGCTGTGCGCCCTGACCCCCGATTTTGACGCGCGCTCGGCCGGCTATTCGCCCGACAGAGCCGACGCGCTGGTCTGGGCCGTCGCCGATCTCATCAATCTCGATCGCGCGGACCGCTCGGGCATGGTCGATTTCTATCGCGACGCCGCGCGAAAGCGCTGAAGGCGGGGCGTGCGCCTCGAACAACAGCGGCCGCACGAGGGCAATCGCGCCAAGCGGTCCAAGACAGTCAAAGGAATCATCAAAAATGCCGTCGGACGAAGGGATACAGACGCCGCTGCCGCCGAGCCTGTTCGCCCGTCTGGCGAGCGCGACACGCTTCGTCATCACGGGCGTCGCGCCAGAGACGTGGTTCGGGCCGCAGCAACCGCTCGCGCCGATGGCGCCGCCGGAGGTCAAGGGACGCCAGTTCGACTATCCCTTCGGCGCCAACATCAACTACACGCCCCGCTCGGACAGCGCGATCAGCTTCGCCGAGCTTCGCGCGCTCGCCGACGCCCTGCCGCTGCTGCGCAGCGTCATCGAGACGCGCAAGGACCAGATCGCGGCGCTGGACTTTTCGATCCGCTCGCGCGACCCGTCGGCCGGCGCCGAGGCCGCGCCGCGCGCCAAAGCGGCGCTCGCCTTTCTCGAGCGTCCCGACCGGCGCCATGCCTTCGCGACCTGGCTGCGCATGCTGCTCGAGGATATGCTGGTCATCGATGCGGCGACGATCTATCCGCGTCTCACCCGCGCGGGCGCGCTCTACAGCCTCGACATCGTCGACGGCTCGACGATCAAGCCGCTGATCGGCGAGGACGGGCGGTCGCCTGAGCCGCCGGACCCCGCCTATCAGCAGGTGCTGCACGGCGTGCCGGCCGCCGATTTCTCGTCCGACGAACTGCTCTATTTGCCGCGCAACGCGCGCGCGCACCGGCTCTATGGCATGAGCCCCGTCGAGGCGCGCGACCAGTCGCAGATCGAGCTCTACGGCCCGCGCGTCGGCTCGACGATCACCGCGCACGAGATCTGCGACGTCTCGATCGTCGCCTCGGTCGTCGCGCAAACGATCCTGCAGCGCGCGCTGTATATCCGCGCCCATTTCACGTTCAAACTTTCCTGGCTCTATTGCCTGCTCGACCCGATGGACATCGTCGAGATCACCGACGCGAATCTCGGCCTGTCGAACTATGCGGTGCGAATCACCGCGATCGAGGAGGACGACAAGGGCGTTTTGACCGTGACGGCGGAGGAGCTGACGGTCGGCGTCTCCACGCCGGCGCTCTATCGCACGCGCAGGGCGCATTCGACGCTTCCCAACCACGGCGCGGCCGCCGACCCGGTCAATCCGCCGCTGATCTACGAGCCGCCGGCGCCCTTGAGCGGCGGCGCGTCGCAACTGTGGGTCGGCGCGTCGGGCGGCTCGAACGGCGCCGCCGATCCGAACTGGGGCGGCGCCTATGTCTGGGCCTCGCTCGACAACGCGACCTACGATCAGGTCGGGACCATCAACCAGCCGGCCAAGCAGGGCGTGCTCACCGCCGCGCTGCCCAAGGCGACGGGCTACGACACCGCCGACACGCTCGCCGTGAACCTCGGCGAGAGCGGCGGCGACCTCGCCAGCGGAACCGAGGCGCAGGCGCTCGCCGGCGCGACTTTGTGCCTGGTCGGCAACGAATTGCTGGCCTATGCGACGGCGACGCTGACCAGCGCCAACAATTATAACCTGACCGGCCTCGCGCGCGGGCTCTATGGGACGACGCCGACCCACCACGCCAGCGGCGCCTCGTTCACCCGCCTCAACCAGGCGATCGTCAAGCAGGACCTCGCCGCCGCTTATATCGGCCAGACGATCTATCTCAAATTCCAGAGCTTCAACGTGTTCGGCGCCGGCGTCGAAGAGCTCTCGGCCTGCGCCGCCTATCCCTATACGCCGGCCGGGACCGGCGTCGCCGACCCGATCGCCGCGCAGCTCGAATCCGGCGTCCCGCTCGATCTCGGCTTCGTCAACGTCGCGCCGTCGCTCGCCGACGATTTCGGGACCGCCGCCGGCGCCGCGGCGATCGCGATCGATCTCGGCGTGCTGGTCGCCGATCCGATCGCCCAGCAGATCCTCAGCGGATTCGCGCTCGACCTCGGCTCGGTCGCGACCGCGCCGACGATCTATGACGACTTCGGGCTCGTGACGGGTTCGGTCGTCGACCACATGGACCTCGGAGTCGCCTGAATGAGCGAACAATTGCAACTTCGACGCGGAACCGCGAGCCAGGTCGCCGCCTTCACCGGCGCGCAGGGCGAACTCGCCGTCGACACGACCAACAACGTCCTGCACGTCAATGACGGCGCGACGGCGGGCGGCTGGCCGCTCGCGCTGGCGACGCGCACGGCGGTCTCCGACGCCGCCTACAGCGCGCTCGTCACCGACCGGCTCATCGCCTATACGGCGCTGACGGCGGCGCGCACCGTGACGCTGCCGTCGGCCGCCTCCTACCCGACTGGCGCGCAGATCATAGTTATCGACGAAACCGGCAATTGCTCGAACACCAAGACCATCACCGTCTCGCGCGCCGGATCCGACACCATCGACGGAGCGGCCAGCGCGGTCATCGCCGGCCCCTACGGCGTCCTCGCGCTGGAATCGAACGGCTCCAACGCCTGGACCGTCACCCATTCGCGCGTGGCCAGCAACGCGCGCACGGCGGTCTCCGACGCCCCCTATAGCGCGCTGACGAGTGACCGGCTGATCGCCTATACCGCGATCACCGCGGCGCGGGTCGTCTCGCTGCTCGCGGCGGCGGCCTACCCGACGGGCACACAGCTCACCGTCGTCGACGAGAGCGGGTCGTGCTCGGCGACCGACACCATAACGATCAGCCGGGCCGGGTCGGATACGATCAACGGCGCGACCTCCATTGCGCTCAACGCCGCCTACGGCTACGCGACGATCGAGACCAACGGCTCCAACGCCTGGACGATCATCGATTCCTCGGGCGTCGCGGCGGTAACCAGCGGCTCGATCAACGGCGCGACAATCGGCGCCACGGCGCCGGCGGCCGGCAGCTTCACGACGCTTTCGCTCGCCCGCCACGCCGTCGCCGACGCGGCCTATTCGGTCGCCGCCGGAATCAGCATCGTCGCTTACACGTCGATCACCGCCGCGCGCGCGGTGACGCTGCCGGCCGCCAATTCCTTCGCGGCGGGCCAGCAGCTGCTGGTCCTCGATGAAAGCGGCTCGTGCTCGGTGACGAACACGATCACGCTCAATCGCACGGGATCGGACGTGATCAACGGAGGCGGCGGGGGCGCCTCGGCGACTTCGGCTGTGATCGCCCAGCCGTTCGGCCAACTGACGCTGGAGAGCAACGGGTCGAACGCCTGGACGATCGTCAACGTCGCGCCGATGAACGCGCCGTTCTTTTCTGTGACCGTCAGGAGCCTCAATCTGAACGCCACCGGCGACACGGTGGTTCCAGTGCCGTTGCCGAACGGCTATTCGCGCTATCTCGTGACCACCGTCCGCGTCTGCAACGCCTCGACCTCGCTGACGACGGCCAAGCTTGGCCTTTACACCGCCGCCAGCCAGGGCGGCGTCACACTGCTCGCGCAATCGGCGCTTTCCACGATCACGTCGAGTTCGCCGAACGCCGCCGACGACATGGTCGTCCTAAGCCCGATCACCACGACCTACCTCAACCAGGCGTCGTTCTATCTCAACGTCGGGACGGCGCAGGGCGCGGCGGCGACGGCGGACGTGGCCATCCAGATCATCCCGTTGTCCTGACGCCAGGGGCCTTCGCCGCGCCGCCAGCGTGATAACCCCGTTCCTCTCTTAAGGGAGTCTCTCATGCTTCGAATCGCTCTTCTGGGCGCGCTAGCGCTCGGCCTCATCTCGGCCGCCCGCGCGCAGGATGTTCACGCGCGATGCGTGGACGTTTCCCTGCCGAAGGCGGAGATCGCCGAGAAGAACGGCCGATGGGTCGCAGTGACGGCGGAGCAATATCATTTCCTGCAGGGCATTTACGCGATGAACCCGACGACGCCTCCCGGCCTGCCCTACGGCGACGGCGCCGTGCTGGCGACCGCGCCCGGCGGCGACGGCGGCATGATCCTGTTCATCGACGGCGACAAGGCCTGCACGCCGATGCCCGTGCCGCATGAGCTGATCGACATGCTGCGCGATGTCGCGACGGGCGCCGTGACGCACGAGGGGGTCAGCAATTGAGCGCGCTCACCTTCGCCCAGCTCAACCGCCGTTGGCCGCACGCGCCGCATGCGCTCGTTCAGGGGATCGTCGACAGCGCGGAGGCGGTCTTCGCCAAATACGACCTAGCCGCGCCGGCCGAGCGCGCCGACCTGCTCGCGCAGGTTTCCGAAGAGACCGGCGGCGGGACGGAGATCGAGGAAAACCTGAATTACACTGCGCTGCGGCTGACGCAAGTCTGGCCGTCTCGGTTCCCGAATCTCGCCTCCGCGATGCCCTTCGCACACAATCCGAAGGCGCTCGCCGACAACGTCTATGGCGGGCGCGGCGGCAACGTCCCCGGCACGGACGACGGCTGGAATTTCCGCGGCCGCGGGCTGATCCAGGAGACGTTCCGCGACAATTACGCCGCCGAGGCCAAGGCGGCCGGCCTCGACTGCGTCGCCAACCCCGACCTTTTGACCGACCCGGCGCATGCCCTCGAATTCGCCTGCTCGTTCTGGAAGCGCGCCAACCTGTCGCCCCTCGCCGACGCGGGCGATTTCCGGCTGGAGACGCTGCGGCTGAACGGCGGCTATACCAATCTTTCGACCCGCCTCGCCTGGCGCGCGATCTGGCGCGAGGAGCTCGGCGCCTAAGTGAGCGATGTCGTCCGCGCCTTCGCCGGCGCGGCGATCGGCGGCGCGCTCGGGCTGATGGTCCTCGGGCCGTTCGGGCTCATCTGGGGGACGCTGCTCGGCGCGGCCTACGGGCTGGGCGAGGAGCCGAAGAGGTCGACGGCTCAGCCTGACCGCTTGTTCCCTTCTCCCCGCGCGCGGGGAGAAGGTGGCCGCGCAGCGGCCGGATGAGGGGCGGCGCGATGCCCCGAATTTTTCCCATTTCGTCCCAACGGCGGGCGGGACGCCCGCGCTCCCGACAAGGCCGCCCATGCGCCCCGACATCCTGCATATCGTCACGGCGATCGCCAACCCGATCCGCTGGAAGAGCCGCATCGCCCACGCGCGGACGGCGGTGGCGAGCTGGCTCGCCGAGCCCAACGTCGCGGTGACGCTGGTCGAATGCGCCTATGGCGGGCGCGGCTACGAGCTCGCCGATCTCGCCGGCGACCGCGTGACCCATGTTCCGGTCCGCGCCTATACGATGGCGTGGAACAAAGAGAACCTGATCAACATCGGCGTTTCGCGGCTGCCCGCCTCGGCCGACTTCATCGGCGTCTTCGACGCCGACGTGGCGTTCCGGAAAAGCGGCTGGGCGGCTGAGACGATCGCCGCGCTCGACCTCTATCCCGTCGCGCAGCCCTGGCGCACCGCCTACGACCTCGGGCCGAACGACGAGCATATCCAGGCGCATGTCAGCTTCGCCTCGCTCTACCATTCCGGCAAGCCGGCGGTCGCGAGCGGGTCGAAGTTCTGGAAATTCGACGGCGGCGCTTACGAATACGCGCATCCCGGCTTCGCCTGGGCGTGGCGGCGGCGCGCGCTCGATCTGATCGGCGGCCTATTCGAGAATGCCGGCATGGGCTCGGGCGACCATGTGATGGCGCTGGCGCTCATCGGCGCGGCCGAGCGGTCGTTCCCCGGCGCGATCAGCGCGGCCTACCAGGGCGCGGTGACCACCTGGCAGGCCAGGGCGCTGACCCACGTCAACCGCAAGATCGGCTTCGTTCCCGGCACGATCGAGCATTCCTTTCATGGCTCGAAGGCGCGGCGGGCCTATGTCGACCGCTGGGACATGTTCCTCGAACACGGCTTCAATCCGTCGACGGACCTCAAGCGCAACACCTTCGGCGTCATCGAGTTTGCAGGCAACAAGCCCGCGCTTGAGCAGGCGTTCGACCGCTATCTGCGCAGCCGCGAGGAGGATGGCAACCTCGCGGACTGACCCCTTCTCCCCGCGAACGGGGAGAACGCAGCGGGCGGGACGCCCGCGCTCCCAAGGCCGGCGTCTCACCTGGCCGCTTCTCTCAACCGAACGAGGAAATCATGCCTGATCCCGACATCGGCGCGAACACCGCGTTGAACAAGCTCGCCCCGAGGCCCTCGCCCGGCGTCGACTGGGGCCACATCGTCATCGGCGGTCTCGCCGTGCTGGCGCCGGCCGAGCTCCACTACCTGATGGGGCTCCCCTGGGACACCCTCGCCCCGAGCGCCGCCGCGACGATCACCGGCGCGCTGACGATCGCCAACGAGCTGCTGCCCCTGCTGCTCGGCAAGAGCTGAGCGCGCTGGCGCTCGGATTCCGCCTGATTTCCACCCGACAACGAGGTTCGTCATGAAAGCCTTCCTGTTCGCGGGCGCGGTCGCGCTCGCCCTTTGCGCCGCCGCCTGCACGTCGAGCGGCTCCCTGACGCCGCCCGCTAACACGGACGTCACCGACGCGCTGGCGATCGCCTGCCCGGTCGAGGCGGCGGTCACAGCGCAGCTCGCCGCCGACAAAATCCCGCTTTCGGCGCAGGCGCAGGCCGCCTTCACACTGCTGAACGGCCTTTGCCCTCCCAATCCTCCGCCGACCAGCGCGGTCGTCGCGGCGATCGACATCGTCTCCGCCTACGCGGTGCTCGAGCCGCTGGTCGCGCCGAAGGCGGCGCCGGCGCCGGCGGCGAACTAGCCGCCCGTGGCCCCCGGAGTCGTCGCGCTGCTCGCCTTCCTCGGCGGCTCGGGGACGGCCGGCTACGCGCTGCCCGCGCTCGCCGGAGCCGCCAAGGCCGAGAGCGTGGTCGCCGGCGTCTACGCCGACCTGCCGGCGATCTGCGCGGCGAGCGACCCGCTGGTCGACCGGCTCGGCGACCTCTATCCGAAATCGGCGACGCTGGCGCGCCTCGCCGCCGTCGCCGATGCGGTCTGCGCGGCGGCGGCGCGGCCCGACAATCCGGTCGACCAGGCCGAGCTCGTCATCGACGCGATAGCGGCGCTCACGGCGGCCAACGCCAGAATCGCCGCGGCGACCGGCGCGCCAACGCCGCAAGGCCAGCCGGCGGCCGCCGCAGGCGCCGCAAAGGCCATTGCAACCCCGACGGGACCTTTCCGCCATGGCCGGTGAGCTCTTGACCTTCAGCCCGACTATCGACCTCGGCCAGCTTGCGACGATCGGCGTCGCGCTGGTCGGCGGCCTGTGGTTCGCCGTGCGCGCGCTCGCCTCGGTCAAGGGCATCAAGGCGGATCTCGTCCGCTTCGAGGAACGGCTCGGTCAGCAGGCCGAGGAACTGAAGAAGATCGCCGACATCCTCACCGCGCAGGGCAAGCACGACGTGCGCCTCGCCTATGTCGAGGCCGAACTGGCGCGGCTGCGCGAACGGGCGTAAGACCGCGCCGCGCATCATCCCGCCGAGCTACGAGAGAGCCCCGTCCGGCGCGAGCCGGGCGGGGCTTTCTTGCGTTGCCGAGGACATTTTCGCGGAACGTTCCGCGAACCGGCTTCCCGGATTTTCCCCGCATCGAGGGCGCCGGTTTGCGTCGTGCGCCTCCGTCGCCGCAATCATTTCTGAACAGAAAACTGCGCGCGCATACTTCTAGGCAAGCGAATTGGACGGCCGTTGGACAGGGCTACGACGCGGACCAGGGCTTTGGCGATTTTCTCCTCGCCGCGAGCGACCGATTGCCGAAAATCGACCGTTGCGCCGCCAACCGCGGCAATTGTCGTTTCGATCGTCAGCAAATCGTCCATTAGCGCGGGCCTGAGATAGTCGACCTCGATCCGGCGCACCGCGAAAATCACCGCGGCGCCCGCCGCAAGTTCACGCTGTTGGACCCCTTGCGCCCGCAGCCATTCCGTTCGTCCACGCTCGAGGAAGCGCAGGTAAGATGCATGGTAGACGCGTCCCGAAAAGTCGGTATCCTCGTAATAGACGCGCACTATGAGCCGACGGCTCCTAGATTCCGCAGCGTTGGGAGTGGGTTCTGGACCGATCATCGACGCGCCGCAAGTGAGAATTTCTGGATTGGCAATTGAGCTGAGTTCGCGACGAATTTCCATAGCGACGGCAATCGATCGCTCTTTGACGCTCGGCCACACCGATGCTATCGCCCTGACATCATGCGCATCATCTTCATGGGCGCCCCCGAATTTGCGACGCCGACCCTTCTGGAGATCATCAGGCAAGGACACGAGGTCGTCGCCGTGTACACGCGCGCGCCCAAACCCGCAGGTCGCCGAGGTTTGGAGCCCACCAAGACGCCAATTCATGTGGTCGCCGAGCGCTTCTCGATACCCATACTGACCCCGACAAGCTTAAGAGACGCGCAAACCCAGCAGGAATTTGCGGCGCGCGGAGCCGACGTGGCGGTGGTGGTCGCCTACGGCCTGATCCTTCCTGCAGCTCTTCTGACGGCGCCGATCTTCGGATGCCTGAATTTGCACGCTTCTCTTCTGCCACGCTGGCGCGGCGCGGCGCCCATTCAGCGGGCCATCATCGCCGGCGATGCCGAGACAGGCGTAAGCGTGATGCGTATGGAAGAGGGGCTGGACACCGGCCCTATCGGCCTGGAAGAGCGCCTAGCGATCGACAAGAGCGCGACGGCTGGAGAGATCACCCATGCTCTCGCTCATATCGGCGCCTCGCTGATGGCGCGCGCGTTGTCAGCATTGGCGCAGGGCAGCCTGACCTTTCGCGCCCAGAGCGCTGAGGGCGTGACCTATGCGCGTAAGATAGAAAAGAGTGAGACGCGGATCGACTGGCGGTTGGATGCGGAAGCCTTGCGCAATCAAATCCATGGACTTTCCCCCAATCCGGGCGCCCATTCCGAAATCGATCTGGGCCGCGGCGCGGAGCGCGTGAAATTTCTTCGTGCAGCGGCGGTCGAGGGCGCCGGCGCCCCAGGGACAGTGATCGACGAAGCGTTGACAATCGCTTGCGGACGTGGCGCGATACGCATTCTTGAAGCGCAGCGGGGCGGCAGGATCGCAATGACTGGCGAAGAATTTCAACGCGGCGCGCAAATTTCGCCGGGCGTCAAATTTATCTAGCCGATGCGCCCTCCAATTGGGCGGCGAGCTTTCGCTTAACATCTTCCTTGGCCGGTTCCGCCGCCCGCAATATTTGCGCCGCCCGGAAAAAATCAAGCACGCGGAACTGCTCGACCATCGGCCGCACAAGAATGTCGGGCGCCCGCAGTTTCAGTTTTTGAACCGTTATGGCGCCCTGCATGATTTGAGCCGCTCCGAACATCGCGTTGAACGGCGCTGGATTTCTCCGCTCCCGCGAGCCTCCGAACGTGACGTCAACCGCAATCACGAGGTCGGCGGCCTCGAACAGGAGGTCGTATGGCAAAGGATTGACCGCGCCGCCGTCGATCAGCAGACGCCCACCCGCCTCGACGGGCTTGATCAGGCCCGGAATGGCCATTGACCCAGCAACCGCCGGCGCCAGCGGCCCGGACGAAAAAACCGCCTCGCAACGATTGCGGAAGTCGGTTGTAACGACCTGAAGCGGGATCACCAGATCCTCAAAGCGTTCCGGCACCGTATCGGGCCAAAAAAGATCAAGGAAGATTTCGGCGTCGAGCAACATCGGATTTGCGAACCCGCGTAGGACGAGATCGGTGAAACGGCCGACGCGCGCCCTCAATAGTTTGGCCATCACTTCCGACCGATTGCGCATGACAACGAGCGTATGAGCGCGCAAGTGTTTGGCTTCGATTCCTGAGGCGTATGCGGCGCCGATTATGGCGCCTATCGACGTGCCGGAGAGCGCCACGGGCCTCACACCCAGTTCGTCAAGAGCTTCAAGTATGGCGATATGCGCGATGCCGCGCGCTCCGCCGCCCCCAAGGGCTAGGGCGAGAGAGGGTGAAGAGGGCCGCCTGACGTTGTGCCTCCTTGACTCCATTCCAATCCTCAAAGAAACGCGAGCGAGGGATTTATCGCATCGTACCGGCCTGCCTGGACAGGAAATTCATCCGGCGAGTAATTCGCGGCGCCTCGGCGCGGAGCGCTTGTGCCACCTCGGCAAGCTTTCCGGGCTTGCTTGGTTTTCTGAGACCTGAGCGGCGAAGCCGCTTAGGCGCCGCGTTCGCGCGCAATGGCTCGCCAGCCAATGTCGCGACGACAGAAGCCTTCCGGCCAGTCGATCGCGTCCACCGCCGCATAGGCGCGCGACTGCGCCTGCGTCACGCTGTCGCCCTTGGCGGTGACGGCGAGGACCCGTCCGCCGTCCGCCAGAAGTCGTGCGCCCTCCCTGCGGACGCCAGCATAATGGATGGTCACCCCAGGAAGCCTGGAGGCTTTTTCGATTCCGCGGATTTCCGAGCCCTTCGCGACCGCGCCGGGATAGCCGCGCGCGGCGAGCACCACGGTCAGCGCCGCCTCGTTTGAGAATTTCGGCGCCTCCGGCGGCAGGCGCCCCTGCGCGGACCCAAGCAACAGTTCAAGGAGATCGCTCTCCAGCCGCGCCAGGACGACCTCCGCTTCCGGATCGCCGAAGCGGACGTTGTATTCGATAAGCATGGGTCCGTCCGCGCCAATCATGAGCCCCGCGAACAAGAGACCTCGAAACGGCGTGCCGCGCGCGCGCATGCCGACGATCGTCGGCGCAATAATTTCTCGCATGATGCGGTCGCTCATCTCTTCCGTGACGACCG
>Ga0209415_10011647_pt1 | contig 14775 bp, 13 predicted proteins | sample PeaSoiSIISIP2007_FD_187696 | JGI IMG/M metagenome (GOLD analysis project Ga0209415, IMG submission 187696) | Peat soil microbial communities from Weissenstadt, Germany - SII-SIP-2007 (SPAdes) (version 2) | ecosystem: Environmental > Terrestrial > Soil > Wetlands > Peat | place: Germany...
TTGGAGGAGACTGGATGGAACCGGCGGCGGGCCGCCGCCATCCTGGATCTGGACCGGCGAACCATCCAGCGGCTCATCGCCCGATACCAGTTGCACGGGGCCGCGGACCCCGAGGGTGAAAGCGAATTGGAGACGGAAAACGAATCTGCTGAAAGGCCACTGGATATCGCGTGAAACCGGCGACCCAGAGCGCAGCTCCGTTCGGAGCCACTACACGGCCAGTCGGAGCCACGACCGTTACTCGCCCTTGGCGAGCGAGGGAGTGCTCTTCATTCCATGTTTCACTCGGTCCGAACCCCTCCCCCCGAAGCCACCCCTCGGCTGCCTTCTTCTCCGCCCCCTCTGCGCTCTCAGGTTTTGACTTACTCTTGCTTTTCTCCGCGTCTTCCTCCGCGTGCTCTGCGCCTCCGCGTCGAAAACCTGTGCTCGCCGCTCTCGCCCTCTTCCTCCTCCTCACCACCATCGCGCCCGCCCAAACCGGACCCGTTGTCGCCCGCGCGGCCAGCGTGAGCGGCCTGAGCCTGATTTATAGCGGCGACAGCGTTCCAACCGGCCTTACCGCGGGATACGTCCTGAACCCCGGCGACCGGATCGACACCCGCGGCGGCGGCCGCGTGGTCATCGACCTGAGCGATGGCAGCATGGTCGTCGTGCAGCCGGAATCCGTCATCGTGCTGAAGGACTTCCAGCAGGCTTCCTCGCTGCGCGAGTTGTTCGACATCATGCGCGGAATGGTGCGCGTGCGCATCAACCACTTTGGGGGTCGGCCGAACCCCTACCGTATGAACAGCCCTACCGCCTCCATCGCCGTGCGGGGCACGGAATTCAGCATCGAAGTGTCGCCGCGGGGCGATACCCAGGTGGTGGTGTACGAAGGCGCGGTGGAAGTAACCAGCCTGTCGGATCCGGCCCAGACGATCCTGATCGAGGCGGGCCGCGGTGTGCTGGTCGAGTCCGGCCAGGCCTTCCACTTCGTGGGCCGAGTGGACGACGATCACGATCAACATCCCCCCATGGCGGTTGCCAATGGAAGCGGGCCGTCCCCGCCGAAGCCGCAGCAGCCGGACGGGCAGCAGCCGGATCAACATTCCGACGGCCATCACGGCAACCCGCCGCAAAGCGATGAATCCGATTCGGCGCGATCCACCGCCAGCGTCTACGACCGCTATATCGCCGGCCTTTCCGATGTCGGCCAGGTTCCGTTTGTGTACCGTTACAACGCGTTCGCCGAACCGCATCTCGACAGCCTGGAGAACCCGGCATACGCCACCGGATTCACCTCCGGTGAGGGGCGCGTTTTTGTTCTGCCCTCCGTCAGCGGTCTCCGCGGCCTGCAGGAATACCAGGGCGCTTTCGGCCCGGGCGGAACGCTGCCCGGCGATTACAGCCTGTCCCCGCAGTTCTCGCTCTTCAGCCCGGTCCCCGGCAGCAACTTCACGGTCGGCGGCAGCGCGTCGGTGTCGCGCGTGGGAACGGTCGATGTCTCCACGGGAACCTTTTACTCCGGTGCGCTGGTGCTCGCTCGCCGGTTCGGTTCGAGCAGCTTCGGAGTCGAGCTGGAATCGCTGAAGGGGACCGGTTCCCTGGCCGGCGCCACCTTCGACTCCGGCATCGCCCAGTCCGCGTCCGATATCCATCAGACGCGCCTCACCGCGGGCTTCTCGAAAGACCTGACCAGGAACTCCAAACTGGGGCTTTTCTATCGTTACGCTCTCATTTCGGCTAACGATACCGGACAGAGCGGCACGGGGGACGACGGAAACCGTGTCAACTCCACGCGCACCTCGGGACACTCTTCCGAATTAGGCCTGCGGCTGCGCGGTGCGATCGCGCCGCGCCTTTCTTATGGGCTCGCGGCATCGTGGCTCGGCATTTCTCTGCAGGATGACCTGCTCCGTACCGATGCCGTTGCTTCCCACCAGCGCGACCGCTCCGAGCGAGGATTGCTGGCCTTCGGCCTGGGGTATGCATTGACGCGGCGCATCGAGCTGAGCTTCGACTCGACCGGCGGCGCCGCGCGCAACGCTGCCACGCGCATCGAGGATTTGACTGGCCACACCTTGCAGAACGGCGATGCCAACCCTTACTTCTTCTCGCTGCATGCCGCCATCCAGGCCAACCTCTCGCGCCACCTTTTTGTGAGCGCTTCGCTGATGAACGTGTGGCAGTCGCAAAACCTGACGGTCGATCTGTTTCCCGACCGGTACGGCCAACAAACCATGGTGCAGGATTCGTTCTTCCCATCCGGCACCGCGGGCTATACCTACGGCAACCGCTTTTCCGACTTCGGCGCCGGCTGGCGCTTCACCCCCGCCTTCTTCGTGCAGTACCTGTACTCCACGGATTATGGCGCCACGGCCGCCAGCCACACGCTCATGCTGCGCTACACGTTCCGCCTGCGGCGGGAATAATCGCCGGCACGAAGATGTCACTGCTGTTGGCCCTGTTCCTCTTCTGCACTCCAGCCCAGGCACAGACCATTCCTTTCGAAATCCAAAGCTATCCCGATAGCCCGATCGTGATTGTGAATCTCATTCCGGGCGTGTTCCGCGCCGGCTCCGGCCGCAGACAGTTTGTCACGGTCAAGAACCAATCCGGGAAGGGCATCGCGGCGGTTGCCTTTCAGCAGACGATTTCGAATGGAACCAAAGTCGAAATAGTCGCGCTGGAACCCAGCTCGATCCTCATGGGGCCGGGTGAAAAAAAGCGGCTCTCCGTCAGCGTTGCGGATGTCTGGAACCGAATTCAGATCGCCGGCACATCGGGTAAGACGATTGGCAAGCCTGCACTCGGCGTCGTTACGGTAGAGTTCCTCGACGGTACGCTATGGAATGCTCCCATGGGTCGAACCGGCAAGTAAGAGCGGCCGCTAACCGATGCCCTCCTGCATCGTCTTAAACAGTGAGGAGACGGCGCTGGATCGGTTCCCTAACCGGCTGCTTACCGTAAGATTGAACCAAAGCCGAAAATTCTGCGTCTGATAGTCAGGAGTGCCGTGAAGATGTCAAGCAACACCCAAAAACTCCGTGTGCTGCGTGCCAGGACCGACCATGATCTGCTGCTCGTGGTCCAGCATGAAATGGACCGTAGCTTCGCCTTGGCAGATGTGGTGACCAGCAGGAATTCTCCGCTCTTCCTCCAGGCCGAGAAAGCCTTCCAGACGGCGGCGGCGCTGTTGCCCAGGATTTCCGGTCCGAGCCCGGACGACCGGCTGCGGTTGGACGCCAAGCTCAAGACACTCCGACTGGCGCTCGATCGGGTACCGGCTTTCGCCAATCTCCGCTCTTACCCGGCATCGTTCGCGTCGTAAGTGGAGAAACGATCGCCTAAAACCAATACTGTTCACTTTGTATGAATCACGAACAGACCTTGAAGTTCTTGGTTGCAAAGCTATGAGCGGGCGGGCCTCGCCGCCGAATGGGAGGAGACCGTCCGCCAGATCCGCACCAGCCACTCGCGCAAGACCGGCTTCCTGTCCCGGTTCGAAGCGCTGGCCGAAGGCACCCGGCCGCGCCGCGAGCCTTCGTTTCTGGATCGCGCCAAAAAACGCTGGCGCGATCTGACCGGACACCACCGCGCGCGTCTGCCCCCGGCCCCCTGCTATCCTGATCCCATATGAAAAAGATGCTGCTGGCCCTTGCCGTGTCCTGCCTGATCCTGGCGCAGGAGAGAGTGGATCAGGCGACCGACGCCCGTATCCGCAGTGAAGAATCCGAGCATTCGCAGATCATGCACACGCTGCACATGTTCACCGACCGCTACGGCCCGCGTGTCACCGGCACACCCAATCACGAGGCGGCCGCCAAGTGGGCGGTCTCACAGATGACCCAATGGGGCTTCAAAAACGGCCACGTCGAGCCGTGGGACTTCGGGCATCCCGGCTGGCTCAACGAGCGCGCTGCCGGCTACATCGTTTCTCCGGTGAAAGAGAATCTGAAATTCGAAGTGCTGGCGTGGACCCCGTCCACCAACGGGACCGTCACCGGCTCGGCCATCGAGTTGGTGCCGCCGCAGGGACCTCTGGCGCCCGCCACTCCGGCGACTGACGCGCCCGCAGCCGGTGCCTTCGGCGGACGCGGCGGGCGGGGCGGCGCTCCGGCGCGGCTCGGCCCCACCAAGGACGAGATGGAACAATGGGTGGCGGCCAACCGCGACAAGGTGCGCGGCAAGATCGTGCTGGTGGGCAAACAGACGGTCGTCCCGGTGAATTTCGATCCCCCCGCCAAGCGCCGGCCCGACGACCAGGTCAAGCAGCAGTACGACCCCAACAACACCGGCGGTGGACGCGGAGGGCGCGGTGGTGGTGGCGGCGGACGCGGCGGACGCGGCACTCCCGATCCCAATCGCCTGACCGCCATCCAGGTGGGTGAACAGATCGACGCCCTGCTGCTCAATAACGGGGCGCTGCTGCGCATCAACGATGCCGCGCGCGGCGAAGGCATCATCGTCGCTCAGCAGCATCGTGCATACGACCCCTCCAAGACGGTCGCGACCGTGATTCTGCGCAACGACGACTACGGCCGCGTCGAGCGCCTGCTGGCCGATGGCGAGGATGTCAAGCTGGAATTCAACATCGTCAACCATGTCTATCCCGAAGGCAAGACCAGCTACAATGCAGTGGCTGAGATCCCGGGCACCGACAAGGCCGACGAAGTGGTGATGCTGGGCGGCCACCTGGATTCCTGGCACGCCGCTACCGGCGCAACCGACAACGCCATAGGCTCCACGATCATGATGGAAGCCGCGCGGCTCATCCAGGCACTGGGCTTGAAGCCGCGGCGCACCATCCGGGTGGCGCTGTGGTCGGGCGAAGAAGAAGGACTGCTGGGCTCGCTGGCGTACGTCAAGCAGCACTTCGGCACGGCCGAAGATCCCAAGCCGGAGTGGGCCAAGCTGGATTGCTACTTCAACGTGGACACCGGCACCGGCCGCATCCGCGGCGCGGGAATTTTCGGACCGCCGGAAGCGGCCGCGATGCTGCGTCCCGTGCTGGCGCAGTTTGCCGAGTGGGGAGTGGCGGGCGCCAATACCACCAACAGCCGCGCCACCGGCGGGACGGACAGCACCTCGTTCAACAACGCGGGCCTGCCGGGTGTGGGCATGTCGCAGGACCCCATCGAATACAACAGCATGACCCACCACACCAACCTCGACACCTACGAGCGCATCATTCCGGATGACGTGCAGAAGGCGGCGACAATCGTCGCGGCCGCGGTGTGGCACGTGGCCAATCGAGACGAGATGGTCCCGCGCTTCACCAAGGCGGCCATGCCTCCGCCGGTGGCGGCGCGGTAAAGTGAAGTCACTTGAGATACGCCTCGGGATCGACGACACAGAAGTAGTTCGAGTCACTGGCTAACTGACGGAGGATTGCCAAGTGTCCAAAGCCGATCAACAGCAGCACTCGATCCTTTCCCATCTCAGTGACCCGATTCAGGTTGGTCAGGATTCGGAGATTCCGCTTATACCAGTTGGTAACAAGATCGGCGCGGGCATAAATTGCCGGCGTTGAACGATTGGGCAACAACATCGATTTCCGCGTCTCTTTGTCATATGTGAAAAAAGATACAGGAGTGTCCGGGCCCCGAGACCGGGAACAAACCGTACGGCGAGAGCAAGGTGCAGTCCGATGATCGTCTGCCGCAGCATATTCGCTGGCACGTTCAGGTAGAGTCCCTGGGCATGTGCCAGCATGGCCCAAATGCTGAAGTCCTTTGTAATATTCGCGCCGATGCAGCCGCTCGGAAGGTCTTTCCGTTTCCTTGTTGAACGCGAGGCACGGATTGAATTATTTGGTTGTGTTTGTAAATACATATTTAGCTGTTCCTAAAAGCCTGTGCGGCTAAGAAGGCTAGGCCTGTTTCTCAAGTCAAAAAGATCTTGACTTCCATACAGCGGTGATCTAATATCCCATCTTGGAGGGGAACGTCTAGTACTTGCGCTTGAGATAGCCAAACGCGCGCTCCCCAATAACTAGGCTCGGGTAAATTCCGGACACCGGCACCAATTGGAACTTGTGTAAGTGGCGATTTCCTACTAAGGAGGGGTGGCGCGGTTGTTAAGTCCAACCCGCAGGGGGAAATTACAGCGCCAAAGAAGTTATTTCTCTCCTATCTATGAAAGTCCTTCTGCTGTACCCCAGTTTGCGAAAGGAAATCCTCGGCTACGGCGACATGGGCGCTGTGGGTGAGCCGCTTGCCTTGGAGTATTTGGCCGCAGGCGCCATCGAGGACTCCCATGAGGTGCGGATTCTGGACCTCCGCTTGCACCCTGATGACCTCGAGCCGACATTACTGTCCTTTCAGCCCGACGTGGTAGGGTTAACCGGTTACAGCATGCACGTATTGCGCAACCTGACAACCTGCCGATTGCTCAAATCGTTGCTTCCAACCTGCTACACCGTGGTCGGCGGCCACCATGCCACGCTGCTGCCTGAAGACTTCTTCGTGCCGCAAATCGATTTTGTGGTTCGCGGTGAGGGCGTTCATCCGTTCCGCGCACTCCTTCGCGCGTTGGAAGCCGGTGGCCCTGTTCCGCCGATCCCCGGCGTATACACCCGCCAAGGCGATGTCTTCGTGGACGGAGGGGAGCCACTCTCCTATGACATCGACAGCATTCCCCCGCCCGACCGTTCCCTGACCCTCGCCGATCGCGAAAACTATTTCATCGACTGGATGAAGCCAATCGCTCTACTCCGAACTACGGTCGGTTGCCCATACCGATGCTCATTTTGCTCGCTATGGAAGATCCAGGACGGACGCTACCACATGCGCGACATCGAACGCGTGGTCGGTGAGATCGCCTCTGTCCGCGAGGAATGCGTCTTCCTGGTGGATGACGAGGCCTTCATCAACGGTACTCGGATGCTGCGATTGGCCGAAGCGTTGAAAGCGGCCGGGCTCCGCAAGCGCTATTTCACCTATTGCCGCATTGACACATTATTGCGGCAGCCCCGCCTGATGAGCGCCTGGCGGGAGATTGGCCTGGAGCGGTTGTTCATCGGAATTGAAGCCGTTACGCCCGACGAATTGAAGGACTACAACAAGAAGCTCGAGGTGGCGCAGATCGAGCAGGGATTGCGCGCGGCCGCCGAATTGGGGATTGCCGTCTTCGGCGGCTTCATCGTCAACACCGGCTATACCTCGCGATCGTTCAAGCAACTGGTTCGCTTCATCGAACACAACCGCGTCGACTATCCCTCATTTACGGTCCTGACGCCGCTGCCCGGAACCGCGGCTCTGGATACTTTCGAGCACGTAACGGAGTTACAGGCCAATGGCAGGCCGAACTGGGAACTTTTCGACCTGCAGCATCCGGTGACCGAAACCAGGCTGCCGAAAGCCGAGTTCGAACGCGAGTATCACAATCTGTATCGTGTCTTTGGCGGAATCTACGCGCCGCATCGGCCCGCCAGTGCCACGGATGCCGCGCCGCATACCGCGGTGCATGCGCCCACGGATGCCGCGCCCCGCCCCGAGGCCCCCGCGGCGCCCCGCGGATACGAATTTCCAATTCTGAATGCCACCTCTGCCTGGAGCAGCCGCTCATGAAACTGGAACTATCCCCTGGAAAACTCCGCCCCACTGCAATCAACCTGATCGAAATGGGAGATGGCGCGGTCATCAAGCGCGGCCGAGTCGAAATCAAGGTGGCGGGCGAGGAGGCCGGCAAGGTCCTCGGCATGATCTTTGGAGCGGCGCAAAAGGGAGCGACGCGCGAACAGATCCTCGCCATCTTCGCGCCTCCTGAGCGGCCCTCGGTGGAGGCTCTCGTCGATCACCTGATCGGCCGGCGCATCCTGGTTGCCGACGACGAGCCGGAGACCACCCCGGCGAGGTCCGAAAGCCAACTGGACATCTTCTATTGGCATTTCGGTACGCAGACCCGGAACGTACAGCGCCGCCTGAATGCCAAGCGTCTCAGGATCTTCGGCATCAATCATATCTCCCGACGGCTGGTGGCGGGGTTGCGCGCCTCGGGGGCGCAGGACATCGAAGTAGTCGACGTCCCGCTGCTCCGGAACGAAGCCTGGTTCGCGAGCGGTGGAGAGTTGCGGGAAGACGTCTGGCAGGGGAATCCGCCTAAAGTGCAGCGGTATTCCGGAGATCCCGACCCCGATTCGCTGGATTGCCTGGTGGCTACCTCCGACAGCGGGGCCATCGAGCAAATGCGGAGCTGCAACGAATTCTGCGTGCTTCATAACCTCCAGTTTTTCCCGGTGATGCTGCAAGACCTGGTGGGCTATGTGGGTCCCATGGTCCAGCCGGGAGAGACCCCGTGTTTCGAATGTCTGCGGTCGCGGCAGAACGCGCACCTGGTGGATTACCGGAGCCGGCGCGCAGTTGAATCGGCCTTTATTCACGAACAGTCGGTGGGAGGATTCCATCCCTCCATGGCTTCGATTCTGGGTGATATCGCCGCTTTGGAACTAACCAAGTACTTCGGCCTGGAGACCCCCGTTGCCAAGGCCGGCATGGTGATCGAAGTGAATCTGCTGGGCGCGGAGATGCGGGCGCGCCGCATTTTGAAGCTGCCGCGCTGTGCGGTTTGTTCGCGGTTGAACCGCACTCCGGCGACGTCGTTTACCAAGGCGTATTTGCTGGGACCGGATCAGGGCGAGGAGTGACGATGATGACGCCGCCGCCATTCTCACGCGTGATCGATTGCCTGGTGGACGATCGCGTCGGGATTCTGAGCGGGGTGTCGGAAGTACGCGCACAACCCGGGGGCCCGGCATTTTTTCACTTCGCCGCCTATCCCTCCGATACTCTGGCCTTCAGCGAATATGCGAATTCGGGTCCGCGCGGCGGGGCTTCCTCCGATCGGGAGCGGGGCGCCACGCAGGTCATCCTGGATGCAGTGGCGGGTTACTGCGCCGCGCTGATCTCCGAGGAAGATGGGAGATTTTCCGTCGCTCCGGCGCGAAGTGCTCCGTTCCGTTGCGCGCGGCCGGAGGAATTCGCGCTGTTCAGCGGCGCGCAGTATGCCGAGCCGGGGTTTCCGTGGGTTCCGTTTACCGAGGACACGCCGGTGCAGTGGAGCGAGGCGTGGGATCCGCTTGCCGACGAGCCCGTCTTCATTCCCTCCGCCATGCGGTTCCTGCCGTACGCAGGCCTGCTGGGCCACGGCGAGGCTCTGATTGCGCCGGCCAGTTCCACCGGGCTGGCGTGCCACTGGGACCCGGCCCAAGCCGCCCTGGAGGCATTGTGCGACGTGATCGAGTGCGACGCTCTGGCGCTCGGCTGGCAGGCTCACATGGCGGCGCCGCAAATCCGCGTGGAGACACTGAGCGACGCCAATTACGATCTGGTGTCGCGCTTCGAAAAGACGGGTGCTTCGGTCACGTTGCTGAAGATCGAGCTGGAATTCGGCGTGCCGACGATCTTAGCGGTTCTTTCGAATCGCTGCCCCACGGCGCCGGCGCGCGTGTTCGCCGCCGGAACCAGCCTCGATCCGGAGGCGGGCGTGAGAAAGAGCCTGGAAATGCTGGCGCACGTTCAACAGTATTGCCAACTCGTCACAACGCAATTGCCGAGAGTGGAAAACGACCCCGGACTGATCGCCGATCAAAGCGACCACTTGAATTTCTGGTGCGATCCCCGCAATGCCGCGCATGCCGGCTTTCTGTCGAGTTCCACGGAACGCATCGAGTTCGATGAGTTGCCGAACCTTGTGTCCGGAACCGTGCGCCGGGATTGCGAATGGCTGCTGGAGCGCATTCGCGGCGCGGGATATCGGGCCTTGCTGGCGAATCTGACTACGCCCGATATCGCCGATCTCGGACTCACGGTGGTGCGCGCATTGATTCCCGGTCTGCATCCCCTGTTTTACGGTTTCCGGATGCGTGCTCTCGGGGGGCGGCGGCTCTGGGAACTTCCGGCACGGCTGGGCCTCCCGGGCGTCACGATCGCCTCTGGCGACTATCCATTTCCGCATCCATTTCCGCGCAAAGGTATGGCTTCATGAGTTCCAGCAGTTGGGAGTCGATCGCAAGTGCGTGGAACGGCGACGACTCGCCGTGGGAATTGTTCCACGAGAACTCGAAAGCGGCGCAGCACGAGCCATTCATGTCCGATGCCGTTGCGGAGTCATACGCCCGCCAGATGCCGGAGTCCTTGGTATTCGACGCCTATCCGGAGGTGAAGCTTCCGGAGACGCCGTTGTTTGTGGGAACGCCCCTCACCGATGCTATCGCGAACCGTGCGCCGGACGCCGGGATGGCCCCAGGGATGGCCCCCGGCTCGATACCTCTCGGGACCGCTGCCGCGCTGCTGCGCCACGCTTATGGAATCGCCGGAGGCGGCCCGGACGCAACTCCACGCAGGCGCCGCACGGTACACTCGGAAGGGTCTCTGTTTCCGCTCGAGATTTTTGTCTACAGCTCGCGAGTGGCCGGCCTGGCCACCGGGATCTACCATTTCGACCCGCCTGCGGACAGGCTCCGTTTTTTGCGCAGCGGCGATCAATCTCAGAAGCTTGCGCCCGGCCTTTTGGATGGACGCGTCGCGCAGAATGCAACACTGATGGTCTTTATCGCCGCCATGCCGGAGCGCTCGGTGGTCCGCTACGGGGATCGCGGATACCGCTTCGCGTTGATGGAAGCGGGCGCGGTGGTTCAGAACCTGAACCTCACCGCTGGCGCGCTAGGCCTGGCTTGCCAGAACGTGGGAGAGTTCTTCGATCGGCGGATCGACGAGGTTCTAAGTCTGGACGGATTGACGATCTCGACGCTATATGTGGTCGCGATCGGCAAGCCGGCCGAATCGGAGGCGGCCCGTGCGGGCCGCGATATTAAATAGCACCAATCACAACTGCAAAGGAGACAAAATATCGATGGCACAAACAGACAGTTACGCCGTTGAGAAGATATTCCCGGCCGCGACGTTGAGCGAGTTCAACGCCTCGCCGCTGGTCCGGTCCTTGACGCCTTCTGACTTTGAAGACATGACGAAGGCGTTCAGCGTCCCGCCGCAACCCACCACCAACCCGAAAATCAAGGCCCTGACCACGCAGGACCTGGTTTCGATCGATGGCCTCTTCTCAGACTACCGAGGAAAGATCATTGCCAATTTCAAGGGTGGGGAATCGCCTCACTTGAGGATGGTGGCTAGCGGCAGCTCGTGTTGTTGTTGCTGTACGCCGTGCTGCTCCTGCTGCTCGGCGGCATCTCTGACTCAGCCATTCGCCGAGTAGCCGCGATGGACTGGGCCTCAAAAGCGCAAAGGCTGCGGCGCGGCGCCATACGGGACAGGGAACCGATCGCGCCGCGGCCGTTTTGCGCGAGTTTCTTTGAAGCGCAACGGCTGCGGCGCGGCGCCATACGGGACAGGAACCGATCGCGCCGCGGCCGTTTTGCGCGAGTTCCTTTGGATGAAACCAGTGCGCTCGCGTGAAACCGGGCGCACTGGATAATATGTTACGTGAGTGCGGAGGAACACTTGTACGGCCGGCACCTGCAATATATCCGCGTCTCGGATGACCGCGCAATTCTGAAGCGCGGCGCGAGCGAATTGCTTCTGAGCGGCGAGCGAGTCCATGCGCTCGTGGAGCCGCTTGTTCCGATGCTCGACGGAAGCCAATCCCGGCAGCAAATCGTCGAGAGTTTTCCGGAAGACGAGCGAGAGGAGATCGGTGAGCTTTTAGAGAGCCTGCTTCGCCGGAGGATGATCACCGAGGGGTCCGAGCCCGATACGGGCGAACCCAGCCTTCACTCGATGCAGGCGGCCTTCTGGTGGAATTTTGGCGAGATGGCCGGCCAGGCTCCCGAGCGCCTGCGCCAAGCCCATATCGTTGTCGTGGGTGCCAATCTGATCTCACGCGCCCTCATCCGGAGCCTGCTCGAAACGGGTGTGGGCCGGCTGACGCTGGTGGACCATGCCGCCCTGAATAATGAGGTTGCGCGCTTGAACCCGGATGCGGGCGAAGGCCAGAAAATTTCGCGAGTCCCCGAGCTTCCCTCGGGAGACGAACTGGCCGAGGCTTCGCTCTTGTGCGCGGCGAGTGACTTTGGACAGCCGGATGCGCTGCTCGAGGTCAACCGCGCGGCGCTGCACGCTGGGAAGCCCTTCCTTCCCGTCTGGCTGGACGATCTGCGAGGCTACGTCGGCCCGCTGAACTATCCTTACGAGAGCGCGTGCCTGCGCTGCTATCGCGCGCGCGTGGACTCCAACAATGAGGATTACCGCACGGCGCGGGCCGTGCGCCAGTATATCGGCGAAAATCCGCAGGCGCGGTCGTCCGCCGGTTTGTTGCCGCCCATGCCTGCCATTCTGGGAGAGATTGCGGCGGCCGAGACGACGAAATTCATCGCCGGATTTCCTCCCTGCGACACCGTGGGCCGGATCGTTGAGATCAACCTGGTGTCCTTCGCGTCCACCGTGCGGCGCGTTCTCAAGCTCCCGCGTTGCCCGGATTGCAGCGAGATCATGAGAAAGGCCACCCGTGCGATTACGATTGGTCCGCTGATTCCACACTCGGAGTGAAGCTGCCCGCATGCCTTTGACTGAAGCCAGCCGCAACCGCCTGGATCGTATCCTCGGGCTCTGGGACCAACTCGTCGACGATAAGACGGGCGTCATCCAGAAGGTCGAGGAGTTGCCCATCGACGACGACGATCCCGATTTCTTTCATTACTATTCCAAGGCGTGCGACACGTCGCGCTTCACCCCCATGAAGAATTTCGGCGATAACGGCGGCGCCTCCACCGACCGCTACGTGGCCATTGCCAAGGCGATGGGCGAAGCGGTGGAACGCTATTGCTCGGCGATTTACGATCCGCATGCCTTCCGGCTGGCCGCCTGGCGCGATCTCTCCGTGCCGGCTGTCCATCCCGATCTTCTGGAGGCGTACCGCACGGATCAATTCGACTGGCCGGAATTCCTTTGGCATCCCTTCACGATCGAAACGCCGGTTCACTGGACGCGCGGCGTCTCGTTGCTCACCGGCCGGGAGATTTTGCTGCCCGCCGCCGCGGTTTATGTTCCCTACCACTTTCATGGGGCCACTCGCAGTGCCTTCGTCATGCAACCGATCTCGACCGGTCTGGCCTGCGGCGCTTCCTTTGACGAGGCCGCCCTGTCGGGACTGTGCGAAGTGCTGGAACGCGACGCATTCACGATCACCTGGCAATCGCGGCTGAGCCGCACCCGTCTCGCTCCCGAAACCCTGCCTCCGTCCGCGAAAGACCTGATTGCGCGATTCAACGCCGTCGGAATCGACGTCAAACTGATGGATATGACCACCGACACCGGCGTGCCCTCGATCCTCTGTGTGGGCGTGTGCGACGCTGCGACGTCTCCCGCGGTGGCGGTAGCGGCGGCCACCGATGCTTCTCCGGAGCGCGCTCTCGTGAAGGCGCTGGACGAGTTGGCGCATACCCGCAAGTACGCCAAGCACCTCATGCGTTACACGCCCGAAGTTCCCGTACAGGTGGAAGAGGGACATCCGATGGTGAAGGATCAGCGCGAACACCTGCGTTTCTACTGCCCGCAATCGGCCAAAGCGTTTGCCAGGTTTGCCTGGGCATCGCCCGAGACCGTGCCCTTCGACAATCTGGCGGATCTATCCGCTGGGGACGCTTCCGAGCAACTGCGTGAGGTGGTCCACAACACTGCGTCGGCGGGCATGGAACCCATCGTCGTCGATTTGACCACTCCCGATATCGCTCCGCTCGGCCTGCACGTCGTCCGCGTGGTCGTCCCCGGTGCGCACCCTTTGTATATGGGCCACGGCAGCCGGGCGCTGGGAGTTTCGCGGTTGTATGACGTCCCGCCACGGCTCGGTTATCGAGGCTTGGCGGCCGGCGGCATGGACAACCCCTACCCGCATCCGTTCCCATAGAGATCTTATGGCACTCGAAGCAATTGACAACCTGCTCCTGACATCCGACAACAACGCAAACTGGGAGTTGTTTCACGAGAACTCCAAGACCAGCTTCGTCGAGCCGCATCCTACCTTCAAGTTGTGGCCCACCGATGAGGTCATCGTGGGGCACATGAACCTGTTGCGGCGAGTGAAGCCGTTCACGGACTCGCCCAAGATCGAGTTGCCGCGGCAGGTGCCCGCCTCCACCAGGAGTTTCGACGAGGTTCTGTTTCAGCGGAGCACCGCGCGCGGATTCGCTCCGCAGCCGATCCGCCTGGAGCAGTTGGCCAAGGTGCTGATCATGAGCTACGGCGTCAACCGCAGCAATGAAGGCACCATCTTTCCGCGTCCGTTCCGGGTAATTCCGTCCGGCGGAGCGCTGTACCCGCTCGAGATTTTCCTGCACGCCGGCAAGGTGGATGGCCTCGCCCCGGGACTCTACCATTACGATCCCGAGGACCACAATCTCGACGTCCTGCGGGACCGGGACGAGTCCGACCGGATCCTGCCGCTATTCGTCCAGCAGGATCTTGCCAGGAACGCCGCGGCCATCCTCTTCATTGCGGCGGTGTTCGGACGCACCGTCTTCAAGTACGGCGATCGTGGGTACCGCTTTGTGCTGTTGGAGGCCGGCCACCTGGCTCAAAACGCCAACCTCACGGCGCGAGAGATGGGGCTGACCACCACCAACATCGGCGGGTATGCGGACCGCGGAGTCGACCGCTACCTCGGGTTGGATGGGCTGAATGAGTCGGCGATTTACCTGATGCTGCTGGGCCACCCGGGAAAGGAAGAGCACACCGGACATCACGGGCACTGAAAACCAGGGTAGGGGTTGGGGGTTGGGGGTTGGGGGTTGGGGGTTGGGGGTTGGGGGTTGGGGGTTGGGGGTTGGGGGTTGGGGGTTGGGGG
>Ga0209415_10011648_pt1 | contig 14774 bp, 11 predicted proteins | sample PeaSoiSIISIP2007_FD_187696 | JGI IMG/M metagenome (GOLD analysis project Ga0209415, IMG submission 187696) | Peat soil microbial communities from Weissenstadt, Germany - SII-SIP-2007 (SPAdes) (version 2) | ecosystem: Environmental > Terrestrial > Soil > Wetlands > Peat | place: Germany...
CTTCAACCACCACACTCTCACCGGCGTTTATACATTCAGCATCACGGAACTGTATAAGACCGCGCCCCAGATCCCATTCCATTTCGCGGTGTGGTTATTCTTTGCATTCTTCGTCGCGTTTGCCATTAAGGTTCCGATGTTCCCCTTCCACACCTGGCTGCCCGATGCCCACGTGGAAGCGCCTACGGCAGGCTCGGTCATCCTGGCCGGCGTTCTGCTGAAGATGGGGACCTACGGTTTCGTACGTTTTTCCCTGCCATTCTTTCCGCAGGTGTTGTCGAATCCGGCGACCTTTCTTAACACCACGGTCCGCGGCTGGATGATCGGCCTTTCGCTCGTTGCTATCATCTACGGCGCGCTGGTCTCGCTCATGCAGAAGGACATGAAGAAGCTGGTGGCTTATTCCTCCGTCAGCCATCTCGGTTTCTGCACGCTGGGAATCTTCGCGTTGAACTCGGCCGGCCTGAGCGGATCGGTCTTGCAGCAGATCAATCACGGCATCTCGACCGGCGCGCTGTTCCTGATCGTCGGCATTCTCTACGAGCGCCGGCACACCCGCGAGATTTCCGAATACGGCGGGATCTCGAACGTGATGCCGGTTTACGCCACCATCACCATGATCATGTTCCTGTCTTCGATGGGACTGCCGCTGCTCAACGGTTTCGTCGGCGAGTTCACCATCCTCCAGGGAACGTTCATGGAGAACTGGAAGTGGGGCGCGTGGGCCGTCCCAGGCGTGGTTCTCGCAGCCGCGTATCTTTTGTGGCTCTACCAGCGCGTGTTCTTTGGGACGGTCACGAATCCGAAAAATGAAAAGCTGCACGACCTGACGCCGCGCGAAGTACTCACCTTCGTTCCGCTCATCATCGCAGCATTCTGGATCGGCCTCTACCCCAAGCCGTTCTTCCAGATTCTCGAACAACCCGTCACTCACCTGGTCGCGACCGTTCACCAGAACGATTCTCAATCGCAGGGCACCGTGAATGCTGCCGTGCTTCCTGAAGCACGGCCAGCCGTTCCGCCAGCCCCGGCCGTCGTTAGGAAATCGCCCGCTGCCAATCCTGCGAAAGGGAAGAACTAGTGGGCCTGCTCTCCCAATTCTCGTGGACGGACTACCTGCTGGCTTTGCCCATCACTTTGCTCGCATTGTTCGCCCTCGGCATCCTGCTGATCGACTTCATGCTGCCCAAAGAAATGAAGTGGGCCAACGCCGTCACTGCGCTGATTGGCGTGATGTTCTCGTTTGCCGGGGTCATCAAGGTTCAGCTCTGGCTGCAGAATGCGAAAATCCCCGGAGAAGCCGGATTCATGGGCACCATGCTGGTGGATCACTTCGCGCTTTACTTTTTCTATCTGTTCCTCGGGGCCACCGCCGTTGCCATTCTGATGTCCACCCGCTACCTGGAAACCGAGCACGAGAACCACGGCGAGTACTACGCCCTGATGCTGCTTTCGGTGGCCGGCATGATGTGCATGGCCGCCGGCTTCGACATCGTTCTCATCTTCATCGGCTTGGAGTTGATGGCGATTTCCACCTATGTGTTGGTCGGATTCCTGCGCCGCGACCGGCGCTCCAATGAAGCCGCCTTGAAGTATCTGTTGCTCGGCGCGTTTTCCTCGGGCATTTTCGCCTATGGCCTGTCTCTGGTTTACGGCCTTACGGGCAGCACGAATCTTTACGAGATTGGCCGACGCCTTCCGTTTATTCTGCAGGGCGGCCAGAAACCGGTCGCCATCATCGCTTTGATCACCACTATCACCGGCCTGCTTTTCAAGATTGCCGCCGTGCCCTTCCACCAGTGGGCGCCCGACGCTTACGAAGGCGCGCCCACCAGCATCACCGGATTCATGTCCGTAGCCGTAAAAGCTGCGGGATGGGCCATGCTCTTCCGCATTTTAATGGGCAGTCCAATAGCCCCGGGCGGATTCCTGGCCATGCGCTCGACTTACGTGCCGCTGCTGGTTTTCGTCTCCATCGCCACCATGACCGGGGCGAACTTTGCCGCCCTCACGCAGACCAACACCAAGCGCCTGCTGGCCTACTCTTCCATCGCCCATGTTGGCTACATGCTGCTGGGCGTGATCGCCGGAACCCCGACCCAGTTCAGTCCCGACGGCGTCAAAGGCATCCTGATTTACCTGCTGGTTTACACCTTCATGAATCTGGGCGCGTTCGGCGTGATCACGGCGCTGCGCCACCGCGAAGTCATTGGCGACGAACTCGACGATCTTAACGGCCTTTACTCGCGCGCTCCCATCGAAGCCGTGCTCATGCTGGTGTTCCTGCTCTCGCTGGCGGGCATTCCGCCACTGGCCGGTTTCTGGGGCAAGTACTTTATCTTCCTCAGCTTGATTGAATCCGGACACTACGCTTTGGCCGCGCTGGGCGTCCTGTATTCCGTTTTCGGCCTCTACTACTACCTGAAAATGGCCAACGCCATGTTCATGGGCAAGGCCGAAGCCAAAGAAGGACGCCTGCCTGTAAGTTTCGCCATGCGCGCCGCGTTGAGCGTGACCGGTTTCGCCACGTTGTTTATCGGCATCCTGCCCGATCGCTTCATCCAATTGGTGAACTGGGCGCTTGGCATCGCGCAGAGCCCGGCGATGGCAAGGCTGATCCGCTAGAAAGTAGCGCCGGCCGCTACAAATTCGCAGCCGGGAAACTCCACGTGCCATTTCTCATCCGCCAGGCCGTTCCCGCAGATATTCCCGCCCTGCGCGGGCTGATTGAGGCATCCGTCCGCCAGCTGCAGGCCGGTGATTACACTCCCAGACAGTTGGAAGGGGCTCTGGAGACGGTCTACGGGGTAGACAGCCAGCTGATCGCCGACGGCACTTACTACACCGCGGAGGCGAAAGCTTCGGAAGTCGACGCGGCACTGGTGGGCTGCGGCGGCTGGAGCAAGCGCAAGACCCTCTTCGGCGGAGACCGCTGGACCGCCCGTCAGGATGACCTGCTCGATCCGCGCCGCGATGCCGCCAAGATTCGTTCCTTCTTCGTCGCTCCCGCCTGGGCGCGCCGCGGAATTGGCAGCCTGATTCTCGAAGCTTGCGAAGCGGCCGCGAAGGCCGCCGGCTTCACTCGCCTAGAGATGGGCGCAACCCTGACCGGCGTCCCCTTCTATCGCGTCAAAGGCTACGTCGAACTGGAACATCTCGCCGTCCCGCTGGCCAATGGCGAATCCCTGCCTATCGTCCGCATGGCCAAAGAAGTGTAGGGGCTATACTCGGAGCAGTGAATGCAGCATTTGCTGTTGTCATCCTGAGCGAAGCGAAGGATCCATGTAACTCGCTTTCGGCGCAGAATCCTAGATTCTTGGCTTTACTCTATCTAACCACGACGAGCGTCTGGATGACGACGCGGATAGATCATGCCAGTTGTTCCGAAGGACGATATGCCAAAGCAGCCCGCCGAGACTCCCGAAGAGCAAAAGCGCAGTCTCTGGCTGCAGTACGGCCGCTACAGCCAGCTAGCTTTCGCTCTGCCCGCGGCGACGATTGCAGGCTGGCTGCTGGGCTCCGCGCTCGACCGCTGGCTGCATACCTCGTGGATCAGCGTTGTCGGTTTGTTTCTGGGCATCGCCGCCGGTTTGATCGAACTGGTGCGGACGGCGTTGCGCGATATGCACTGACATGGCAAAGGTTTTGGTTCGTAGGAAGTGGTTTCGACAAAATGGATTCCGCAACGTCAGCATCAGGCGATCATGAGACCAGCCCGGAGGCGACGCCCCCCGATGCCTTCTACTCCGGCGCCGTTGGCAGGATTCGCAGCTTCATGGCTGGTCTGGCGCTTGTGCTCTCGGCGGCAGCCTGGTGGAGATTCGGGTGCTGGTCGGCGCTGGGGTTCGCCCTGGGCTGCGCTATTGCCTACCTGAACTTTCATTGGCTGAAGCACGGGGTCAGCGGCCTCGCCGACCGCGTCACGAATGCTGGTAAATCACAGTCCGGCAAGGGGATCGTGGCCCGCTTCCTGCTGCGTTATGTTTTGCTGGGTGGGGCTGCGTATGTTATATTAACGAGTTTTCCCGCGAGCCTCCGGGGCCTCTTTGCGGGCTTGTTCTTGCCCGTAGGGGCAATTGCCTGCGAAGCCGTATATGAGCTGTACGTGGCTGTAGTTCGTGGTGTTGAGTAAACGCCGTCTAGCCATGTCGCGAAGAGTAGAAGCTTAAAAGTAGGAGCTAAGAGCTAAAGGCCAAGAGCCAAAAGCCGTTTTATGCCCGAGCAACTCTGGTTTACCGAAATCCTGAACCGCCTGTTTGCGGGCCCGGTCACGGCCTTGCTGGGGTTACTGCATATCACGCCCAAGCACGCCGAAGCTCCCATCAACAACGCCTTGGCGATGGAACTGCTGGTAGCGTTCTTCCTGGTCAGCCTCTTTCTGCTGGTGCGTTCGCGATTGTCGGTGGAATCGCCCGGCGCTTTGCAGCACATTTTTGAAGGTACGGAAGGATTTGTCTCGAGCCAGAGCCGCGAGATCATCGGCCATCACAACGAGCCTTACACCGCGTTCTTTGCCATCCTGTTTCTGTTCATTCTGGTCTGCAATCTTATCGGAGTGATTCCGGGTTTCGAGTCCCCCACCGGCGTTTCGTCGGTCCCGCTGGGTTGCGCGATCTGTTCCTTTCTGTACTACCACACCCAAGGTTTCAAGCACGCCGGACCGAAATACCTGCTCCACTTCTTCGGACCGCCGATGGAAGGCATGCCCCTGATCGCGCGGATCTTTCTGGCAGCCTTGATGCTCCCCATTGAATTAGTGAGTCATCTGGCGCGTCTGTTGTCCCTCACAGTTCGTCTGTGGGCCAACATTTTTGCCGGGGATCTGGTCACGCTGGTGTTTTTCTCCATGATCCCGATTGGCATTCCCGTAATTTTTGTGAGCCTGCACATTGCGGTGGCATTTCTGCAGGCCTACGTGTTCATGCTGTTGTCGATCATTTACGTCTCCGGCGCCGTCGCCGAAGAGCATTAGAAGCAGTGGCTAGTGGCTAGTGGCTAGTTGCTAGTTGTTAGTAAGTGCGTTGTTATCTGGCTTTTCTGAGAACCGAGAACTGAGAACTGGGAACTGTTTTGAGAACTGTGTCCGCAAGCGTGAGGGCGTCTGCACGGTATGGCGTCAACCACCCACTGGCGGAAATTTAATACGAGGAAAAACAACCATGCGTAAGTTAAGCAACTTGTTTATGACCCTGTCCGCTCTGTGCTTCGCCGTTCCTGCGTTCGCGCAGGGCGGGACGGCGGGCGAGACCAACTGGGTTGCCATCACTGCAGGATTCTCGATGGCAATCGCCTCCGCGGTTTGTGGCCTGGCCCAAGGCAAGGCCACCGCTGCTGCTGCGGAAGCTCTGGCCCGCAACCCTGCCGCCCGACCGGGCATCCAGTTCGCACTTCTGCTGGGACTGGTGCTGATCGAATCGCTCGCCCTTTACACCTTGGCGATCATCTTCCTGAAGGTGAAGTAAGCCCGAATCGCCGAAAAAACTAGAAGCCTCTGCCCAGGTCCTGAGCAGAGGCTTTTTGTTTGAAAGCTAGAAGCTAGGAGCTGATAGCCGTTCGTTTACCCCTTGCGGTCCCCGCTCCACTCGCGGCCGGGGTTCTGGGCTGCGTTGTTCATGGTTTCGACCAGCAGGCGGCGCAGGCGGTAGCGGCTTTCCAGGTCGGTGTTCACAATCTCGAATCCTACTTCGTTTACGCGGGCCCGGCGCAGCAACACGTGCGCGCGGACTTTTGCCCGCATGCCCACAGAAATCTCGAGATCGGCCTCACTGCCGATGCGCAGGTTATCTTCCTTGGTCCCCATGCCGCCGCCCAGGCTGAGCTCGCGAATCAGGATGCGCGATTTTCCCCAGGAACTGCCGATCGTTGCGCTGACGGCGCGCGACAGCACCATACGCTCGTAGCGGCGTTGACGCACCCATGGACACGCCGGCGCCATATCCAGCGGCGCAATTGCCAGCTCTGCCGGCTCCAGGCCGCTGTCGGCCATCACCTGAGTGCCGTAACGCGGGTCGGTCTTGGACAAGGCTTGAGCCGCCGCAATGCGCAGTTCGCGGTGATGCACCCAGCCGAAAGTTTTCTTGCCTTCCAGGATTTCCCGCAAGGTGGGCACCGCGTCCTGGTCCCGCAGGCGTCCGAGTGACTCGATCGCTTTCAGCTGAATGAACGGCGAACGGGAAGCGGCTTCGCCCGGCCGCGCCATCGCAATCAGCGGCTGCGCCGCGGACATATCGCCGCTCATCCCAATCTCATCCACCGCTTCGGCCAGTACCAGAGGATCCAGCACCTCGGCCAGTTCCAGCAGAGTGCGTCCGCGGTCCGTGGCCGCTCCATAGGCGATTTGCCGGACGGTAATGTCGTGGTAAAAACGGTTCCATTCCGGCAACCGCATGGGCAGCAATTCCAGCAACGTTGCCACGTCCAGCCGGCTCAAAAGGCCCACGGCGGCGGAAGCCTGCCGCAGTTGCCCGGTGCGCAGAATCTCGCGCAGTTGGGCTAGCGCCGGGTTGCCGACTGCCTTGACCAGGTCGATCATGCGGTCGCATTCGTCACGCCGCATGCAGCGGAAGAAACGGTCGGCCAGATGTTCCGCTCCGAAGACGGCCGTGCGCTGCAAGACCGCCAGCAGGTCTTTCGATAATGTGTCACTGCGCAATGCGTCTTCGATAAATTCGGGCAGGCGGTTCTCGATGCCCACGCGCGGCCGCAGGTCATTGCCCATCACCGGACGCTGGGTAAAGACCGATTCCATTCCCGCACACACCTGGTTGACGGCAGCGTAGTTCTTTGCGGCGCTCGCCTCCTGGCTGAGCCGCACGAACGCGGCGCTGATCAGGCTCTGCAGTTCGGCCTCTTTTTCCGTGATCAGCTGTTCGCTCAGCTTGCGGATGGCTTCGCCCATCGCTTCTCCGCCCACCCGGGCGTAGAGATCGGCTAACTGGCTCAGCCCGATTGCGATCTTCCGCCGCGGTTCAGCATCTTTCGCGTTCAGGCATGAGGAGTAGTTCTTCAGGATATCTTCCGCCGTCTGCTTGTCTTCCCGCTCCAGCAGCACTTCCACAAACTGGCGCACGTTGCGTGGCGGCACACAGGCTGCCTCATGAGACAGCAGCACACTCTTTTTGCCTTGTTCCGGAACTTCCGACCAGAACATGCGGTCAAGGATGTCGGCATGCGACTCGATCAGGATGCCGGCCTTGTTCATCTTGTCTTCTTGCGTGCGCAGAATCTTGCGCAGCGAATCCATCTGCCGGCTCATGTGCTCCATCATCTGGTGCACGGCGTTTACTTTGATGTCGCCCTTCTGGTAACGGTCGAGGGCGAAACGGATGGCCATATGCTCGGCCGCTTTCATCAGCACCGGCGCATCCTGCTCCTCGTTGGTGGCCTTCGCGGCCAGGCTCCCCAGCAGTTGTTGCAGGTTCAGGCGGGTATTGGGATTGACCTCCGCCAAGTCCTTCTGCAGATCTTCGGTGCTGATGTTGGGATTATCGTGGGCCTGTCCGAAGCGCGTGAGCAGGCGAATCGCCTGGACGACCTCGGCTTCCTGCAAAGGCACGATTCCGCCGGTCCAGGCCGGAGCAGCCCCGGTTCCGGTTCCAGTACCAGTACCAGTGCCGGTACCGCCGCCACCGCCACCCCCGATGGGAACGTTAGGTACGCTGCCCAGTGGTGCGCTGGGACCGTTGACCGTGCCCCCGCCTTTATTGGCTCCTTCAGCCGCGGCAATCAGTTGCAGCAACTTCTGCGGATCGTTCAACCATTGCCTGAATTCGGGTCCCAGAGTTTGCGCCGCAATCTGCGCCGCCACGCTGACGTCTCCGGTGAGCGGATCCGCCGCGACAAACTTGACTTCATTAATCCTGATCGTGCTGTTGTTATTGCCCACGCCCAGGGCTTCCTTGATCTGCCTGGAAACATCCTGCGCCTTGGACCCTCCCAATGTGAAGGCGCGCACCAGGCGCGTGAAGTCTTCCACCGTCACATCTTTGGAAAAATGCAGACTGGCCAGCCCCGCGGCGTTTAGCAGGTTGGCAAAGCTGCGCTCGGCGTTTCCTGTTTCCAGCGGAATTCCATCCAGCAGCAGCTTATTGTCCGATACGCCCAGCAGGAAGCCGGCATCCCCCGCCGTGGGCAAGCCATTCTGCAATTCGTTCCACGTGATCTCGAATTGCGCTTCGGTCCGTTTGTGCTCGTAGCCATACATGCGCGCATACTTGATCAGAATGTTCAGGCTATGAACAAAGGCGCGCGCCGAGGCGGACCGGTTTTCTTGAGATGTGCTCTGGGCGCTGATAAGAAGCTCCTCGTACCTGAAAGTAGCGCACTCCAAGGGTAAGACCAAACGGTAAGGGCGGGCAGATTACCGAGGTAATAGAGTTGGGCTGCGAGGCACACTCAAGGGCATGACCCAAGAAACGCTGCCACAGAGTTGTCATCCCGAGCGAAGCGAGGGAAGGTCCTTGCCTGCGCCACCACGAACCGGGAATGCGGTGTGCACCCGACGGGTGGCGCTCCCAGCCTTCGGCGCGCGAAAATGATACAGTCGGTTCGTTGCCCAGGCATCGCGTTGTCCACCTCCACCAATCCGAAAAGCGCCCGCGCCGCCAAGACTGCAGGCAGCAAGACCGCAGGGTCCAGGATCGCCCACAAGACCAGCGGCCTGCGCTACTGGATGCTGCGTGTGCTCGAAGAGTGCGAGCACGTCTCCGCTGACTTCCGCGCCGACCCCGTGCACGACCTCCGCGTGGCCTTGCGCCGCTGCCGCTCCCTGGCCGACGGCCTGATCGCCATCGATCCTGATCCGGGCTGGAAAGCCATGAAGAAGGCCGGCAAGCGGCTGTTCCAGCGGCTCGGCGAACTGCGCGACGTTCAGATCATGGTGGAATGGATCGACAAGCTGCATCCCGCTCCGACTCGTGTGGAAGCGGGCGACTCGTCCGCTTTGCCTCCAGAGGAGCAAGATTCGGAGAACCCAGAGAACGCTGCAACCCCGGAAGACCACACAAAATCGCCAACGGAGTTCCATACAGAGGATCAGAATCACCCTCCTCGCGACCCCGCAGCCCGGGTTCTCCTCGCAATCCTCACTCGCCGCGAAGCCGAGCAAAAGCGCGAGGCCCGCGCCGCTCTCGAGGAATTCGATCGCAAGCAGTGGCGGCAGTGGAGCCATTCTCTGCCCACGCGTGCGGCCCGCATCCGTCCCGGCAGCGCCGTGTTCAAGCACCTGGCCCTGGAGCGCTGGACTGCAGCCCGCGATCTTCACAAGCATGCCTTGCGCAGCCGCTCCAAGGTTGCCTTTCACACCTTGCGCATCGGCATCAAGCGCTTTCGCTACATCGTCGAAAACTTCCTCCCCGAGGAGCACAAGGCCTGGAGCAACGACCTGAAAGCGGTGCAGGATCTCCTGGGCGAAGTCCACGACTTGGATGTGCTGTGGGCAACAGCGCTTGCCAGCCATATATTTCCTGACGAGGAATCGCGGGAAACTTGGCATCGCAGGATCAGCGAGGAACGGTCCGGCAGAATTGCGAGTTATCACAAGAAGATGGTTGGGCCCGATTCGCTGTGGAACGTGTGGCGTGCCGGACTGCCGCAAGGCAAGCAAATTCAGGCGCTGGCCACGCAACGCATGAAGTTGTGGGCGAAGGCTCTCGACCCCGATTTTCCCCATTCTGAGCGCGTCGCCCGGCTGGCCCTCGAACTCTACGACGGCCTTGCCGCCAAACGATTGCTGGAGGCGGCAACCGGCAAGGGAACGGTTCCGGCCATGAGTCCAGGCATGGCTCCAGGGATGAGTCCGGCGAATGGCTCCAGCGCGCGTTCCAGTCTACAGATAGCCGCGCTGCTGCACGATGTGGGCAAGTCGCGAGGTAATAAGGGACATCACAAGACGTCGCTCGAGTTGATCAAAGCTCACTGCACGCCCCTGGGATGGAATCCGCAGGACATGCAGCGCGCCGCCACCGTCGCTCGTTTTCACTGCGGAGCACTGCCCACGCCCAGTCACAAAGCCCTGCGCGATCTGTTGCCCGAAGAACAGAAGATCACGATTCAGTTGGCGGCCATCCTGCGACTGGCCAACGCCTTCGATTCGGCGCATGACGGCCGCATCCGCCGGCTTGAGATTGAAAACGGTCAGATGGAAAATGGTAAGGCCAAGAATGGCAAGACTGGGGATGGAGCGAGCCGTCCCCGGCGCACCCACGGATTCCTGCGCAAGCCCGCCGTCGGCTTGACGAAAAACGAAGCCCTGGTCATCGCCGCCGAAGGCTACACCCCCGGCAGTCCCGCCGCCCAAACCATCGCCGCCGAACGCCACCTCCTGGAAACCGTGCTGCGCAGGCCGGTGCTGGTGAAGGCGAGGAAGAACGCCTTGTAGAGCGAGCAGACAGCAGCGTCGCCGTCCCGGCGGCTGGGAGCCTGCCCTGAGCGGAGTCGAAGGGGTGGGCGTCCTAGCCCACCGCGCGAGCCTCGTGCTAAACGATCCCTATCTTCCTCGACTTCGTATTTCCAGCCCAAGGCCGGTTCTCAGCTAGTAGCTTCCGAGTCACTTTCGGCGGGCGCCTTCCCGAGATACAAATACTGTTGCTTGCTGTCCGTCATCCCTGCACCGGCCAGGCGAAAGCCGGAAGCCGAACCTATGACTCACGCTCAACTAGTCGAAAAAGCTGTTCGCTGGCTGCGCCACTATCGATGTGGCGTCGTGCTCTCCGAGCAAGCCTGTGCCAGCGGCGAGATGCCCGACGCGATTGGATGGAAGCGCGCTTCTCACTCGGTGCTGGTGGAATGCAAAGTTACGCGGGCTGATTTTCTGGCCGACCGCGCCAAGCCCTTCCGCATCAAGCCGGAGCAAGGGGTCGGGTGCGAGCGCTTTTACCTGACGCCATTTGGTCTGGTGAAGCGGGAAGAATTGCCGGCGGGCTGGGGGCTGCTTGAGTTCCGCGGCCGCGCGGTGGAGACGGCGCATCCTTCAGCCAGGAATTTGCGCAGCGCGACTGGGTTCCGCTTAGAGATGAATTTGCTGCTGGCCAGCCTGCGCCGCGTCGAAGTGCGTATCGAGCCGCAGAGCATCACCGACTTCCTCAAATGGAAGAACCGCATGGCGGAGTACAACCGTGGCAGTCTTCCCGAAGGCTTGGCGGCGGTTCAGGAAGAAGGGAACGTGTTTCTCGAGCCGGAACCGCACGGGGAGTCTGTTCGGTAGTTTTCACCTGTCATCTTGATTTGCGATTGAAGTGGGGTTCGGGCATGCAAATGTATTTGCTTTCCGTGTCGACCTTTGTTGTGTTTTGGTTGGCGGTCGGTTTTCTAGTCGTTCGGGCGTGGATGCGATGGGCGCAGAGGGATCTGGATCATTCGGTGCAGAAATGGCGAAGCTGGATCGCAGTGGGTGGATTTGCAGCCAGCAATGTTTCGCTTCTAATGATCATGCTGTTAATGGGTAGTGGATATTTCAGCCACGCATATATACCCGACACTCCACTGGGTTCACTCGCACTGCGAGTCACTTTCTTCACGGCTCTTGCGGGAATTCTCACTGTACTCGTAGGAGCCGGAAAGCTAACGGTGCCAACTACCATTTGTTCGTTGGGGAGTTTTTTGGTTTTAGTCATTCATTTGCTCGGCCGGTAAAAACCTACAGCTCCGCACCGCATTCTGTACAGTTTTAGGGACGGGCTAGGCGAGTATTACGGCAGTGAAGCCCAAAAAGAAAGCCGGGCTGGTTTGCCCGGTTTCTTATGCGTCGAGTTGGATGCGGTTACATCGCAGCGCGGCGCGACTGGCGCTGAAGCTGCCCTCTGGCTGGGTTAGGGCCAGCCCGGTCGCCCGGAAGTGCTTCCTCAGGCCAATTTTAAGAACGTCCGAGGAGCGAGGAAACAGACGAAGGGAGGAGTGCAAACCGACTGCCAAGAGTCTCTATTTACATATCAACTTCATAGAAGCTAGCTAACAATATGATTATAAGCGTGTTAAGCGGTTGACGGGTGTGCTTTGATTAGGGGTTTCAAATGCTGCCGTTGCCTTTGCGCTAGGCAAACTCTTGCACAGACTGCACCGCGCGCGGTGCAATGCGACACCGCGTGAGTTCGCCATAAACAGGGGTAGGGGGGCTACAACTCCCGGCGGCCTTCCATGGCCTTCAGCATCGTAATTTCATCCGTGTACTCGATGTCGCTGCCGACGGGGATGCCCATGGCGATGCGCGTAACTTTCACGCCGGCGCGCTTGAGTTGCTGAGAGAGGTAAGTGGCGGTGGCTTCGCCTTCGACGGTGGGATTGGTGGCGATGATGACTTCGTCGATATTGCCGGCGTCGACGCGGGTAATGAGATTGGCGATGCGCAACTGCTCGGGACCGATGCCGTGCAGGGGAGAAATCGCGCCGTGGAGGACGTGGAAGACTCCGTTGAAGTGTTTGGTCTTTTCGATGGCGGCGATGTTGGTGGGTTCCTCGACCACGCAGACCATGCGCTGGTTGCGGGTTGCGCTGGTGCAGTAGGCGCAGGGATCGACGTCGGTGATGTTGTTGCAGACGGAACACAGGCGCAGGTTGGCCTTGACGTCGCGCACGGCGGCGGCGAGGGCCTCGGCATCTTCGTCGCTCGAGCGCAGAATGTAGAAGGCGAGGCGCTGTGCGCTCTTGGCGCCGACGCCGGGGAGCTTTTTCAGTTCGTCAATCAACCGCGACATGGGTTCGGCGAATTTGGACATGAGATGATTCGATCCTGCGAAAGGTATTACAACTGCGCTGTCATCCTGAGCGACTTCATCGCGAAGGACCTATGCACTTCGTGGGCACAGGCAAATTGCATAGGTCCTTCGCTTCGCTCAGGATGACAAGCCGCTTTAGATCCCGCCGATGCCAAGGCCACCGAGCATGCCGCCGACGGTGGACTGCATTTGAGCGTCGACCTTGCGGGCGGCTTCGTTGACGGCGGCCAGGACCAAATCCTGCAGCATCTCGACGTCGCCGGCCTTCACGGCTTCGGGATCGATGCGCAAGCTGAGCAGTTGTTTGCGGCCGTCCATTTTGGCGGTAACTGTGCCGCCTCCGGCGGAAGCTTCGACGACCGTCTCCTGCATCTTCTTCTGCAGCGTCGCGTACTGCGCTTGCGCTTTCGACATCAGCTCTTGCAGGTTGAATCCGCCCATAGGAATTCGGCTCCCGGCTTCCGCTATCCGGCTTTCGGCCTGCTCGCGCAACCGGCAACCGGAAGCCGAGAGCCGGAAGCCGCTTTACTAACGTTTCTCTCTGTAATCAATGACCGTGCGAATTTCCGCCCCGAACTTTTCTCGCATGCGCTGCACCACCGGATCTTGCTCGGCGCGAGATCGGCCAGTGGCTCCGTTTGCGTTTGACCCGGCTGCCCGCGCGGATGAGCCGTAGCTCTTGCCTTCAGAAGGCTGCACCGTTGAGCCGGGCACAATTCTCAGTTTGATGGCACGCCCGAGAACTCCGCTGGCCGAGGCGATTGCCAGACGCCGCGCGTCGGGGCCGAGGGACATGTCGATTATGGTTTGCGATTCGGCGATCTTGATGACCAGTTCGTTCCCCAGGACGCTCCACTCGCCGGCTTCGAGCATGGAGACCAGGATGCGCTGGTTGCCGTCGGCGAGGGCCTGCAGGACCGCGGCTTGCAGACGTTCCGACTGCGGTGGAGCGGATGCAACTGGAGTCACAGGCATCAGTTGAGATTCAGGGCTCGACTGCGGTTCGGGGGCGAACGGTTGGGCGTCGCGGGCAGAGACGTAGCCAGCGACGTCTCTACGATCCGCACCTCTAAAGTCCCCGCCCGGACCCGCATCTAGCTCTGGGGCTTGGTCGCGCATGGCAGCGGGCGCGGCGGAGCCCATGATGACGGGTTCCGGAGTGCTGGGCGTGGCCGACACAGATACGATGCGCGGTCCGGGTGAAGGAGCGGGCGCGGTCGAGTCTTCTTGCCGCGGGGTGCCTTTGCGCGCGGAGTCGGCCGCGAATGGCGAAACGTAATTTGGCCGAGCGGCAGGAGCAGGCTCGGAGCGGCGGGTTTCGGAGTTCGCGCTATTATTGCCGACAATGGCGGGGCGCGAGGGAGTTCGGAGCGTACTTACGCTCTGGGCGGACGCCACATCGCTCAATAATTGTTCGATGGGAAGCAAGCGCTGCGCGTGGGACATTTTGAGCAGGCCGAGTTCGAGATGGAAACGTTGCTCCTGTTTATAGCCCAGTTCGCCGTGAGTGCGCAGCATGATCTGCAGATGGCGGGTGAGATCTTCTTCGCCGAATAATTCGGCAACGCGGGCTACACGTTCGCGCTCCTCGGTGGAAATCTGCAGCAGGGAAGAGTCCCTCCCCGCGATTTTGGCGACGGTGGCGTTGCGCAGGAATCGCACCATCTGGCGGGCGAAGTGCGTGGGGCTGTGGCCTTCGCTGATGAGGTGGTCGACCTGGCGCAGAACTTCGTCGCTGGCGCCGTGGGCCACGGCCTGCATGACTTCTTCGAGAATGTGAGCGGGCGCGGCGCCGACCAGGTTGCGCACGGAATCGGCGGTAATGTTTCCGCAGGAGGAGGCAATCGCCTGATCGAGAATGGAGAGCGCATCGCGCATGGAGCCGTCGCCAGCTTCGGCCAGAAGAGCGAGAGCGTCGTTATCGGCTTCGATGTTTTCGCGGGTTACCAGATCTCGAAGCTGGCTGACGATCGCGTCAAACTTCACTGCGCGAAAACTGAAATGCTGGCAGCGCGAGCGGATGGTCTGCGGAATGTCCTCGGGCTGCGTGGTGGCCAGCATGAA
>Ga0209415_10011649_pt1 | contig 14774 bp, 7 predicted proteins | sample PeaSoiSIISIP2007_FD_187696 | JGI IMG/M metagenome (GOLD analysis project Ga0209415, IMG submission 187696) | Peat soil microbial communities from Weissenstadt, Germany - SII-SIP-2007 (SPAdes) (version 2) | ecosystem: Environmental > Terrestrial > Soil > Wetlands > Peat | place: Germany...
CTCGCCCACGTCACGCCGAATTTCTACGAGTTCTACGGCACCGTCGCGACGGGGCCGATCTCGTTCCTGCGGCCGAGCGAGATGCAGGCGCACGCGGAGACCGCCGGCCGGCCCGCGGCGGGCTGGGATCTCGCGATCGTCGACGAGGACGACGCGCCGGTCGAGCCCGGCGTCACCGGGCGGCTCCGCGCCCGCGGCCCAGCGCTCGCCTCCGGCCTGGTGGGCGCCGCCACCGGCGGCATCGAGGGCTTCCGGAGCGGCTGGTACTACACCGGCGACCTCGCGGCGCTCGGCGCGGACGGCCTTCTCTATCTGCGCGGCCGCGCCACGGACGTGATCCTGCGCGGCGGCAGCAACGTGCATCCTGACGAGATCGAGGCCATCCTGATCGAGCACCCCGCGGTCGCCGAGGCGGCAGTGGTCGGCCGGCCCTCGCGGGAGCTCGGCGAGGAGGTGGTCGCCTTCGCGGTCGCCCGCGGGAGCGTCGAGCCGCAAGCGCTCATCGACCATTGCCGCAAACGCCTCACGGCCTTCAAGGTGCCGTGCGAGATTATCCTGGTCGCCGACCTGCCTCGCACGAGTTTCGGGAAGGTCGACCGGAAGCGGCTGCGCAGCAGCTTCTCCTCGTGAACCTCGCTGAGGCGATTGCCCGCTACGCTCAAGTTCGGCCCGACGCCGCGGCGCTGGTCGATGACGAGCGGACGATCCGTTACCGCGATCTCGATCGCTGCATCCGGCAGGGCGCCGCCCGGCTTCGTGCGGTGGGGATCGGCGCCGGCGACGCCGTCGCGATCTGCCTCGGCGATAATGCGGACCACGTGATCGCGTTCCTTTCGGCGGCGCGGCTCGGCGCCATCTCGATACCGATCGATTGGCGCGCCCCGCCGGCGGAGCGCGCGCGGATCGCCACGGCTCTCGGCGCGAAGCTGGCGCTTGTCGAGACCGGCGCCCCGAAGCTCGGCGACGTGCCCAGCGTCGCGGTCGACGAGCGGTGGTATGCCGAAGCCGAGCGGCAGGACGCGACCCAGGCGTTTCCGTCGGAGGCCGATGCGCCGCTGATGATCGGGCTCACTTCCGGCACCACCGGCGCGGTCAAGGGCATGCTGGTGACCCACCGGCAGATGCATGCGCGGACCATTCCGTTCGACGCCATCCTGCCGCCCGGGCCGCACCGGTATTTCTCCGCCTCGCCGCTCGCCTTCAGCGCCGGACGCGGCTATTGCCTCACGCATTTGATCCGCGGACACACCGTGGTGCTGCATCCGCCGTTGTTCGCGGCGGATGAGTATGTCGAGAGCGTGAACCGCGCGCAGGCGACAGTGGGCTTTGTGGTGCCGACGATCCTGCGCGCGCTGCTTGCGCTTCCGGAGGCGACAGGTCCGCTCTTGCCGAGCCTGCGCGCGCTCATCTGCGCGGGGGCCCCCACCCATGCCGAGGAGAAGCGCGCGGCGCTCCGGCGGCTCACGCCTCATTTCTATGAGATCTACGGCACGGTCGGCACCGGACCGATTACTCTCCTCGGACCGCGCGACATTCCGGAGCACGCCGAGAGTGCCGGCCGGCCGCACGAAATCTGGCAGATCCAGATCGTCGACGAAACCGATCGCGCCCTGCTCGAGGGTGCCGCGGGACGCTTGCGCGTGCGCGGTCCGGGGGCGGCCCAGCGTCTCGAAGCCGGAAGCGCCGCCGCGGGCGAAGCGGTGCGAGACGGCTGGTACTACACCGGCGACATTGCCGCGCTCGACGCCGCCGGCTTTCTCCACCTCAAGGGCCGCGCCAGCGACATGATCCTGCGCGGCGGCAGCAACATCTATCCCGACGAGGTCGAGGCGGTGCTCGCCGAGCATGCCGCCGTCGCCGATGTCGCGGTGGTCGGCCGGCCCTCGCCCCAGCTCGGCGAGGAGGTGGTCGCGGTCGTCGTCGCGCGCCGCGACGTCGCGGCCGACGAGCTGATCGCCCATTGCCGCCGGCGCCTCAGCGCTTACAAGCTTCCCGCGGAGATCGTGTTCGTCCAGGAGCTGCCACGCACCAGCTTCGGGAAGCCCGACCGGAAGCGGCTGGCAAGCTCGATGAAGGAGCGCGGAGCGGCCTGACGAAGGGAGGGCAGCCGATGAAGCCCAGCGAGCGAGCCTCCTATTCCGCCATCGTCGACCGGCCGCCGCTCAAACTGCCTGAGGGCGTGCGGCTGGTAGTCTGGCCGATCGTCAATCTCGAGGTTTGGGAGATCGAGCGGCCGATGGCGCGCCAGGTGCTGCCTGCGCCGACGGGCGTCTCGCTCATCCCGGACGTGCCGAACTGGAGCTGGCACGAGTACGGCATGCGGGTCGGGGTCTGGCGCTTCTTCGAGGCCTTCGACCGCTTCGGCATCGTGCCGACTCTGTCGATCAACGCCAAGGTGACCGAGAGCTATCCGCGCGTCGCCCGCGCCGCGCTCGAGCGCCAATGGGAGTTCATGGGGCACAGCTACGTGCAGATGCCGATCCACGCGGTCGAGGATCAGCGCGGGTTGATTCATCGATCGCTGGACACGCTGGAGAAATTCACGGGCAAACGGCCGGTAGGCTGGCTTGGCCCTGGCCTCACCGAGACCTACGACACGCCCGACCTGCTCGCCGAGGCCGGCGTCCGATATGTCGGCGACTGGGTCTACGACGACGAGCCCACGGAAATCCCCACCAAGCACGGGCCGCTGGTGACGCTCCCCTACACGGTGGAGCTCAACGACATCCCCATGATGATCGTGCAGCACCACACGGCCGAGGAATTCTTCATCCGCTCCAAGGCGCAGTTCGACCGGCTCTACGCCGAGAGCGCCGCGCGAGCGAAGATCCTCTCCTTCGCCATCCACCCCTACATCACCGGCGTGCCGCACCGGATCGGTCATCTCGAGGCTTTCATCGAGTACGCGAGCCGGCATCCAGGCGTGGTGTTTTGGACCGGGGAGCGGATCCTGGAGTGGTATCGCCAAACCCGCGGACCGTAAGGGGTCGAGATAGCCGAGCGGTCAACCGGGCATCGCAGGGACCGCAAATGAAGCGGCCGGTTCCCCGCGCCGCCAGCGACCATGCATCTCCTGATAGGCATCCTCCAAGTGGCGGCACAGGCGCTTCGTGTCGAAGAGCGAGGTGGTCGATCGGTTCCGCGCCAGGCGGTCGCGCAGCCCGTCCAAGAGGCCGGGATCGCGAGCGAGCTTTAGCGCGAGCGCCTCGTACTCCTCAAGATTGGAGGTCACGAGTTCAGGAACGCCGATCGCGGAAAGCAGGCTCGCCGCCGAGCGCGCGGCGTAGCTTCGTCCGGCGCAAGTCAGTACCGGCAGGCCCGCCCACAAACCATCCACCGCTGTCGAATGAGCCGTATAGGGCAGCGTATCCAGGAACAAATCAGCGAGACGATACCGCGCGAGATGCTCAGGCAGCGGGCAACGCCCTGCGGCGATCAGCCGGTCGGATGCAACGCCGCGCGCGCCGGCCTCCCGGCGCAAATTCTCGACCGCCCGTTCGTTATCCGAGCGCACCCAGAGCACCGACCCGGAAACCGACTGCAGCAAACGCATCCATATTTCAAAAATCGGCGGAGTGATCTTGTAGCTGTTGTTGAAGCATGCAAACACGACGCCATTGTCGGGCAAACCGTAGGCCGACCGTGGCGCACCTGGCTCTGCGATCTGTCTGGTCGTGTCGCTTGGCAAATAGCACTCGGGCAGATGGACCAGCTTCTCCGCGAAGGACACTTGCTGGTCGGGCGGGACGAGGATGGGATCGACGATGATGTAGTCGATGAAATCGGCTCCCATAGTTCCGACATAGCCGAGGTAGTTCACCTGGATGGGTGCCGCGCGGTGCGCCAGGATCGCCGGCCGACATCCGTCGGTGAAGCCGCTGAGGTCCACCGCCACATCGATCTCGAGCGCCCGCATCTGATGCGCGACTTCGAGATCCGACATCGAGCGGACATCGAAGAACTTGTCGAAAGACCGTATCATCCGCTTGCGGAGATCGCTGCCGTCGTCGACTCCCAGCGAGAATCCATAAGTCTCGAACCGACCGCGGTCGTGCAACTCGAGCAGCTGGGCGGTCGAGACCGACATCGTGTGATCCCGAAAATCGGCGGACAAATACGCGACGCGAAGCTTGTCCCGTGCAGCGCGGGCTGGGGGTGCGAGGACGGCCTGCCGATCGAGCTTGTTGTCAACGACGTATCGCCGGCCGGCCTTCAGCTGGATTGCTGGATCGTCGATCGTGGAAATGACGACCAGCGGCAAGATCGATTTTGCCCCCGAGTCGAGCGCCTCGATCAGCTCGGCTTCGTCGCGCGCGGCTGTGGTCCAGTCGCAGATCTGTCGCTTCAGCAGAACGTAGAGCGATCGAGCAGTGCCGTTACGGGGATCAAGCTCGAATGCCCGGCGATAGCTCGCTATCGCGGCATCGTAGCGGCGCAGCGCATAAAGCGCGTTTCCGAGATGATTGTAGGTCTCCGCTTTATTCGGGTCGACCTTCAACGCCTGTTCGAGGCTCGCCAGCGCCTCGTCGTATCGCTTGAAATCCTGCAACAGGATGGCTCGATTGACGAGCGCCTTGGCGAATCCAGGCCTGATGGCGAGCGCCCGATCGCAGCTGCGGAGCGCCTCCTCGAACCGCTGGAGGTCCCGCAGCACGTCGGCCCGGTTGACCAGCGCGTTGACGTAATCCGGCCTGAGGGTCAGCGCCCTGTCGTAGCTCGCAAGCGCGTCCTCGGGCCGCGCCAGGTCGTGCAGGATATTGCCGCGGTTGTTCAAGGCCTCGGCATAGTCAGGCCTGATCGCCAGCGCGCGCTCGCAGCTCGCGAGCGCCTCCTCTAGGTGCTTCAAGCTCCACAGGACATTCGCACGATTGTTGAGGGCCTCCACCGAACGGGGATTGACCTGCAGTGCCTTCTTGAGCAAGTGATCGGCTTCTTCGTGAAAGCCCCACTCGGCTTTCAGCACACCAAGCAGATGCAGCGCGTCGAACTGCCCGGGCACCGCGCGTATCACGCGCTTATAGAGCCGCTCGGCCTCGGCGGCATTGCCCGCCTGGTGCGCCGCGAATGCCCGCTGCAGTATCTGAAGCAGATTCGCGCCTCCGCCCTGCATGACCATATGTTTCTCAGACCCCGTGGCGGTCGGCGCACGTGACCCGCCCCCCACTTCTACGCTGCGGGCTCACGATTGGCCACGCACCGCGCTCTCGAGGAAATCCTCCAGGGCAGCGATGCAGTCCTTGTCACGGTAGACCCGGTGCTTCCGCTCGGCGATGCGTTGCCGCACGTCGGTGCGCCAGCCAGCGTCCCGGCCTAGTCGCACTCCGATTAACACATACTCGTCGAGCGACTCCGCGATCGTGTCGGTAACGTCCATTCGCTCGAGGATGGCGGTGGAATGCCTACCACGCATCAAGGGCCCCCGCATCGCCACGATCGGAAGACCATGCTCAAGGCTCTCCAGCGTCGTGTTTCCACCCGACCATCCAATGCTGTCGAGGTAGATATCGCATTGTCCGATCGCCGCGACGAACCGCTCCTCGCGCAACCGTGGCAGGAACGCGTAGTGCTCGGGACCGGTCATCCCGAAACGCTCGAAGGCATTGTCGAGACGCTGACGGAACACGTCGGTCACCTCGGGACCTGCGTGGTGCTCGATAAAGAGGAATTGCGCGTGTGCAACCTCTCGGGCAATGCGGGGATATATCTCGTCGAATTGCGGAAGATATTTGAAGAGCGATTGGCCACACCAATAGGCCATCGACCCCTGTCGCAGCCCCAGCTCGGCGCGATCGATCGCAGCGGCTGGTGCGTCGAGCGGCTCGTAATAGATCGAAAGGTTCGGCAATCGGACCAGCTGCTCGGTGTAGCGCGATTCGCCGTCGGGCGGTTCCATCATGGCGCTGCTCAAGAAATAATCCATGGTCGGCATTCCCGTCGTTTCCGGGTGACCCCAGGACACGCACTGCACGTGGGCCAAGCGTTGTGCTGCCAGCTGCAGGCAAACGCCGTTCATGCCGAGTTCCGGATAGATGAGCACGTGCGGCGCGTCGGCGAGTATCTCCTGTCGCCAGCGCCCGATCGGCAATGGGCCTTGGACGAAGCGCTCGCACAGCGCTGCCGCCGAGCCGGTCACGGCATCCCGCTGCGTTCCGGTGTAATAGCCGAACACCTGAAACCTCGATCGATCGAGCTGAGAAAGCCAGCCGTTGATCAGGAGTTTCCAGACCGTGTGCCGCTGGAAGTAGCCGCTCACGATGCCAATCCGCAGTCGCTCGCCCGATCCGGGCGCTCCGCCCAGTCGGGGGGCGGAATAGCGATCGGCCATGACTCGACACGCCATCTCGCCATAGAGGCTCTGTAGGGTACGGTCGTCCCGCCCCTGGTAGGCGAGATAAAAAGGCGAGCTCGATGCCAGGCCCGCCACCAGGTCACCCCTGACCCGTCCGTGCTCGATGCCCTCGGCAAGACTTCTCAAGCGACTTTCATAGCTGGCGCGCCGCCGCGCAATCTCCGGCTCGTCCCGATAGACGATAGGCAACTGCGCTACGCACAGCGCGAACTCCGCCTCGGCGAAATCCGGGTCGAGCGAGAGCACCCTCTCATAATGCGCCACCGCTTGCTCGAGCCAACCTTGGTCCTTGAGCAGTTCGGCGAGATTGTAGTGCGCCTCGACGAGATCGGGGTTGATGTACACAGCCTCGGCGTAGTTCGCCAGCGCTTCGTCGTAGCGGTGCAGATCTCGCAGCACATTGCCTCTGTGGTGTATCGCTTCGGGGAGACTCGGCTCGATCTCGAGAGCCCGATCGCAGCTCGCCAATGCCTCCTCATGCCGCTTCAGACCCAAGAGCGCGTCGGCCCGGCCGCACAATGCGCCGGTGTCCGCGGGCTCTATCGCCAATGCCTTGTCGTAGCTTTCCAGCGCCTCCTCGTATCGCTGCAACCCGCGAAGCACGTCGCCGTGTGCGGTCAGAAGCTTGTGCGCGTTCGGTGCGGCTGCGAGCGCCCGCTGGCAGCTCTGCAGCGCGTCGTCGTGCCGGGCAAGCTTTTGCAGAACATGGGCGCGATTGATCACCGCGGAAACATAGTCGGGTTTGACCGCAAGCGCCTTGTCGAAGTCGGTCAAGGCTTCCTCGCGCCGGCCGAGCGCGTCGAGAATCCTGCCGCGGTTGTTCAGGACCTCGGCCAGGTTGGGAGCGATCGCGAGCGCGCGGTCGCAGCTTGCGATCGCCTCATCGTACCGCTTTAGGTCGCGCAGCACGTCAGCTCTGTTAGCGAGCGCCTTCGCGTACTCGGGCCTGAGAGCGAGCGCTTGGTCGTAGCTGGCAAGCGCCTCCGAATGCCGCCCCAAGCTATGCAGCACATTGCCGCGATTGTTGAGCGCCTCGGGGAATTCCGGTTTGATGGTCAAAGCCCGGTCGAGGCTTTCAAGCGCCTCATCGTATCGCTTGAGATCGCGGAGCACGTTCGCCCGATTGCTCAGCGCTTCCGCCGAGCGGGGATTGGCGTTGATGGCTCGGCTGAACAGCCGGATTGCTTCGTCATTGCGTCCGCGCTCGGCTTCGAGCACGCCCAGCAGATGGAGCGCGTCGAACTGGTTGGGCTGGGCACGCAGAACGAGGCGGTAGACCCGCTCCGCCTCCGCAAATTGGCCTGCTCGGTGGGCGGAATAGGCGTACTGGAGAGCTTCCGCCAAGTTTGGAGGCGCGCCGCGCAAGTGTTAAGTGATTCCTTTATTAGGTCGGTTCGAATCGTGATATTACCGCGCGCAATCGGCGGCCGTCATCGCCGAAACTTCGCGGGACCGAGCAATCCCGGCCAAGGTTTACAGGGCTGTTGGTGCTCGGCTATGTTCCCTGATAAGGAGACCCTCCCCGGTAGGAATTTCGATCGCGCCATGCCGTCGCTCGTCCACGCTTACACCCTCATCCAGAAAGGGGACCTGAGCAAGGCCGAAGCAATCTGCCGATCGGCCGTGGCCGCAACGGCGGACCCCACTGGGTATCGACTCCTCGCTGAGATCAGCCGCCTCAGGGAGGATCTGCCGGCCGCGCTAGAGCACGCGCGGCGAGCGCTGGATCTCGCCCCGAACCAGCCGGACTCGCTATTCTGCTACGGCACCTTGTTACTGCAGTCCGGCGATCTCGACGGGGCGATCGAGCACCTCGACCGGGCCGTCGAGCGGCGGCTGCGTTTCGACAAGGCGCAAGATGCACTCTGCGTCGCGCTGGAGCGACGGGCGAAATACGAAGGCCGCTTTCCCGTATCCGTCATCACCGCGACCACGGGGAACCCGAAGCTGCGGCGGGCGATCGAGAGCGTGCAGGCGCAGACATATCCTCGCGTCGAACATGTGATCGTCATAGACGGGCCGAGCGGCGCCGAGAGCGTTCGACGCATGCTGCCATCCGACCCAAGCCACGAAATTCAGGTGATCCCCCTCCCCTTCAACACCGGAGCGGACGGCTACAACGGACATCGCATCTACGCCGCATGCATCTATCTTGCGAACGGCCGGTATATCTCGTTTCTCGACGAGGACAATTGGTTCGAGCCGCATCACGTCAAGAGCCTGATGCGGCTGATCGAATCGAAGGGCCTCGAGTGGGCTTATTGCCTCCGCAACATCGTCGACGCGGACGGGCGCTTTATCACCCAGGACAACTGCGAGAGCCTCGGTGCTTGGCCGATCTGGAACGCGCCCACCGCGCATCTCGTGGACATGAACTGCTACCTTATTAGGCGGGACATCGCGATCGGCGCGAGCTCGGTCTTTCATCGTCGGATTTACGACTTGAGTCCGGATTTCGATTTATGCCGATTCCTGCTCGGGGCCGCCAAGCGCTTCGACACCAACGGTGATTACACGGTGAACTACACGGTGGCCAATACGGCCTACTCGGTAAAATCTGAATTCTTCACGACGGGCAATCGAACAATGTCGGAGCGATATCGCGGCCGCTTTCCCTGGCAGAAGCACTCCATCCAAGGCTCGCCGTCACTCGCGCGCTCACGCTGAGGCGACCGAGGTGCAGCACGCCGGATCGGGCGCGATGGCGGCTAGTTCACCACTATCACCGCGGTCAATTGATTCCCACGGCGGAGAGGAAACGGGCTTTGATGTTGTGCGCCTCGCTCTCATCCATCTTTGTCGGGAGCGTGTGGGCGCGATCGAGTTCGGGCAGCGTCGCACCGCCACCCGCTGCGTCCCAGAGCCACTGGACGGTTGCTTCAAGGACGCCCGAGGACGACAAGTCCTCATACCACAAGGCCCGCACGGAGCTTGGATCGAACACGGATAAGAGGGACGTCACATAGTGCTCGTCCTCGCGGAGCCTGCTGAGACGAACCCCGATCATCCCGAACAAGACTTCGTCATCGACGGAGACACTCTTAGCCGCGTCGTCTCCGTAAATATGCCATTGGTCCGTGAGGTGCGCGCGAGCCAGCGATATCGCCTGGAGTACCTTGTCACGGCGGCGCAACAAGATCGCCCTGTCGAACCGACGCAGGATCGCGGTGGCTTTGGTCCTATCCTCATTGGAAACGTTGAGCAACTGCGTGGGCTGCACCTTCGTGCCGAAAATACCGTTCCGAGTCCGCTTGGATTCCAGCAGTTCCATATAACGCGGCACGTCGATGCGACCGTCGGGGAGCAGGCAACCCAGGCGCTTGGCTATTCTTTCCATGTATTGGAGATGGAAATATTCGATCGGAATGCCGGTGCCGCGCTGACCGAGGTAGTCGCACAACAATCCGCTCCGGGTACGTTCGCCCGAAAGCACTATGTACCGGAATCGCGGCGCTTGGTTCTCGGGAGAGTCCCAACGCTCCGAACACATCTCGTCGATCCGAAGTAGCTCGTTCTTTCCGCGACCCGGTGATTCCATCAAATTTCACTCCGGTGTCCGACACGCAATCTTTAGGTTCCGCCTCGCCGAGTCATCATGCCGACCGTCTCGCAAGGAGCGCAAGGTCCGCAGCGAGGCGGTCAATGATCTTCTCTCCTGATGGAAATACTCGAGGGGAATTCCGATGCAACGCTGAACCAGATATGCGCACAACAATTCGCTTCGCGTGCGTCCGACCGAGCCCACAACATAGCGGAACGGCGGCGCAAGGCCGTCACGAGAATCCAAGCGCTCTAAGCACATGTCTTAGATGCGATCGATCTCGCGCTGTCCGGCACTTATCGGTTCCATCGAGGTCATTCCGTCGAATGTCGAATTCTACGACATTCCGTCGCAGCCGTCATCGTCCCCGCGTCTCAGTCCAAACCGCTTGCAATAGTCCGCCGCGCGCAGTAGCGCTCACCGGCGTTTCGATTCGATAGTCGACGAGTTTGGCTTCGCGCAGTAGGGTCGTCGCCAGCGAGCGGCGGTACCAGCTGGATGATTAGCTCAAGCTCTCGGATACCGAGAAGGAGGACGGCGGCTCTCCGCGCCGCCAGCGCGACCACATTTCCTGAAAGGCGAGTTCCAGGTGCCGGCGGAGGCGGTCCGAATTGAAGAGCGGCATGGTTGAGCGGTTACTCGCGAGCCGGCCACGGATTTGAGCTAGGAAGGCCGGATCGCCGGCGAGCCGGCGAGCCAGGGCCTCATACTCCTCGAGGTTGCCCGTCACGAGTTCAGGCAACCCAATCGACTGCAGCAGGCTACCGGCGACGCGCGCGGCGAAGCTCCGACCGGCGCAAGTCACCACTGGAAGCCCGGCCCACAGGGCATCGAGCGCCGTCGAATGGGCGTTATAGGGCAGCGTATCCAGGAACAGGTCGGCCACGCGATGGCGCGCCAGGTGCTCCGGCAGCGGCAGCCTCCCCGCAAACACGAGCCGATCCGGCGAGATTTCCCGCGCGGCCGCCTCCTTGCGCAGATTCGCCTCCAGCAACGGATTGTCTCCCCGGAGCCAAAGCACGGCGCCGGGGAATTCACTCAGCAACCGCATCCAAACGTCGAAAACCGGCGGCGTGATCTTGTAGCCGTTGTTGAAAGCGGCAAAAACCAATCCCTGTTCGGGCAAACGGCATTCTGCTCGGCTAGGCATTTGCTCCGCGATCCGCCGCGTGGTGTCGCTAGCGAGATAGCAATCGGGAAGGTGAACCAACTTTTCCGTGAAGAACACTTGCTCGCCTGCCGGAACCACAACGGAATCGATGACAATATAGTCGACGAATTCTGCTCCCATGGTCCCCGGGTAGCCGAGGTAGTTCACCTGAACCGGCGACGGGCGGTGAGCCAAGATCGCGGGCCGGCAGCCGTTCGTGAAGCCGCCGAGGTCCACTGTCACATCGATCTCGAGCGCCCGCATCTGACGGGCGATGTCGAAATCGGAGGCATGCCGGACGTCGACGAACCGGTCGAACGAACGCTGCAGGCGCTGGCGCATCGCGCTGCCGTCGTCCGGGCCGAAAGAGAACGCGAAGATCTGAAATCGATCTCGGTCGTGCAACTCGAACAGCTCCGCGGTCGAGACCGCAACCGTGTGATCTCGAAAATCGCCCGACAGATATGCAAGGCGGATCTTTCCATCCCCTGTCCGGCGCGTGGCATTGGCAACGGCGGGCGCGTGGGGTAACCGCAGATCATCGACATATCGCCGAGCAGCACGCATCTGAAGCTGGGGATCGTCCGTCACGGTGGTTACCACGAAAGGCGAGATCCGCCTTGCACCGGAGTCCAGAGCTTTCACCAATTCCTCGCAGTCTCGCGAGAAATTCGCCCAGTCGCAGAGCCGACGCTTCAGCACGACCTCGGTCGACAGTGCGTTTCCTTGGAGCGGATCGAGCTCGACAGCACGGCGATAGCTTGCGATGGCCCCTTCGTACCGCCGCAAGACCATCAGGGCGTTGCCGAGGTTGTTGTGCGCGTCCGCGTTATTGGGCTCCAGCGCGAGCGCCCGATTGAGATGAGTGAGCGCCTCCTCGGGACGGCCGAGCACGCGCAACGCATCCCCTAGATTGCTATGCGCCTTGGCGTAGTCCGGCTTGAGCGCGATGGCGCGCGCGAAATGGGAGACTGCCTCGCCGGGCCGACCCTCGGCTTGCAGCGCAGCGCCCAGATTGCTTTCCGCCAACGCAAAGCTCGGATCGATCGCAAGCGCCCGCACGAAATGCACGATCGCCTCCCGATGCCGCCCGAGCGCGTGAAGCGAGTTTCCGAGGTTGTTGTGCGCTTCGGCGCCGGTGGGGCGGAATTCGAGGGCCTTCTTGAAGCGCTCGATCGCATCCTCGTGGCGTGACAACGCCTGTAGCGCAGTGCCGAGGTTGTACCAGACCTCGCCGTAATCCGGCCTCAACTGCAAGGCCCGTTCATAGGCCGAGACCGCTTCCTCGTATCGCTTTGCCGATTCGAGCGCCACGCCGAGATCGCTCAGAACCTCGGGAGATCTCGGATCCAGCGAGGCCGCGCGGCCGATCAGGCGGACCGCCTCGTCGACCCGTCCTTGCTGAGCGCGGCACACGCCGAGATGATGGAGAGATCCGACATGGTCCGGCTTCTTCGCGAGCACGGCGCGATAAAGCCGCTGCGCCTGCTGCAACCGACCTTGCCTATGTAGGGCAACCGCGGTGTCGAACGTATCGGACGGCGCGGAGGGCGGTTTGTTGCCAGTTGCCACGTGATATACCTCCGGCTCAGGGCTGCCCCGATGCTATTGCCCTCTTGAGCCGACTCCGACGATCATATCGGCCGCCGCACGCGGCTGCCACTCGGGGCATGCCGCCGACCTTGTTGAGGTTTCTTTCCCTTGGACTCCACCGCACCTGCTGCCCGCCTCGGCGTCGATATCGGCGGCACCTTCACCGACGTGGCGCTCGAGATTGGCGAGCTCCGCTTCACCTCCAAGATCCTCACGACACCCAAGGCGCCCGAGGAAGGCGTGCTGGCGGCGATCCGCGCTGTGATTGCCGAAGCCAAGGTCAAGCCTGCTCAGGTGGCGCTGGTGATCCACGGCACCACGCTCGCGACCAATGCGCTCATCGAGCGCAAGGGCGCCAGGACCGCCCTCCTCACCACCGAGGGCTTCCGCGACGTGCTCGAGATCCGGCACGAGAACCGCTTCGAGCAGTACGACGTCAACATCGACCTGCCGCCGCCCCTGGTGCCGCGCCGCTGGCGGCTCCCCATCCGCGAGCGCATCAACGCGCAAGGCAAGGTTCTGACGCCGCTCGATGCCGCGAGCCTCGCCCAGGCACTCGATACGCTCGAGGCCCAACAGATCGAGTCTGTCGCGGTGGGCTTCCTCCATAGTTTCACCAACCCCGACCACGAGCAGCGGGTGGGCGAGGCCGTGCGGAAGCGCCTCCCGAAGGTGACGGTGACGCTCTCCTCCGAGGTCTCGCCGGAGATGCGCGAGTACGAGCGGCTCTCCACCGCCTGCGCCAATGCCTATGTGCAGCCGCTGATGGGCCGCTATCTCGGCAAGCTCGACAGCGAGCTCAAGCGCGCGGGCTTCGGCTGCCCGCTGTTCCTGATGACCTCGGGCGGCGGGATCACGACGGTCGAGACCGCGATCCGTTTTCCCGTGCGGCTCGTGGAATCGGGCCCCGCGGGCGGCGCCATCTTCGCGAGCCGCATCGCGAAGCAGCACGGGCTCGATCACGTGCTCTCCTTCGACATGGGCGGCACCACCGCCAAGATCTGCCTGATCGACCACGCGCAGCCGCAGACCAACCGGCTCTTCGAGGTCGCGCGCATCTACCGCTTCCTCAAGGGCAGCGGCTTGCCGCTGCGCATTCCCGTAATCGAGATGGTGGAGATCGGCGCCGGCGGCGGCTCGATCGCGCGCATCGACGCCATGGGCCGTATCGCCGTCGGGCCCGACAGCGCGGGCTCTGAGCCCGGACCGGTCTGCTACGCCCGCGGTGGCGTCGAGCCCACGGTCACCGACGCCGATGTCGTGCTCGGCCGCATCGATCCCGCGACATTCTCCGGCGGCTCCATGAGCCTCGATGTCGCCGGCGCCAAGCACGAGATCGGGAGCCGGCTTGGCGAGCGCCTGGGCCTGAGCACCGAGCTCGCGGCGCTTGGGCTGAGCGAGATGGTGGACGAGAACATGGCGAACGCCGCCCGCGTCCACGCGATCGAGAGCGGCAAGGACGTGCGGCCGCGCACGCTCATCGCCTTCGGCGGCGCGGCGCCCATCCATGCGTCGCGCGTCGCGGAGAAACTCGGCATCGCGCGCGTGCTCATCCCCGCGAACGCCGGCGTGGGCTCCGCGGTGGGCTTCCTGCGCGCGCCGGTCGCCTACGAGATCGTGCGCAGCCATCTGGAGCGGGTGCGCCAGTTCAACGCGGGCGCGGTGAACCGGCTGCTCGCAGAAATGCGCGCGGAAGCCGAGGCGATCGTGCGCCGCGGTGCTCCCGAGGCGAAACTGGCCGAGCAGCGCTCCGCCTTTATGCGCTATCGCGGCCAGGGCCACGAGATTGCGGTCAACCTGCCGGTCCGGGCCTTCACCAAAGACGACGGCGCCCACCTGACCGAGCTCTTCGAGGCCGCCTACCGCCGGCTCTACAGCCGCGCGATCCCCGGCGTCGATGTCGAGATCTTGAGCTGGGTCGTCTCAGTGAGCGCGCCCGCCGAGGGCAGCCTCGCCACGCCCGTCCCCATCAAGCCCTACGAGCCCGAGCCACGCTCGCGCCGAAAGGTGTTCGACCCGAACACCGGCGAATTCCTGGAGGTGCCGATCTACTGGCGCCCGGAGCTCACGCCCGGCGCCCGCATCAAGGGCCCCGCCGTCATCGCCGAGGACGAGACCTCGACGGTGCTGAGCCCGCTCTT
>Ga0209415_10011650_pt1 | contig 14773 bp, 13 predicted proteins | sample PeaSoiSIISIP2007_FD_187696 | JGI IMG/M metagenome (GOLD analysis project Ga0209415, IMG submission 187696) | Peat soil microbial communities from Weissenstadt, Germany - SII-SIP-2007 (SPAdes) (version 2) | ecosystem: Environmental > Terrestrial > Soil > Wetlands > Peat | place: Germany...
ACCGGCGAGAAGCAGATGTTCACGCGCGCCAAGAAGATCCTCGCCTCCGAGCTGATGTATGCGCTCGACAAGGACGAGGAGGAGGCGGAGTCCTATCTGGACGAGCTCCTGGCCGACTCGGCCGCCAGCCAGATGGCCGTCGCCAAGTAGCGGGGCTTTCGCGCACGCAGCAGCTGTCGCTGCGATGGTCTGCTGCGTGCGCGATGGTTGCTCTGGGAGATCGGGCTGGTCGTGGCTGTCGCGCTGATCGTTGCCGCCGGACGCGGCGAGCGCCTGGGGGCTATGCGTCCCAAGGCGCTCGTCGAGCTGGGGGGCAAGCCGCTCCTGCTTTGGAGCATCGAGGCGCTGTGCCGCGTTCCCGCGATCGATCGGATCGTCGTGGCCGTGCCGCCTGGCGGGGGAGAGCCGCAGAGCCCGCTGGACCCTGAACGCTATGCCCCCAGGGCAGTGACCGCGGTTGAGGGCGGGGCCGTACGCTCGGAGTCCGTGCGCCTAGCGCTCGCCGCCGCCCCGGATGGGTGGGGCATGGATCCCGTGCTCGTCCACGACGCCGCCCGCCCGCTGCTCACCGCCGGTTTGATCGAGGAAACGCTCGCGGCAGTGGAGGTCGAGGGCGTCGATGCCGCTATCGCCGCTGCGCCGGTCACCGACACCATCAAGCGCGTCATCGCCGATGGCAGGGTCAGCGAGACACTGGAGCGCTCCCAGCTATGGGCCGTGCAGACGCCCCAGGTCTTCCGTCGCGCCGCGCTGGAACGAGCGCTCGACGTGCCCGATGACGTGCTCGCGCAGGCCACCGACGACGCCTGGCTCATCGAGCGCGCGGGGGGGACCGTCGTCGTCGTGCCCGCGCCGCGTGAGAACCTGAAGGTCACCACGCCGCTGGATATCCGGGTGGCGGAACTGCTGCTCGCCCAGCGCAGCCAGTCAGGGCTCCGGCCTGCTTGAATCGCACCCCGTGCTCACCGACTACCACATCCACCTGCGCCCCGACGACCTCGACGCGACCGCCGCGGAGCGCTTCACGAGCGCCAACGTCGAGCGCTACCGCGAGGCGGCGGAGGAGCGCGGGATCGCCGAGCTCGGCGTCTCCGAGCACATCCATCGCTTCCAGCAGGCGCTGGAGGTTTGGCAGCATCCCTTCTGGCGTGCCTACGCCGTCGATGACCTGGATGACTACTGCCGCTTCGTGCGCGAGGAGACAGACCTGCGCCTGGGCATCGAGGCCGACTTCGTGCCCGGCGCGGAGGACCGCATGGCCAACCTGCTTGACGCCCGCGACTTCGACTACGTGGTCGGGTCGGTGCACTTCCTGCGCGACGCCTCGGTGGACATGGAGGACTACACCGTGTGGAGCGGCGCGCACTCGCCCGAGGACGTCTGGCAGCGCTACTTCCAGACGCTCGGAGAGGCTGCGCGCAGCGGCCTGTTCGACATCCTTGCCCACCCCGACCTCGTCAAGGTGTGGGGCATAGAGCGCCCCAGGCCCGAGGGGGACCTGCGTCGCTACTACGAGCTTGCGATGGACGGCATCGCCGAGTCGGGCATTGCCGTGGAGGTGTCCACCGCAGGGCTGCGCAAGGGCGCACAGGAGCTCTACCCGGCGCCCGCGTTCCTTGAGATGTGCTTGGAGGCCGGCGCTCCCGTGGCGCTCTCAAGCGATGCCCACCGTCCCGAGGACATCGGCGCCGACTACGACGCCGCGCTTGAGCTGCTCCAGAGCCTGGGAGTGGGCGAGCTGTGCGTGTTCGAGCGCCGCGCGCGCCGCCTGGAGCCGATCGGGGCGGGTGTGCGATGAGCCTCGTCGGGATCGGCTATGACTGTCACCGCCTGCTGGAGGGTCGCCGTCTGATCCTCGGAGGCGTTGAGATCCCCAGCGAGCGCGGCCTGGAGGGCCACTCCGACGCTGACGTGCTCACCCACGCCATCATCGACGCCCTGCTCGGCGGGGCTGGACTGGGGGATATCGGCGAGCACTTTCCCGACACCGACGAGCGCTACCGCGACGCCGACTCGCTCGCGCTGCTGGAGACGGTTGTCACGATGGTCGTCGCGGCGGGCGTTGAGATCGAGAACGTTGACTGCACCGTGCTGATGGAGGCGCCTCGGCTGGCGCCGCATCGTGAGGCCATCCGCGAGCGCCTGGCCGCCACGCTCGGTCTCGCGCCGGGGCGCGTCAACGTCAAGGCCACCACGGGCGAGGGCATGGGCTTCGTCGGCCGCGGTGAGGGCGTGGTCGCGCTCGCCGTTGCCGGCCTGCGCAGTCGCTGAGCCCAGCTGCGGAAGATCCGGCTAGGGTGCCTGGCCGTGCGCCGCATACGTCTTCACGACACCCGTAGCGGAGACCAGCTCTTCTTGCGACCGGCAGATCCCACCTGTGTGGGAATTTACGCCTGCGGTCCGACGGTATACAGCCGCATCCACATCGGCAACGCCCGCCCGTTCGTGATCTTCAGCCTGATGAGGCGCTTCCTCGAGCACGAGGGCTATGGCGTGAAGCTGGTTATCAATATCACCGATGTCAACGACAAGATCTACACAGCCGCGCGGCTTGCGGAGGTGCCCAGCAAACAGCTGGCACGCGAAATGACCGAGGCGTATATCGGCGACACAGATGCTCTGGGACTCGGTCGCCCCGATGCGGAGCCGCGGGCCTCGGACGCGAAGATCATGGAGTCCATCATCGCCTACATCACGGATCTCGTCGGCTCGGGACATGCCTATGAGAGCGGGGGGGACGTGTTCTTTGCAGTGCGCTCCGATGAGGGCTATGGATCGCTCTCCCACCGCCGCGTGGACGACATGGACCAGGGCGAGGGCATCGAAGGCTCCAGTCGCAAGCGCGACCCGCTCGACTTCGCGCTGTGGAAGGCGCGCAAGCCCGACGAGGACACCTCCTGGGACTCGCCCTGGGGACCGGGCCGGCCGGGCTGGCACATCGAGTGCTCGGCGATGGCCGAGTCGCTGCTCGGCGTGGGCTTCGACATCCACGGGGGCGGCTCGGACCTGGTGTTCCCCCATCACGAGAACGAGGCTGCTCAGACACGCGCCGCACGCGGCGCGGAGCTGGCGCGCATGTGGGTGCACAACGGCATGATCCAGTCCACCGGCGAGAAGATGGCCAAGTCGGTCGGCAACATCGCGCCGCTGCACGAGGTCGTGGAGCGATATGGCGCGGAGGCTGTGGTGATGTATCTGGTCGGTGGCCACTATCGCCAGCCGCTGGCCTTCTCCGAGGCTGCGCTTGAGCAGGCGCGCGCCAACGTCAACCGCATCCGCGAGGCGGGACGGCGCCTGAAGCCAGGAGACTCACACCATGACCTGGAGGGCCTGCGCGAGCGCTTCTTCGACACGCTCGCCCGCGACTTCAACACCGCCGAGGCGCTGGCGGCGCTCAACGAGTGGCTGCGCGAGGCGACCGGCCCGCTCCACGGCGAGCGCAGCGGCGATTCGCACCTGCGCGAGATGCTCGGCGTCCTCGGTCTGGAGGGGCTGCTGGCGGCGGCGGCGCAGGCGCCCGAGCAGGTGCGCGAGCTGTCCGCGCAGCGCGACCGCGCGCGCGAGGAGCGCGACTTCGCGACCGCCGACCGGCTGCGCGGTGAGATCGCCGCGCTCGGCTGGGAGGTCCGCGACGGGTCGGCCGGCGTCGAGCTGCTGCCGCTTTGATCCTCTACGGTCGCAACCCGGTCAAGGAGGCCCTGCGCGGTCGCCGCGCGCACACCGTGGGGGAGGTGTGGGCAACCCATGGCGCCGCGCGCGAGCCGTGGCTGGCCGGCGTCGAGGTCCGCATGGCCTCGGCCGAGGAGATCGAACGCCGCTGCGGCTCCGCTGCCCACCAGGGCCTCTGCGCACAGGCGGGCGCCTACCCCTACGTCTCCGCCGAGGAGCTGCTGCTGGTGCAGGCGCCGCTGATCGTCGCGCTCGACCAGGTCCAGGACCCTCAGAACCTCGGCTCGATCTGCCGCACCGCGGAGTGCACGGGAGCGAGCGGGGTGGTGATCCCAGAGCGCCGCGCCGCCGAGGTCACGCCCGCCGTCTGCAAGGCATCGGCCGGGGCCGTCGAGCACCTGCGCATCGCGCGGGTGCGCAACATCGCCGATTTCCTCGGCCACGCCCGCGCGGCGGCCTGCTGGTGCTATGGCGCCACCGCCGAGGGTGCCACTGCCGTGCGAGTTGCCGCCGAGGGCTCCACTGCCAAGGGCACCACTGCCTGGGGTTCTCCGGCCAAGGGCGCCACCATGTCCTACGAGCAGCCGGACTACAGCGGCGGAGTGGTGCTGGTGCTGGGCAGCGAGGGCCGCGGTCTGCGCCCACGCGTGGCGGGGGCATGTGACGCGCTCATCTCGCTGCCCCTGCTCGGACGCGTCGAGTCCCTGGGTGTGAGCGCCGCCGCGGCTGCCATGCTGTATGAGATCTTGCAGGATCGGGCCCGCGGCCTTGACAAGACTCCATAACTGTGCAAGATTGCCGTCCAACATAACGCTGAACCTAAGGTGAATACCTTCGGTAAGGCATCTATAGCTGTTGGCGCCAGGGGAGGAGTGCGCCACTGAGCAATTTGGGCTGCTTCAGCCCAGAGAAAGGACTGCTCGTGGCACGTACCTTCAGTAACCCTCACTCTGAAGTCAAGGTCGATGATGGATTCCTGATCGCTTTGGCCAAGCAGGGCGACCGCACCGCCTACGACCGCCTGGTACGTCGCTACCACGGGTTCGTTCGCCTGAAGGCCTCCTCCTACTTCCTGGTGGGCGGGGACTCGGAAGATCTCATCCAGGAGGGGCTGGTCGGCCTCTACAAGGCGATTCGCGACTTCCGCTCAGACCGCGAGTCGAGCTTTCGCAACTTCGCCGAGCTCTGCATCACGCGCCAGATCATCACCGCCGTGAAGACCGCCACGCGCAACAAGCACACCCCGCTGAACCAGTACGTCTCGTTCTCCTCGACTCCGGCGGCGGCCGGCGATGACGTTCCGACGCTCGACCAGGTCATCCCCGGCTCGACCGTGCACGACCCGGTCAACCAGGTGATCTCCTCCGAGGAGCTGCGCTCGCTGGTCGGCTGCCTCTCCACGGCGCTCTCCGAGCTCGAGAGCCGTGTGCTGACGCTCTACCTCGACGGCTGCTCCTACGAGCAGGTGGGCGAGCGCCTGGCGTGCGACACCAAGACGGTCGACAACGCCCTGCAGCGCGTCAAGCGCAAGGTCGGCGCGCATCTGCAGGCTCGCGCGGTGGTGCTCTGAAGGCCTGTGGCTCGAGCGGCTGTGGTCGAGCGGCGCGAGCGGCCCGAGCAGCCCGCAGCCTGAACGGCTGTGGCCGCCCCCGGCGGGGACGGCCACAGTGTCTCGAGTCCTGTTTGCCGGCTGGGCTCGATTGCCGGCTGGATCGCGAGGGCTAGGGCCGTTCGGTCTTTTCCAGCGAGCCTTCGCCGCGTTCCCCGTTTCCTTCAGAGCCTTCTGAGGGCATCGAGGTATTGCCTGGTTCTTCGGGCACGAGCGTTCCGGCCGGGGCCGGCGTCACCGTGATCGTGAACGGCTGGCTCGCCGCGCCGAGGTTCTCCGGGCCGCCCGGGATGTAGACCCGGAAGACCTTCGTGCCCGCGTCGTACACCTCGTGCACGATCGAGTACGTCGAGTCGGGGTTCACCTGGGTGAGATCCACCACGTGGTAGCCGGTGCCGTTCGCGTCCTGGCGCTCCAGGTAGACGATGTGTCCAGGGTGGCTGGGGGACACGCTGCCCGAGAACGTCAGCTTCTGACCGGCCTGCACAGTCGTCGCGGAGACCTGCGCGGTGAGGATGTCCTTCACGCCCTCATACAGCACCGCCGACTTGACCCCTGCGCCCGCCGGTGGGACGCAGGGCGCCCTGACGGGGACAGCGGCGCCGGCGCACACCACGTGGCTGGCTGTGGTGACCCGATAGAACGTGCTGTTCATCGGCGACTGCGCCGGGAAGGAGTAGTTGCCGTTGGCATCCGTCGTCGCCTGCGCGACCGGCGCGAAGCTCTGGCCGTCCGTGCGGGCCAGCAGCGTCACCGGCCTGTCGGCCCCGCTCGCGCCCGCAAGCACGCCCGTGATCGTCACCGACTGCCCGAAGGAGATCGGGTCCTGCGAGGCCACGATGGTGAGCGCCGGGTTCTGGGCCTGGGAGATCTCGTACTCGAGCGGGTCGGATGCGCTTGGCACGTTGCGCCCCTGGCTGCGCACCAGCACCCGCAGGTTCGCATCGCCGGGGAAGCGGAAGGTGTGCACGATCGTGAAGCTGCCGCCCTGTTCCACCGTGCCCACGTCGATCCGCCGCCATTCGCTGCCCGTGAGAGCGTTCTGGCGCTCGAGGATCACGCGCGCGCCGACATCGGCGGGGCTCACCGAGCCGGTGAACGTCACCTTGTTCGCGGGCCCTGTGAGCAGCTGAGTGCCTGCGGGCGGGCCGGCGAGCGACACCTGCGCGGCGACCCTGATCCGCTTGCTCGCGCTCTGCGCCCCGTGCGCGCGCACGTACCAGGCGCGGTTGGTTTCAACCACTCCGTCGGCGCGTGAGAACTCATAGAAGCCGTGCGCATCGGTGCTCACGCTCTGGATGTAGGTGAATCCGGACGAATGAGCGAACGAGTGAGAGCCGATCAGATGGTGGTAGAGCCTCACCGTCTGATTCGCCTGCTGCGCCGGCCGCCGGCAGCGGAGCTGGCCGAAGATGACAACCGGGTCGCCGGCCGTGATCTGGCGCGGAGCGACATCGATGCTGATGCGGCAGCGGCCGCTGGGGCCGGGGTGCTTGAACGCCGACGCCCCGGCCGGGGCGATGAGCAGGGCGACCATGGCGACCATGGCCGAGACGACCTTTCGTGAGCGCATCTTTGCCTCTCTCCTTGCGGGTGATGATCCAGTGCGGTGAATCGTTTGACCGATCCCCCTAACCCGAGAGGACTGAGATCGTTGCGGTGGCGCGACAGGTGGCCTACGGCTCGAGCAGACCCGCGTACAGCGCGAACACCGCGCCCTGCGGGTCCTGCACCACCGCGATCTTGGCCATCTGGATGTCGATCGGCCCGGCCATCGTGGCTCCGCCGAGCTCCTGCACCTTGGCCAGTCCGGCGTCGATGTCCTGCACGCCGAAGTACACGAGCCAGTGCGGTGGCACTCCGGGGGGGCTCAGCTCGCGCATCCCGCCGTTGTTGGCGCCGGCGTTCTTGATCGACAGATACGGCGTCGGGCTGCCCTCGAAGGGCGCGATCTCCCAGCCGAAGAGGCCGCTGTAGAAGGCGCTCGAGCCATCGAGGTCGGGTGAGGACAGCTCGTTCCAGACGAGCGCTCCCGGCGCGTTGACGAGCGCCGCTCCGAAGTGCGCGCCCGGCTGCCACACCATGAAGTAGGCGCCCTGCGGATCCTGGATCACGCCCATCCGCCCGGCCTCCATCACGTCGAAGGCCGGCGTGTGGGCGCTGCCGCCCAGCTCCTTGGCCCGCTCGACCGCGGCGTCGGCGCTCTCCACTGAGATGTAGGAGCCCCACACGGGGGGCGCTCCGGCGTCGCGCTGCTGCTGGGGCTGCGGCGCGATTGCGGCCACGTTCCTGCCGTCGAGGCGCATCATCGAGTAGACCGCGCCCTCGCCCATCGGCATGTCCTGGGCCTCCCAACCGAACAGCCCGCCATAGAACTCCTTGGCGGCGGCCTGGTCGGTGCTTATCAGTTCGCTCCAGCAGAACGTCCCGGGGGTGTACCGCTCACGCTCGCCCATGTCTGGCCACGCTACACAAGCTGACGCTCACATGTCGTTACGTCGCGTGCAAAAGTCCTGCACTTTGGGATCATTCATGCTTAGGTACGTCGAAGGGAGCATCGACTCGTGCCGATAGTAAGGTATTGTCCGGGCCCAACGAATCGAGGGAGTGACGGGTTTCGTGGAACTGGCCAGTGCCGGCAGCAGAGATTGGATGCGGGGCAGCTCGCCCTTGAAAGGGGCCCTGCTGGGCTTGGTTCTGCAGCACCCCGGCCACGGCTATGACCTGGCCAATCGTCTCGATCGACGTCTGGGGCCGGCGTGGCAGATAACCGCCAAGGACCTCTACCGGATGCTCGAGCAGCTCGAGAAGGCGGGATTGGTCTCCTCGCGGCGTGTCGCCAGTGACGGACCGACCGGCAACCGGCGCATCTACTCGCCGACGGAGCGCGCGGAGGCGGCGCTGACCGAATGGATGAGCGCGAATGCACGCATGGCGCCCGTGCGCGCGGAGTTCCAGGCCAAGATCGCCGTGGCACGGGCGCCGGACGCACCACGATTGCTGGCGGCGCTGGATGTCTACGAGCGGGAATGCTTCAGGCTGTTCAAGGAATCCTCCCAGGACGCGCCGCCTGTCAGGTCGTTCGCCGGTGTCGCGGTGCACCTCTCCCGTGCCTCCGCACGCCTGCATCTGCGGGCTGAGCTGGAGTGGATCGTGCTGGCTCGCCGGCTGATCGCCGAGGTTGCGGCCTCCGCGTAGTGCGACCGGTGCGATGACGCTTCTCTCGCTCACCCAGGTGACCAGGCGCTACGGGGACGGGCGGCGAGAGGTGACGGTTCTGGATCGCGTGTGCATGGAGGTCGCCGCAGAGGATTTCGTCGGCGTCTGGGGTCCGCGGCGCTCGGGTAAGACGACGTTGCTGCGGGTCGCCGCCGGCATCGAGGTCCCCAATGCCGGTGCGGTGTGCTTCGACGGTCGCGTTCTGACGCAGATGGGCGCCAACGAGCGGGCGCGAGCGATGCGGACTCACGGGATCGCCCACGTCGCGGGAGACTGGCGTCCACAGCTCAATCAGCACTGCATCGACAGCGTCGCCATGGCTCTGCTGGGCGACCGTGTGAGCCTGCGCGAGGCCAGGCCGCTCGCGCGGCGCGCTCTGGAAAGAGTGGGTGCGGGCGCCTGTGCGGAAGAGTGGACCGGCCGCCTCTCGGCCGGCGAGCGTATGCGGGTCGCTCTGGCCCGTGGGCTCGTGCGCGAACCGCGTCTGCTGCTCGTGGACGAGCCCACGGTGTCGCCGAGCGCGATCGAGTCCCACGAGCTGTATGCGCTGCTGCGCTCGCTCGCGTGTGAGGGGGGGCCGGCGGTCGTCCTGGCCTCCGAGGACCTCGAGGCGCTGGAGGGCGCCCGCAGGATCATGTCGATATCGGACGGCGAGTTGCGCTCGATGGACTCCGAGGGAGTGGTCGTATCGTTTCCGGGTCGATACGTAGGCGGAGCCCGGTCCTCCGCCCCATGAGCGAGTTGGAGCTCGTCGAGCTGGTCAAGCACTACTCCACCGGCGTGGAGGTGGTCCGCGCCGTGGACGGCGTCTCGCTGACGGTCTCCGAGGGGGAGTTCGTCGCGCTGTACGGCCCCTCGGGATCGGGCAAGACCACGCTGCTGCTGCTGGCGGCCGGGCTGATGGCCCCCGACGCGGGGAGGGTGATGTTCGCTGGGCGCGACATCGCCGGCCTGTCCGCCGCCGAGAGCGCCATCTACCGCCGCCGCGAGGTCGGCTTCGTATTCCAGGCCTTCCACCTGATCCCCGGCGCATCGGCTGTCGACAACGCGGCGCTCAAGCTCCTGGCGGACGGCTTCAGCATGGCGCAGGCCAGACGCGAAGCCCGTCCCTGGCTTCGTCGTGTCGGTCTCGTAGAGCGCGAGCTGCACACCCCCGAGCGGCTTTCGATGGGCGAGCGGCAGCGGGTCGCGATTGCGCGAGCGCTGGTGAACGAGCCGCGGCTGCTGCTGACCGACGAGCCCACCGGGAACCTGGACTCCAAGCGCAGCCGGGAGATCCTTGCGCTGCTGCGGGATGTCTGTCACGAGCGGGGCATTCCGGGTGTGCTCGTCACGCACGATCCTCAGGCCGCCGCGTTCGTCGACCGCCTCTACACGCTGCGCGACGGGCGCCTGACAGAGGGGCTTGACGCCGAGCTCGCCGTCTCCGCGGTGTGATGCGCAGACCCTCGCTCATGGGAGTTCGCCCGGGCTCGCTTCTGACCCTGTATCGGTGGCGGTTGCGCCGGCGTTTGGCCCAGGAGCTGCTGGCGGCGGGCGGGATCGCGATCGGGGTGGCGCTGGTGTTCGGTGTGCTCCTTGCAAACAGCAGCATCACCGGCTCGGCCGGGCGACTCGTTCACCAGCTCGTCGGCTCGGCGCGGTTGCAGCTCGCCGCCCGCTCCGGCGAGGGCTTCGACCAGCGTCTCGCCGAAGCCGCGGGCAGACTCCCGGGAGTGCAGGTGGCGACTCCGATACTGCGCGAGAACGCCACGATCATAGGCCCAGCCGCTCGTCAGTCCGTCCAGCTGATCGGCGTGACCCCGCGCCTGGTCGCGCTGGGGAGCGCCACGACCCAGAATCTGGGGTCGGGCTCTCTGCTGATCGCCGGTGGCGTGGGGCTTCCATCCGCGGTCGCCGGCACGATCGGCGCTCATCCCTCCCAGCAGGTGACGCTGGTGGTCAACGGACGGGTCAACTCGCTGAAGGTTCGCGCCGTGCTGGGCAGCCAGACGATCGGGACCGTGGCCGCAAGCCCGGTTGTGATCGCGCTGCTGCCGATCGCCCAGGTGCTCGCCGACAGGCAGGGGCGGATCACGAACGTGCTTATCAAGCCCAGGCCGGGGGCCGATGCGCTGGTCGCCCGCGAGCTGCGCAGCCTGGCCCAGGGACGCGTCGATGTGGTGGGCGCCGGCAACGAGCTGCGCCTGCTGGGTCAGGCGGCTCAGCCCAATGCGCAGTCCACGACCCTGTTCGCGGTCATCAGCGCGATGATCGGCTTCCTGCTCGCGCTCAACGCGATGCTGCTCACGATCCCGGACCGGCGACGGTTCATCGCCGAACTGCGCACCCAGGGCTTCGCTCCCAGCCAGGTCGTCGTCGTGCTCGGCTCTCAGGCGCTCACACTCGGCATCGTCGGCTCGCTGCTGGGCATTGCCTTCGGCGAGGTGCTCTCCCACACGCTGTTCGGTCAGATCCCCAGCTACCTGACGTTCGCTTTTCCGATCAGCTCGCAAAGGATCGTCGCGGCCAGCACGATCCTGATTCCCGTCGGCTGCGGCGTGGCGGCAGCGCTGCTCGCCTCGCTGCCCCCACTGCTCGATCTGCGTTCGGCGAGGGCGGTGGATGCCGTGTTGCACGAAACGGGAGAGGCGGGCCAGAACATCGGTCGGCGTACGGTGCTGATCTTCGGTGTCACCGGGTGCGCGCTCGTGCTCGCCGTAACCGTCGCGGCTCTGCTGGCTCCCCATCTGACGGCCATCGGCGGTGCGCTGCTGGCGCTGGCGGCGGTGTGCCTGATCCCCTGTGCCTTCGAGGTGGTCATCTCACTGCTCTCGCCATTGAGCGAGCGGATCAAGGGCAGCATGCTCTCGCTTGCGATCGTGGAGCTCCGCGCGAGCGCGACCCGCTCGATCGCCCTGGCTGCGGTGGCGGGGCTCGCGGTCTACGGGAGCGTGGCGATCGGAGGCGCCCGCGACGACCTGCTGGGCGGCATCGACGAAGCGATCGTCCAGTACTTCCATACGGCTGACCTATGGGTCGTAAATGGCGATGACATCTTCAACATGAGCGGCATCGGAGCCCCGGCCGGCAAGGTGGCTTCGATCACCGCGGTCCCCGGTGTCGCGTCGGTGCGCGTCTACCAGGGCGGTGTGCTGGACGTGGGTGACCGCAGGCTGTGGCTGCGCGCCAGGCCCCCCGAAGACCCAGCGCCGATCGAAGCCGGCCAGGTTGTCCATGGCAGCTTCAGCTCCGCCTCGCAACTGATCCGTCGTGGCGGTTGGGCGGCGGTTTCGACAGGCTTTGCCTCTGAACGCGGCCTGACGGTCGGCGGGTCATTCGTGCTGCCCACTCCTTCCGGCCCTGCTCGCTTCGGAGTCGCGGCGATCATGACCAACTCGGGATGGCCGCCGGGCGCGATCACCATCAACAGCAGTGACTACCGTCGCTATTGGGAGACGACGGATGCCGCCGCGCTCGAGGTGAACCTCCGGCCGGGCGTGAGTGCGTCTTCGGCCAGAGGCGCCGTTCAGAGGGCGTTGGGGAGGAGCTCGACGCTGGCGGTGCGTACCAGCGACGAACGCACTGCCGAAACCCAGGCCAGCGCACGCCAGGGTCTGCAGGGTCTTCGTCAGATATCGATGCTGCTGCTGATCGCAGGCGCTCTCGCGATCGCTGCGTCTCTGAGCGCAGTCATCTGGCAGCGCCGTGCTCGGCTCGCGTCGATGAAGACGCAGGGGTTCGACCACTGGCAACTGTGGCGCTCGCTGATTCTGGAGAGCGCGATCCTGCTTGCCATCGGTTGCCTCGACGGAGCCGTGCTCGGCGTTTACGGTCATGCGCTGGCGGATCGCTGGCTGAGACTGACGACCGGCTTTCCGGCGCCGTTCAGCGCCAGTTGGCCGCAGGTGTTTCTCACATTTGCAGTCGTGGCAGGCATCGCTTTGGCAGTGGTGGCGCTGCCCGGATGGTCAGCGGTGCAGGGACGCTCGAACACACGTCTACAGGAGTAGCGGCCCCAGCGCCTGGTGCGTCAAGCTGTCTGCATGAGGGTGATGGCAGGGAGCCGCGTGGGGCGGGCGATGGCGTTCGCGCGCGCCGCGCGGCGCTACTGGCTGGGCGTCTTTCCCTGCGCCCGCAGCGAGCTTCGCCATTGGCGGTCGCGTGCCGGCGAGATACGTGACCCTGCGCTTCGCCGGCTGGCCTTCGACGCGCAGTGCTCAAAGCGCGAGAGCCTGGAGGGAGCCCTGGCGTTCGCCGCATTCGTTCCGGCCGCCAGCAGGGCACTCGTGATCCGCGCGATCACGGCCTATCAGACGGCCTTCGACTACATCGACGAGCTCAGCGAGCAGCCCGGCGCAGACCCGATCGCGAACGGACGTCAGCTCAACCAGGCGCTGCTGGTCGCGCTGCAGCCCAGTGCCGCACATCCGGACTACTACGCCAATCAGAATCGCTACGAGGACACCGGCTACCTGTGCGATCTCGTTGATACCTGCCGCACAGCGCTGGAATCGCTTCCCTCCTACGGGGCGATCGCGGAGTCGATCAGACGCATCACGGCGCGGATCGTCACCTACCAGAGTCTCAACCACGGCGACGCACAGGGGTCCTACGAGGCGTTCACACGCTGGGCCCGCGCGGAGACTCGTTGGGGTACCGGCCTGCGCTGGTGGGAGACGGGAGCCGCCGCGGGCTCTCCGCTGCCCGTATTCGCGCTGATCGCCACGGCCGCAAAACCGGCGGCCCGCGCACGTGACGCCGCTGCCGTCGAAGGCGTCTACTTTCCCTGGATCGCCTCGTTGAGCTCTCTGCTGGACAGTCTCATCGACCGCCACGAGGACCGCGCCGATGACCAGCGCAGCCTGATCGACTACTACACCTCCACCACCGAAGTCGCCGCCCGCATGCAGTCGCTCGCGGCGCAGTCCCTGGGCCGCGCCAAGGCACTCTCGGATCCTGCCTCCCACACGATGATCCTCGCCGCGATGGCGAGCTTCTATCACCTGACGCCGCAGGCGTCCGCCACCGACACGCGGCTGGTGACGCAGCGAATCATGGACACGGTGACCGGCGATTTCGCGCTGCTCGCCACGCTCGTGCTGCGCACCCGAGCGGCGATCGGGCGGTTGCGCTTATTCGCCATGCGAATAGGCGCAACGGGACTTTTCAGGCCTCGGCGAGCATTGGCATTATCGGACCACGCGACGGGCAGACGCCTGCGGCGTCGGCCGAATCCCCTGCCCTGGAGAGGAGGTGCCGTCCGCAAAAGCGGACTGCCTTGGTCGCGTGCTTGAGTCGCAGTACCGATGGCGTGGGCCGGGCACTGGTGGTTAAGCCCGGCCCAGGCCATCTAGAGAACCACACCGGCGACGCCCTGCTGCCCGCGCCGGCAGCGGTCTGCCGCCTACGCAGGCAGCGACGTGCCGTCCACGCCGGCGGCGGTCTGCCGCCTACGCAGGCAGCGACGTGCCGTCCACGCCGGCGGCGGTCTGCCGCTCACGCCGGCAGCGGTCTGCGCGACGATCTTGGGGGCCGCTCAGCCGTTGTAGGAGGGCGGCGCCGGGGGTTCGCCACGGATGCCCGCGATCAGTGCGAGCAGCTGCTGGGGGGAGGTGCCTCCCAGCACGCGCAGGCGGTGCATGCGGTAGGGGTCTTCCTCGGGATGGACCCAGCCGGGGACGACGGTGGTCGAGCCGCTGTAGCCGGCGGCCCTGACAGCTGCAATGACCGGCGCGTCGTAATGGCCGGAGGGGTAGCAGAACCAGTTCACGGGAACGCCGTAGCGCTGCTGGATGGTGCTGCGCGCGACTGCCACCTGATAGTGCAGCGACTGAGCGTCCAGGGTGATCAGGTCGGCGTGGCTGAAGCCCTGGGTGTCAAGCTCCCACCCGGCTGCCACGAGGCCGTGGATCTCTTCCTGGCTGAGCCCGCCCTGGGATGGGGGGAGCCCGCTGAGCTGCAGGTTCTCATCGCCCACCCACCCAAGCCGGCGAAGGACCGGCAGGGCCTGGGAGTACTGGGAGTGGTAGCCGTTGTCGAAGCTGATCACGATCGGCCTGCCGGGGCCGAGCGGCACGCCTGCGCTCCAGTACGCCTTGACCTGGTCGAGTGTCACGGCGTGCCAGCCGGCGTCCTTCAGCGCCTGCACCTGGGCGGCGAACTCGCCGGGTTCGACATACAGACCCGGGAACGGGGCTCCCGGCGGGGGTGCGGCGATCACGTGGTACATGAGAATCGGCACCGGCTCGGTGCCGGGCGGGCCGGTTGGGCGCGCCGCGCCCACCCTCGCCTGCG